>Ga0209460_1000030_pt1 | contig 298284 bp, 292 predicted proteins | sample EBPBio132013_DNA_FD_185868 | JGI IMG/M metagenome (GOLD analysis project Ga0209460, IMG submission 185868) | Wastewater treatment Type I Accumulibacter community from EBPR Bioreactor in Madison, WI, USA - Reactor 2_5/13/2013_ DNA (SPAdes)... | ecosystem: Engineered > Bioreactor > EBPR >...
CCCAGTTGACGGATGGTTGCCTTGATGCGCTTGCCCAGCTTGATGTACAGCTGGACCGCTCGAATCCTATCTTCGTATGAATACATGAACTACCTTCCAGGTAGTCCAAGATTTCATCCGCACCCCCAAGGGGTCAGATTTGCTCGGAAATCAACAGTCGTGGGGCTGTCCAGCGGCATATCAGATGTTCCTGTGGGATCCGGGCATGCCAGGAACCGGACGCGCGGCGCCTGGCCGGAATGGGCAGTGCCGGCCGCGCCGCCGGACTGGTGGACGCTCTAGGCGAAGCTGCGCGACGCGGCAGCCAGGCGCTCACGGCACTCAGCGACCATCCGCTCGATCAGCTCGGCACAGGTCGGGATGTCGTCGATCAGACCGATGCACTGACCCGCAGTGACGATGCCGTCATCGACCTGGCCCGACTTCAGGGCCTGACGGCCTCGGCTGCCGACCACCAGGGGGCGGATGTCTTCAAAGGTGCAGCCACCTGGCCGGTTCTCGGTGGCGCGAACCTCGCGCGCGATGGCGTTGTTGAAGACACGGGCGGTATTTTTCAACGTCCGGAAGATAAGAGCCGTGTCGCGCTCTGTCCCGTTGACCAGGGCTTGCTTGATGTCGTGATGAATCGGCGCTTCCTGGGTGACGCAGAAACGGGTGCCCATGTTGACACCCTCAGCCCCCAAAGCCAGGGCACCGGCAAACCCACGGCCGTCGGCGATGCCCCCTGAGGCGACAACGGGAATTTTCAGCACGCGCGCGGCGGCAGGGATCAGGACCAGCCCGCCGACGTCATCCTCGCCGGGATGCCCCGCGCACTCCAGGCCGTCAATCGACACGATGTACACGCCGGCTTTTTCGGCAGAAATGGCATGGCGCACGGTGGTGCACTTGTGGATCACGGTCAGGCCAGCAGCCTTGAACCTGCCGATGAACTCCTTGGGGCTGTTGCCCGCCGTCTCGACGATACGCACGCCACTGGCGACGATCGCATCCAGGTATTCCGCGTAGGGAGGAGGTTTGACTGAAGGCAAGATGGTCAGGTTCACGCCGATCGGGCGATCTGTCATGGTCTTGGCGCGCGCGATCTCCCTGGCGAGGTCTTCAGGCGTGGGCTGCGTCAGGGCCGTCAGGATGCCAAGGCCTCCGGCGTTTGACACCGCACTGGCCAGTTCCGCCACCCCCACCCATTGCATGCCGCCCTGGATAATCGGGTAGCGGATTCCCAGGATCTCGGTCACTCTTGTCTTCATGGGACCAGTCTAGGCAGGCCGCGTTGAAGCGTCATCGTCGGTAGCGACGAATTGAGCTTGAGAGACTGGGAGTTACCACACAGCCTGGCCGGCTGCTTGCTTGTACGACCCGCGAAAAACGACTCTTGTCGCGATCGCCGAAGCCCGGTTGCGGAGCAACGCATTGCGGAGCACTGGGCGCTCGACTTCAATCGCGCATAAACGCAAGTGATTGATTTCAAACAACAAAATGGTAGGGCGTGCAGGACTTGAACCTGCGACCAAGGGATTATGAGTCCCCTGCTCTGACCAACTGAGCTAACGCCCCGACCGAACCGCAGATTGTAGGCGGCTACTTGTGGTGGCTCAGTGCGTTGGTGACCAGGCGCGAGGTGATGTCCACGATCTGGATCATGCGGTCGTAGGGCATGCGTGTCGGGCCGATCACGCCCAGCGTGCCCACCACCTGGCCGTCCACCTCGTAGGGCGCGCTGACAACCGACAGCTCCTCAAACGGCACGACCTGGCTTTCGCCGCCAATGTAGATGCGCACGCCCTCGGCGCGGCTGGAGACGTCCAGCAGGCGCATGAGCTGCGTCTTTTGCTCGAACAGCTCGAACGCACGGCGCAGGTGGCTCATGTCGCTGGAAAAATCGCTGACGGCCAGCAGGTTGCGCTCGCCGGAGATGACCACCTCCTCCTGCGCCTGGGTGATGGCCTCGGAGCTGACCTGCACGGCCGCCTGCATCAGCGTGGCGATTTCGCCGCGCAGTTTCTCGACCTCACCCTGCAGGCGTTCGCGCACCTGCTCGATGGCCAGGCCCGAGTAGTTGGCGTTCAGGAAGTTGGCTGCCTCCAGCAGCTGCGGCTGAGTCAGGTCGGTCTCGGTGAAGATGACGCGGTTTTGCACGTCGCCATCAGGTGACACGATGATGACGAGCACCCGCTTTTCAGACAGGCGCAGGAATTCGATGTGGTGAAACACGGACGTGCGCCGCGGCGCCATCACCACGCCCACGAACTGCGACAGGTTGGACAGCATCTGCGCCGCGTTTGCAATCACCTTTTGCGGCTGGTCCGCGGCCAGGCTGGGCGTGGCCAGCTGCTCGCGCTGGGCAGTGAGCATGGTGTCCACGAACAACCGGTAGCCACGCGCGGTGGGCACGCGCCCGGCCGAGGTATGCGGGCTCACGATCAGGCCCAGCTCTTCCAGGTCGGACATCACGTTGCGGATGGTCGCGGGGGACAGCTCCAGCCCCGAAGCGCGCGACAGTGTGCGCGAGCCAACAGGCTGTCCGTCGGCGATGTAGCGTTCGACCAGCGCTTTGAGCAACAACTTGGCACGATCATCGAGCATCGAATCATTTTAATGATGTAATTTGCGGATGAACCCACGTTTTCACCACGTTGCGCTGATTGGCAAGTACCACGGTGCCAACGCCGGTTCATCGCGCGCCACGCTGGAGGAAATTGCCCATTTCCTGGCAGCCCAGGGCTGCGATGTGGCGCTGGAGCGCGACACCGCCCAGTCCAGCGGCATTGCGCACTACGCGGCCCTGGACGTGGAGGCCATCGGCGTGCAGTGCGACCTGGCGCTGGTGGTGGGCGGCGACGGCACCATGCTGGGCTTTGGCCGCCAGCTGGCGCGCCATGGCGTGCCGCTGATCGGCATCAACCAGGGGCGCCTGGGTTTCATCACCGACATCGCGCTGGATCAGTACCGCAGCGTGCTGCCGCCCATGCTGCGCGGCGACTACGAAGAAGACCACCGCAGCCTGATGCATGCCAAGGTCTGGCGCGACGGGCATTGCGTGTTTGACGCACTGGCCATGAACGACGTGGTGGTCAACCGCGGCGCTACATCCGGCATGGTGGAACTGCGTGTGGAAGTGGACGGACATTTCGTGGCCAACCAGCGCGCCGACGGCCTGATCATTGCCACACCCACGGGCTCCACGGCCTATGCGCTGTCGGCCGGCGGCCCGTTGTTGCATCCTTCCATCCCCGGCTGGGTGCTGGTGCCGATTGCGCCGCACACGCTGTCCAACCGGCCCATCGTGCTGGCCGACCCGGCCGAGATCGCCATCGAGATCGTCGCCGGGCGCGACGCCAGTGCCAACTTTGACATGCAGTCGCTTGCCTCGCTGCTGCATGGCGACCGCATCACGGTGCGCCGGTCGCAGCACCACGTGCGCTTTCTGCATCCGCGCGGCTGGAGCTACTTTGACACGCTTCGCCGCAAGCTTCACTGGAATGAAGGTGTGGCCTGACCCATGAGCCTCAAACGCATTGCCCTGCGCGACTTTGTGATCGTGCGCGAACTCGACCTGGACCTGTCCGCCGGATTCAGCGTACTGACTGGCGAGACTGGCGCCGGCAAATCCATCCTGATTGACGCATTGCAGCTCGCGCTGGGCGCGCGCGCCGAGTCCGGCGTGGTGCGCGAGGGCGCCGTGCGCGCCGACATCAGCGCCGAGTTCGACACACCCGCCAGCCTGGCGCCCTGGCTGGAAGACGCCGGCTTTGACGCAGCCGACACATTGCTGCTGCGCCGCACGGTGGACAGCCAGGGCAAGAGCCGCGCCTGGGTCAACGGCAGCCCGGCCACCGCCGCCCAGTTGCGCGAGCTGGGCGATCAACTGGTGGACATCCATGGTCAGCACGCCTGGCAGAGCCTCACGCGGCCGGAATCGGTGCGTGGCCTGCTGGACGGCTACGCCGGCGCCAGCACGGCGGCGCTGGGCCAGCTCTGGCAGCTGTGGCGCCAGGCCCAAAAGGCCCTGGCGGACGCACGCAACGCCCAGGACACACTGCAGCGCGAGCGCGAGCGGCTGGCCTGGCAGATTGGCGAGGTGGACAAGCTCGCGCCCGGCGCCGACGAATGGGACGAACTGAACACCAGCCACTCCCGGTTAGCCAACGCACAGTCGCTGATCGAGGCGGCGCAGGGTGCGGTGGATTTGCTGGACGGGGAAGACGGCGGCGCGCTCAAGGGCCTGGCCCAGTCGCTGGCGCTGCTGCAGGCGCAGGAGCGCGTGGCCCCCGAATTTGCCGGCATGGCCGAGGTGCTGGCCTCCAGCCTGGCCCAGGCCGAGGACACGCTGCACTCGCTGCACGCCTGGCAGCGCAAGGCCGACCTCGACCCGCAGCGCCTGGCCGAACTGGACGAGCGCATGTCGCTGTGGGTGTCGCTGGCGCGGCGCTACAAGCGCACGCCGCCCGAGCTGCCCGGCCTGCTGGCGGGCTGGAAGGAAGAGCTGGCCCAGCTGGACGCCGCAGCCGACCTGGGCGCGCTGGAGGCCGCCGAGCAGAAAGCCGAAGCCGCCTACATGACCGAAGCGCGCGCGCTGTCGCGCCAGCGCGCCAAGGCCGCGCCGCTGCTGGCCAAGGCCATCACCCAGGCCATGCAGGGCTTGGGCATGCAGGGCGGGCGGTTTGAAGTGGCCCTGGAAAAAGCCGCGCAACCCACGCAAAGCGGGCTGGAAGACGTGGCCTTCCTGGTCGCGGGCCACGCCGGCAGCACCCCACGGCCGGTGGGCAAGGTGGCCTCGGGCGGCGAGCTGTCGCGCATTGCGCTGGCCATTGCCGTCACCACCAGCCAGCTGGGCACGGCGCAAACACTGATTTTTGACGAGGTGGATTCCGGCGTGGGCGGCGCCGTGGCCGAAACCGTGGGCCGGCTGATGAAGCAGTTGGGCCGCGACCGCCAGGTCATGGCCGTCACCCACCTGCCCCAGGTGGCCGCCTGCGCGGACCACCATCTGGTGGTGGCCAAGCAAAGCGATGCCGCGGGCACGGCCAGTACCGTGGCCCCCGTGCAGGGTGAGCAGCGCGTGGCCGAGGTGGCGCGCATGCTGGGCGGCGAGCGCCTGTCGGGCACCACGCTGGCCCATGCCAAGGAAATGCTGGGCCTGTCATGACGCTGGAAGTCGTGCTGATCACCGGTATGTCCGGCTCCGGCAAGTCGGTGGCGCTGCACGCACTGGAAGACGCCGGCTATTACTGCGTGGACAACCTGCCGCCCGAGCTGCTGTTGCCCTTTGTGGCGCTGGAGCAGGAGCACAAGGCCACGCGCGTGGCCATTGCCATGGATGTGCGCAGCGCCTCGTCGCTGCCGCTGGTGCCGCGCCAGCTGGCGGACCTGCGACGCCAGGGCATCACGCTGCAGCCCATCTTTCTGGATGCGACCACGGCCACGCTGGTGCAGCGGTTTTCCGAAACGCGCCGCCGCCATCCGCTGTCGCGCAAGGATGTGAACCTGGGCGAAGCCGAGCACCAGCATGCCCTGGTGGACGCCATCGAGCTCGAACGCGAGCTGCTGGCCGACCTGCGCGAGCAGGCCCACGTGATTGACACCAGCATCATCCGCTCGGCCCAGCTGCAGGGCTACGTCAAATCGCTGATTTCCGCGGGCGCGAGCCAGCTCACGCTGGTGTTCGAATCATTCGCCTTCAAGCGCGGCATTCCCATGGACGCCGACTACGTGTTTGACGTGCGCATGCTGCCCAACCCGCACTACGAGCCCGAGCTGAGGCCACTGACGGGCCGCGACGCGCCGGTGGCGGCCTTTCTGGCCCAGAACGCTGACGTGACGCAGATGTTCGATCACATCGAGCAATTCCTGGGCCACTGGCTGGATGCGCTGGCACGCGACCACCGCAGCTATGTGACGGTCGCCATTGGCTGCACCGGCGGGCAGCACCGGTCCGTGTACCTGGTGGAGAAGCTGGCCGCTGTTTTCAGCAGCCGCTGGGTCACGCTCAAGCGCCACCGCGAGCTGGACGCCCGCTAATCCTCTGCCAACAGTTTGCGTATGGGTGCGGGCAGGCCCAGCTGTGGCCACTGCGCCGCGTCAAACCAGGCGCCATCGTCTGACAACACTTGCTGGCTGGGCAGATCCAGCAGCATCGGATGCAGGTGCAGGTCCTTGTGCGTGAGCACATGCACGAATGCGGGCGCGTCACGCAACCGGTCGCGCCAGCGCTCGGGCACGCTGGCTACGAGCTGCGCATGATCGTCAAACACGGGCAGGCAAAACAGCCCGGCCCACACGCCGGGCGTCGGGCGCTTGTGCAGCCACACCGCGCCGTCAGCCGTGCGCGCCCGCAGCAGCCACAGCGATTGCGCCGTGCGCTTGAGCTTGCGGGTTTTGACCGGATAGCGTTCGGGCGCGCCCTCGCGCCGCGCCGCGCACAGCGGCTGCACCGGGCACAGCAGGCAGGTAGGGTTGCGCGCCAGGCAGACGGTGGCGCCCAGGTCCATCAGGCCCTGGGTGTAGCGCGGCATGGTGTTGGCCAGGTCATCGGTGGGCAGCAGCTGCGTGGCACGGTCCCACAGCGCGCGCTCGTTGGCGGCCACGGCCAGGTCGTCGCCAAAGCCCAGGGCACGCGTCAGCACGCGCTTGACGTTGCCGTCCAGGATGGCCACGCGCTCGCCAAAACAGAACGACGCAATGGCCGCGGCGGTAGAGCGCCCAATGCCCGGCAATGTCTGCAAAGTCGCGGCACTGCGGGGGAACCGGCCGCCGTGCAGGGCCACCACCTCCTGCGCGCAGCGGTGCAGGTTGCGTGCGCGACTGTAATAGCCCAGCCCGCTCCATAGCGCCAGCACGTCGTCCAGCCCGGCGGCTGCCAGCGCGGCCACATCGGGAAAGCGTGCCAGGAACCGCGCGTAGTAGTCCAGCACGGTGGCCACCTGCGTCTGCTGCAGCATGATTTCAGACAGCCAGACACGGTAGGGGTCGCGGGTGTTTTGCCAGGGCAGGCTGTTGCGCCCATGCGTGCGCTGCCAGCGCACAACGCGGCTCGCAAAGTCCGTCATGCGGTCTTGCGGGCGGCTTCTTCGTTGGCGCTCTCGCCACCGGCGGGCGTGGCGATCAGGTGCGCCGTCAGCTCGATCAGCTTGGCGTCGAGCTGGTTCAGCGCAACCTCCTGGGCGTCGATCTCGGCGATGCGGTCGTCCAGGCCGGTCGCGGCCTGCTGGATGCGTTCGATGGCTTCGATGCGGCGGCCGAAATTGCGGCGGCGCTCGCGCAGCTGCGCGTCCAGCTGCGCGGCGGCGGACTTGTTCCACAGCTCCACCTCGCCCAGCGCGGATTCATACACCACGCGAAGCCGGGTGGCCAGGGCGCGCACCAGCCGGTCGGCAAACTCGGGCTGCGCAAGCTTCAGCGCATTGCCTACGCCCAGGTACTGGGTGTGGCTGCGCTCCACCAGATCCAGGTCGCGGATGTAGCGCGCCAGGTCGGGCTCCTGCGGCGCCTGCAGCGAAAAACCGTATTCGGCGTTGAGCTGGCGGAAAGTGCCACCCAGCATGTTCTGGATTTCCACGCTGGTGGCCTGGGCCTTGCGCAGGCCTTCGCGCAGGCGGTCAAAGGTCTGGCTGTAAGCCTTCTTCACGCCCAGCTTGATGCCGGGCTGGCGCAACGCCGACGTCAGCTCACCCATCTCAGCCTTGAGCGTGCCGGTGCCCAGCAAGGTGAACACCTCGCGCAGCAATTTCAGATGCACCGAACGCACGGCATGGATCTTGGCGCCGCTCACGTCAAAGTCACCCTGCTCCTGCTCGATGCGGCTTCGCATGTGCTTGATGACCGAAGTGTTCTTGCCGCGCAGGCCCTTCAATTCCAGCATCTGCTCGGCCAGGTCGCGCCGGCGGATGTTCAGCGCGCGCGCCGCCTCCATGCGCAGATCGCCAATGCCACCGGCCACTGCCGCGCGCAGGATCTTCTGGCGCTGGCCCATCACACCATCGGCCAGGGCCCGCTCCAGCACCGGCAACTGGCTGGCCTGCAGCAGTGCTTCGTCGTCGTTGACCTTGGCCACCAGGCCCTTTTGCGCGGAAACAGGAATGACCTGCTCGCGCGGCAGGCCCAGAATTTCGGCGGACGTGGCGCGCTGGCGGTCAATCTGCGCCTGCACCTGGGTGGGGGTGCTCAATGAGTCCCACATGGTGTCGATCTTGTTGAGCACCACCAGACGTGAATCGGTGCTGCCCGTTTCACTGATGAGGTGCTCGCGCCAGATGGACAGATCGGACTTGGTCACGCCGGTATCGGCGGCCAGGATGAACACCACGGCATGGGCCTGCGGGATCAGGTTGACGGTCAGTTCGGGCTCGGCACCGATGGCGTTCAGGCCCGGCGTATCCAGGATCACCAGGCCCTGCTTGAGCAAGGGGTGGGCGATGTTGATCAGCGCGTGGCGCCACTTGGGCACTTCGACCAGGCCGTCGGCGTCCAGCATCGGGTTGTCTTCGGGCACTTCGTCGTGCCAGAAGCCCAGGGCGCGCGCCTCTTCCTTGGGCACGTGGCGCACTTCCGCCACCTTCTCCAGCGCCTGCGCCAACTGGCCCGGGTCGTTCACGTCCAGGTCAATGCGCGTCCATTTGTCAGGCACCGCGCGCCATTCCATCAGGGCCTGGGGCTGCAGCCGCGTTTCAATGGGCAGCAGGCGCAGGCAGGGCGGCACCTCGGCGTCGTAGCCCAGCTCGGTCGGGCACATGGTGGTGCGCCCGGCACTGGCGGGCATGATGCGGCGCTTGTAGCCGGCAAAAAAAATGGCGTTGATCAGCTCGGACTTGCCACGGGAAAACTCCGCGACAAACGCCACCATGACCTTGTCCGAGCGCATCTGCTGTTCCAGGCGGCGCAACCGCTCCTCGACCGCCGAATCGAGCAGCTCATGGTCTTTCATCCATTCAGACAGCAGCTTCAGGCGCAAGGCAAACTCGCGCCGCCATGCGCCATGCTGGTCAAACTGTTCGTTGAAGGAAGTGCCCACTTAGTCTCCGGGTAGCCTGTAAATATACACCGCGCACGCCTGAATGAAACTCAGGGCTTCTGGCAATGGGCACAGTAATAAGTTGCGCGCTGCCCCTGGCGGATCATGCGGATGGGCGCCGCGCATTGGCGGCAGGGCTCGCCCGCGCGGTCATACACCATGGCTTCGAGCTGGAAATAACCTGCCTGGCCGTGCGCATTGGAAAAGTCACGCAGTGTGCTGCCACCTTTTTGCACCGCACGCGCCAGCACATCGCGCACGGCCGCGCGCAGGCGCACAGCCCTTGGGCGGCTGATGCGCGAGGCCGGCATCGTGGGACGGATGCCCGCGATGAACAGCGCCTCGGACGCATAGATGTTGCCCACGCCCACCACCACATCGCCAGCCAGCAGCACCTGCTTGATGGGCGCGTTGCGGCGCTTGAGGGCTGCATGGAAAGCGGCGGCATCAAACTGATCCGACAGCGGCTCCACACCCAGGCCGCCGAGCAGCTTGACGGCCTGGGGGGCGTCCTGCGCGGGCGCAAACACCACGGCGCCGAACCGGCGCGGGTCGTTCAGCCGCAAGGCACCCCGGCTGGTGACCATGTCAAAGTGGTCATGGGCGCCGGGCTCGGGCAAGTGGTCCGCAAAAGCCAGGCTGCCCGACATGCCCAGGTGCACCAGGATGAGCCCGGCATCCAGGTCCAGCAACAGGTACTTGCCCCGCCGGCGAACTGCCTGGACGGTACGGCCCGCCAGCAACGCCGGATCGCACCCCAGCGGCCAGCGCAGCGGCTTGCCCATGCGCACCGACACAATGCGCGCGCCGGCAATACGGTCGGCAAAACTCAGGCGCGTGACTTCAACTTCGGGCAGCTCGGGCATCGGTACGGCAGGGACTACATCGGGTTATCGGGCTTGGATTATTATGGGCCGATGGTGCGATTCACCCCCCTGGCCCTGGCCATTGTCCTTGCGTGCGGCGCGCTGCCCGCAACAGCGCAAACCACTGGCGGCCAAGCCACCGCCGCCCCCGCAAGCTCCGCGCTGGACGGTGAACTCTTCTACCAGCTGCTGCTGGGCGAACTCAATGCCCGAAGCAGTGAACCTGGCGCAGGCTATGCGCTGATCCTGGACGCAGCGCGCAAGACAAACGACGCCAAGCTGTACCAGCGCGCTGTTGAAATTGCCTTCCAGTCGCGCTCGGGCGACGCGGCCTTGCAGGCCGCGCGCGCCTGGCGGGAAGCACAGCCCGGCTCGCGCGAAGCCAACCGTCTGATGCTGCAGATCCTGGTTGCGCTGAACCGCCTGGCTGAAAGCGCGGAGCCGTTGCGCACCGAAATTGCGCTGGTGCCTGCCAGCGAACGCAACGTGGCGCTCAGCCTGGTGCCGCGGCACTATGCGCGCGCGGCCGACCGCCGGCTGGCCGCCGGCGTGGTGGAGCAGGCGCTGGCTACGTACCTCACGCAACAGGACACCGGCGCTGCGGCCTGGACAACGGTGGGCCGCATGCGGCTGGCGGCATCGGACCCGGCCGGTGCGCTGGAGGCCGCCCGGCGCGGCCAGGCCGTGAACCCTGGGGCCGAAGGCCCCGCCCTGCTCGCACTGGAGCTGATGGACCCCAAAACGCCGCAGGCCGAGGCCATCGTGCGCAGATACATGGACGGCACGCCCGTCCCGGAGTTGCGCATGGGCTATGCACGGGCACTGCTGGACGCGCAGCGCTACGCGGAAGCCTCGCGCCAGCTCCAGGTGGTCACCACCAGCCGGCCCAACTTTGCCGAAGCCTGGCTGGTGCTGGGCACGCTGCAGGTGCAGGACAACCAGCTGCCGGCGGCCGAAGCCTCGCTCAAGCGGTACGTCGAGCTTGCACAGGAGCAATCCTCGGGCGACGAGCGCAGCCGGGGCCTGGCCCAGGCCTATCTGTCGTTGGCGCAGATTGCCGAGCGCCGGCGCGATTTCGCCGCGGCGGAAGCCTGGCTGGACCGTATCGACAACGCCCAGGCGCTGATCAGCGCGCAAAACCGCCGCGCCTCCATCCTCGCGCGCCAGGGCAAGGTGGACGAAGCACGCAAGCTGCTGCAGGCCATCCCCGAGCGCAACCCCACTGACGCCCGGCTGAAGCTCACCGCAGAGGTGCAGCTGCTGCGCGACAACAAGCAATACCAGGCTGCCTACGACCTGCTTGCCAAGGCCATTGCCCGGGACCCCAAGGACACCGAGCTGATCTACGACCAGGCCATGCTGGCCGAAAAGCTGGAACGGCTGGACGAAATGGAACGGCTGCTGCGCCAGCTGATCGCGGTGCGGCCTGACTACCACCACGCCTACAACGCGCTGGGCTATTCACTGGCAGACCGCAACGTGCGCCTGCCCGAGGCCAGGCAGCTCATCCAGAAGGCACTTGAATTCGCGCCCGGCGACCCGTTCATCTCCGACAGCCTGGGCTGGGTGGAATTCCGCATGGGCAACAAGGCCGAAGCCCTGCGCATCCTGGAGGCCGCGTACAAAACGCGGCCCGACGCGGAGATCGCCGCCCACCTGGGCGAAGTGCTGTGGAGCCTGGGCCAGCGCGACCGCGCCCAGGCCATCTGGAAAGAAGGCCTGCTGCTCAACGCGGAAAACGAAACGCTGCAGGGCACCCTGAAGCGTCTGGGCGTGCGGCTGTGACCCCCTCTGCGGCGGCCTCGCGCAGGACGTGCGCCCTGGCCCTGGCCGTGGCGCTGCTGGCGACGGGTTGCGCCACCCCGCCGCCGGCAGAACGGAACTTGGCCCAAGGGCCGTGGAGCGGGCGCCTGGCGCTGCGCCTGGATGGCACACCGCCCCAGTCGTTCACGGCCGCATTCGAACTCAAGGGCCGCGCCGAAGCTGGCGAACTCGCGCTGCGTACACCGCTGGGCAACACCGCCGCGCAGCTGTCCTGGGCACCTGGGCGGGCCACGCTGCGCTCAGGCTCCGACCTCCACGAATTCGACTCGCTGGACGCATTGGCAGCCCATGCCACTGGCACCCCCCTGCCCGTCGCCGCCCTGTTTGACTGGCTGGCTGGCGTGCCCACCCAGGCCGCTGGCTGGAGCGCCGACCTGGCCGAGCTGCCGGCGGGCCGGCTGCAGGCGCGCCGCACGGCGCCTGCCCCCGCTGCCGACCTGCGCCTTGTGCTGGACCGCTGATGCGCGCGTTGTACGAGGTGCCGGCACCGGCCAAGCTGAACCTGTTCCTGCATGTCACGGGGCGGCGCGCGGACGGCTACCACCTGCTGCAATCGGTCTTCATGCTGGTGGATTGGTGCGACACCCTGCACTTCGAGCGGCGCGATGATGGCGTGCTCACCCGTGAAGACCTGACAACCCCTTTGCCCGCCGATGACCTGGTCATCCGGGCGGCCCGCGCCCTGCAGGCAGCGGGCGGAACACCGCACGGCGCCTGGATCGGCGTCGAAAAGCGCCTGCCGGCCCAGGCCGGCATGGGCGGCGGCTCGTCTGACGCGGCCACCTGCCTGCTGGCGCTGAACCGCCTGTGGGGGCTGAATCTGCCGCTGTCCCGCCTGGCGCAGATCGGCCTGGCGCTGGGCGCCGACGTGCCGTTCTTCCTGCGCGGACGCAACGCCTGGGTCGAGGGAATTGGCGAGCAGATCACGCCGCTGGACCTGCCCCGGGCACACTTTGCCGTGGCCAAACCCGACGCCGGACTGGACACGGCGCTCATATTCCGTGACCCGGGGCTGGAACGCCAGCATGAAACTGCTATAATTTCAGGCTTTGCTGCAAACCCGTATGGTTTTGGCCAGAACGACCTGCAGCCAGTTGCCCAAAGGCTTTGCCCGGCGGTGACGCAAGCCCTGCAATGGCTTTCGTCCCAAGGGTTGCAAGGCCGGATGACAGGCTCAGGCAGTGCGGTGTTTGCGCAGATGCCACAAGACAAGGTCTTGCAGCCGGCCCCGGCCGGCTGGCAGGTCAGGGTCTGTGGCAATTTGGATGTTCATCCTCTGGTGGGGTGGGCACCCAGCGACGATTGATCGGTTGGCAGCTTTTGGCTGCTGACCTGTGTAGGGGAGTCGCCAAGCTGGTTAAGGCACCGGATTTTGATTCCGGCATGCAAAGGTTCGAATCCTTTCTCCCCTGCCAAATACGTTCGGCGCGCGGCCACGTGCCGCGACGCTCAACGTACAGGCACAAACGTTAAAACTCGCTGGGACCCTCATGCAGGCTGCTCCATCTCCCGATTTCGTGGTTTTCACAGGCAATGCCAACCCCGGCATGGCCGCCGAGATTGCCCAGCACCTGGGCATCACACTGGGCAACGCCCAGGTCGGCCGCTTCTCCGACGGCGAGGTCACCGTCGAGATCAACCAGAACGTTCGCGCCCGTGACGTTTTCGTCGTGCAGTCCACCTGCGCGCCCACCAACGAGAACCTCATGGAGCTGCTGATCATGGTGGACGCGCTCAAGCGCGCGTCGGCCGAACGCATCAGCGCCGTGATTCCCTACTTCGGCTACGCCCGCCAGGACCGCCGCCCCCGCTCGGCGCGCGTTCCCATTTCGGCCAAGGTGGTGGCCAACCTGCTGCAGACCGTGGGCGTGGCCCGCGTGCTCACCATGGACCTGCATGCCGACCAGATCCAGGGCTTTTTCGACATCCCGGTAGACAACATCTACGCCTCGCCCGTGCTGCTGGGTGACGTGCGCAGCAAGAACTACGAAGACCTGATCGTGGTCAGCCCGGACGTGGGCGGCGTGGTGCGCGCGCGCGCGCTGGCCAAGCAGTTGAACTGCGACATGGCCATCATCGACAAGCGCCGCCCGCGCGCCAACGTCAGCGAGGTCATGCACGTGATCGGCGAGATCGACGGGCGCAACTGCGTCATCATGGACGACATGATCGACACCGCCGGCACGCTGGTGAAGGCCGCCGAGGTGCTCAAGGAGCGCGGCGCCAAGAAAGTCTATGCCTACTGTACCCACCCGATCTTCTCGGGCCCTGCGATCGAACGCATTGCCCAGGGCTCGGCGCTTGACGAAGTGGTGGTGACCAACACCATCCCGCTGAGCCAGGCGGCCGCGGGTTGCCAGAAAATCCGCCAGCTCTCCGTGGCGCCGCTGATCGCCGAAACGATCCAGCGCATTGCCAAGGGTGAGTCGGTGATGAGCTTGTTCTCGGACCAGGAAAACCTGTTCTGAGACATTAGCCGGCCCTTCACAGGGCCTTTTGTTGAACCGGAGCCACACTGGTCGCGGTGGGCTCCTCATGGAGTACGTTATGAAATTCGTCGCTTTTGAGCGCGCCAAGCAGGGTACGGGTGCGAGCCGCCGTCTGCGCAATTCGGGCAAGACGCCCGGCATCGTCTATGGTGGCGAAGGCCAGCCGCAACTGATCGAACTCGATCACAACGCGCTGTGGCATGCCCTCAAGAAGGAAGCCTTCCATTCGACCATTCTTGAAATGGAACTCGCCGGCAAGACCACCAAGGTGCTGCTGCGCGACGTGCACTACCACCCCTACAAGCAGCTGGTGCAACACATTGACTTCCAGCGCGTGGATGCCAAGACCAAGCTGCACATGAAGGTGCCGCTGCACTACGTCAAGGCCGAGGAATCCCAGGCCGTGAAGTTCGAGCACTGCGTGGTCAACCACGTCATGTCCGAAATCGACGTCTCGTGCCTGCCGGCCGACCTGCCTGAGTTCATCGAAGTGGACCTGTCGGGCCTGAAGAAGGGTGTTTCGCTGCATCTGAACGACATCAAGCTGCCCAAGGGCGTGACCGCCGTGACGCGCGGCAAGGTCAACCCGGTGCTGGTGTCCGTGGTGGTGACGGGTGGTGAAGAAGCCACCGCTGAAGCCGCCCCCGCTGCGGATGCCAAGACCGACGCCAAGGCTGATGCCAAGGCACCGGCCAAGGCCCCCGCCAAGAAATAAGCACGGCCCCTGCCAGTCCGCTTCAGAGGCGGACCGCAAACCACTATGGCCCGCGCTCGCGGGCCATTTTTTTTGACCTTAAGATTTACCCATGATCAAGCTGTTTGTCGGGCTCGGCAATCCGGGGACCGAATACGAAGCCACACGCCACAACGCCGGGTTCTGGTGGATTGATGCGCTGGCACGGGAGCTCAAGGTGTCGCTGGCGCCGGACCGCTCCTATCACGGCCTGGTGGCCCGCACCACGGTGCAGGGCCAGACGCTGTGGCTGCTGGAGCCGCAGACCTTCATGAATGTGTCGGGCAAATCGGTCGCTGCGCTGGCGCGCTTTTTCAAGATCCAGCCCGATGAAATCCTGGTGGTCCACGACGAGCTGGATGTGGTGCCTGGACAGGCCAAGCTCAAGTTCGGCGGCAGCCACGCCGGCCACAACGGCCTGCGCGACATCCATGCCCAGCTGGGCACGGGTGACTACTGGCGGCTGCGCCTGGGCATTGGCCACCCCGGCGTCAAGGCCGAGGTGATCAACTGGGTACTGAAAAAACCAGCGCCCGAGCAGCGCACCGCCATTGAAGAATGCGTGGATCGCACGCTCAAGGCCGTGCCTGCCATGCTGGCCGGCGAGATGGAAAAAGCCACGCTGCTGGTCCACACCAGCAAGCCACCGCGCCCCAAACCGCCACGGCCCGAAGGCGTCTGATTTTTTCAAAGGCAGGGAGGAACAACATCGTGAGTCAGGCAGGACAGATCATCATGGGGCTGGCCTTGGTGGCCGCGTGCACCGGTGCCGGGGCGCAGACCGTGTACCGATGTGGCAGCGCCTACAGCCAGGCGCCCTGCACAGGCGGGCAGGTCATTGACACCAGTGAAACCCTGCAGACCCGCCAGCCGGGCAGCGGGCCGTCAGCGGCGCAGCGTGACGCCAGGGCGGCGCAAGCCCTGGAAAAGGAGCGCCTGCATCTGGAGGCCCGCGCCGCCCCGGCCTTCATTCCCCCGCCCAGGGAGGGCACTGCGTCCGGGCACAAGGCAGCCGGCAAGCTGAACAAACCGGACCAGTTCACGGCGGTGGTGCCCGCAAAACCCGGCGAAAAGCACAAGCCGAAAAAAAAGAAAAAAACCTCAGCAAAAGGCTGAGGCCTGTCGCACGGGCGGGGCGCCGCGTTGACCGCCCCTAATCCCTGGCATTACCCTGCGCCATCAGGCGCAGGTATTTCTGCATGAGTGTTTCGCGGCTTTCAATGTGCTGCGGATTCACCGGGATGCAGGCCACGGGACAGACCTGCACGCACTGGGGTTCGTCAAAATGCCCCACGCATTCCGTGCACCGGGCCGGATCGATTTCGTAAATGAGCTCGCCCAGGTAAATGGCCTCATTGGGACATTCGGGTTCACAGACATCACAGTTGATGCATTCATCGGTGATCAGCAGGGCCATGGGCTGATTATCGGGCGGGCCACGCTGCGGCTACGCCATCCGTCTCTATAGACCGGGTGCCTGTCACAGAAATAGTGTTACTGTGAACTAAGTCGCTGATTGTTAGTGAATGTTACAGTCAATGCTGTTAGGCTGGATCTTCAGCACATCAGGGTGAGTTCAATGCTTTGGAGAGCCGTCGCGCAAGCTTCTTGGCCGATCGCACTGTGTGCGGTGGCCTTGCCTGCGCCCGCGCATTCCCAGCCCAGGCCCGACGCAGGCACGCTGCAGGAACCGCAACGGCTGCTTCCCGCACTGCCCACGCCCGGCGAGCCCCGCGTCATCCTGCCACCGGCCACGCCACCCGACGCAGCGCCGGCCACCGTGCGCATCATCCCCACCGAATTCCGCCTGGAGGGCAACCGCATTTTTGCCACGCCGGTGCTGGCGCAGTTGCTGGCGTCGCGCGTGAACCAGCCCACGGATCTCGCCGGGCTGCAGGAGGCGGCCCGCCAGATCAAGGCCTTCTACCAGACACAGGGTTACCTGCTGACTGATGTGTACGTACCGCAGCAGGCTCTGCGCGCCGAGGGCGGCCCTGTGGTGCTGGCCGTGGTGGAAGCCCATGTAGGCGACGTGACGGTGCGCGTGCAGGGCAGCGGCACACCCGCCGCGGGCGCCTACGAGCTGGTGCGCACCTACCTGCGCCGGGGCGATCCGGTGACGGCCGACGGGCTGGACAAGCCGGTGCTGCTGCTGCGCGACCTGGCCGGCCACGAAGCGGTGGCCACCGTGGAGCCCGGCGCGCAGGCCGGCCTGGTCAACGTGCTCATTGATGTGCGTGCCGCCCCTGCGCGGGTTGAAACATCCCTGGGCCTGGACAACCACGGAACGCGCGCCGCCGGCGCCACCCGGGTGTTCGCAACGCTGGATGCACCTAACCTGACCGGCAACGGGGACACGCTGAGCGTGCGGGCGCAACTGGCCGACCCCGTGGACACCCGGCTACTGCGCCTGAGCTATTCGTTTGCCGTGCGGGGCGTCACCCGGGCCAACCTGAGTGCGGCGCGCACCGGCTACGCGCTGGGCCGGCAGTTCGCGGCGCTGGGCGCGCGCGGGCGGGCCGACGTGCTGGGCGCCTCCGTGCTGCACCCGCTGATCCGCTCGCGCACCCACAACCTGTACCTGTCCGCCGGCCTGGAGCACAAGCAGCTGCACGACGAGACCCATGCCTCCCCCGCCACCGACAGGCGCATCCTCACGTCCCATGCCGGCGTGCTGGGCAACTTCACCGATGGCCTGCTGGGTGGCGCGTTCAACAGCTATGCAGCGCGCCTGACGGCTGGCACGGTGCGGCTGGACGACGCGAGCCTGGCTGCCGACCAGGGGCCGGGCGGCCCGCGAACTGCCGGGCAGTTCACCAAGCTCAGCATCGAAGCCCAGCGCACGCAGTTCTGGCCTGGCGGGCTCAACCTGCAGACCACCTTGCAGGGGCAGATCGCCTCGAAGAACCTGGCTTCGGCAGAAAAGATGTCCCTGGGCGGCCCGTCGGGCGTGCGCGGCTACCCGGTGGGCGAAGCGGTTGGCGACAGTGGCGCCATCCTCGGCCTGGAACTGCGCTATCCGCTGGGCGCAACCCTGGCCGGCGCGCCGGTCAGCCTGGCGGCGTTTTATGACGTGGGCACCGTGACGTTCAACCAGCAAGGCAACCCGTTGGGCCCGAACCAGGTCACGCTGGATTCGGCTGGCGTGGGTTTGCTGGCGGGACGGGCCGGCGATTACCTGCTGAACGCATCCCTGGCATGGCGTATCGGCTCGCCGCTACCGTCTGGCGGAGAGCCCGACCGCTCGCCGCGCCTGTGGCTTACAACCCAGAAATGGTTCTGACGTTGGCAACCCATCCTCCAGACACACCATGACAACCGGCTCCCCCGCCCGTCGCCAGCGCGGCCCCCAGGCCGCCAGAACGGTTGTGTTCCAGCTGACCCGCAAGCTGCGCGTCACTTACCGCGTGGGTGCTGGCGTGAGGATGTCGCGGCTGCTGGCCTGGCTGGTGGCGCCGTTCTCGTCACTGGTTCTTGCACTGCCAGCGGGTATGACGGTTGGCGCCGGCCAGGTCACGGCCACGCGGCCCTCGGCGCAGTCACTGGTGCTGAACCAGTCCACCGACAAGGCCATCCTGAACTGGCAGAGCTTTGGCATTGCCGCTGGCGAAGCCGTGCGGTTCGTCCAGCCGGGCGCGGGCTCGGTGGCGCTGAACCGCGTGACGGGCGGTGACCCGTCGGCGATCTTCGGCTCGCTGTCGGCCAACGGACAGATCTTCCTGGTCAACCCCGCCGGCATCCTGTTCGCGCCGGGCGCGCAGGTCAACGCAGGCAGCATCGTTGCGTCCACGCTGAGCTTGAGCAACAGCGACTTCCTGGCCGGGCGCTACCAGTTTGGCGGCACCAGCGGGGCGGGTGTGAGCAACGCCGGCACCATCAACGCCGCGCGCGGCGGCTATGTGCTGCTGGCTGCGCCCCAGGTGAGCAACAGCGGCAGCATTTCAGCCGATGCCGGCAGCGTGGGGCTGGTGGCGGGCCAGCGCGTGGCTATTGACACCTCGGGCGCCGGCCTGGTGCGTTTTTCGGTCGATGCGGCGGCGGTCCATGCGGCGGCCAGCAACAGCGGCACCCTGGCGGCACCGGGCGGCCAGGTAGCCATGCTGGCCAGTTCGCTGGGCGATGCCATGGCAACGGTGGTCAACCAGACCGGCGTGATCCGCGCTGAGTCAGCCGTGGAACGCGACGGCATGATTGTGCTGAGCGGCGGCGCCAACGGCGTCACCCGGCTGGCGGGCACCCTGAATGCGGCCGGCCAGGCCGGGCGCAACGGCGGTACCGTCCATGTGCTGGGCGACAAGGTCGAGCTCACCGGCACCGCCCGCATTGACGCCTCGGGCCCGGCGGGTGGCGGCACCGTGCTGGTGGGCGGCGACTGGCAGGGCAAGAACCCCGATATCGCGAACGCGGCGCGCACGCACATCGGCGCTGGCGCCGTGCTGCTGGCCGATGCCTCGGGCCGGGGCGATGGCGGCAAGGTCGTGGTCTGGGCCGACGGCGACACGCGCCAGCTCGGCGCCATCAGCGCCCGCGGCGGCCCGCAAGGCGGCAATGGCGGCATGGTGGAGGTCTCGGGCAAACAGTTGCTGGACCTGCGCGGCACGATTGACGTCGCCGCGCCCCAGGGCCGGGGCGGCAAGGTGCTGCTGGACCCGCAGGACATCCTGATCAACACCAGCACCCAGACCGCGCCACCCAGCAACGGCAACGGCACGCCGGACGTCGCCTTCGCCGATCTGCCCGACCCTGGTACCTACACCGTCCAGGTGGCGGACGTCACGGGCTACAGCGAGCTGTACCTGCAGGCCAACCGCAACATCACGGTGGCCAGTGCGCTGGCCATGGCGGCCGGCAACAGCGTGCGCTTCGAGGCCGGCAACACCATCGCCGTCAACGCGGCGCTGTCTGCCTCCGGCGGCGTGCGGCTGGACGCGGCCAACATCACCAGCACCGCGGCAGGCACCATCAGCGCCACCGGTGCGGCCAACACCAACGCAGGCAACGTCACGCTGAACGCCACGGGCGGCGTGAGCCTGGCGGGCAATGTGTCGGCCACTGGCGGCACGGCCTCGGGTACCAACCCGGGGCGCAATGGCGGCACCATCAGCATCACCGGCACGACAGTCGCGCTGGGGGCCGCCACGCTCACGGCCAGCGGCAGCAACGCCGTGGGTGCCACCAGCAACCCCGGCGGCGCGGGCGGGACCATCACGCTGAACGCCACCAACGGCATCACCGGCACGGGCGCCATCACGGCCAGCGGCGGCAACGGCATCACCGGCCCTGCCAACGGCGGTGCCGCAGGCACGATCACGATTGCCAACAACACGGCCGGCAACATCACCGTGGGTGCGCTGTCGGCCCGCTCGGGCAACGGCGTCACCACGGGCGCGGGCGGTGCCGCGGGCAGCATTTCGGTCACCAACACCGCGTCCGGGGCCAGCCTGGGCACGGGCAACATCAACACTTCGGGCGGCAGCAACGGCAGCTCCGGCACGGTCACGCTGGATTCCGCGGGCAACCTGAGCGCAGGCACCATCACCACCACTGGCGGCACGGCCATCACCGGTGGCAACCCCGGCCGCAACGCAGGCAATGTGACGATCAACGCGGGCGGCGCGATCACGGCCCTGGGTGCAATCACTGCCAGCGGCAGCGCGGGCGTGACCAGCGGCGTGGGCGGGCACGGCGGCACCGTCTCCGTCACGGCCGCTGGCGGCATCGCTGGTGCCGCCATCACCGCCAGCGGCGGCGCTGGCGTGGGCACCAACATGGCTGGCGGCAACGCGGGTTCCATCACCGTTGCCAACAGTGGCTCGGGCAATATCACCACCGGCGCGCTCGCTTCCTCCACCGGTGCGGCCACCGGCACTGGTGCTGCCGGCACCGCAGCCGCCATCAGCATCACCAACACCGCCACGGGCGGCGCCATCACCACCGCGGCCATCACCACCACCGGCGGCACCAAGGGCCACGGCGGCAGCGTCACGCTGGATGCGCTGGGCGCCGTGTCCACCGGCGCCGCAGGCAACATCAATACCGCTGGCGGCACCACCATCACCGGCAACGCCGGGCGCAATGCCGGCTCGGTCACCATCTCCGGTGAGTCTTTCTCCTCGGGCACCGGCACCATCACCGCTTCGGGCACGGCAGGCCTGGGTGCCAGTCAGGCCGGTGGCGCTGGCGCCAATGTGCAGATCACCACCACCGGTGCGGTCACCACCGGTGCGATCAGCACGGTGGGTGGCGCCGCCGTCACACCCGGGCCTGCCGCCGGGGGCCATGCCGGCGCCATCACCGTCACCAACAATTCCACCATCAGCGGCGCCATCGCCCTGGGCGCACTCACCACCACCGGGGGCGCGGCGTTTGGCACGGGCACCGGCGGCACCACGGGCGCCATCAACGTCACCAACAGTGCCTCCGGCCTGGCCCTGGGCACGGGCGCCATCACCGCCACCGGCACCACCAACGGCGCGGGCGCCAACGTCACGCTGGCCTCGCAGGGCGCGGTCAATGTGGCAGGGCTGATCAACACCAATGGCGGCGCGCGCGGCACCGGCGTGGTCGGCCCCGGCATGGCCGCGGGCAACATCACCATCACGGGTTTGAACAATTCCGTCACCGGTGCCATCACCGCCAATGGCGCCACGGCCCTGGGCACGGCGCAGAACGGCGGCGCAGCGGGTGTTGTTTCCATCACCGGCACCGGCACGTTGAACACTGGCGCCATCACCGCCACCGGCGGCATTGCCACCACTACCGGCGCCGGTGGCGCAGCCGGCGGCATCACCCTGAGCGGCAGCAACGCCGTGGTCGGCGCCCTGAGCACGGCCGGCGCCAACACCAGCAATGTGCATGGCGGCAACATCAGCATCACCACCACCGGTACGCTGTCGGTGGGCACCATCGCCACCGGTGGCGGCACGGCCGTGGCCGGCACCAACCCCGGCCGCAACGCAGGCAATGTGACGATCAACGCGGGCGGTGCGATCACCGCCCTGGGCGCGATCACCGCCAGCGGCAGCGCGGGCGTGACCAGCGGCATCGGCGGCCATGGCGGCACGGTTTCCGTCACGGCTGGCGGCGGCGTCGCAGGTGCGGCCATCACCGCCAGCGGCGCAGCCGGCGTGGGCACCAACATGGCTGGCGGCAACGCGGGCTCCATCACGGTTTCCAACAGCGGCTCGGGCAATATCACCACCGGCGCGCTCGCTTCCTCCACCGGTGCGGCCACCGGCACCGGTGCTGCCGGCATCGCAGCCGCCATCAGCATCACCAACACCGCCACCGGCGGCGCCATCACCACCGCGGCCATCACCACCACCGGCGGCACCAAGGGCCACGGCGGCAGCGTCACCCTGGATGCGCTGGGCGCCGTGTCCACCGGTGCGGCGGGCAACATCAATACCGCCGGTGGCACCACCATCACCGGCAACGCCGGGCGCGATGCCGGCTCGGTCACCATCTCCGGCGAATCCTTCTCCTCGGGTACCGGCACCATCACCGCTTCGGGCTCCGCGGGCATCGGCACCAACCAGGCGGGGGGTGCGGGCAGCACCGTCAGCCTGACGGCCACCGGCGCGCTGAACACGGCAGCCATCACGGCGTCGTCGGGCAATGCCACGGGCACCGGCACCGGCGGCACGCCAGGCAGCATCAGCCTGAGCGGCGGCGACGTCACCGCGGGCAACCTGGTGACCACAGGCGGCGCGCGTGGCAACGGCGGCGCGGTCAATGTCACCTCCACTGGCAGCATGGCGCTGGCCGCGATCACCGCCAGCGCCGGCACCGGCGGCACCACGGCGGGCAACGTCACGCTGACCAGCGGTGGCGCGGTCAGCCAAAGTGGCGGCATTGTCGCGGCAGGCCTGGCACTCAACGGCGCGGGCGGCAGCCATGTGCTGCGCCATGCGGGCAATGCCGTCACGACGCTGGCCGCCAATACCGGCAGCATCGACTACGCCCAGGCTTCGGCGCTGACCATCGGCACGGTGGGCGTGGCTGGCGTCACCGTCACGGGCAGCGCCAGCATCGAAACCACCGGCGCGGCGTCCAGCCTGACGCTGGCCAACGCTGTCACGGCGGCGGGCACGGGCAACGCCATCGTGCTGAAAGCCAGCTCCAGCAACGCGGCCGGCGTTGCCACCGGCGGCCAGATCATCAACAGCGTGGGCGCGGGTGGCATCGTGGCCTCGGCGGGCCGTTACCTGGCCTACAGCGGCAACCCGTCGGTCACCACCGAGGGCGTGACCGGGTACAGCAAGCGCTACAACTCCGACGCCTCCTACGTCCCGGCCGGTACGGCCAGCCATTTCCTGTACCGCATCGCGCCAGCGCTCACGGTCACGGCCAACAACAAGTCGCGCGTGTATGGCGATGCCAACCCGGTGCTGGATGGCACGGTCACCGGCCTGATTGACGGGGATACTGCTGGCGGCGTGGGCGTGGGTTACAGCACCACCGCCGTGGCCAACACGGCCGTGGCGGCGGGCCCCGTCGCTATCACCGCGGCCGCAACCAACCTGCAGAACTACACGCTCACGCTCAACAACGGCGCCCTGACCATCACCCCGCGGGCGCTGACGGTGACGGCCACCGGGCAGAACAAGGTATACGACGGCACCACCAACGCCAGCGTGACGCTGGCCGACAACCGGCTGGCCGGCGACGCCCTGACCCTGGGCAACACCGCTGCGACATTTGCCGACAAGAACGTCGGCGCCGCCAAGGCCGTCAGCGTGACGGGGATCAGCGTGACGGGTGCCTCCGCGGCCAACTACACCTTCAATACCACCGCCGCGACCACGGCTGACATCACGGCGCGGGCACTGACCGTGGGCGCCACCGGCCAGAACCGCGTGTATGACGGCACCACCAACGCCAGCGTGACACTCACTGACAACCGCGTGGCTGGCGACGTACTAACCCTGAGCAACACTGGCGCCAGCTTCGCCAGCAAAAACGTCGGCACTGCCAAGGCAGTCAACGTCTCGGGCATCAACGTGACCGGCGTCGACGCCGGCAACTACACCTTCAACACCACCGCAGCGACGACGGCCGACATCACCGCGCGCGCCCTGACGGTCAGCGCAGCGGGCCAGAACAAGGTGTACGACGGCACCACCAATGCCAGCGTGACGCTGGCCGACAACCGCGTGGCCGGCGACTCGCTGAGCCTGGGCAGCACCGCCGCGAACTTTGCCGACAAGCATGCGGGCACGGCCAAGGCCATCACCGTCAGCGGCATCAGCCTGAGCGGCGCCGATGCGGCCAACTACACCTTCAACACCACGGCCGCCGCCACGGCCGACATCACCGCGCGTGCACTGACCGTCACTGCGACCGGGCAGAACAAGGTGTACGACGGCACTGCCAACGCCACGGTGAGCTTCAGCGACAACCGTGTGGCGGGTGACGCCCTGGGCATTTCCTCGGCCGCCAGCTTTGCCGACAAGCATGTTGGAACGGCCAAGGCCGTCAGCGTCACCGGCATCAGCTTGACCGGCACCGATGCGGCCAATTACACCGTCAACCCCACGGCAGCGACCACGGCCAGCATCACCGCGCGCGCCCTGACCGTGAGCGCCACGGGCCAGAACCGCGTGTATGACGGCACCACCAACGCCGACGTCACGCTCGCCGACAACCGCGTGGCGGGCGATGCGCTGGACCTGAGCCACACCACGGCAAGCTTTGCCAGCAAGAACGCAGGCACCGCCCGGACCATCAACGTCGCAGGCATCAACGTCACGGGCCTGGATGCGGGCAACTACACCTTCAACACCACCGCCGCCGCCACGGCCGACATCACCGCGCGCGCGCTGACGGTCAACGCCACCGGCCAGAACAAGGTATACGACGGCTCCGCCAACGCCACCGTGACGCTGGGTGACAACCGGGTGGCGGGCGATGCGCTGACCCTGAACCACACGGGCGCCGCCTTCGCCGACAAGAACGCGGGAGCCGCCAAGGCCGTGAACGTGACCGGCATCAACGTGACTGGCACGGACGCTGCCAATTACAGCTTCAACACCACCGCCACCACCGCGGCCGACATCACCGCTCGCGCGCTGACGGTCAGCGCCACCGGCCAGAACCGCGTATACGACGGCAGCACCGCTGCCAGCGTGACGCTGGCTGACAACCGCGTGGCCGGTGACGTGCTGGACATTGCCTCGACCGCCAGCTTTGCCGACAAGCACGTGGGTGCGGGCAAGACCGTCAGCGTTACAGGCATCAGCGTGACCGGCGCAGACGCCACCAACTACACCTTCAACACCGTGGCAGCAACGACAGCCAGCATCACGGCCCGCGCCCTGACGGTCAGTGCCACGGGTCAAAACAAGGTGTATGACGGCACCACCCATGCCAACGTGACGCTGGGTGACAACCGCGTGGCCGGCGACGCGCTGACGCTGAACCACACAAGTGCCGCCTTCACCGATAAAAATGCGGGGACCGCCAAGGCGGTGAATGTGAGCGGCATCAACGTCACGGGCCTGGACGCCGCCAACTACACCTTCAACACCACCGCAGCGACGACGGCCGACATCACACCCGCCAGCATCACCGCCGTCACCGGCATCACCGCGCAGAACAAGGTGGAGGACGGCACCACCGCCGCCACACTGGTCACAACGGGTGCTGCATTCACGGGGCAGGTCGCGGGCGATGTGCTGAGCGTCACGGCGGCCACTGGCGCGTTTGATTTGCCCAACCCCGGCACGGCCAGACCGGTCGCCATCACCGGCATCACGCTGGGCGGCACCCATGCGGGCAACTATGTGCTGACCAACAACACGGCTGCGACCACAGCCGACATCTACGAGGCGGCCACGCCACTGCCACCCGCCCCGCCACCGCCACCGCCACCGCCACCTGCACCCAGCCCAGCGCCCACGCCCACGCCCGGCGCACCGGCGCCCGCCCCTGGCCCCGTACCCGCTCCGGCACCCGCTCCTGCACCCGTTGCCGGATCCGGCGGTGGCGGCGCCATTCCAGGCATGCCAGGGGACGGCAACAACAACAGCGGGGCAGGCACCGTCACAGATACCCCGCCCGGCACACCACCTTCCCCTACCGCCACGCCAGGCGGCATGGCCACCGTGCCCACTGAACTGGTGCGCTATGCCACGTCCGGCACCAACCCGCTGGGCAACTGGACTTTCAACGGCCCGGTGACGCTGGAGTTGCTGCAGCAACTGATGACGGGCAAGCGCCAGGACGCAGCCAATGCCTGCGCATCGGGCAGCGTGGACGCTGCGGGCAACTGCAATTAGGACCACCGCCTGGCCGCGCGGCGGCGGACGGGCATTTTGCGGATAAGCTAGCGGCATAAAAACAGTCGCTGGCATTTTCTCAAGGCCGCTGCTCACCAGCGGCCCTTTGCATTACAAATGAGTCTTTTCCTGCTCAAGCGCCTCGTGACCCTGATCGCCACCCTGATCGGGGCGTCGGTGGTGGTGTTCCTGGTGCTGGAGATCCTGCCCGGCAATGCCGCGCAGATCCTGATGGGCCCCGACGCCACGCCGGATGCCGTGGCGGCGCTGGCCACCAAGCTGGGCCTGGACCAACCCGCAGCGCAGCGCTACTGGGACTGGATCACGGGCCTGCTCAGCGGTGACCTGGGTATCAGCTACGCCTACAGCACGCCGGTGTCCGAGCTGGTGCTGGAGCGGCTGACCGTGACCGTGCCGCTGGCCTTCATGGCCATGGCGATCACCACGGTGCTGGCGCTGGCCGCCGGCATCTATGCAGCCGCGCGGCACAACAAGCTGGGTGACGTGGGCCTGATGGGCCTCACGCAGGTGGGCATTGCGATCCCCAATTTCTGGTTTGCGATCCTGCTGATCCTGCTGTTCTCGGTGCACCTCAAATGGTTCTCGGCGGGCGGCTTCCCGGGCTGGGAAGACGGCGTGCTGGACGGCCTGCGCGCGCTGCTGCTGCCTGCCATTTCGCTGGCCGTGGTGCAGGCCGCCATCCTGGCGCGCATCACGCGTTCGGCCGTGCTGGAGGTGCTGCGTGAAGATTTCGTGCGCACCGCACGGGCCAAAGGCCTGTCGCAGCGCGCCACGCTGTGGGGCCATGTGCTGCGCAATGCGCTGATCCCGGTGATCACCGTCATGGGCCTGCAGTTTGCAGAGCTGCTGGCCGGCACCATCGTGGTGGAAAACGTGTTTTACCTGCCGGGCCTGGGCCGGCTGATCTTCCAGTCCATCTCCAACCGCGACGTGATCGTGGTGCGCAACTGCGTGATGCTGCTGGCGGCCATGGTGGTCATTGTGAACTTCATCGTGGATGTGCTCTACGCCGTGATTGACCCGCGCGTGAAGGCCAGCGACATATGACCACCATCACCGCATTGCCTACCCAGGCCGCACCAGGCTTCTGGAAGCGCGCCCTGGGCCACCGCGCCTTCGTCATCGGCGCCGTATTGACCTTGCTGCTGATCGCCATGGCCGGCCTGTCGCTGGTATGGACGCCCGGCTCGCCCTACGACGTGCAGATGGACAAGAAGCTGCTGCCCCCCGGCGCGCAGCACTGGCTGGGCACCGACCCGTATGGCCGTGACGTGGCATCGCTGCTGCTGGTGGGCGCGCGCAGCTCCATCCTGGTGGGCGTGATCGCGGTGGGCATCGGCCTGGTGGTGGGCACCGCGCTGGGCCTGCTGGCCGCGGCGCGCCGCGGCTGGGTCGAGGAAGCCATCATGCGGCTGTCGGACTTCAGCTTTGCGTTCCCGGCCATCCTGTCGGCCATCATGATGACGGCCGTGTTCGGCGCGGGCATTGTCAACGCCATCATCGCCATTGGCATCTACAACATCCCCACCTTCGCGCGCATCACGCGCGCGTCGGCCAACGCCATCTGGTCGCGCGAATTTGTATTGGCCGCGCGCGCCTGCGGCAAGGGCGCGTTCAGCATCACGATGGAGCACGTGCTGCCCAACATCGCCTCGGTGCTGATCGTGCAGGCCACCATCCGCTTTGCCATTGCCATCCTGGCCGAGGCCGCGCTGTCCTACCTGGGCCTGGGCACGCAGCCGCCCCAGCCCTCCTGGGGCCGCATGCTGAGCGAGGCGCAAACGCTGATGTTCCAGGCGCCGCTGCTGGCGGTGTTCCCGGGTCTGGCCATCGCGTTCGCGGTACTGGGCCTGAACCTGCTGGGCGACGGCCTGCGCGACCTGCTGGACCCCCGGCTTGCAAGGAAACGCTGATGGCATTGCTGGAAGTCAACAACCTGCACGTGCGCCTGCAAACCCAGCGCGGCCCGGCCGAGGCCGTGCGCGGCGTGAGCTTCTCCCTGGAGCGCGGCGAAACGCTGGGCCTGATCGGTGAATCGGGCTGCGGCAAATCCATTACCGTGATGTCGCTCATGGGCCTGCTGCCCGACAGCGCCCGCATCACCGGCAGCATCCGCTTTGACGGCGAGGAGCTGGTGGGCAAGAAGGACAGCGCGCTGTGCCGCATCCGCGGCAACCGCATCGGCATGATCTTCCAGGAGCCCATGACGGCGCTGAACCCGGTGCACAGCATCGGCCGCCAGGTGGCCGAGCCGCTGCGCCTGCACCGTGGCGTGTCGGCGGCCGAGGCACGCAAGCAGGCAATCGCCCTGCTGGACCGCGTGGGCATCCCGGATGCCGCGCGGCGCATCGACGCCTACCCGCATCAATTCTCTGGCGGCCAGCGCCAGCGCATCACCATTGCCATGGCGCTGGCCTGCGGGCCCGACCTGCTGATCGCCGACGAGCCCACCACCGCGCTGGACGTGACCATCCAGCAGCAGATCCTGGACCTGATCAGCGAGCTGGTGGCCGAGCGCGGCATGGCGCTCATGCTGATTTCGCACGACCTGGGCGTGATCGCGCAGAACGTGGACCGCATGCTGGTGATGTACGGCGGCAGCGTGGTGGAAAGCGGGCCGACCGACGAAGTGTTCGCGCACAAGATGCACCCGTATTCACGCGGCCTGTTCGGCGCACGGCCCAGCCTGGGCTCGGCGCGCGGCCAGCGGCTGGTGACGATTGCCGGCACCGTGCCCGAGCTGGTGGACCTGCCGGCGGGCTGCCCGTTTGCCGGGCGCTGCCGCTATACCGCGCCCGAATGCCACACCACGCCGCCACCCGCTGTTGACGTGGGTGACGGCCACCAGGTGCGCTGCATCCGGCTGGACACCGTGGCGGCTGAGCTGCAGGCGGAGGCAACCACATGACGGCGCCATTGCTGCAAGTCAGGGACCTGACGCGCGAGTACCAGATGCCGCGCGAAAAACTGTTCGGCCCGCCGCCCACGGTCAAGGCCCTCAACGGCGTGAGCTTCACCATCGAGGCCGGGCGCAGCTTGGGCATCGTGGGCGAATCGGGCTCGGGCAAATCGACGCTGGCGCGGCTGGTGATGGCGCTGGACAAGCCCACCGCCGGCAGCGTGAACCTGCTGGGCCGCGACCTGCACGCGCTGGATGCGCAGGCTTTGCGCGCCGCGCGCCGCGACTTCCAGATGGTGTTCCAGGACCCATATGGCTCGCTGGACCCGCGCATGACCGTGGAACGCATCGTCAGTGAACCGCTGGCCGCGCAGGGCGGCACCGATGGCAAATTGTCCCGCGCCGACCAGCGCAAGCGCGCCACCGAGGTGCTGGCCTCCGTGGGCCTGCGCGCCAGCGACCTGGACAAATACCCGCATGAATTTTCTGGCGGCCAGCGCCAGCGCATTGCGATTGCGCGCGCGCTGATCACGCGCCCGCGGCTGATCGTGGCCGACGAGCCGGTGAGCGCGCTGGATGTGTCGGTGCAGGCCCAGGTGCTGAACCTCATGCAGGACCTGCAGGCCGAATTCGGCGTGACCTACATGCTGATCAGCCACGACCTGGCCGTGGTGCACCACCTGTGCCATGAGGTGGCCGTGCTGTGGCAGGGACGCATCGTGGAACAAGGCCCGCCCGAGCGCCTGTTCAGCGCGGCCGAACACCCCTACACGCGCGCCCTGCTGGACGCCGTGCCCCAGGCCCAGCCCGGGCGCAACCGGCGGCGCCAAAGCGCTTTGAGTAATGAGCAAATCCTACTTGCGCAATCCGAGCCATCTCGCGGATGATGTTGAGTTACGTGCCCACCGGGCCGGTATCTTTTGTCGTGGTCCTTTCCCTGGAGTGAAATCATGCTGAACCGTCGCACCCTGCTGTCCACCGCCGCCCTGGCCTCCGTGCCGCTGGCCCTTCCCCAGGGCGCCCTGGCCCAGAGCAGAAAAGACACCATCGTGCTGGCCATGGCGCTGGAACCGGTCGGCCTGGATCCGACCGCCGCAGCCGCTTCGTCCATCGGTGAAGTCACGCTGTACAACATCTATGAAACCCTGACCAAGATCAACCCGGACGGCAGCGTGACCCCGCTGCTGGCCGAAAGCTGGGAAGTCTCGCCCGACCTGCGCACCTACACCTTCAAGCTGCGCAAAGGCGTCAAGTTCCAGAACGGCGAGCCGTTCAACGCCCAGTCGGTCAAATATTCATTCGACCGCGCGGGCGGCGAAAAGAGCACCAACAAGGACAAGCGCACCTTTGCCGCCATCACCACCCAGGTGGTGGACGAGCACACCGTGGTGCTGCTGACCAAGGAAATCGACCCCGACTTCCTGTTCCTGATGGGCCAGGCCACGGCCGTCATCGTGGAACCCAAGAGCGTGGACACCAACACCACCAAGCCGGTGGGCACCGGCCCCTACAAGCTGGACAACTGGGTCAAGGGATCGTCCGTGGTGCTGAGCAAGTGGGACGGCCACCGCAACGCAGCCAGCCTGAAGATCAAGCGTGCCACCTTCCGCTTCATTGCCGACCCGGCCGCCCAGGTGGCCGCCTTGCTGGCCGGCGACGTGGACGCCTTCCCGCGCGTCACGCCGCGCAGCGTGCCGCAGTTCAAGACCAACCCCAAGTTCCAGGTCATGGCCAGCGGCTCGCGCGCCAAGACCATCCTGGCGCTGAACAACAAGAAAAAGCCGCTGGACGATGTGCGCGTGCGCCGCGCCATCAACATGGCCATCGACCGCAAGGCCGTGATCCAGGGCGCGGGCGACGGCTACGGCTCGCCCATCGGCAGCTACTACGTGCCCAGCGCCCCCGGCTATGTGGACCTGACCAAGGTCAACGCCTACGACCCGGACAAGGCACGCGCCCTGCTCAAGGAAGCCGGCGTGTCCAACCTGGAACTCACCATCACGCTGCCGCCGCCGCCGTATGCGCGCCAGGGCGGCGAGGTGATCGCCTCCATGCTCGACAAGGTGGGCATCAAGGCCAAGCTGCAGAACGTGGAATGGGCGCAGTGGCTGTCGGGCACCTACGGCAACAAGAACTACGACATGACCATCATTTCGCACGTGGAGCCGTTTGACCTGGGCAACTTCTCGCGTCCGGGCTACTACTGGAACTACGAGTCCACCAAGTTCAACGCGCTGTACGACAAGTACAAGCAGACGGCCAATGCGGCCGAGCGCAACAAGATCCTGGGCGACATCCAGCGCCTGGTGGCCGACGACGCCGTGCACGGCTACCTGTACCAGCCGCAATGGGTGACGGTGGCCAACAAGAACGTCAAGGGGCTGTGGGCCAACATGCCCATCTTCGTGAACGACCTGTCTACCCTTTCCTGGGCGTGACCGCCTTGCACGAACTGTCCGCCGCCGAGCTGGCGGACGCCTACCGCCGCGGCGACGCGTCTCCCGTGGAAGTGGCCCAGTCCGTACTGGGCCACATCGAACGCTGGGAGCCGCACCTGTGCGCCACGTACCTGTTGCGCCCTGAGCTGGCCATGGCGCAGGCCCGCGCGTCCGAGGCGCGCTGGCTGCGCGGCGCGCCGCTGTCGGCGCTGGACGGCGTGCCCGTCACGCTGAAAGACAACATCGCCACCCAGGGCGACCCGATGCCACTGGGCACCGCCGCCGTGGACCCGCAGCCCATGCCGGCTGATGCGCCACCGGCCGCGCGCCTGCGCGAAGCCGGTGCCGTCACCATCACCAAGACCACCATGCCTGACTACGGCATGCTGTCCTCGGGACTGTCCAGCGTCCACCCGCTGGCACGCAACCCCTGGGACCTGTCATGCACGCCCGGCGGCTCCAGCGCGGGCGCGGGCTCGGCCGCCGCCGCGGGCTATGGCCCGCTGCACCTGGGCACCGACATCGGTGGCTCCATTCGCCTGCCAGCGGGCTGGTGCGGCGTGTTTGGCTTGAAGCCCAGCCTGGGCCGCGTGCCCATTGATCCGCCTTACACCGGCCGCGCCGCCGGCCCCATGACCCGCAGCGTGGCCGACGCCGCGGCCATGATGGCCGCGCTCTCGCTGCCCGACACGCGCGACACGATGAGCCTGCCCTACCAGGCCATTGACTGGACCCGCTTTGACGCCGGCGCTGAAAAGCTCAAGGGCCTGCGCATCGGGCTGCTGCTGGACGCCGGCTGTGGCCTGCCGGTAGAGCCTGATGTGCTGGCCGCCGTGCAGCGCGCCGCCACCCTGTTCGAGCAGGCCGGGGCCGTGGTGCAACCCATGGCGCCGTTCTTCACGCGCGAAATGCTGGACGGCATGGACCATTTCTGGCGCATGCGCTCGCATGTGGACCTGAACGCGCTGCCGCCGGGGCGCAAGGCCAAGGTGCTGCCCTACATCCAGGCCTGGGCCGACAGCGCCGCCGGCATGGGCGGCGAAGCCGTGTTCCGCGCCCAGCACCAGTTCTACCTGACGCGCATCGCCACGGTGAAGGCCTGCGCGGCGTTTGACTACGTGATTTCGCCCACCTCGCCGGTGCCCGCCTTTGCGGCGGAGCTGCCCTCGCCCACCAACGACCCGCTGCGCCCGCTGGAGCATATTGCCTTCACCGTGCCGTTCAACATGTCCGAGCAGCCCGCGGCCTCCATCAACTGCGGCTACACCGCGGGCGGCCTGCCCATCGGGCTGCAGATCGCGGGCCCGCGCTTTGACGACCTGGGCGTGCTGCAGGTGTCACGTGCGTTTGAACTCATCCGCGATGCACAACGCCCCTGGCCCCACCCTCCCTCCGAGGCGCTCCAGAACCTGGACTGACCGTGCTGACCGACAGCCTGGGCAATACCGTCACGCTGCAGCACGCGGCAAGCCTGGGCGCGGTCAATGATTTCGTCGAAGGCTTCATCGCCAGCGAAGCGCGCGCCATTGCGCCGCTGGCGATTGCCGATGGGGGTGCAGACACCGAACTGAGCCCTCTCGTGCAGGCGTACTGCGCCGCGCTGCACATGTTTGCCGAATCGCGCGATGCGCCGGCCAACGCCCGGCCGTACATCGAACAGGCGCTGCACACGTCAATAGCGGCCACACCGCGCGAGCAGCGCTTCGTGCAGGCCGTCAAGGCCTGGGTGGATGGCGACCTGCCCCGCGCGATTGCGCTGCATGAAGAACAGGTGCGTGAACACCCGCGCGACCTGGCCTCGCTCAAGCTGGGGCAGTACCACCTGTTCAACCGCGGTGATTCGCCGGGCATGCTGCGCATGGCGCTGGCCGCGTTGCCGGCGGCGGGCGACGTGCCCTACCTGCACGGCATGCTGGCCTTCGCCTGGGAACAGTGCCACCTGCTGGCGCAAGCCGAGGCTGCCGCGCGCCATGCGATCCACCTGCGCCGCAAGGAGCCCTGGGCCCACCATGCGCTGGCGCACGTCATGCTCACGCAGAGCCGCATCCGCGAAGGCCAGGCCTTTCTGGCCGAGGTGAGCGACACCTGGACGGGCCTCAACTCGTTCATGGTCACGCACAACTGGTGGCACCAGGCGCTGTTTGCGCTGGAGCTGGACGACCACGCCGAAGTACTGCGCCTGTACGACACGCAGGTGTGGGGCGTGGTGAAAGAGTATTCGCAGGACCAGATCAATGCCGTGTCGCTGCTGGCGCGGCTGGAGCTGGCCGGCGTGGACGTGGGCCACCGCTGGCAGGACGTGGGCGCCCACCTGGCCGCACGCACGGCCGACCATGTGCTGCCCTTTCTGGACATGCAGTACCTGTATGGCCTGGCGCGCGCGGGCCGGCCCGAGGCCGACGTGCTGATGCGCCACATCGAACACCATGCCGCCCACGCAGCGGCTGGCGCGCGCGATGCCTGGCAGCGCGTGGCGCTGCCGGCCAGCCAGGGCCTGCTGGCCCATGCGCGCGGTGATTGGCCGCGCGCGGTCGATGCAATGGGCAACGCCCTGCCCCGGCTGGTGGAGATCGGCGGCAGTCATGCCCAGCGCGATCTTTTTGCGCAGGTTTACCTGGACGCGCTGGTGCGCGGGGGCCAGCTGGGCGGCGCGCAGCACCTGTTGCAGCAGGCCGTGAACAGCCAGCCCGAATCGCGCCGCCTGAAGCGCCAGGCCGCGCAGGTGTATGCCGCGCTGGGCCTGAAGGAGATCAACCCATGAGCCTGAGCCGGCCCACGCTGGTGTTGCTGCCTGGCCTGGCCGCCGACGCCGAGATGTGGCGCGCCCAGCTCGATGCCCTGGCCAGCCCCTGGCAGCCCCGGGTGGCCGACGTCAACCGCCACCACGACACGATTGAAGCCATGGCCGCCGCGCTGCTGGCGCAGCATGCGGGTGAGCTGGTGCTGTGCGGCGCCTCCATGGGCGGCATCGTCGCCATGGAAGCCGCGCGCCAGGCACCACAGCGCATCCGCGCGCTGGCGCTGCTGGGCACCAATGCCCGGCCCGAGACAGATGACATGCGTGCTTTGCGCGAGGGCGCGATCGCGCTGTTTGCAAAAGGCCAGGTGCGCGAGGTGATCGAGCCCAACGTGGCGCTGGCCTTCCACCCCGACCAGGCGCAGGACGCAGCGCTGACCGGCGCCTACCTTGAGTTTGTGCTGCGTGCGGGCGCAGACCAGCTGATCCGCCAGAACCGCGCCATCATGGCCCGCCCCGATGCACGCCTGCACCTGCCGCGGCTGCGCTGCCCCACGCTGGTGATGTGCGGCGACGCCGACCAGCTCACGCCGCCCGAGTGCTCGCACGAGATTGCTGCCCTGGTGCCCGGCGCGCAGCTGGTCATGGTGCCGCGCTGCGGCCACATGCTCACCATGGAAAAACCCGCGCTGGTGAATGCCACGCTGATGCACTGGCTCCAGCAGGTTGCCTGACGCGGACTCCGGCGCTAATCCGGCGTTTATTCGCGGCCCAGGCTGCGCACCTTCTCGGCCAGGCGTTGCTGCACCGACGGTGACACGAACTTGTCCACCTCGCCGCCCAGCACCGCGATCTCGCGCACAAAGGTGCTGCTGATGAACTGGAACTTGTCGCTGGGCGTCAGGAACACTGTTTCCACATCGGGCATCAGGCTGCGGTTCATGCCGGCCAGCTGGAACTCATAGTCAAAGTCGGTCACGGCGCGCAGGCCGCGCACCATGGCCTTGCCGCCACGCGCCACCACGAAATCGCGCAGCAGGCCGGAAAAACTCTCCACCTCCACCTGCGGGTACTGGCGCACCACCTCGCGCGCCATCTCGATGCGCTCCTGCAGGGTGAACATGGCTTTCTTGTGGTGGCCGGCCGCCACGGCCACGATCACGCGGTCAAACAGCTGGGTGGCGCGGCGCACCACGTCCTCATGGCCCAGGGTCATGGGGTCGAAGGTGCCGGGGTACACGGCAATCACGCTATGGGCCATCAAGTTCTCCTCTTGTGCGCCGGTCCAACGATTTTTATGTTGCAGCGCATTATGACGGCTGGCGCAGCAAGTGGGCATGCACGGCACCGGCTTTCAGCTGGCGGTACACCACCAGCCCCAGGCCGAGCGCCGCGAGCCGGGAATCGTCCCAGGCATCAGGGGCCTCCAGGTAGACCCGCGCGCCCGCGGCCAGGGCCGGCACACAGGCACGCAGCGCCCCGTCATACAGGCCGGCGGCAAATGGCGGGTCCAGGAACACCAGGTCCACCGAAGCCGGTGCCAGCGCCTTCAGGCCAGCCACGCCGTCACCGCGCTGAACCGTCACGGCCTGCGCCGCGAGGCGCTGCTGCACGGCCCGCAACTGGGCCACCAGCGCCGCGTCCTGCTCCAGCAGCAGCACCTGGGCGGCCCCGCGCGACGCGGCTTCAAACCCCAGCGCCCCGGTGCCGGCAAATGCGTCCACGCAACGCCAGCCCGTCAGGTCCTGGCCCAGCCAGTTGAACAGGGTTTCGCGCACGCGGTCCGGCGTGGGGCGCAGGCCAGGCCGGTCGGCCACCGGCAACGGCGTGCGCTTCCATTGGCCGCCGATGATGCGCACCGCGTGGGCGGCGCGCGAGGTGGGGTGTCGGGATGTCATCAGGCCGCAGCTTAACCGCCCTGGCCCGGGCCTGGCACGGGTCAGCGGCGGCTCTCGTCGCTGCCCGAATCACCGGTCAGCGGCGCCAGATCGGAGGAATAGATGCGGTCGCCCACATGAAGCTCCTGGCCTTTTTGCCACGCGGCCTCGAAGGCAGCGAGCTCGTCCGCCGTAGCGCGTTCGTACTTTTCGCGCGGGGTCTGGGGTTGCGCCGCGGCGGGTGCGGCCGCACTGGCGGGCGCCTTGTCAAAGCCCTGCAATTCCTCGTTCACGCGCCAGTACACGCCGGCCACGACGATGCCGTAGCGTGCCATGGCGTTGCGCGTGATGTTGGCGCCCACGGCAGCCAGCCGTGCGGGCTGCCCCTCGGGATTGGCCAAAAAATCGGTGGACAGGTCGATCATCACCGAATACTGGTGGCCGCGCTTGTCGTTGCGCACCACGCGGAACTTGTAGCTGGCCGACAACACGCCACTGGCCTGCATGGTCACCTTGATGGCCTCGTACAGCATCTCGCGCCGGAAGGCCATCCGCTCTTCCAGGTTCATCTTGACGGGCGCTGTTTCAGGGCCGGATTTGGCACTGTCCTTGGTAGCAAAAAAACTCTTCAGTATCGACATGTACGGCCTCCGCCTGCGGGGAGGCCCCCGCAAGGGGCTCCAATGCCCCGGGCATTCATCCTTTTATGTACTTGGGTGCGGCGTATTGCGCAAGAAAAACGCTGCAATCGTTACACAACATAACAATCTGGGCAGGCGGATGTCCATTTCATCACACCGCTACCGGCCCGGCGGCCCGCGCACCCAAAAAAAGGGCTACAAGGCCCGCCTGGAGACAGACGGTCCGCTGTAGCCTGAAATCGCAGGCCAGGGGGGGCCTGGCCTGCGCTGCGAAGACATGTTCCCCGGTTGTTGGCGCCGCCGGGACGCGGCGTGTGTGTGACAGCACCGCGTAAATGATTGCGCACACTGTCGACAAGATGTTGCAAACCCCTGTCAACTTTGACAGGGAACCTAGGGTAAACACCAATCTCTTCTAGGGACGAGGCGCGCCGCCCACCACCACCGTAGCCATGCGCCGGGGTTGCAGCTTGCGGGCGAAAGCGGCCTTGATGTCGGCCACGCTGACGCGGTCCACCTGTTGCGTCCAGGTGTCCAGGTAGTCGAGCGGCAGGTCGTTCCAGGCGATGCCGGCCACGTTGTCCAGCAATTTGCGGTTGGTGTCGATGCGCAGGGCAAAGCCGCCGATGAGGTTGTCCTTGGCCGCGCGCAGCTCGGCCTCGGTCGGGCCATCGGCCACAAAGCCGTCCAGCACGTCACGCGCCACCTGCACGGCCTGGGCAGCCTGGTCGGGCCGGGTCTGCAGGCCCAGGGTGAAGGCGCCCGCGTGCAGCCCCGGTGAGAAGTAGCTGTACACGCTGTAGCTCAGGCCGCGCTTTTCACGCACCTCGCTGGACAGGCGCGACACGAAGCCGCCGCCGCCCAGGATGTAGTTGCCCACGATCAGCGCAAAGTAGTCCGGGTCGTTGCGGCGAAAGCCGGGCTGGCCAATGAACACATGGGCCTGGGCCGATTCAAACGGGATCGACTGTTCGCTGGCCTGGCCCAGCGCGGCCACCTCCTGCACCGCTGGCAGCGGCGCACAACGCCCGGGGCTGCTGGCCGGCAGGCGCGCCAGCAACTGGCCCACCAGGGCCTGGGCCTGGGCTCGCGTGACGGCGCCCACGATGCTGACCTTGGCGCGGCAGGGAACCAGCATGCGTGCATGAAGGGCCTGCATGTCGGACACCGCAATACGCGCCAGCGTCTGCTCGGTCACATCACGGCCATAAGGGTGGGCGCCGTACACGGCCTGCGCATAGGCTCGCCCGGCAACGGTGCCTGGCCGGGTGTTGGCCTCCTTGATGGAAGCCACCATGCGCTCGCGGTCGCGCTGCCAGATATCGGCAGGAAAGGCCGGCTCGGCCAGCTGGCGCGCGGCCAGCGCCACGGCGCGCGGCAGCAGGTCAGGGTAGGTCAGCGAGCGCAGGTTGAAGCTCATGCGGTCGCTGCCGGCGCCGCCGCCAAACGACGCGCCCAGGTCGGCCCAGGCCTCGCTCAGGGTGTTTTCATCCAGCGCCGGCTGGCCATCGCGCGCGACCAGCCCCCTGGACATCATGGCCGCGGTCACTGACGCAAGGCCGGCCTGTTCGGCCGGGTCGCGCCGGCTGCCGGCGTCGAAGTCGATCTGCACGTCCACCATGGGCAGCCCCGGGCTTTGCACCAGCCAGACCTGCGCCCCGTTGGGCAGGGCGAATTTCTCCACCGGCAGCGCCGCCTGGGCAACCGGCAGGCTGCCCAGCAGCAACGCGGCGCACCAGGCGCGCAAGGGAAGGTTCGGTTTCATGGTCATGGCGGCTCCTCAGTGGCGCGAGCCGGTGGGTGCAGCGCGGGGCTTGCGGTTCTTGTCCACGGGCTGCGGCCGCAGCACGGCCACGGTGAGCTGGTCGTCACCAAAGTACCTGGCGGCCACCGCCTGCACCTGCTGCGCCGTCACGCCGCGCAGGCGCTGGATCAGGCGTTCGCCCGCATCCAGCGGCAGGCCCAGCGCCCACTGGCTGCCCAGCTCGCGCGCCTGGTTCATCACCGAATCGAGCTTGTACACCTCGCCCGCCACCCAGCGCGTCTTCACGCGGTTGAGCTCGGCCTCGGTCACGCCCCCCTGGGCCACGCGCGCCACCTGCTCGCGCAGGGCGGCCTCCACCTGTTCAGGGGTCTTGCCGGGCGCGGGCACGGCGTCCAGCACGAACACCTGCGGGCCGCGGCCCCACAGGCCGTTGTACGCGCCGGCGCTGTCGGCCACGCGGTCCGGCCCCTGTTCCAGCGCGCGGTTCAGCCGCGCGCCGGTGTAGCCGTCCAGCACGGCGGCCAGCACCGTCAGTGCCAGGGCATCGTCAGCCTCGGGTGAAGGCTCGAAGGTGCGCAGCTGCGGCACCTTGAACGTCATGGCCACATAGGCCTGCTCGGCCGGCGCCTTGTACTCAATGCGGCGGATGCCAGCCTGCACGGGCTCGGTGCGCGGCTTGCGTGCGGGCACGGCGCGCGCGGGGATGACGCCATAGTATTTTTCAGCCAGCGCGCGCACCTGGGCCACGTCCACGTCACCCGCCACCACCACGGCCGCGTTGGCGGGCGTGTACCACTGGCGGTAAAACGCCCGGGCGTCGTCGGGCGTCATCGCGTCCAGGTCGCTCATCCAGCCGACGATGGGCCGCCGGTACGGCGAGGCCACGAAGGCCGTGGCGTTGAGCTGCTCGTACAGCAGCGCGCGCGGGTTGTCCTCGGTGCGCAGGCGGCGCTCTTCCTTCACCACCTCCAGCTCCTTGCGGAATTCTTCATCGGCCCATTGGTTGCGCGCAAAGCGGTCGGCCTCCAGCTTCATCACGTCTTCCAGCCGGCTCGACGGGATCTGCTGGTAATAGCCTGTGTAGTCACGCGCGGTGAAGGCGTTTTCGCGCCCGCCCAGCGCCGCCACCCGGCGCGAGAATTCGCCCACGCCCACGTCGGGCGTGCCCTTGAACAGCATGTGCTCCAGCACGTGGGCCACGCCGCTGGTGCCGTCCACCTCGTCCATGGCGCCCGCGCGCACCCACAGCATGTGCACGGCGGTGGGCGCACGCCGGTCGGGTTTGACGATCAGGGTCAGGCCATTGGCCAGGGTGAACTGTTCGGCCTTGACGGGGGCCTGGGCATGGGCCGCCGGGGCAAAGCCCAGCGGCAGGGCCAGGCAAATGCAGGCCAGGATGCGTGGCAGGGGGTGTTTCATAGAATCGTGTGATTCTAAAAAGCCCCCAATGTTCAGTTTCTTCCGGAAAAAGCCACCCGCCACGCCCGCCGTCGCCGCACCCGCTGACGCCCCCCCGGTCGCACCCGATGCCGGCTCGCTGATTGGCAGCGCGCTCACCGCGCCCATTGCGGTGCCCGACCCTGCCGCGCCCCCCGCCGCCCCACCGGCGGCGCGCGCGCGCTGGCTGGACAGGCTCAGCGCCGGCCTGCGCAAGACCGGCGCCAGCATTTCGGGCGTGTTCACCGGCGCGCGCATTGACGACGCGCTGTATGAGGAGCTGGAGTCGGCGCTGCTGATGGCCGACACCGGCGTCAAGGCCACGCAGGCGCTGCTGGACGAAGTGAAGCGCCGCGTGAAGGACAGCGGCGCCACGCACCCGGTGCAGGTGCGCAACCTGTTGACCGAGGCACTGGCCCATCTGCTCAAGCCGCTGGAAAAGCCGCTGGTGATCGGCATGCACCAGCCCACCGTGATCATGGTGGCGGGCGTGAACGGCGCGGGCAAGACCACCTCCATCGGCAAGCTCACCAAACATCTGGCCGGCGAAGGCGCCTCGGTACTGCTGGCCGCGGCGGACACCTTTCGCGCCGCGGCGCGCGAGCAACTGGGCGTCTGGGCCGACCGCAACACCGTGGAGATCATCAGCCAGGAAGGCGGCGACCCCGCCGCCGTGAGCTTTGACGCGGTGACCGCCGGCCGGGCCCGCGGCAAGGACGTGGTGCTGGTGGACACGGCCGGCCGCCTGCCCACCCAGCTGCACCTGATGGAAGAGCTGCGCAAGATCAAGCGCGTGGTGACGAAAGCGCAAGACACAGCACCCCATGAGGTGCTGCTGGTGATCGATGGCAACACCGGACAAAACGCCGTCGCACAGGTCAAGGCATTTGATGACGCGCTCGGGCTCACCGGGTTGATCGTCACCAAGCTGGACGGCACGGCCAAGGGCGGCGTGCTGGCCGCCATCTCGCAGGAGCGGCCGATTCCCGTGTACTTCATCGGCGTGGGCGAGAAGCTGGAAGACCTGGAGACGTTCAACGCGCGTGAATTCGCGCAGGCCCTGCTGGCCTGAGGTAAGAACATCCGCCCTGGCACGACGCACGCTATGCAAGACGCCATCCTGATCCGACCATGAAGCCCACGCCCCTGCTGTCACGCCGCCAGACACTGGCCCTTATCACCGCCACCGCTGCAACGCCCCTGTGGGCCCAGGGCCCGGCATGGGCCGCGATCGAAGCACGCGCACGCGGGCAAAAGGTGTTCTTCAATGCCTGGGGCGGCGGCGACCGCACCAATGCCTACCTGCAATGGGCCGCGGCCGAAATCAACGCCCGCCACGGCGTGCAGGTGGAGCACGTCAAGCTCACCGACACGGCCGAAGCCGTCAAGCGCGTGCGCAGCGAAAAGGCCGCGGGCAAGCTGGCGGGCGGCAGCGTGGACGCCCTGTGGATCAACGGCGAAAACTTCCTGACCATGAAGCGCGAAGGCCTGCTGTTCGGCCCCTTTGCCGAAAGCCTGCCGAACTTCCAGTACGTGGACACGGTGGGCAAGCCCACCACGCGCGTGGATTTTTCCGAGCCTGTGGAGGGCCTGGAAGCACCCTGGGGCATGGCGCAGTTCACGCTGTATGCGGACCGCAAGCGCGTGCCGGTGCCGCCACGCAGCATGGCCGCCCTGCTGGACTTTGCGCGCGCCCACCCCGGGCGCCTGAGCTACCCGCGCCCGCCGGCCTTTGTGGGTACCACCTTCCTCAAGCAGGCGCTGGTGGAACTGAATACAGACCGCACCGCCCTGTACAAGCCGGTCACGCCCGAAGCCCTGGCAGCGGCCAGCGCGCCGCTGTGGACCTACCTGGATGCATTGCACCCGCACCTGTGGCGCGCGGGCAGGCAGTTTCCGGCCAGCCCCGCGGCCATCCGCCAGATGGTGGCCGACGGCGAACTGATGATTGCCCTGAGCTTCAACCCTAACGAAGCCGCCAATGAAATCGCCGCCAGGCGACAGGCGGGCACCGTGTACGCCTGGCAGATGGCCGGCGGCGCCATCGGCAACACGCACTTCCTGGCCATCCCGTTCAATGCCAGCGCCAAAGAGGGCGCGCAGGTGTTCATCAATTTCATGCTGTCGCCGCTGGCGCAGGCGCGCAAGGCCGACATCGCCATCTGGGGCGACCCCACCGTGCTGGCGCTGGACAAGCTGCCCGCCGCCGAGCGTGCGCGCTTTGGCAGCCAACCCGCCCCCGGCCAGGTTGAACAGACCGTGCCCGTGATCCTGGAGCCGCACGGCAGCTGGGTGGACCCGCTGGAGCGTGAATGGCTACGGCGCTACGGCCAGTAAACCTTCGCACCCTCTGGCTGCCCGCGCTGCTGGCCCTGGCGGTGGCCGTTCCGGTGGCCTGGGCCGCCGTGTCGGCCATGGCCGCCGCGCTGGACGGCGCAGCCTGGCGTGGCCTGTGGCAGCAACCCCAATGGCCCCGCGCGCTGGCCATGACGCTGTGGACCGGGCTGGCCGCCACGGCGCTGTCGGTGGCGCTGTCGGCCTGGGTACTGTCGCTCAGCTTTCCCGGCGCGCTGTGGCAGCGCGTGGTGCAGGCGCTGCCGCCCATGCTGGCGGTGCCGCATGCGGCGTTTGCGATTGGCCTGGCTTTCCTGATCGCCCCCAGCGGCTGGCTGCTGCGCGCCGTCTCGCCCTGGGCTACCGGCTTTGACGCGCCGCCGCCCTGGCCCACCACACAGGACCCCTGGGGCCTGGGCCTGATTGCGGTGCTGGTGGCCAAGGAGGTTCCGTTCCTCCTGTGGGCTGCGGCCACCCAACTGCAGCGCGAAGACACCGGCCTGCGCTGGGCGCGCGAGCTGGACGCCGCGCGCAGCATGGGCTACACACCGCAGCGCGCCTGGTGGCGCGTGCTGTGGCCCCAGCTGTGGCCGCGCCTGGCTGGCCCGCTGGTGGCGGTGCTGGCTTACAGCCTGACGGTGGTGGACATGGCGCTGGTCATCGGCCCGCAAGGCCCGCCCACGCTGGCCGTGCTGGCCTGGCAATGGCTGCTGGACGCCGACGCCGCCGTCAATGCGCAAGGCGCCGCCGCGGCCTGGCTGCTGGCGGGCGTCGTGGCCGTGCTGGCGGGTACGCTGTGGGCACTGCGCCATGCGGCGCATTGGCGCGCGCGCTGGACGGCGGGCAGCCGCGGGCACAGTGCCAGGCGCCACGCCGCGCCCGGTGCGCCGCTGATCGCGCTGGCGGCGTTGTATGGCGGCGTCATGCTGGCACTGGCGCTGGGCAGCCTGGCCGGCGCCTGGCCGTTCCCGCAGCTGTGGCCGCGCCAATGGGGCCTGCAGGCCTGGCAATCGGTCGCGGCCAGTGCCGCCACCCTGTGGACCACGCTGGCGCTGGCGGCGCTCAGCGCCCTGACGGCCCTGGCATGGGCCGTGGCCTGGCTGGAATGCGCGCCGCCCGCATGGGACTCACGGCTGCGCCGGCTGGTGTACCTGCCGCTGCTGCTGCCGTCGGTGCTGTGGGTGGTGGGCCTGCACCGGCTCACGCTGGCGTGGGGCCTGGATGCGCGCTTTGCCGGCCTGTGGCTGGCGCACAGCCTGGCGGCCGCGCCCTATGTGCTGATTGCGCTGAGCCCGGCCTATCTGGGCTTTGACCCGCGCTATGCGCAGGTCGCCGCGTCACTGCGCAAAAGCCGCTTCACGTTCCTTGCGCGCGTCAAATGGCCGCTGCTGCGCGCGTCGTTGCTGGCCGCGCTGGCCGTGGGCTTTGCGGTGAGCGTGGCGCAGTACCTGCCCACGCTGTTTGTGGGTGCGGGCCGTTTCAACACCGTCACCACCGAGGCCGTGACGCTGGCCAGCGGCGCCCAGCGGCCGCTGACCGCTGCCTACGCCTGGCTGCAGTGGCTGCTGCCCGCGCTGGTGTTTGCGCTGGCCGCCTGGGCCGGGCGGCCGCGGCGGTTCGCAAAAGGTCATCCATGAGCCTTCAACTGAGCGTTGCCCGCCTGTCGCTGGGTGAGACCACACTGGTGCAAGACCTGCACCTGGACGTGCCGCCCGGTGCGGTGCACACCGTCATGGGCGACAGCGGCTCGGGCAAATCAAGCCTGCTGGCGGCGGTGTGCGGCACGCTGGCGCCGGTGTTCAGGTTTGAAGGCAAGGTGACGCTCCATGGCCGGCGCATCGACACGCTGCCCACGGAAGCGCGGCGCGTGGGCATCCTGTTCCAGGACGATCTGCTGTTTGCCCACATGACGGTGCGCGAGAACCTGCTGTTTGCCGTGCCCCCCGGCCCGCGCGGCGAGCGCGAAGCCGCCGTCGCGCAAGCCCTGGCCGACCTGGAACTGCCGGGCTTTGCCCACGCCGACCCGGCCACGCTGTCGGGTGGCCAGCGCGCGCGCGTGTCGCTGATGCGCGCGCTGCTGGCGCAACCCCAGGCGCTGCTGCTGGACGAACCCTTCTCGCGCCTGGACGCCGCCTTGCGCCAGCGCATGCGCGACTTCGTGTTTGCCACGGTGCGCGCGCGCGGCATCCCGGTGCTGCTGGTCACGCATGATGAGGCGGATGTGGCGGACCCGGCGCGCCTGACGCGCCTGACGCGCCTCTAGCTGCTCTTGCGCACCGGCTTGACCCAGCCCACGAACTGCGGCGCCACGCGCGCCACCACCGGGCCGTTGAAATCCCAGGTCATGCACCGGCCCATGTAGAACGGCGGCTGGTCGCTTTCAAAGCGCGGTAGCCCGGCCTCGCGCCGGCGCACTTCTTGCGCGTGCGGAATGGTCTGGAACGCGGCCGTGGCCAGGTTGAACAGCAGCTCGCGCAGGTGGGTGCAGCCCTGCACGCCGCCAATCGCACGCTCAATCGTCTGGCGCCAGCCCGCGCCCATGGTCTGGCCCACCATGCGTTGCAGCGTGCCGCCGGCCACGCCGCATTCGCCAAACGGCGTTGCGTCCATGGACGATTCAATCGCCTGGATGCACAGCGCGTCGTCCACCGTCACGCGGATGTGCAGGTGGTGGATGGGCGTGCCTGCCGCCACCGGGCCGCTGTTGCTTTCGTAGCTGTAATGCTTGGTGTCGTGCAGCTCGCCCTCCAGGTCCCACAGGCCGTCCTCGCGCGCATAGCCACGAAAGGTGATGGCACGGTTGTGCAACGGGGAGCGGGCGGCGGCGGGACTGAGCATGGGCGGGTGTTGCAAAGAGGGGTTCAGGAACCCGATTTTGCCCGCCTGCGCCCGGCCGGCATGTTCCGCACGGGCAATACCCATTCGTGGATGCGCCGCGCCACGGCGGCCTCGCCCGGCGTCATGGGCACGGGCAGGTCCTCCAGCGCGCCGTCAATGGCCAGGTGCGCAAAGCCGTGCCCCAGCGACCAGCCAGTCAGCGCTACCACGGCGCCTTCACCTGGCGCATACCGTTCGGCGGCCTGCAGCACCTGCATGAACGCGTCGCGCGCGGCCTGCGCCAGCGCGGGAAATTCGTCCTTGCGCGACAGCAGCGGGCCAAACATCAGCCGGAACTGCGCGGGCTGCGCGCGCGCATGGGCCACGTACACGTCACCGATGCGCAGCATCGCCTCGCGCGGGTCGGCCGTGCCCGCGGCCTCGGCCAGCGCGGCGCCCAGCACCTCGAACGACCGCGCCGCCACCGCCGCCAGCAGCTCGTCCAGGTTGGCAAAGTGGTGGTAGGGCGCGGCATGCGACACGCCCGCCACGCGCGCCACCTCACGCAACGTGAGGCCGTCCAGGCCCTGTCGGGCCAGCAGCTCGTCGGCGGCCAGCATCAGCGATTCACGCAGGTTGCCGTGGTGGTAGGGCCTGGGGGTGGGTGGGCGGCGTGTCATGGCGCGCATCTTGACACGAGAAACATTGGCGCGCATGATCCCCAATCTTTTCCCTGTAAAGATAAAAAAACCTCCATGACCTTCACCCTGCCCACGCTGTTGATGGCCGCCAGCGCCGGCGTGATCCTGTTGCTGGGGCTGGCGCACCTGCTGTTCACCTTTCGCGGGCAGCGCCTGCACCCGCGTGAGCCGGCGGTGATGGCCGCCATGCGGCAGGCGCTGCCCCGCATCACGCGCGAAACCACCATGTGGCGCGCCTGGGTCGGCTTCAATGCCAGCCACAGCTTCGGCGCCATCCTGTTCGGGCTGGTCTGGGCCTGGCTGGCGCTCACGCAGCCAGCCCTGCTGTTTGGCTCGCCGTTCCTGCTGGTGCTGGGCGCGCTGCTGCTGGCGGCCTACGTGCACCTGGCCTGGCGCTACTGGTTCAGCATCCCGTTTCGCGGCATCGTGCTGGCCTTGCTTCTGTATGTGGCTGCGCTGGCCATGAGTGCCAGCGCAGCGCCCATCAGCGCCGCACCCGCCCACTGCAGCGGCGCCAGCGGCTGCGACAGCAGCCAGGCTGCCAGCAGCGCCGTGGCCAGCGGCTCCACCAGGATGCCCAGCCCCGCGGCGGTGGGCGTGATGCGGCGCGAGCCCCAGGCGAACAGCAGGTAGGCCACGGACGTGGTCACCACGCCGGTGTAGGCCACGCCCAGCCAGCCCATCGTGCCCACGGGCCAGGTCAGGCCCTGGGGCAGCACCACCAGCGCCATGGCCAGCGCCGCCGCCGTCATGCCCCAGGCCGATGCACTCACGGGCGAGACTGCGGCCGGCATGCGCGCATTGGCCAGCACCACCCCGGCCTGCAGCGCGGCAGACGCCAGCGACAGCCCCACGCCCAGCGCATGGCCTGCCGGCAAGACCCAGCCCGAGGCCGGCCGCACGATCAGCACCACGCCGCACAGGGCCAGCACCAGCGCCACGCCCAGGCGCCAGCTGGCGCGCTCGTAACCACGCAGCACCGACACCCCAGCCACGAACAACGGTGCACAGCAGATGGAAATGACCGTGGGCAAGGTGGCACCCATGAGCGCGATCGCCGCGAACCAGCAGGTCACATTCAGGGCCATGGCCACGCCCGAGCCAGCCACCAGCATGCGGTGGCGCAGCGGCAGGGCGCGCCAGCGGCCGCCCGCGCCGCGCTGGGCTGCATGCCACCACCACAGCAACGGCAGACCCAGCGCAAACCGGGCCAGCGCCAGCGACGCGGGCGACATGCCCTGCGCCATCAGGCCGTGCGCCACCAGGGCGCCGCCGCCCCACAGCACGCCGGCCGCCAGTACACCGCCCCAGGCCAGGGCGGACAGGATTGAAACATTCATGTTGATTCCCCACAGGGCACCTGCCCGCGAAAAGGCTTGGGGCAGGTGCGTTCATCCGGGCTGCGCCGGCATGCAGCCGGGCAGCCACCCAGGGGCGCGTCAGCGCGCGCCGTTCACTGGCGGGATGCGGGAGGGGATTGGCGGGAGAACATGCGCGCGATCATAAGCTCAGCCCAGAACGATCACGCGCGCCTGCGGCACCCTGGCATACGGGTCGTAGCCCAGCAGGCCGGCGCGAAACGTCATTTCAAGGCCCGCGGCGATGCGCCGGCGCTGGGCCGCCGGGGCCTGCGCCATGCTGGCCAGCAAGCCGGGCTCGAAGCGCACGGTGACGGGGGTGGACATTTCAAACAGCGCCTGCGGATCGCGCGCCAGCGCCCAGGCAATCACCAGGTTGCCGTTGGACAGCTGGATGGCCTGCGCATTGGGCGGGAACAGGTGGCGGTAAGCCTCCCAGAAAGCGCTGCGGATCGGGTCCATCAGGCTGCCGTCGGCCTGGGGCGCGGGCTCGGGCGGGCCGTCGTCGTCCAGCAGCCAGGCCAGCGCCGCGGGCTCGGCGTCAAACACGCGCAGCTGCACGCCGTGCGCACGGGCCACTTTCTCGCTGGTGCGCGTCAGGCGCGCCGCCGGCACCACGGAGGCCAGCCGCCTCAGGTGTGACAGCTGGCGCGCCACCTGCTCGCCCAGCACGAAGTGGCCGGTGGCGTCCAGGCTTTCCTCCACCTGCAGCAGGTTGACCAGAAGCAGCCGGTCGCCCTGGGCCAGCGTGTCGGCCGCCACGGCGTGGATGCCCTGGACGAAGGCGCCCACATCGGCCGGGCCACTGACCTCGACCCTGACAAAGCGCGTCGCTCGCACAAACTGGAACTGCATGGTGCAGGTATTGTGATCTGGCTCAGCGATTTGCGCCGTCGCGCCGCTGACAATACGGCTTTGCCACCGTTTTCGTCAGGTCAACTTCCCATGCTGTCATTCCTGCCCCCGGTCGTGCGGGGCGTCATTGCCTTTGCCCTGCTGGTGCTCAATACCCTGTTCTGGTGCGCGCTGCTGTTCGCGCTGTCGCTGGTCAAGCTGGCGCTGCCGCTGGCCGCGGTGCGCCAGCGCGTGGACCCTGTGCTCAATGCCATCGCCACTGCGTGGATCAGCTGCAACAGCGCCTGGATGCGCCTGACCCAGAACACCGCCTGGGACGTGCAGGGCGTGGACAGCCTGCCCTACCGGGGCTGGTACCTGGTCAACTGCAACCACCAGTCATGGGTGGATATCTTTGTGTTGCAGCATGTGTTGAACCGCCGCATCCCCATGCTCAAGTTCTTCCTGAAGCAGGAGCTGATCTGGGTGCCGGTGATCGGCCTGGCCTGGTGGGCGCTGGACTTCCCGTTCATGAAGCGCCACGGCAAGGCCGCCCTGCGCAAGAACCCCGACCTGCGCCGCCAGGACCGCGAAACCACCCGGCGCGCCTGCGAGAAATTCGCCCTCGTGCCCACCAGCGTCATGAACTTTGCCGAAGGCACGCGGTTCACCGCCGCCAAGCACGCCGCGCAATCGTCACCCTACCGCCACCTGCTCAAGCCCAAGGCCGGCGCGCTGGCGCTGGCGCTGAACGCCATGGGCGAGCAGTTTCACTCGCTGGTGGACGTGACGATTGTTTACCCTGCCGGCGTGCCCACGTTCTGGCAGTTCCTGTGCGGGCGCGCGCCACGCATCCTGGTGCGGGCGCGGCAACTTGCGATTCCGCGCGAGTTCTGCACGGCCGACTACGACACTGATGCCGAATTCCGCGGCAATTTCCACCGCTGGCTGGCCTCGCAGTGGGAGCACAAGGACGCCGAGATCGGCCGGCTGCTGAGCCAGCGCGCCACCTGACTACTTGAGCTGCACGCCCAGCGCGTCGCGCACTTCCACGGTGATCGCGATGCCCTGGCCGACGCTTTGCGTCACGGTGCAGAACTGCTCGAACTGGCCCAGCACACGATCCAGGTGCTGCAAGGAGGCCGCCGGCACGCCCAGCGTGAGTTGCGCCTTCATCGCCAGCACACGCACGCGGCCTTCGGCGTTGCGGCCCACTTCGGCCTGCACCACGGCAGACAGCGGCTCGGGCGCCTGCTTGAACTTGCGCAGCGCGAACAGCAGCGAATCCGACAGGCAGTTGCCCACGGCGGCGGCCAGCAGTTCCACGGGTGAAGGGCCCTGGCCGCCACCCAGCGGCGCGGGCTCGTCGGCCACCAGCGCGGCCACGCCGCTGTCGAAGGCCACGCGGAAACGGTAGTCCTGCTCCTGGCTCAGGCGGACGGTGACAAGGGATTCGCTCATGGTTGGACTCCTGTGGAAGGGGGTGTTGCAAGGGGTGCGCCGGGCCCCGGCTCGGGCACCAGCAGGCTGCCCCGACGCAAGCCCTTGAGGGTGGCCAGGGCCAGCGCCAGAATCACCAGCGAGGACAAGGCCAGCAGCGCCAGCGCGAATGCCTGCAACGCCGCCGGCGCGTTGCCCGCCAGCCGCAGGCTCAACGCGGCGAATGCCGCCAGCGGAAAAGACAGCGCCCAGAATGGAACGGCAAACGGCTGGTCGATGGCGCGGCGCAGCACGCTGGCGGACCAGCCCGCGAACAGCAGCGCGATGCCCCAGGCGCCCCAGGCCAGGGATTCAGGTGCGCCCAGTTGCAGGGCCGCCAGGCCGATCACGGCGGGCGGCGCGATGGTGATGAAGGTGGTGGGCAACAGTCGTTGTGGCCACAAGCCGGCGATGCCAATGCGCACCACCAGCAGCGCGATCACCAGCGGCCAGAAAAACAGGCCCACGCCGAACTGCACCACGGACCAGGTACCGTGCCCCAGTGGCACACCAGCCAGCGGCACCAGCACGTTGCCTACGATGGGGATCAGCAAAGGCGGCGTGATGCCGCTCCAGAAAGCCGCGGAAGCTTGCGCCGGCGTGCTGGCGGGTGCGGCGGGTGCCAGCCAGCGCGACACCACCCACAGCGTCACGCCGAGCTGCCACACCGAGCCGGTCATCCACAGGCCACGCGCCCAGGGCGTGGGCCCGCCCAGCGCTACCGCCACGGTGGCCAGCAGGATCAGCGAGACCGGCATGGCCGCCACGAAGACATGGCGCACCGGGTGGCGCAGGTCCTCGGCCCAGGCCTGCGCATGACGCTGCCAGCGCAACAGCGAGGCCAGGGCCAGCGCCAGGCCACTGAGGCCCATGACGATGGAGAACCAGCCGGGGGCGAGGAACTTCAGGGGCGTGGGGTGTGCGCTCATGTCCGGCAGTGTCGCGCATCACAGCGCATTGACGGGGATCTTGAGGTAGGCCACGCCGTTGGCTTCGGCCGGCGGCATGTCGCCCGCGCGGATGTTGACCTGCACCGCCGGCAGGATCAGCACGGGCATGTCCAGCGTGGCGTCGCGCGCGGTGCGCATGCTGACGAATTCGGCCTCGCTCACACCGTCATGCACATGGATGTTGCCGGCGCGTTGCGCGGCCACGGTGGTCTGCCAGGCGACATCGCGGCCAGCCGGCGGGTAGTCGTGGCACATGAACAGGCGTGTTTCGGGCGGCAGGCTCAGCAGCTTGCGGGTGGACTGGTACAGCGTGTGCGCATTACCACCAGGGAAGTCGCAGCGCGCCGTGCCCACGTCGGGCATGAACAGCGTGTCGCCCACGAACACGGCGTCGTCCACCTGGTAGGCCATGCACGCCGGCGTGTGGCCGGGCACGGACATCGCGCGGGCGATCAGCGCGCCGATGGCGAACGTCTCGCCGTCCTTCAGCAGGTGGTCGAACTGGTGACCGTCGGGGCGGAACTCGGGCTCCAGGTTGAAGATTTTCTTGAACACATCCTGCACGTTGGTGATGGCCGCGCCGATGGCGATCCTGCCGCCCAGCTTCTTGCGCAGGTAGTGCGCGGCGGACAGGTGGTCGGCGTGGGCATGGGTCTCCAGGATCCATTGCACCTTGAGCTGCTTTTCCTGCACGAAGGCGATCAGCTTGTCCGCCGAGGTGGTGCGGGTGCGCCCGGACTTCGGGTCGTAGTCGAGCACCGAGTCCACGATGGCGCAGTCAGCGCCTTCCTTTTCATAGACCACATAGCTCACGGTCCAGGTAGCCGGGTCGAAAAAGCCTTTGACGATGGGTTTCATGCGCACTCCTTGGCGTTTGTTGATTTCGATGTGGATAGTATATTGACAGATATATTGTTTGTCAATATACTATCTGCAGGTTAATTCAAAAAGGAGCTTGAGCATCATGCAAGCAGACACCGTGATGGACATCGATGTCCTGCGCCAGTCGGCTGACGACGCCAGCCGGCTCATGAAAGTGCTGTCCAACCCCGACCGGCTGCTGCTGCTGTGCCAGCTGGCCCAGGGCGAAAAGCGCGTGGGCGAGCTGGAGGAAATCGTCGGCATCCTGCAGCCCACTTTGTCCCAGCAGCTGGGCGTGCTGCGCGACGAGGGGCTGGTGAGCACCCGGCGCGAGGGCAAAAACATTTATTACCGCATCGACAGCCCGCAGGCGCTGGCCGTGCTGAACGTTCTTTATCTTCAATTTTGTGGAACCCCCAAGGAGTAAGACACCATGACGATCGACTGGACTCATTTCACGCCTTGGGCCTCGCTGGCCGGCGGCATCCTGCTGGGCCTGGCCTCGGCCCTGTTCATCCTGGTGAACGGCCGCATTCTCGGCATCAGCGGCATCCTGGGCGGCCTGCTTCGCCCTGTGAAGGGTGATACCGGCTGGCGCCTGGCCTTCCTGGCCGGCATGCTGGCCGCCCCACTGCTGTACTTCATGGTGGCGGGGCCGACAACGCCGCGCATCGACGCCGGCTGGGCCACCATCGTGATCGCCGGCCTGCTGGTCGGTGTGGGCACGCGTTATGGCTCGGGCTGTACCAGTGGCCACGGCGTCTGTGGCCTGTCGCGCCTGTCGCCGCGTTCGCTGGTGGCCACGCTGGCCTTCATGGGCGCGGGCTTTGTCACCGTCTACCTCGCGCGCCACGCTTTCGCATAAGCCGCATCGCCAATCAAGGAGTACCTCATGCAACACCGCATTTCTGAATTCGCCGTGGGCCTGCTGTTCGGCATTGGCCTGATCCTCTCGGGCATGACCGATCCCGGCAAGGTGACCGGCTTCCTCGACCTGTTTGGTCAATGGGACCCGTCGCTCGCCCTGGTGATGGGCGGCGCCATCATGGTGGGCGTGTTCGCGTTTGCCATCGCCAAGAAGCGCACCACCACCTTCCTGGGGGGCGCGCTGCACCTGCCGAAGTCCACCGACATCGACCGCCGCCTGGTGGTGGGCGGCCTGGTGTTCGGCGCGGGCTGGGGCCTGGCCGGCTTCTGCCCGGGCCCGGCGCTGGTGTCGCTGGGCGCGGGCCAGCCCAAGGCGGCCGTGTTCGTGGTGGCCATGCTCGCGGGCATGTACGTGTTCGAGCTGCTGGAGCGCCGTGCGCCGCGTGATCCGGCGGGCGCGCACTGAAACTGTGCCACTGCCAATTCCCGAAAGGAGTCACCCATGACCGTACCGACGAAAGCCCTGACCCCGCAGTTCGCCGTGGCCGCCCAACTGTCGGCGCACGACCTGCCGGCTGTGGCCGCACAGGGCTTCAGGACCCTCATCAACAACCGGCCGGACGGTGAAGGCGGCCCTGGCCAGCCCCCCAGCCGCGAGTTCGAGGCCGCCGCCCAGGCGCTGGGCCTGAACTACATCTACCTGCCGGTGGTCAGTGGTGCCATCACCGCTGACCAGGCCGTGGCCATGCGCGAGGCCCTGGCCACGGCGCCCGGCCCGGTGCTGGCGTTCTGCCGCTCGGGCGCACGTTCGGCCCAGTTGTACAGCCTGGCCACCGGCCAGTAACCCCCGCTCGCAAACACACCCGCAAAACGAAAGGCCCGGCAATGAAATGGCTTCCTGAATGGTTGCGCCACTACCAGCGGGCCTGGTTCGCCGGGGACCTGACGGCCGGCATCATCGTCACGGTGATGCTGATCCCGCAGAGCCTGGCCTATGCGCTGCTGGCCGGGCTGCCGCCCGAGGTGGGGCTGTACGCCAGCATCCTGCCGATCATCGCCTACGCCCTGCTGGGCTCCAGCATGACGCTGGCCGTGGGCCCGGTGGCGGTGGCATCGCTCATGACGGCCAGCGCCTTGCAGCCGCTGGCGGCGGCCGGCTCGGCCGAGTACGTGGCGCTGGCGATGCAGCTGTCATTGCTGTCGGGCGTGATGCTGCTGGCCTTCGGCGCGTTGCGGCTGGGCTTTCTGGCGTATTTCCTGAGCCACCCGGTCATCAGCGGCTTCATCACCGGCTCGGCCGTGCTGATCGCGGTGGGGCAGATCAAACACATCCTGGGCGTGAAGGTCGCGGGCAGTGATGTGCTCGACGTGCTGCACGGCCTCGCAACGGCCTTGCCGCAGACCCGGCCCGTCACGCTGGTCATCGGTGTGGCCAGCCTGTTGTTCCTGTGGGCAGCGCGGCGCTGGATGGCGCGCGCGCTGCAGCACATCGGCCTGGGCGCCAAGACGGCCGACCTGCTGGCCAAGCTCGCGCCCATGCTGGCGGTGATCGCCTCCACCGCCGTGGTGGGCCTGCTGCGGCTGGACCAGTCAGCCGGCGTGAGCGTGGTGGGTGCCGTGCCGCAGGGCCTGCCCCAGCTCAGCCTGCCGGTGCCCAGCATGGGTACGCTGGGCCAGCTGTGGCTGCCCGCGCTGCTGATCTCGCTGGTGGGTTTTGTGGAAAGTGTTTCGGTGGCGCAATCGCTGGCGCTCAAGCGCCAGCAACGCATCCAGCCCAACCGCGAGCTGCTGGGCCTGGGCGCGGCCAACATGGCCAGCGCGTTCTCGGGCGGCTACCCGGTCACGGGCGGCTTCGCGCGCTCGGTGGTCAACTTTGCCGCGGGCGCCCAGACGCCATTGGCCGGCGTGATCTCGGCCGTGCTGATGGCAGTGGTGATCGCCGCGCTGACCGGCTGGTTCTTCTACCTGCCGCATGCGGTGCTGGCCGCCACCATCATCATTGCCGTGACGTCGCTGATCGACCTGGACACGCTGCGCCACGCCTGGCACTACGACCGCGCGGACGCGCTGGCGCTGCTGGCCACGGCCGCCGGCGTGGTGGTGTTCGGGGTGGAAGCCGGCATCCTGCTGGGCGTGACCCTGTCGCTGGGCACCATCGTCTGGCGCAACACCCACCCGCACATTGCGGTGGTGGGCCGCCTGCCAGGCACCCAGCATTTCCGCAACGTGGAGCGCTTCCAGGTGGAAACCGTGCCCGGCCTGCTGGCCGTGCGGGTGGACGAAAGCCTGTTCTTCGCCAACGCCACGGTGGTGGAAGACCGCATCGAGGCCCTGCTGGCGCGCGACGCCACGGTGCGCCGCGTGGTGCTGATCTGCTCTGCCATCAACCAGATCGACGCCACGGCGCTGGGCGTGCTGACGCAAATGGAACGCAACCTGGCCGCGCGCGGCATTGAATTCACGCTCGCCGAAGTCAAGGGCCCTGTGATGGACCGGCTGCGTGGCACGGAGCTGGGCCAGCGGCTGCACGGCAAGGTGTTTTTGAGCACCCACGACGCCTTCATGCAACCGGTGCCAGCGCCTCCCAGGCCGTAAGGGTCTCGGCGGCGTACATGAGCGCCGGGCCACCGCCCATGTAGACACACACGGCCAGCATCTCCTCCAGCTCGGCGCGCGTGCAGCCCAGCCTGTGCAGCGCCTTCACATGAAAGGCAATGCAGCCCGAGCAGTGCTGCGTGATGCCCACCGCCAGCGCGATCAGTTCCTTGTGTTTGGCGCTGACCGCGCCTTCGGCCATGGCGGCCTTGGCCAGTTGGGTGAAACCCGCCATGGCCTCGGGTTGTGCCTTGCGCAGCTGCGCCATCTGGGTGTTCAGGCCCTGCATCAGGGTGGCGTGTTCAAAGGTGCTCATGGTGGTTCGTGATTGAAGCAATGCCCCTACTGTGCGCGCGCACGGCGCGGCGCGACTTGATCCTGGTCACACCACCTGCGAACCGGACACCGCACGCGAACCGGACGCCACCCAAGGGTCTTTGGCCGGCCGCTATGCTGGCCGCACCTTTTTCAAGCTGTACCTCCATGACACCCACGCCCAAGCTTCCAGCCACCCGCGCCGCCTTGCTGCTGGCGCTCGCGCCCCTTTGCGCCGCCGCCCAGCAGGCCCCCGACCAGCCGCTGTGGGAGGTAGGCGCGTTTGGCGCCGCCTACAGCCAGCAGGCCTATCCGGGCTCGGACAGACAGGTCAACGGCGCCATCGCCCTGCCCTATTTCGTCTATCGCGGCAAATACTTTCGCGCCGACCGCAACGCTTTAGGCATCCGCGCGCTGAAGACGCCCACGGTGGAAGTGGACATCGGCGTATCTGGCGCCTTTGGCTCCAGCTCCGACGACATCGAGGCGCGCCGCGGCATGCCCGATCTGGGCACGCTGGTGGAATTTGGCCCACGGCTCAAATGGGACCTGGGCCCGGCGCTGGGCGGCCGGTGGCAGGCCGAATTTCCCCTGCGCGGGGTGTTCGACCTGAGCGACGGCGCGGCCCACCGGGGTGTGGCTTTTGAGCCCGAGCTGTCGTATGCGCGTGCCACGGCCGGGGGCTGGCGCTACAGCACCGGCGTGAGCGCCATCTTTGCCGACCGCAAGCTGGCCGACACCTTCTATGGCGTGGCGCCGCGCTATGCCACGCCAGGCCGCCCGGCCTACACCGCTGAAAGCGGCCTGGTGGCCTGGCGCCTGTCGCTGTCGGCATCACGCCAGCTGGCGCCCGACTGGCGGCTGTTTGCCTTCACCCGGCTGCAAAGCGTGGCCGGCGCGGCCAACCGGGCCAGCCCGCTGGTGCGCCAGACCACGGGCGTGACCGTGGGCGTGGGCGTGGCCTACACCTGGGCGCAGTCAGACCGCCCTGCGGTCGACTGAGCTAACCCACCAGGGCCTGGTACGCGGCGCGTGTTGGTGCCGATACCGACTGCACCAACTGCGCATAGGCCGTCTGGTGCCGTGCCAGCATACGCGCGGAGGCCACCATGCGCGACTTGCAGAACCAGTGGCAGGTGTGCTGCAGCAGGAACAGCTCGGCCGACAGCGTGAAGGCGCGTTCGCGTGCCGGCAGGTCCACCGCCTCCACCATGCGGCCAATGCCGTCGGCATGCACCACCAGCGCCTGGCGCATGTCAAACGTGGCCGCGGGCAACAGGCGGGTCAGCCAGGGCAGGTACAGCGGCAGGCGGCTCACGCGCGCATGGGCCGCATCCACCTTCGCGAAATCCACCGCCAGCGCCCGCATCTGCGCGGCCAGCGCCTGCTCGGTGGACTGCAGCATGCTGAAGATCTGGTCACGCCGCTGCCCGTCAGCCTCGCCCAGGGCACGCAGGTAGCCCTGGGTCAAGGTCTCCATGTGCTTTTCAATCTGGTGCGGGCCCAGATGGCTGGCCAGCAGCGCGATGCGCTGGCGCTGGTCTTTGGCGCGGACAAACCACAGGGCGATAACGGCGAGGATCGCCAGCGGAAACAGGTTCATGGTGGCGCTGAGTGTACTGAGCAGACAGCGCACGGGCCGGGGTCAGCGGGCGGCGCCAGCCTCGTCGTCGATGGCCTTTTGCACGGCCTGATAGAACGCCTCGCGCTGGGCGCCAGAGCTGCGGTCATTGGCGCCGGTGCCCCAGTTGGCGTTCAGCGCCACGACCAGCTTGCGCTTCGGGTCGATGAAGATGCCCTGGCCGAAAATGCCGCGCGCTGAATAGCTGCCGTCGGCATAGGTCCACCACTGGTAGCCATAGCCCCGGTCCGCCTGGCCAATGGGCATGCGGGTGGACGTGGCCTCGGCCAGCCAGCCGTCGGGCACGATGCTTTGGCCGTTGACCATCGCACCGTTCAGGATGAACTGCCCCACGCGGGCAAAGTCGCGCGTGGCGGCCTGGATGCAGCAGCCGCTGATCTCCTGGCCGGTCTTGCTCAGGATCCAGGTGGCCTGCTGCTCCATGCCCGCGGGCGCCCAGATTTTTTCAGACAGGTAATTGGCCAGCGGCTTCTTCGTCGCCTGGGCCAGCAGGATGCCCACCAGGTTGGTCTCACCGGTGCTGTAGTGCCAGCGCGTGCCGGCCGGCGCCACGCGCGGCAGCTGGCGCATGTAGCTCACCAGCGAGTCCACACCGTCCTCGGGCTTGTGGTTGTTGAAGCGCGCCACGTCGGAATTGGGGTCACCATAGTCCTCGTTCCAGCGCACGCCCGAGGTCATGGTCAGCAGCTGGCGGATACTCACGTCGTCATAGGCCGAGCCCTTCATCTGCGGGATGTAGTCGCTGACCTTGTCGTCCATGCTCTTGATGTAGCCGTCGCGGATGGCCGCGCCCACCAGCGTGGACGTCAGGGACTTGGCCACCGAAAAGCTGGTCCAGCGCCCGGTGGCATCAAAGCCCAGGCCGTAGCGCTCCAGGCGCAGCTTGCCGTCGTGCAGGATCACCACCGCCGCGCTGCGCTGGGCCGCCATGAAGGCATCCACATCTGCATCCTTGCCCAGCTTCAGCGGCGGGCCGGGCGGCAGCGGTGACGGCGTGCCGCTGGCCGCCACGGGCCGCGCGCGCGCCAGCAGCGGGATGCGGTCCAGCGCGCGGAAGGCTGCGTCGCGCTGGGGCACCGTCCAGAACAGCAGGTCGCGGTTGGTGGGCACGGTGGCCAGCAGGCCGCGCGTCTCCTTGTCCAGGCTGAACCAGCCGGCGGTGCCGGCCACGGCCACCACGGCCAGCAGGCCGAGGGCGATTGTCTTGAGCTTCATGGCGGCAGGTCCCCGTGGGTGGTGATGCCCACCCGGGCATCTGCCGGCCATTGTCTGCGATTGCGCGGTGCCAGCCGGCTCAGGCCGCCACGCCCTCGCCCATCTCCTGCATGAGCTGGGCCTTGCGCTCCTGCAGCGCCGGCACCATGCCGGCCAGGTCCAGGCCACTGCTGCGCGCCTGCGGGAACATCTTTTCCCGCTCTTCGGTCACGTGGTGGTCGATCATCTCGCCCAGCACTTTCACCTTGGCGTTGAAGTGGCTCTCATCGGCATCCATGGCCTCGATCTGCGCGATCAGGTCCTTGGCGCTGGCATGCTCCACGTCGGCCTCGTCCATGATGTCGTCACTGGCCGTGGCTTCGCGCACGGGGGGATAGAACAGCTCCTCCTCCAGCTGCGCATGGACGTTCAGCGCCAGGCAGATCTGGTCGGCCAGCGGCTTGCGCTGGCTGGCGGGGGCATCGGATTCAGCCAGCTTGTTGAATTGCTGGAACAGCTTCTTGACGGCGATGTGATCGGCATCCAGCAGGTCGACGGCGTCGCCTTTTTTGGGGGGTGCTTTGCTCATGTGGGGACTCCTGATGTTGGAAGAGTGAAGGTCTGGCGCATCCCTGCGATGCGCAGCCTCCAATCTAGGCGCTGTCCTGGCCCGCAACCGTCAGCGCGGTTGCCCCAGCGGTTGTCAGCGCAGAACTACGTCCGCTTGTGGCGCTTGCGGAAAATCCAGCCGCTGGCGGCTCGCAAAGCTGCGCGCCTGCCCCGTGACCGGATCGCGAAACGCAATGGCTTGCGCCAGCAGCCGCAGCGGGTTGGCCGGGTCGTCGCTGCCGTGCGGCAGCAAGCGCGGGTAAATGCGGTCGCCCAGGATGGGCAGGCCCAGCGCGGCCATGTGCACGCGCAGCTGGTGGCGCTTGCCCGTGGCCGGCCACAGGCGATAGCGCGCATGGGCGCCGCGGGTTTCGAGCCATTCAATCCGGGTGCTGGCGTTGGGCGTGCCCACCGCCTCGCCTGCTACCTCGCCCCCCGCTTCACGCATCTGCATGAAATGTTCACCCTCCACCAGCGTGCTGGCACGCGTGAGCGGAAACTGCAGCGCCATGCCGTCCGGCCGGGCTGCAATGGCTTCGTAGGTCTTGGTCACGCCCTGGCTGAAGAACAGCCGGTGGTACAGCGCGCAGGTGGCCGGCTGCTTGGCCAGCAGCACCACGCCGGCGGTCTCCCGGTCCAGCCGGTGCAGCGGCGTCAGGCCGTCCAGCCCCAGCTGGCGGCGCAGCTGCACGAGCAGGGTCTGCTGCAGGTAGTGGCCCGAGGGCGTGACGCTCAGGAAGTGCGGCTTGTCCGCCACCACCAGCAGTTCGTCTTCAAACAGCACACTCACCGGCGCCGCGCTGGGCTCTTCATCTGGCACGCTGCGGTAGTAGTAGAGCTTGCCATGCGCGGTGTAGGGCTCGCCGGGCGTGATGCGGCGGCCCGCTTCATCCACCACGTCGCCCCGGGCCATGCGCTCGCGCCACTGCGCGGCCGGGATCGCGGGAAAACGCTGCACCAGAAAGTCGAGCATGCACGCCCACGGCCCCTCAGGCAGGCCAACCTGGCTGGCACCCACGCCATCGCGTACGGGCAACATGCTCAGCCGCCCGGCGCGTGCGCGGCCTGCGCCAGCCGCCGCGCGCGCGCCAGGCGCCAGGCACCGTCGGGCGTGGCCTGGTACACGTCTTCCAGCGTGGTAGCAGTCTCATTCAACCGGGTGTCCAGCGCCACGCGGTTGTCAAACACAAAACATTCGCCATGCCAGTCCTGCTGCGCATCGGGCATCTGCTGGAAGTAGTTGAGGATGCCGCCGTCCAGCTGGTACACCTGCAGCCCCATGCCCTGCATCCAGGCGCTGGTCTTTTCGCAGCGGATGCCGCCGGTGCAGTACATGGCCACGCGCTGGCCCTGCGCCTGCCACTGGGCAGCATGGGCTTGCACGTACGCCGGGAAGTCGCGGAAGTTCGCCACGCCGGGGTCCACCGCGCCCGCAAAATGCCCCAGGCGGAATTCAAAGCTGTTGCGGTTGTCCAGCAGCACCACGTCGGGATCTTTGATCAGTTGCCGCCAGTCTTGCGGCGATACATTGATGCCGGTGCGCCGCGCGTCCACGCCGTCCACGCCCAACGGCACGATTTCCTTCTTGACATGGACCTTCAGCCGCGCAAACGGCGGCGTGCGGCAGGCGCTGCGCTTGAATGCCATGCCAGCGAAAGCGCCGCCCAGGGCTGCGTCGTGCTGCAAGGCCTGTTCGATGCCGTCCACCGCGTCTTCAGGCCCCGCCAGCATGCCGTTGATGCCCTCCGTGGCCAGCAGGATGCTGCCGGTCAGCCCCGCTGCCGCCGCCAGCCGCTGGCGCAGGTGCGCCGCCACGCCGTCCGGGTCTGCGAGCGGGACGAACTTGTAGAACGCGGTGTGAACCAGGGCAGGCATGCGGCGGATTTTCCCATGGGGCATGGTTACCATCGCAGCTTGCAGCCTCAACACCTTTGCAACGCGCCATGACCAGCCCGCCTTCCATCCCCGCCGCCATCGTTGCCGCCTTCGCCCTCACCGGACGCCTGCGCGCCTCCATCAACACCGGCAACCCCATCCTGGCGGCGCCGGACCCGGCCACCGGCACGGCCAGGGGCGTGTCGGTGGACCTGGCGCGCGGGTTTGCGCAGCGCCTGGGGCTGGCCCTGGAGCTGGTGGTGTTCGGCACCGCCGCCCAGTCGGTGAATGCGGTGACGAACGGGCAGGCCGACATCGGCTTTTTCGCCATTGATCCCAAGCGCGGCGAAAGCATCCACTTCACCGCGCCCTATGTGCTGATCGAAGGCTGCTATGCCGTGCGCGATGAATCCCCGCTCACCCGCACGGACGAAGTGGACCGTACCGGCACGCGCGTGGTGGTCGGCCAGGGCAGCGCCTACGACCTGTACCTCAGCCGCGAGATCCAGCATGCCACCCTGCTGCGCGCGCCCAGCTCGCCGGCGGTGGTGGACTATTTCCTGGCGCAAGGCGCCGACGTGGCCGCTGGTGTGAAGCAGCAGCTGCAGGCAGACGCCGCGCGCCTGGGCGGCATCCGCCTGCTGCCGGATCGCTTCATGGTGATCCAGCAGGCCATGGGCTGCCCGCGCAGCCGGGGCGCCGAGGCCGCCGCGGCACTGGCCGCTTATGTGGAAGACATGAAGCGCAGCGGCTTCGTGGCCGATGCGCTGGCGCGCCACGGCATCAGCGGCGCGGCGGTGGCGCCCTGAACCCATGGCCACGCCGCTCAACTTCCGCCATCTCTATTACTTCTGGGTCGTCGCCAAGGAAGGCGGCATGTCCCGCGGGGCTGACCGGCTGGGCATGGCGGTGCAGACCGTCAGCGCCCAGGTGCGCGCACTGGAGCAGGAGCTGGGCCATGCGCTGTTCAAGCCATCCGGCCGCGCGCTGGTGCTGACCGAAGGCGGCGAGGCGGCCATGGCACTGGCCGAGCAGATCTTCCAGCTGGGCGAGGCCCTGCCCGCGGCGGTGCGCGAAGCGGCCACCGGTGTGGGCATGCGCCTGCGCGTGGGCATCTCGGACGGCTTGCCCAAGCTGGTGGTACGCCACCTGCTGCGCCCCGCCGTGGCCGACACTGGCGCACGGCTCTTGTGTCATGAGGATGAATTCGACCGCCTGCTGGCCGAGCTGGCGCTGCACAAGCTCGACGCCCTGCTGGCCGACCGCGCCGCCCCCACGAACAACCCCAACCTGCGCCTGTACAGCCACAAGCTGGGTGAAGCGCCGCTGGCCTGGTTTGCACCCGCGGCGTTGATCGACAAGCTGGGCGGCAAACGCCGTGCGCGCTTTCCGGCCTGCCTGGCGCAGATGCCGGTGTTGCTGCCCACCGGCCATGCGGCCGTGCGCCCGCGCATTGACCACTGGCTGGAGCGCGAGGGGCTGCGCCCGGACATCGTGGGCGAGTTTGAAGACAGCGCGTTGCTGGCGGCTTTCGGGCGCAGCGGCATGGGCGCGTTTCCGGCGTCCCGCCTGTCCGCCAGGGAGCTGCTGGCCGACCCCGGCATCGTGCAGTTGGGCAACAGCCCCGACCTGGTCGAGGCGTTCTACCTGATCTCGGCAGAAAGAAAAATCCAGCATCCGCTGGTGCAGCGGATGCTGGATGGCTTGAAGAACGCGACGCCGGGTTGAGGCATCGCTGGTCTGGTTTACGCGTTCGGTGTGACCTGCTGGATGCCGGCCACCACCCAGCCGCCGAAGCCGGTGCGCGGCTTGGTCAGGTGCCAGACTTCGTCCAGGTCTTCCGTGTCGGCATGGGCCTGGTCACGGATGCCGCCGGTGAAGCGCACGCTCACGATGTAGCGGTCGCCTTCTTCCACCGCTTCCAGCACCTGGGCGTTCAGGCCAAACACCTGGGTCTGCTGCGGCGCGTCTCCGCGTGCTTCCACGTCGCCGCGCACTTCCTCGAACATCTCGGGCGTGAGGTAGTCGCGCAGGCGTTGCAGGTCGCGTGCGTCGTTGGCCACCTGCAGCGCCAGGAACTGCTGCGTCGCATTGCGGGCAAAGCCTGCCGCGTCAAAGTCCGCCGGGATCGCGGACGGCCGGGCGGCGGCGGCGCTCACGCCACCCAGCGCCGAGCCAATGCGCGTGCCACCGGCGGGCGCGCCGCCAAAGCCGCCGCCGAAGCTGCCGCCGGCCTGGCTACTGCCAGTGCCCATGCCAGCCGCGGCGGGCGTGGCGTTGCGGGCCATGCGGTTGCGCATCACGAAGCCGATCACCGCCAGGATCACCACGCCGATCAGCATCATCATCATGAAATTCGCCATGGCCTCGCCAAAGCCGAAGTGAGACGCCAGCGCCATCAGGCCAATGCCAGCGGCCAGGCCGGCGATCGGGCCCATCCAGCTGCGCTTGGCCGCTGCGGCGGCGGGGGCTGCCGCAGCAGCGGTGGCGCCGGCCGCGGGCGCAGCCTGTGCCGGGCTGCCGGGCGTGTTGGCCGGCGTGGCGGGCTGCGTTGTCTGCTGACGCTGCATGCCGCTGGACTTGGCGCCGCCCAGCCGCTTGGCTTCAACGTCAAAGGCCATGGTGGTGCCCAGCGCGAGCACCAGCGCGGCCAGACCAAGTACTTTCTTCATGGGGTCTCCTTCGGGGAATCGAAAATGAAGGCCCGACCATACGCGGGCGCGCAGGGAGGAAAAAGCAGCATCAACCTGCTTCTTGTTCAGGAAAAACCTTCAATCCAGGCCACCCATCCATGGCGCAAGCCAGGCGGTTCAACGCCGCAGCGCAGAAAAAAAGGCGTTGAAGATCGCGTCGCGCTCCACCGCATGGGCCTCGCGCATCCAGTGGCGCCCCGGCTGCGCCTGCCATCGCTTGTCAGCCATCAGCACCGGCGTGCGCACCAGCTCGCTGGGCACCCAGGCCGGGTTCAGTACCCAGGCGATGCAGATCAGGTCCCAGATCACCCAGCTGTGCGGCTCACCGGCCAGCGTGGGGTTATTGCCCAGGATGGCCCACAGCGGGTTGTGGGTGAACAGCTGGTGCAGGTAGCCGCCGATCGCGCCGCTGTCCTGCACGTAGCGCTCCACCTCGGCCAGGGACAGGCGCAGTTGGGCGCCCACGTGGTAGCCGGGCAGGTACACATGGGGCACGCCGCTGTCCAGCAGCCATTGGCTGGCCCACAGGTCCTGCTCCAGGTTGAAGCTGTGGTTGACGTGCGGCGCGTGGCTGGGGTAGCCGCTGGTCCACACCACCACGATGCGTTCAGCGATATCGGGGGCCAGCAGCAAGGCACTGGCGATGTTGGTCACGCAGCCCAGCGCCAGCACATACAGCGGTGGCCCGCCGGGCGTGTGTTCGCGTGCGGTGGCAATCAGGTGGTCCACCGCCTCGCTGCGTACCGGTGTGCGCGGCTGCGCCATGTAAGCCGCCGCGCCCCGGAACGCACGGCCCGCATGCGGCAGGCCCAGCAGACCGTGCACCTTGATGATTTCCTGGTAGCTGCGCGCCATGCCTTCGCCCGGCGGGTTGAACGGCGGCGCATCGTGCGCGCCCGCCGGGTAGCTGGCGCGCCGGTGCGCGAACGAAAAGGGTTCGGCATACACCGCCACCACGTCCAGTTGCTGCGGGCAGCGCAGCGCCCAGGCCAGCGCAAACTGGTCGTCGATTTCATTGGCGGTGTCGGTGTCGATCACCACGCGCACGCGGCCGGTGGGTGGGGCCAGGCGCGAGCGGTACCAGTCGTCGGGGTGCGAGGTTGGCGGCTGCATGCGATAGATGGGTCCAGGTTGCTCAGCTTCGTGCAAATTCAATGAGTGGCGCCATGTCGCACTGATCCGCTGCGCGCAAAGCCTGCAGATAGGCGGAGCGCGAATCACCGCGCGCCATCAGTGAGGCACCGCTGCCCCAGGTAAAGCGGGGCCGGTCGAGCCGGACCGCAAGCAGGTCTGCCATCAGGCGCGCATGACGCCCGTTGCCATTGGGAAACGGGTGGATCCATACCAGTTGGTGGTGAAAACGTGCGGCGAGTTCGTCGCCGCCGTAGACCTGGTGCTCCATCTGGTAGCGGGTGTTGTCCAGCAGGTCGCGTAAGCGCCGCGCGACCTGCGGCCAGCTCACGCCGATGTTTTTGTCGCTGGACCGGAATGTGCCCGCCCACCGCCAGGTCTGGTCAAACATCTTGCGATGCAGGTCACGCACAAAACCTTCGTCCAGCAGGTCGCGGCGTTTTTGACGCAACGCCCATCGCTCACCCTGCAGGATGTTGGCCTCCTCCCAGGTGTTCAGTTCCTCCTGCGTGGTGATATGCCGCGGCACCAGCGCGGCCAACTCGTCCGCATCAAGCGGCGTGGCACCGGGTGCGGGGTCAAACGGGATCACCACAGTTCACGGCGCGGGCCACGCAACAGTTCCTGCGCCAGCAAGTCGCGCTGGAGTTCCCCAGCCACGCCGCGCACGGCCTGATCTTCCAGCGACATGGAATGCGATACAGGGCGCAAGCGTTCCCGCGCCACCGTCTGTGCGCGGTCGTTCAGGTATTGCCGCAATGATGTGCGGGGCACCAGGGCATAGCGCAACTCACAGTCCAGTGCTTCGGCCAGCTTGCGCAGGCTGGCCAGCGTGATGGCGTCATCCGCCTCGGCCTGCTCCAGCTTGTGCACGCCAGCCGAGGTCATGCCCAAGCGGGCCGCCAGCGCCCTGGCTGTCATGCCCAGCGCATCCCGGATGGCACGCGACCAGCCAGTGGCGGGGCGCGCGGGCAAAGCGGCATTTCGCCAGGCGGTCAGCGCAGCATCGGTTTGATGGAGTTTCAACTCCTGCAGGCGGCTTTTCATGGGAGTGATAGGTTGAATTTGATTCAACAAATAATAACCTATGAGTTTAATTTATCAAACAAAAATAAACCTATGACTTGTTTTTAAATCGCGCCCAATCCGCCGGCTCATCCACATCCCACAGCATGGGCAGCTCCTGCCAGCTCGCGCCCGTGGCCCGCAGCCGCTCGCGGGTTTGCATCAGCACCTGCGGCGTGCTCCAGGTAATGCCTTCAAACACCGCAGGCAAGGGCCGGCGCAGGCCGATCAGCACATAGCCGCCGTCTTCGGCCGGGATCAGCACCGCGTCATGGGCTTGCAGCACATCGGCGGCCTGCTGCAGGTGGGCTGGCGTGAGCACCGGGCAGTCGGTGCCTACGATCAGCAGCGGCACCGGCGATGTGCCGTCAAAGTGCCGGTGCATCACGCTGGCCATGCGCGCGCCCAGGTCGCCGCCGGGCTGCGCCAGGCAGGCCACGCCGTGGCGCGCGCGCAGCGCGGCAAAGAAGCGGTGGCCAGCATCCGGTGCGCACCACAGGCTGACGGAGCCGGTGGCCGCGGCGCGCGCCGTGGCCAGCGTCTGCAAGGCAAAGCCGCGTTGTGCACGGGCTGCGCCGGCGGCGCCCAGCGCGGGAATGAGCCGGGTTTTGGCCAGGCCCGGTACCGGCGCCTTGGCCAGCACAGCCACCGCCGCCGGGGCGCGCGTGGTGTAGCCATAGCGCAGGGCCAGGGCCTGCGGGCTGGTCCCCAGAAAGTACGCCGCGCGCAGCCGCCACATCAGCATGATGGTGCGCCACAGGCCGTGCTGGTCCCAGCGCCGGCCCGAGGTGGTCACGCGCGCGGCCAGGCAGGCGGGCGGGCCCAGGCGGCGCAGGCGCCGGCTGAGGGCGATGTCTTCCATCAGCGGCTGCGGTGCAAAGCCACCCACGGCGTTGAACACCGCGCGCCGAACGAACATCGCCTGGTCGCCGGTGGCGATGCCGCTCAGGCGCGAGCGCCAGTTCATGAACGCGGCCACCATGGGCAGCAGCGGGTGCCGGCCTTCAATGCGGACATCGAACCGGCCCCAGTCATGGCCCGCGTCCAGCGCCTGCATGACCAGCACATCGGCGTCCGGCGGCAGTTGCGTGTCGGCATGCAGGAACAGCAGCACATCGGCCCGCGTGGCGCAGGCACCGGCGTTCATCTGCGCGGCACGCCCGCGCGGCGCGGCCAGCACCTGGTCAGCCCAGGCCGCGGCGGTGGCTGCGCTGGCGTCGGTGCTGCCGCCGTCCACCACCAGCAGTTGCGCGCCGCGCTGGCGCAGCGGCTGCAGCGCCAGCAGCCGCTGCGCCAGCGCGGCGCCTTCATTCAGCACCGGCACGATGATGGCCAGCTTCATGCGGCCAGCGCCTCGTCCAGCGCGCCTTGCAGTGCATCGAATTCATCGCGCATGCGCGCCACCACATCTGGCTGCAGGTAGTGGTCCACCCGGCCGCGCACATGCGCCACCAGCGCGGCGTCGCTCTGGCCGGCAGACCAGTCTTCGCCGTCCGCGTCCGCGGGTGCCACAGCCGTCGACAGCACACGCCACTTGGCGCACCACGTCAGGGACCACAGCCACATGGCACGGCGCAGCGGCACGTGCCAGGCCTGCGCGGGCGCGGCCACGCGCGGCCCCACGGCCGCAGCCCAGGTGGCGTAGGCGCCCTGCACCTGCGCCGGCGTCAGCTCGGCGCAGCTGTCCAGGTCCCAGGTGGTGGACGTGTAGAGCGTGGCATGGGCGATGTCCAGCGCGGGGTAGCTGTAGCGGCACTTTTCCAGGTCCACCAGCACGGCATGGCCCACCGCCGCGCCATGGTGCTGCACGATGAAATTGCCTGGGTGGCCGTCAAAGGCAATCAGGTGGCGCGGCGGACGGGCGTCGGCCCTGCACAGTGCGTTCAGCTGCTGCAGCTCCTGGGTCACGGCCCGCGCCACGGCCGGGGCCACGCCCGCCGCGGCCAGGTATTGCGCCTGCTGCGCCAGCTCTTCATACAGCGCGGCCAGCGCGTCCTCATCGTCCAGCAACGGCCGGCGCGCGGCCGGCGCGGGCAGCGGCAGTGCATGCAGCGCGGCCAGCGCCTGCACGATGGCGGCCAGATCGCCCGGCAATGCGGCCGTGCGGCCCTGCACCTCCTGCACCAGCAACGCGCCGCGCGGCAGGTTGGCGCAGGGCGCCAGCACGCCGTGCAGGCGCGGCGCATGGCCGCCAGCGGCGGCGCGCTCAAAACACGCGGCCTGGTAGGCCAGGTTGTCCGCCGGGGTCAGGCGCATCTGGCTTTGCTTGGGAATACGCGCCAGCAGCCCGCTGCCCGTGATGCGCACATGGTCATGCGCCAGACCCTTGTCGGGCAGGCGCACCAGCGCGGCGCCGGCCCAGGGGCTGGCGCTGTCCCGCAAGGCAGCGGCCAGGCGGGCGGTCACGGTGGCGCTGTCGTCACGCATGGGCGTTGGTGTGCCGTGGGGGCGGCCCACGGGTGGTGAAGTCTGAAAGGCTGAATGCTAACGGGCTGCCACTGCCGGGCAGTCAGCACGGCATGGCCGCCTCAATCTGACGGCGGGCACGGTGCAGCCGCACGAACATGGCATCAGGCGTGATGCCCAGCTGGCGGCACACCGTTTCGGTCGGCTCGTCGTCAATGGCACGACGCCACATCACGTCCCGCAGCGCGGCGGGCAGACGGTCGATGCAGGCCAGCGTGCGCGCCAGCAGCTCCCGCTGCGCCGCGCTGTCTTCGGGCCCCGGGGCATCGCAGGCGGTCTCGTAACGATCGGCGGCCTCGTCATCGCCGTCGGGCGCCACATCCAGCGCGCAGTAGCGCATGCCCTTGCGCTGCAGGTCGGTCACCTTGTGCAGCAGGATGCCGGTGAGCCAGGTGCGCAGCGCGCTGCGCCCGCCAAACCGGGCGCGCCCGGCCAGCACGGCCTCGAACACATCCTGCACGGCGTCCTCGGCCAGGGCCGGGTCGCGCAGCTTGTTGCGGGCCACGCGCAGCAGGTAGGCGCGGTGCGTGTGCAGCTGCGCCCCATCCACGGCGCATTCCAGGGGGTTGAGGGCATTGGTCTGGTGAGGGGTGGGGGCTTGCATGGCGCGTCCTTCGTGGGCGATGGGTGGACTGTGGCCGCCCGAACTCACGCCACCCTCACGAAAGATCACAACTGGATAACAATTGCGTAAGAAAGCCGGCCCCGCCAGGACTCAAGGGCCATGGAGCCCATGAAACGCATCCTCATCGCCGAAGACCAGACCGACATCCGGGACCTGCTGGCGCTCAACCTGCAGGGCGCGGGGTATCAGGTGGTGCAGACAGGCGACGGGCGCGAGGCCCTGGCCGCGCACGAGCGCCAGCCAGCCGACCTGCTGGTGCTGGACCTGATGATGCCCCACATGGATGGCCTGGACGTGTGCAAGACACTGCGCGCGCGTGGCTGCAACACACCCATCCTGATGCTCACGGCCAAGTCCACCGAGCTGGACCGCGTGCTCGGGCTGGAGCTGGGCGCCGACGACTACCTGACCAAGCCTTTCTCGCTGGCCGAGCTGCTGGCCCGCGTAAAGGCGCTGCTGCGCCGCGCCGAGCTGGTGCATGCCGCCAGCGCCCCCGGCGCCGCGGCGGATGCGCCGATTGCCAACGGCGAGCTGGAGATCCACCCGGCCAAGCGCCAGGTGCGCCTGCGGGGCGGGCTGGTCGAATTCACCGCGCTGGAGTTCGATCTGCTGCTGCACTTTGCGCGCCACCCGGGGCGGGTGTTTTCGCGCGGGCAACTGCTCAACGCCGTGTGGGGCTACACCCACGACGGCTACGAGCACACCGTCACCACCCACATCAACCGCCTGCGCGCCAAGCTGGAGGCCGACCCGCTCAAGCCCGGGATCATCCTGACGGTACGGGGAGCGGGCTACCGCATGCGGGAAGCCCCCACCCCATGAGCGTGCGGCTGAAGATCGCGCTGACCATCCTGCTGGCGGGCCTGCTCACCGCCATTGGCGTGCTGGTAACGGTGGTGCTGGCGTTCCAGCGGTTTGAATACGAATCGGTCTACCAGCGCGCCAACGCCTTCCTGCAACGCGTCGCGCAGCAACACCCCGAGCTGCTGGAATCGCACCGCAACGCGCCCGACCAGGTGGCGGCATTCCTGCGCAACCTGGTGCTGTACGAGCCCGGCGTGCGCCTGTACCTGCTGGACGCCCAGGGTGCGGTGCTGGCCGCGTCGGGTGACGTGAGCCTGCCGCCCGGCTACCGCGTGCCCATGGCGCCGGTGCGCCAGGCCGCCGGCGCCAGCCCCGTCACCTACGTCATGGGCACCGACCCGGCTGACCCGGCCAAGCCCGCCGTGGTGGCGGCGCGGCCACTGCGCCAGCAGTCGATCCGCCCCGACGCGGCGGTGGACGGCTTCCTGTATTTCGTGTGCCAGCCTATGCCGTTCAGCGCCGAGCGCGTGGCCACACTGCGCGGCACGCTGGCACAACCGGGGCTCATGATGATCCTGGTGCTGGTGGTGGGCATGGCGGTGCTGGCAGCCTGGGTCACGGCCACCGTCACGCGGCCGCTGGCGCGCCTGACCGCCGCCGTGGACGACGTGACGCGCGACGGGCTGGACGGGCCTGCCGCCACGGCGCCTCTGCCTGCGCTGGCCCTGGTGCCCGGCACCGAGGCGCGCGATGAATTCGGCCAGCTGGCGCGCGGCATGCAGGCCATGCTGCAGACGCTGCGCAGCCAGTGGGCCACGCTGCGCCGGCTGGACCACTTTCGCCGCGAAGGCGTCAGCAACCTGTCGCATGACCTGCGCTCGCCGCTGACGGCCACCACGGCCTGCCTGGAAACACTGGACAACCGCTGGGCCGATCCGCAACGCGCAGCAGACGCCACGGGCGACCGCGAACTGATCAGCGTGGCGCTGCGCAACACCCGCAACGCCGCCCGCCTGGTGCAGGCCATGGGCGACCTGGCCCAGCTGGACGAGCCCGCATTCAAGCTGCGCCCCGAAGCGCTGGCGCTGGACGACCTGCTGAACGACGTGGCCATGCGCTTTGCCGCGCGCGCCCAGGCCCAGGGCGTGACGCTGGCCGCGCAGGAAACCGCGCTGCATGCGCGGGTGGACGTGGAGCTGATCGAGCGCGCGCTGGCCAACCTGGTTGAAAACTCGCTGAAGTTCACGCCCGCGGGTGGCCGCATCACGCTGCACGCGCACCAGGCCGACGGCTGGCTGCACCTGGGCGTGAGCGACAGCGGCGCCGGCATCGCGCCCGCCGACAAGCCCCATCTGTTTGATCGCTTCTATCAGGCCCGCCACAGCGCCGCACCGGCCACCGGCGAAGGCGGCAGGGGCCTGGGCCTGGCCATCGTCAAGCGCATTGCCGAGCTGCATGGCGGCACGGTGGGGGTGGAAAGCGACGAAGGTATAGGGACTGTGGTGACCTTGCAGTTGCCTGTGCGTTCCTAGTTTTCTTGTTGTTGCGTTGCGCGCAAGGCTGTGGGTGGGGCTGTCGGCGCTTCACTTTGGCGCCCCTCCGCTGCGCTGCGGGGTGCCCTGCGCTTCTCGCTCCGCGGGGCGGCTGCGGTCGCTTCGCAATGGCGCTGATACGCGCCATTCCATAAATCGTCCTCGCCGGTCCGCCTGCGGCGGACTCCCCCCCGCTGCGCTGCGATGCTCGGCGCCAAAGAGGCGCACCGCCAGCCCCACCCACAGCCTTGCAGCCGACAGGGTTAGTGCGCTACCGGCGGTCTCCGGCAAGGCTCGTGCTGGGCCGGTGTGAATCCCCTCAGATTGGGGGAAGCCGGCTATCGACCGTGCGGGGTCGGCTGGCTATAGTGGTGCGCAGGGACAGATTCAAAGGAGGCGGGATGGCGGCGGTTTTGCTGAAATTGTTATCCCTGTGCGTCCGGCGCGGCGCATTGCCGCACGCCCTTGATGTGCAACGACTCTAAGGATTATCGCGGGCCCCATTATTTCGCACCTCTCCATGTTATTCCGCAGTTTTGCGGGATATATCAAATTAGTCGTCACAAGGAGCGCAATCATGTCTTCCTACACAGGCCTCTTTACACAGCACCTAAGCAGCGGAGAAGTTCACGGCGTTCAAGTTCGCGACACCGCAGGAAACGAGCTGTCGATTGACCCAAAAACTTATGTGTAGCGTGACGTACAGCTACCAATCGATCAACTCCCGAGCGAGGCTGAATACTTCGGCCGTCTAAGAGCAGGCAGCAGAGCTATGCAAGTCATCCAACTTATTGCGCCAAACGAGCAGCCAATCGTAGGAGTTGTCGCGGCCGACAGCTCGGTGCGCACGTTTACGTACTCCTACGACCGCAGCTCCAAGGTACGTCTCTACGTGCTTGACGATGGAACTGAATTGCCTTCGGGGCCAGTCGCACTTCTGGACTCCAGTGGAAAGCGCTGGGAATCCAGCGAAGTTGAGTGGTACACGCTTTTCAAGCGTTCATAGCCGCGACCCCACGGCGACGCTTAGACTCAACGAGCAAGTGCATCACCAATGAAGGTGACGCCTAACTCAAACGTAAGCAGCACAGACAAGAATTGCATTGCCTTGATAACCGATATACCCGCTCCAGCAGACTTTGAGGCAACAGCAGTCTCCCTCCTAAATTTGGCTTGGGATACTGTGTCGTCGCTTTCCCATCATGTGGAAAGGTCCGAGCTCGAAGCTTGGGATGAATGCGGCGAGGTCACCGATGAATACTGGGCCGCAGCACAGAAACCACTTGGAAACGCCCAGGCACTGATTCAGCAAGGGGTAGAGTTCCTGTTGAAGGCAAGAATTGCTGAAGTGAGTCCGTTTCTCCTGCTAGACCGAGCGGTGCGAGAATGGCCCAAAGAATCAGCGACGCGAGATACGAAGTACACCGAGTTCAGGACGGTCGACGCCCAAGATTTGGTGCGGCTGTTCAACACCGTTCGCCCGACACCGCTCGACACCGCCTTTGTCCAGCGCATCGAAGAACAACGGAAAACACGGAACACGTTCATTCACTCGGTGGACAAGTCATTGAAGCACGATCCTCAAACTTTGTGGAGAACAATTCTCGATGTTTCGCATCATTTGATAGGGCCCGCGAAGTGGATTGGACTGCGCCGCGCGTACCTCGAATCGACGCCGGCGTCGATAGCTTTCAGCACTGACGAGGTTTTTATAGAGCTAGCTTGGGAATGCAGTGAGTTGCTCGAAATGCTAAAGCCAGCGGAGCAAGAGCTTTATCTAGGAATTCTTCCAAAGGCCCGCCGTTACATCTGTTATCGCTGTGCCCTGGAATGTCGCGAGGTTGGCATCCAACCGGAGATGGCGCAGTTGCAGCCGAATGATCCCACCTCCACCAATGTGTACTGTTTCATGTGCGGGCATACCCAGGCGGTGGACCGCGTACCCTGCGCATCTGCGGGTTGCAAGGGCAATGTGATCGAAGCCCACGACGGTGTATGTCTGACGTGCTTTTCAGACCAGCCTCCCAAGGATTGATCCGTGGCGCCGGTGCCTAACAGCCCTATATGGAATCCCCCTCAACGGCAAGAGGCTGATCGATAGATTGGCTGTTTGGGAAACACCGGCCGTCGTATATCCGGCATCTGTTGTGGGATCGAATGCGTCCCGTTCCGACATGGAGTCTGCGTCACCCAAGCGCCCGTCGGTGGCACACCAACCTCGCCGACTGCAAGGCTGTGGGTGGGGCTGTCGGCGCGCCTCTTAGGCGCCGAGCATCGCAGCGCAGCGGGGGGAGTCCGCCGCAGGCGGACCGGCGAGGACGATTTATGGAATGGCGCGTATCAGCGCCATTGCGAAGCGACCGCAGCCGCCCCGCGGAGCGAGAAGCGCAGGGCACCCCGCAGCGCAGCGAAGGGGCGCCAAAGTGAAGCGCCGACAGCCCCACCCACAGCCTTGCGCGCAGTGCAAGATCGCAGTCTGCGAGTGAATTCAGATGCTCGCGGGGTCGTGCACGACGACATGTCTGGCAGGTTGTCAGCAACTCCATCCAGTCGCCGCCAGGGCCGAGCGGCCGCTATGATGCCTGCACAGATCCCATGACCGTTGAGACATGTCCAACCTGGCCGAACAAATTCGAGAAGCACTGCGCATGTTCGCGCGCAGCGGCACGGCACCGGCGTTGATCGGAGGCCTGGCCGTGGTGGCCCACCAGGTGGTGCGCGCTACGCAGGATGTGGATTTTCTGGTGGAGGTTGAAGCCGCCGACAGGGTGCACGCTGCGCTGCTGGGTTTGGGCTATCGGTGCCTGTACCGCAGCGAAGACGCCGCCAACTATGTGCGCGAAACAGAAGGCCTGGATTTGCTGTACGCGCGGCGCCCCCTGGCGCGCCGCCTGCTGGCGCAGGCGTCTGAACGCGAGACGCCCATGGGCCGCATGCGCATCATCAGCGTCGAAGGGCTCATAGGCTTCAAGCTGCAAGGCTTTGTGAACGATGCAACGCGAACGCGCGACCTGGACGACATTCGCGCGCTGCTGAAAATACACCGCGACTCCCTGGACATGAATGAGGTGCGTGAATACTTTGCCCTGTTCAACAAGCCGGAACTCCTTGATGCACTCCTCGGGTAACACCCCTGCCAGCACCCAATCAGGACTGGACCGTGCCAATGCAGACGCTGTGCTGGTGCGCGAGGCAGGGCTTCCTTTCCGGCGGGAGCGCGGCAAGGCGTCCGGGGGGGACCCCTTCATCGAGTGGTTGAGCCTGATGGAAGTGGTGCAAATGCTTTGCACCGTATGGCCGGTGCGTGACAAGCCCATACAGGGTAACCAGTGGCGAATCTGACCTCTGCGACCTCCACCGGTAAGTAAATCAGCCCCTCGGGCGACATACCCGTTGGGCCAACCGATGACCAATGAGCGACCTGCCAAGCAGTTGCAGGAGAACACATGAATATCAAGAAGACCGTCCTCGTGATCGCGGTGCTGGCAGCAGCGGTGGCGTTCTTTGCACTGGACCTGGGCCGCTTCCTCAGCCTGGATTACCTCAAGCAAAGCCAGGCGCAATTTGCCACGCTGGTGCAAAGCCAGCCGCTGCTGGTGGCGGGCAGCTACTTTTCGATCTATGTAGCGGCTACCGCTCTGTCGCTGCCGGGCGCGGCCATCATCACATTGGCCGGCGGTGCGATCTTTGGCCTGGGCTGGGGGCTGCTGATCGTGTCGTTCGCGTCCAGCATCGGCGCCACGCTGGCGTTTCTGGTCGCGCGGTTTTTGCTGCGCGACAGCATCGAGGCACGTTTTGGCAACCGGCTGGCCGAGATCAACCGCGGCGTGGAAAAGGACGGCGCGTTCTACCTGTTCACGCTGCGGCTGATTCCGCTGGTGCCGTTTTTCGTGATCAACCTCGTCATGGGACTGACCCAGATGCGGGCATGGACGTTTTACTGGGTCAGCCAGCTGGGCATGCTGGCGGGTACCGCCGTCTTCGTGAACGCGGGCACGCAGCTCGCGCGCATTGATTCACTCAAGGGCATCCTGTCGCCGGCGCTGCTGGGCTCGTTCGTGCTGCTGGGCGTGTTTCCTTGGCTGGCGCGCAAGGGGGTGGAGGCAATGCAAAAGCGCAAGATCTATGCGCGCTGGCGCGCTGTGCGGCCCAACACCTTTGACCGCAACCTGGTGGTGATCGGTGCGGGCGCGGGCGGGCTGGTGTCGGCCTATATCGCGGCGGCCGTCAAGGCCAAGGTCACGTTGATCGAAGTGCACAAGATGGGCGGCGACTGCCTGAACTACGGCTGCGTGCCCAGCAAGGCGCTGATCAAGAGCGCCAAGCTCGCACACCAGATCCGCCACGCCCGCCGCTATGGGCTGCACGACGCCGCACCCAGCTTCAGTTTCCGCGCGGTGATGCAGCGCATCCACGACGTGATTGCCGCCATTGAGCCCCACGACAGCGTGGAGCGCTATACCGGCCTGGGCGTGGAGGTGCTGCAGGGCTACGCCAAAATCATCAATCCCTGGACGGTGGAGGTAGCGCTGAATGACGGTGGGAAGCAGGTATTGACCACCCGCAACATCGTGATCGCCGCCGGCGCCCGCCCCTTTGTGCCGCCGCTGCCGGGCCTGGACGATGTGGGCTACGTGACCAGCGACACGCTGTGGGACACCTTTGCCAGGCTGAACGAAGTGCCCCGGCGGCTGGTGGTGCTGGGCGGCGGGCCGATTGGCTGCGAGCTGGCGCAAAGCTTTGCCCGGCTGGGCTCGCAGGTCACGCAGGTGGAGATGGCGCCGCGCATCATGATGCGCGAGGACGAGGAAGTCTCGGCCCTGGCGCGCGACGCACTGACCGCCGACGGCGTGCAGGTGCTGACCGGGCACAAGGCGCTGCGCTGCGAGCGTGATGGCGACACCAAGGTGCTGGTGGTGGAACACAACGGCGCTGAAAAGCGCATTGCGTTTGATGAACTGCTGTGCGCCGTGGGCCGCACGGCCCGGCTGACGGGCTACGGCCTGGAGGAACTGGGCATCCCCACGCAGAAGACCGTGGAAACCAACGAATACCTGCAAACCATCTATCCCAACATCTATGCCGCCGGTGACGTGGCCGGGCCGTTCCAGTTCACGCACGTGGCGGCGCACCAGGCCTGGTATGCGGCGGTGAACGCGCTGTTTGGCGGCTTCAAGAAATTCAAGGCCGACTACAGCGTGATCCCCTGGGCCACCTTCATCGACCCCGAGGTGGCGCGCGTGGGCCTGAACGAGCAGGACGCCAAGGAAAGGAACATCGCCTACGAGGTCACGAAGTACGGCATCGACGACCTGGACCGCGCAATTGCCGATGGTGAAGCGCACGGCTTTGTGAAAGTGCTGACCGTGCCGGGCAAGGACCGCATCCTGGGCGTGACCATCGTGGGCACGCACGCGGGCGACCTGCTGGCCGAGTACGTGCTGGCCATGAAGCACGGCCTGGGGCTGAACAAGATGCTCGGCACCATCCACACCTACCCCACGCTGTCGGAGGCCAACAAATACGCCGCCGGTGAATGGAAGCGCGCGCACCAGCCGCACAAGCTGCTGGCATGGGTGCGCAAATACCATGACTGGAAACGCACATGAACGCCCGGCCTCCCGCGTGGCGCCACGTCGCCGCAGGCATAGCCAGCGCCCTGCTGGCGGCGGCGGCCCTGGCGCAAACACCCACACTCAGCGCGTTTTCAGCGGCCACTGGCGACGCCGCGCCGCCGCCGTGGCGCGTGGTGGGCCTGCCGGGAGCCAAGGCCCCGCTGGCGCGCATCACGCTGGTGCCGCTGGACGGTGTGCGCGTGGCCCGGCTGGCCACGGACGCCTCTTATGGCACGCTGGTGCACGACATCGCGCCCTGGACACCGCAAGCAAGTGCCACGCTGTCCTGGCGCTGGCGGCTGGACCAGCCGCTGGCCGCGGCCGACCTGCGCCGCAAGGAGGGCGACGACGCCGCGCTCAAGCTGTGCGTGATGTTTGACCTGCCGCTGGACGCGCTGCCGTTTGGCGAGCGCACGCTGATGCGCGTGGCGCGCACGGTCTCGGGCGAAAAGCTGCCCGCCGCCGCGCTGTGCTATGTGTGGGATGCGTCGCTGCCCACGGGCACGGTGTTGCCCAACGCGTATTCGCGCCGTGTGCGCTTCATGGCGGTGGACGGCACAGCCAGTGCGCCGGGCCAATGGCGCAGCCACCAGCGTTCGCTGGCGGCTGACTTCCTGAAAGTGTTTGGCGACGACACGCAGCAGGTACCGCCGGCGGTCGCGGTGGTGATCGGCGCAGATGCCGACAACACCGCAGGCCGCAGCCTGGGCTACATCGGCGACGTGACGATCACGCCTTGATTTCCCTGGCCGTGATGCTGTACTTGAACTGGTCGGGCTCCAGCGAGTCGTAGCGGCCGTTGGCGTTCTCGGCGTTGGGGTACATGAAGAAGCCGATCTTCGGCCCTTTGGAACCCGGCAGCGCCACGTCGTGCGCGGTGTTGAATGCCAGCCAGTTGCCTTCCCAGCCGCCGAACAGTGCCTTGTAGACCGGGGTCACCACGGGGTGGTTGGTGGTCTTGACCCATTCGGGCGTTTCCAGCCGCATGACCTTGCCCACGTCTGCCGGGTCCATGGCCACCCAGCCGTACTGGGCCAGGAACACCTCGGCCCGGCAGTGCTGGGCGCGCGCCAGGTTGGCCGGGTTGCCCGACAGTTCCTTGTAGCCAAAGGCCGACGGCACCAGCCGGATGCCGTACACGTCGCGCGCGGGCACGCCGGCGGCGCGGCACAGGCCAACAAGCAGCGCGTTGATGTCGCCGCACTTGCCGCCCATGTTGCCGGTCTCCAGCATGGCCTTGATGTCGCCGGTGCCGCAACCGCGCACCTTGGGCTCGCGGTAGGTGTTGGCCACGGTCCAGTCGTACAGGCGGCGGACCTTGTCCACATCGGTCTGAGCACCCTTGGTCACTTCCAGCGCGGTCTTTTTGACGATGCCGTCAGTGGGCATCAGGTCGGTGGCCTGGGTCCAGTATTTCAGCGTGGCGGGGTCTTCTTTGACGGCTGCCTTCTGGTTCCAGTCCTGCGCGCGGTTCTGCGTGCGAAAGCGGCTTGTCAGTTCCACAAAAGGCCGGGCTTCGCCCTCGGCAAATTCAGCCACCAGCATCTTGGCGCCGTACTGTGCGTCCGCGGTCTGCTGCATGCTGCGCGCGTTGCCCGTCCAGGTGCTTTCCAGCGATTGCTGGTAGCTGGAGTCGATCGACGGAATGGGCAGCCAGACACGGGTGGCGCCCTTGGGGTTGGCAATGTCCACCCGCGTGGTGAATTCAAACGTGCGCCAGGCGCCGGGCTGGGGGTTGAAGGTACGCTCCTGGGCCAGCGCCGTGCCGGCCAGCGCGGGCAGCGCCAGGGCCGAGGAGGCCTGGATAAAGTGGCGGCGTGAAATGTCAGACATGGGGTCTCCTTGAACTCGGTTCAATTTTGCAAACGGGGTTGGTGAGCGGCACGCGCTACCGGGAGACAGTGCGCAACAACGGCTCGATCAGGCGGGCTGCGTCAGGTCCGGCCCAATCATACTCACCGGTGACGACAATGCGCGGTTTGCCTGCGGCATCAATGATCACCGTCGTCGGGAATATGCGGCGCGTCCAGGCCTTGGCCGCCGCGCCGTCGCGGTCCAGCACGACAGGCAGGCGGATGTTCACGGTTTCCAGGTAGCGGCGGATGCGGGGCTCTGCCTCCTGGTAATTGACGGCCAGCACCACGACATCCTGTGGATGCTTTTGCGCCAGCGCGTCAAGCGACGGCATCTCGGCGCGGCAGGGCTCGCACCAGGTGGCCCAGAAATTGAGCACCACCACCTTGCCCTTCAGTCGGGCCAGTTGCCAGGGCTGACCGTCCAGGCCGGCCAGCGACAGCGGGGGCGCCGCCTTGTTGCGCGGCCACGGCGTGATTTCATACGAGGCCAGCACCGGCGCAGGCACCAGCGCAGCAACGGCTAACCCCAAGGCAGCCAGGGCGCGGACGGCGTACAGGCGCAAGCTCATCATGGCGGGCATGGTACAGGCACGGTGCGGCTACGATGGCGCAATGCACGCCCCCGAGCAACCCATCCTGCGCGACATTGTCCTGATCGGCGGCGGCCACAGCCATGTGGGCGTGCTGCGCCGCTTTGGCATGAAGCCCGAGCCTGGCGTACGCCTCACCCTGATCTGCACCGACGCCCACACGCCGTATTCCGGCATGCTGCCGGGCTACATCGCGGGCCACTACAGCTATGACGACGTGCACATCGACCTGGCGCGCCTGGCGGTGTTTGCCGGCGCCCGGTTCTACCGCGACGAGGTGGTGGGCATCGACCGCGCGGCAGGCAAGGTGCTGTGCCGCAACCGGCCGCCGGTGCCGTACGACCTGTGCGCCATCAACACCGGCTCCACGCCTCAGGTGGCGCGCGTGCCCGGTGCGGCCGCGCATGCGGTGCCGGTCAAGCCCATCCACCAGTTCAACCAGCGCTGGCTGGCCCTGCTGCAGCGCGTGCGGGCCCATGCGGGCACCACCACCATCGCGGTGGTAGGCGGTGGCGCGGGCGGCGTGGAGCTGACGCTGGCCATGCAGTATCGGCTGCGCCGCGAGCTGCAGGCGCTGGGGCGCAACCCCGACGAGTTGGTGTTTCACCTGTTCACGCGCGACGCGCACATCATGCCCACGCACCACGCTGGCGTGCGCGCGCGCTTTGCGCGCGTGCTGGCGCAGCGCGGCGTGCAGGTGCACACCCAGGCCGAGGTGCGCGAGCTCACCGCCGGCCACCTTGTCACCACCGGCGGCCAGGCCCTGGCGGCCGACGAGATCATGTGGGTCACGCAAGCCGGCGGCCCCGCCTGGCTGCGGGGCACGGGCCTGGCCCTGGACGACAACGGCTTTGTACGCGTGAACGCCCAGCTGCAAAGCGTGAGCGACGGGCGTATCTTTGCCGCAGGCGACGTGGCCGCGCTCGAGCCCCGCGCACTGGAGAAGGCCGGCGTGTTTGCCGTGCGCATGGGCGCGCCGCTGGCCGACAACCTGCGCCGCAGCGCGCGCGGCGAGCCGCTGCGCCCCTACCGCCCGCAGCGCCACTGGCTGGCCCTGATCAGCACCGGCGACCGTTATGCGGTGGCCTCGCGTGGCCAGGGGCCGCTGGGTCTGCGCTTTGGCGGTGAATGGGTCTGGCGATGGAAGGACTGGATCGACCGGCGCTTCATGCAGCGCTTCAGCCAATTCCCGTCCATGGACGCCCAGCGCAGCGCGCCTGCCGCCCCGCAGCTGGCGCTGACGGCCGATGAATCGCAACAGGCGATCTCGGCCATCGCCATGCGCTGTGGTGGCTGCGGCGCCAAGGTGGGCGCCACGGTGCTGTCGCGCGCCTTGGGCGCGCTGCATCCGGTGGACCGCGACGACGTGGTGATCGGCCTGCACGCGCCCGATGACGCCGCCGTGGTGCGCGTGCCGCCGGGCAAGGCCATGGTGCACACCGTGGACTTCTTTCGCGCGTTCATTGACGACCCGTACCTGTTTGGCAAGGTCGCCGCCAACCATGCGCTGGGCGACGTGTTTGCCATGGGCGGCGAACCGCAGTCGGCCACCGCCGTGGTCACGGTGCCGCCGGGGCTGGAGTCCAAGGTGGAGGATCTGCTGTTCCAGATGATGACCGGCGCCATGGAAGTGCTGAACGCCGCCAACTGCGCGCTGGTGGGCGGCCACACCGGCGAGGGCAAGGAACTGGCCCTGGGCTTTGCCATCAACGGCCTGGTGGACGACGACCTGCGCACCGTGCTGCGCAAGGGCGGCCTGAAACCCGGCGACGCGCTGGTGCTGACCAAGCCCATGGGCACCGGCACCCTGTTTGCAGCCCATGCACGCGGCGCGGCGCGCGGGCGCTGGATCGACGCCGCGCTGCAGTCCATGGTGGTGTCCAACCAGCGCGGCGCGCAGGTGCTGCTGGCGCACGGCGCCACGGCCTGCACCGACCTGACGGGCTTTGGCCTGCTGGGCCATCTGGTGGAGATGACCAAACCGTCCGGCGTGGACGCCGAGCTGTGGCTGCAAGCGCTGCCGCTGCTGGACGGCGCGCAGGAATGCGTGGCCGCGGGCATCACCAGCTCACTGGCGCCAGCCAACGTGCGGCTGCGCCGGGCGCTGCGCAATCAGGCGGAATTTGTGAACCACCCGCGCTACGCCCTGCTGTTTGACCCGCAAACCGCGGGTGGCCTGCTGGCCAGCGTGCCGGCGGACCGCGTGCAGGGCTGCGTGGCCGCGCTGCGACAGGCGGGCTACACGCACACGGCCGTCATCGGCCGCATCCTGGCCAGCGGCGAGGCGCTGGAGCCCGTCACGCTTGTGGGCTGACGGGCGGCCATGTCACCCCTCGACGTAGTTAGTGCCCACAAACTTACATCCATTCACACGCCACTCACATTCGCCTAAGAATGCGGGCTTACCCTTAAGAACTTCGCTATCCATTGGATTGAACTCTGCAATTAGCACTCGATCCATAGGAGTGCTAATATTTAGGAATTGAAAGGAGTTCTGGTATGACAAACCCGACTGGAGCCTCTACCGCCGCGCTGACCGTTGCCAACCCTTGGGCCGTCGTGCCCTCGCTGGGCAACCTGGACGCGTACATTTCTGCCGTCAACCGCCTGCCCATGCTTACGCTGGAAGAAGAGCAGACGTTCGCGCGCAAACTCAAGGAAACCAACGACATCGAGGCCGCCGGAAAGCTGGTGTTGTCACACCTGCGTCTGGTGGTGTCGGTGTCGCGCAAGTACCTGGGCTACGGCCTGCCCCATGGCGACCTGATCCAGGAAGGCAACATTGGCCTGATGAAGGCCGTCAAGCGTTTTGACCCCGACCAGGGCGTGCGCCTGGTGAGCTACGCGCTGCACTGGATCAAGGCTGAAATCCACGAATACATCCTGAAAAACTGGCGCATGGTCAAGGTCGCCACGACCAAGGCCCAGCGCAAGCTGTTCTTCAACCTGCGCTCCATGAAGCAGGGCTTCAAGGACGACGCCGATGTGGAAACCCACCGCGAGACGCTGACCGACGCGCAGATCGACGTGATGGCGAAAGAGCTGAACGTCAAGCGGGAGGAAGTCATCGAGATGGAAACCCGCATGTCCGGCGGCGACGTGATGCTGGACCCGGCGCCCAATGACGACGGCGAAGAAGGCTTTGGGCCTATCGCCTACCTGGCCGACGCCAGCCATGAGCCCACCCAGATGATGGAATCGCGTCAGCGCGACGTGCTGGCCAGCGACGGTATTGCCACCGCCCTGCAGGCGCTGGACCCGCGCAGCCGCCGCATCGTGGAAGAGCGCTGGCTCAAGGTCAACGACGACGGCTCGGGCGGTCTCACGCTGCACGACCTGGCTGCGGAGTACGGCGTGAGCGCCGAGCGCATCCGCCAGATCGAGGTGGCCGCCATGAAGAAAATGAAAAAGGCGCTGGCGGCATACGCCTGACCTGCGCCCGCGCATACGTAACCCTTCGTATCGCTGCCCAAGGCCCGGAGTTTCCGGGCTTTTTTTTGCAACAATTTCCCCGTGAATTACAAGAACATCTGGTGGGCGGGGTTGCTGTGGCTTGTGGGGCTTTTCCAGGGCGTCGCTGCCCAGGATCTGCCCGGCCCCATCGACCTGCAGACCAACGCGCCCCTGGTGTCGCTGGACGGGCGCAGCGTCTTCTGGATCGACCCCACCGGCGCGGCCACGATCGACCAGGTGGCCACGGATGAGACGGCCGTCTGGACCGTGCGCATGCCCGCCGCGCAATACAACATCGACGGCAAGGCACTGTGGGTGCGCTTTGACGTGCGCCAGCAGAACCCGGCAAGCCACTGGTTCCTGGAGCTGGCTTCCTCCGGGCTGGACCGCGTGCAGCTGTTTCACCGCGGGGCCGACGGGCAGTGGCACATGCAGGAGGCTGGCGACTCGCGCCCTGTTTCGGCCTGGCCGCTGCCCGGCAGGTTTCCCACTTTCGAGGTGACGGGCCACAGCCGCGACGTCACGCGCTTCTGGCTGCGCGTCGAGCACACGCGCGTCAACTTCGCAACACCCATCGCCCTGGCCAGCCAGGCCACCGTGACGGCTTCGCGCGAACGCGAGCAGTTCCTGCTGGGCGCGTATTTCGGGCTCGCAGCGCTGATCACCCTCGTGGCGGCTGCCAATGCCGCAGTGTTCCGCGACCGTGTCTTTGCAGCCTACGCCGTCTATGTGCTGGCACTGGGTATAGGCCAGCTGGCGTACCTGGGCGTGGGCGCACAGCATGTGTGGACGAACTGGCTGACCTGGAACTTCCATGCCACCTTTGTGCTGCCTGGCATCTCGTCGGCCGTGGGCCTGTGGTTTGTACGCATGGTTACCGAGCCGGCCCGTTTCTCGCGCAGGCTCGACCTTGCCGTCTGGGCGCTGATCGGCCTGTTGCTGGCCGCCGTGGCACTGGACACGGTGATGCAGTCGCGCCCCACCTTCGGCGCGGTCATGCTGCTGACGGTGGCGGCGCTGGCGCTCATCATGGTGCTGATCGGCATGGTGTGGGCGCAAGGCGACGACCCGGCCATCCGCGTGATCGCGCTGGGCTTTTTGCCGGTGGCGGTGATGGCGCTGTTCCCGCTGGCGCGCGGGCTCAACCTGATCCCCACCAGCGGCCTCACGCGCTACGGCCTCACCATTGGCGCCGCACTGGAAATGCCCATCCTGTTCTATGCGCTGAGCCTGCGCGGCACCCTCCGGCGTGAAGCCCAGGTGCGCGCGGCCGCGCTGTCGCGCACCGACCCGCTGACAGGGCTGGCCCACGCGCGCACGCTGGTGGCCCGCCTCGAGGGCGCGCTGGCCCGCAGCCGCAGCCAGGCGCACCGGTGCGCCTTGCTGACCGTGCGGCTGTCCAACCACGAGGCCATTGCGGCGCAGCATGGCAAGGAGGCGGGCGACCGTGCGCTGGTGCTGGCCGCGTCGCGCCTGCGCCGCTGCGTTGCCGACGTGGACATGGCTGCGCGCGTGGGCGAGCACCAGTTTGCGCTGCTGCTGGAAGGCCCCACCACCGACGTTGTGGCCCAGGACTGTGCCACCCGCGTCGTGGCCAGCGGCCTGCGCGAATCCGAAGCGCTGCCAGCTGGCGTGACGCTGCGTTTTCACGTGGCCGTGGCCATGCTGCCCGACGACCGGCGCGATGCCGCCGGTTCCCTGCAGTGGCTGCTGGCCCTGGTGAATGACATGGCGCAGGACCAGCGCAAATCCATCCGCACCGCCAACTTCTGACGCGCTGGCTACCTCGCACCGTTGTAGCATTGCGCCCCTTCGACTTCCAACTCCCGAAAGAACGACTCATGACCAAGCAATTTCCCCGCCGCTCCGCGCTGCTGGCCGCCATGGCCCTGGCCTGCACAGGCGCCCTGGCGCAAGCGCCGGCCAAGCCCGCCAAGGGCGCAGCGACTGCGCTGAACTGGCCGACCAAGCCCGTGCGCATCCTGGTGGGCTTTCCGGGCGGCTCCACGCCCGACCTGGTGGCCCGCACGATTGCCGAGCCGCTGTCCAGGGCGCTGGGCCAGCCGGTGGTGGTGGAAAACCGCGTGGGTGCGGGTGGCAACATCGCCGCCGACGCCGTGGCCAAGGCCACCGACAACCACACCATCGGCGTGATGATCAACGGCAACATGACCATCGCCAAGATGCTCAACCCGGCCACGCCGTTTGACCCCCTGAAAGACCTGGCCCCCATCAGCCTGATCGGCACCGCGCCGCTGATGCTGACCGCGCCGGCCACCGCCACGTTCAACAACGCACAGGAGTTCTTCCTGGCCGCGCGCAATGCCGGCGACAAATGGAGCTACGGCACGCCCGGCGTGGGCACCGTGGGCCACATCGGCATGGAGCTGCTCAAGACCAAGACCAACATCAACCCGGTGCATGTGCCCTACCCCGGCAACCCGCAGGTGATCAACGCCATGATCGGCGGCCAGATCCACCTGTCGCTGCTGCCCCCGGGCCTGGCCGCCGCGCAGATCCGCGCGGGCAAGCTCAAGGCCGTGGGCGTCACATCGGTCAGCCGCAGCCCGCTGGTGCCTGAATACCCGAGCCTGGACGAAGGCGGTGTGCGCGGCTTCCAGCTGGAAATCTGGACGGCGGCCGCCGGCCCGGCGTCCCTGCCCAAGCCCATCGTGGCCAAGCTGTCGGGGCTGATCAGCGAAATTGCCCGTTCGCCCGATGTGCGCCAGAAGCTGTTCCAGCAAGGGTGGCAGGTGGCCGGTACGTCCGCTGAAGGACTGGCCAACCGCATCAAGGCCGACACCAACCTGCTGGGCGGCGTGATCGCCATGCGCGGCATCAAGGCGCAATAAACAAGCCCCCACGCTCCCCCACTTCGTGTGGGTCGCTGCCCCCCGAGGGGGCCTTCGCGCCTTGGGACGGCCCGGCGGCGCTCAAGCTGGCTATTGCGCGTCGCTCAAGACTTGAGCAGCAGCCGGATATCGTCCGCCAGCGCCTGTGCACCGCTGCCGTAGCGCGTGTACAGGCGGATGCGGCCCTGTGTGTCATACACAAAGCTGCCCGCCGAATGGTCCATGGTGTAGCTGGTGGGCGTCTTGCCGTCCACCTTCTTGTAATAGACCTTGTAGTCCTTGGCCATGGCGGCCAGCTGCTCGGCCGTGCCGCGCAGCGCCAGGAAGCTGGGATCGAAGTTGGCCATGTAGCCCTTGAGCACCTCGGGCGTGTCGCGCTCGGGGTCCACCGTGACGAAGATACCCTGCAGCTTGTCGCCGTCCTTGCCCAGCATGCGCTTGACCTCGGCCAGTTCGGCCAGCGCCGTGGGGCAGACGTCGGGGCATTGGGTGAACCCGAAGAACACCACCACCACCTTGCCGGCAAAGTCCTTGATGCTGCGCGGCTGGCCGTTATGGTCGGTCAGGTTGAAGTCACGCGCATATTCAGCGCCGGTGATGTCGATGGCGCGGAACTGCGGCTTGTCAGGCGAGCAGGCGGCCAGACCAGCCACACAGGCCAGCAGGAATGCGCGGCGGCCGAAGGCGTTTTGGGGGTAGGTCATAGCATGTAATGGTCTACCAGCAGCGCGGCAAAAAGCACGCTCAGGTGGATCAGTGAAAAGCGGAAGGTGCGGCGCGCCAGATCGTCGGAATAGCTGCGCCACAGGCGAAACGCGTACCAGGTAAAGCCTGCGCTCAAGCCCAGCGCGGCCACCAGGTACAGCCAGCCGCTCATGCCATAGGCAAATGGCATCAGGCAGGCGGCGAACAGCACCAGCGTGTACAACAACACCTGCAGCCGCGTGAATTCATTGCCGTGCGTGACCGGCAGCATGGGCAGGCCTGACTTGCGGTAGTCCTCCACCCGGTACAGCGCCAGCGCCCAGAAATGCGGCGGCGTCCACAGGAAGATGATGAGGAACAGGATCAGCGCCTCGGGCCCCACGTCACCCCTCATGGCGGCCCAGCCCAGCACCGGGGGCATGGCACCCGATGCGCCGCCGATCACGATGTTCTGCGGCGTCAGGGGCTTGAGGATCACGGTGTAGATGACCGCATAGCCCACGAAGGTGGCGAACGTCAGCCACATGGTCAGCGGGTTGACCCACGCATACAGCAGCCAGGAGCCCAGCGCGCACAGCACGGCCGAGAACAGCAGCGTCTGCCAGTCGCTGAGCTCGCCCTTGGCGGTGGGGCGCCAGGACGTGCGCTTCATCTTGGCGTCAATGCCTTTTTCAACGATGCAGTTGAAGGCAGCCGCCGCGCCCGCCACCAGCCAGATGCCCAGGCAGGCTGTCGCGGCCACGCGCACGTCGGACCAGGAAGGCAGGCCCGGCACCGCCAGCACCATGCCGATGAGCGCACAGAAGACGATGAGCTGGATCACGCGCGGCTTGGTCAGCGCGTTGAACTGCCGGATGCGCGAGGGCGGCTTGAGGGTCTGGGTTGCGAAGCTGCTCATGCCGACAGACTCGATGCGTTGAGGTTGGATGCGCTGACAGTATCCGTCGCAAAGCGGCTTTCGCACAGCGCCCAGGTCAGCACCACCACCAGCGCGGCAGCGCCGCCCGTGTGCGAGACGGCTGCGACCAGCGGCCAGTCCAGCACGACATTGGACAGGCCGGTGACGAACTGCCACAGGGCGAGCCCCGCGATCCAGCGCGCCTGCGCCCGCAGCGCATGCACATGGCGCAACCGCCAGGCCAGCAGGCCCAGCAGCGCGAACACGCCATAGGCTGCCAGCCGGTGGACGTAATGGATGGCCGTGAGCGCGCCAAAGCCGATGTGCTCGCCCGTGGACGTCTTGCCCAGCTCGCGCCACAGCGCGAAGCCTTCGCGGAACTCCATGTAGGGCCACCAGCTGCCCTGGCATTGGGGGAACTCATTGCAGGCCAGCACCGCGTAGTTGGTGCTGACCCAGCCGCCCAGGGCGACCTGCAGGCAGACCGCGGCAAAGGTGGCGATCAGCAGCCAGCGCGTGGTGGCCGACAGCGGCACGGGCGTGGTTTCATGCCAGGCCTGCGCATAGCGCACGGCCTGCACGCACAGCAGCGCCAGCAGCGCGAGGCCACCCAGCAGGTGCAGCGTGACGATGGCGGGAAAGAGCTTCATGGTCACCGTCAAGGCGCCAAACGCGCCCTGGACGCACACCCAGACGAGCGTGAGCGTTGGCCACCAGGGGCTGACCGGCACGCCGCCCTGGTTGCGCCCGCGTTGCAGCCAGGTCGTGACGGCCAGCGTGAGGATCAGCACGCCCACACCGGTGGCCAGGTAGCGGTGGATCATCTCGATCCAGGCCTTACCATGGGTCACCGGGCCGGTGGGCATGGCCGTCTGGGCCGCAGTGATTTCAGCGCGCGCGCCCACCGGGCTGGCATTGCCGTAACAGCCCGGCCAGTCCGGGCAGCCCAGGCCCGAATCGGTCAACCGGGTGAACGCGCCAAACAGCACCAGGTCGAACGTCAGGAACAGGGTGAGCAAGGTGAGCGTGCGCAGGCGCCGGGCAGGCTCGGCGTCGCGGTTGCGCAGCCACACCCAGGCCAGCGGGCCAAGCGCAATCACGACGCCCATGAGCATGAGCCGCGCAGCGGGCGCCAGGTCGTACAGCGGCTGGGTATCCATCAGGGGCGGCCCGCCTTGTCCCACGACGCGGAAGCGCGCATGAGCCGCTCCAGGTCGCGCTTGATCTTCGCGGCCGAGGCCGTGTCCACCTTGGCGTCCAGGTTCACGGCCGGGAAGCGCATCATCCAGTTGCCCATCGGGTCCACCACATACAGGTGGTCGCGCAAGTCGCGCCCGCCAGCCGGTGCCAGCCACTGCGCCAGCTGGGCCGCGTCCACGCGCAGCACGGTGGCCTGCTTGATGGCGGGCAGCAGTTCAGGCTTGATGCTCGCCGCATCGGGCACGAGCCAGACCCAGTCGAGCCGATCCTTGTCCTTGCCCAGGCCCTCGCGCAGCTGGCGCTGCAGGTACAGGTGCTTTTCGCAGGTGGCGTCACAGGCACCGCCGGCCACGCTGACCAGCAACCACTGGCCCTTGAGCTGGGCCAGCGTGGACGGTGCGCCGTCCAGTGCCGTGGTGGGCAGCGCCGGGGCCGGGCGCTGCGGGTCGATCAGCTCGCCGTAGTTACGCCGGCCCTCGGGGCGCACCACGTAGTAGGTGAAGTACGACGCAATGACCGGCGCCGCGCACACCAGCAGCACAGCGATCATTTTCCAGCGGCCCGTGGCCGTGCGCCGCGCGTCGGCCGCGATGGCCTCTTGCGGCGCGGGCAGCGAATGCACGGTCAGCCCCAGCGGCTCGTCACGCGCTGCGGGCTTTGCGCCGGGGGGCGATGAATTGGAACCAGACATAAAGAACGCCCAAGAGGCCGCTAAGACCAAACCATTGAAATGCGTAACCGTAGTGCTTGCCCGTGCCCGCGGCCGGCTCGGGCCAGTCGCGCAGCAGGCCTTGCGATGCCTCGCCGGTCTGCACCACGGTGAAGGGCCGCAGCGCCAGACGGGTTTCAGCGCTGTACGCGGCCAAGTCCAGATTTTGCCGGATGGCGGAAGACCCCGCGGCAGGTGCGGCACCGGTGAATTCATAAAGCCGCGGCGGCGCTGACGCAATGCGGCCGGACACCTGGACCACGCCCGCAGGCGTCTCGACCGGCGGCAGGCGCTCGCGCTCGACGAAATTGCGCTGCACCCAGCCACGCTGCACCATCACCACCGTGTCGCTGCCGTCCAGTACGAGTGGTGTCAGGACGTAAAAGCCGGGCTTGCCGTTCATCTGGCGGTTGTCCAGATAGACGCTGTACTGCGCCAGCCAGCGGCCCTGTAGCCGGGCAGGCCGGTGCAGGTGCCCGGCCGCGTCGTCGATGGCCGCCACCTGCGCGTTGTCCAGTGCCGCGAGTGCCTTGCTTGCATCCGTGGCGGCCTGCAGTGCCTGCTTCTGGGCGGCGCGTGACAGTTGCCACAACCCCAGCGACGACGTGACCGCCATGGCGGCAGCGGTGGCCAGTGTGATCAACCAAAAACGCCGACGTGTCGCAGTCACGGGATAATCCCTTCCATGACATATCTGGTCGCGTTCGCGTTCATCGCCATCCTGGGCAGCCTTGGCTCGGCACTGTATTTCATGATGAAGGACGGCACCGGCGGCAAGGCCAAGACCAGCAACATGGCACGCGCGCTGGCGTTCCGCGTGGGTTTTTCGATCCTGCTGTTCATCTGCATCCTGGTGGCATGGAAACTGGGCTACATCCAGCCCACGGGCCTGCCGGCCAGCAAGTAAGCCGGCAGCTGGCCCCAACAAAAAAAGCGCCTCGCGGCGCTTTTTTCATGGGTGCGGCGCTTACATCCAGTACACCAGCACATACAGGCCCAGCCAGACCACGTCCACAAAGTGCCAGTACCAGGCAGCACCTTCAAAACCAAAGTGCTTGTCCGCCGTGAAGTGGCCCTTTTGCAGTCGCAGCGTGATGAACAGCAGCATCAGCATGCCCACGAACACGTGGAAGCCGTGAAAGCCGGTGAGCATGAAGAAGGTGGAACCAAACACACCTGAGGAGAGCTTGAGGTTCAGGTCGGTGTAGGCGTGGAAGTATTCGTAGCCCTGCACACCCAGGAAAGTCACGCCCAGCAGGACGGTGATCCACATGAAGGCGATGGTCTTGCCGCGCTGGTTTTCACGCAGCGCGTGGTGGGCAATGGTCAGGGTCACGCCGGAGGTCAGCAGCAGCGCGGTGTTGATCGTGGGCAGCCAGAACGGGCCCATGGTCTGGAACGGCTCGACGATGCCCGCGGGCGAGGCGGTGGCACCAGCCACGACGCTGGGCCAAACAGCCTTGAAGTCGGGCCACAGGAGCGCGTTCTCCAGGCTGCCCAGCGCAGGCACGGAATGCGAGCGCGCCCACCACAAGGCCGTGAAGAAGGCACCGAAGAACATCACCTCGGAGAAGATGAACCAGCTCATGCTCCAGCGGAACGACAGGTCGATCTTGTAGCCGTACTGGCCGCTTTCGCTTTCACGGATGGCGTCACCAAACCACTGGTAAAGCACAAACAGCCACCAGGCCAGGCCAAAGAACAGCGAGTACATGCCCCAGCCGTGACCGTTGATCCATTGGCCCGCGCCCAGAATCACGAAGAACAGGCCGATGGCCGCCATGACGGGATGGCGCGAAGGTTGGGGCACGTAGTAGTAGGGGGTGGTGCCGTGTGCGGTTGAACTCATTTCAGCTCCTGACTCTCTCGGATTCTTGGATTCTTGTCCTGGATTTCGCGGGGCGGGCGGCTAGCGGACCACCCAGTTGACCAGCAGGATCAGCCCCACCACGAACAGCACCGCGGCACCAATGCCCACGACGATGATGTGAAAGGGATTGACCGTTGCCAGGTCTTGCTTGTATTCACTGTTCTTGCGGATGCCGAGGAACGACCATGCCACGGTCTTGACCGTGCGCAGGAACGAAGGCCTGGGCTGAACCGGTGCGTTCATGAACCCACCCTCGCACCCGTCACCATCGACGCATCCGCCGTGGGCGCCGGTGGTGTCTTGCCCCCCACCTCGAAGAAGGTGTACGACAGCGTGATCGTCGTCACGTCCTTGGACAGCTTGGGATCAATGACAAAGGCCACCGGCCACTGCTTTTTCTCGCCTGCTTCCAGCGTGTACTGGTTGAAGCAGAAGCATTCCAGCTTGTTGAAATGCGCCGCAGCCTGGTTGGGCGCATAGCTGGGAATGGCCTGCGCAGCCATGCGCCGGTTTTGCACGTTCTGGAACTCATACATTACCGTCGTGAGCTGGCCAGGGTGCACCTGCACCGACCTCTGCGCCGGCTTGAACTCCCACGGGCCGCGGGAGTTGGCGTCGAATTCCACCGTGATGGTGCGGCTGGTGTCCACCTGGGTGTTGGCGGGCAGCTTGACGTCACGCCCGGCCACGCCGTTGCCGGGCACCTGGCGTTCCGACAGCGACAGGATATTGATGCCCGTCATTTCACAGATGGCCTTGTACAGCGGCACCAGCGCGTAGCCGAAGGCAAACATGCCAGCCGTAACGACGGCCAGCTTGCCCACCATCTTGACGTTTTCGCTGCGAATGCTCATGAACGTGACCGGTTCAATGTGAAGTCAGCACAACCATCTTGACCATGAAACCGATGAAGAACACGGCGGCAATGGATGCCAGCACCAGCGCCATGCGCAGGTTGCTCTTCTTTTGCTCGGGCGTCATGGCCATGGCACTCAGCCGATCACCTTGGTGGCGGTCGCGTCCAGCTTGGGCGGCGTCTCGAAGGTATGGAACGGCGCGGGCGACGGCACTTCCCATTCGAGGCCTTCAGCGGCTTCCCAGGGCTTTTGCACGGCCTTCTCACCCTTGCCACGCATGGTGGGCACAACGATGAACAGGAAGAAGTACACCTGCGCCAGACCGAATGCGAAGGCGCCGACACTGGCAATCGCGTTGAAATCGGCGAACTGCATCGGGTAGTCAGCATAGCGGCGCGGCATACCGGCCAGGCCCAGGAAGTGCATCGGGAAGAAGGTGACGTTGAAGGCGATCAGGCTCCACCAGAAGTGGATCTTGCCGCGCGCTTCGTTGTACATCACGCCGGTCCACTTGGGCGCCCAGTAGTAGTAGCCCGCGAACAGCGCGTACAGCGAGCCGGCCACCAGCACGTAATGGAAGTGGGCCACCACGTAGTAGGTGTCCTGCAGCTGGATGTCGATCGGGGCCATGGCCAGGATCAGGCCGGTGAAACCGCCCATGGTGAACACGAAGATGAAGCCCACGGCGAACAGCATCGGGGTTTCAAAGGTCATGGAGCCCTGCCACATGGTGGCGACCCAGTTGAAGATCTTCACGGCCGTGGGCACGGCGATCAGCATCGTGGCGTACATGAAGAACAGCTGACCCGTCACCGGCATGCCGGTGGTGAACATATGGTGCGCCCAGACGATGAACGACAGGATGGCGATCGAGCTGGTGGCATACACCATGGAGGCGTAACCGAACAGCTTCTTGCGGCTGAAGGCCGGCACGATCTGGCTGATGATGCCGAAAGCCGGCAAGATCATGATGTACACCTCAGGGTGGCCGAAGAACCAGAAGATGTGCTGGTACATCACCGGGTCGCCGCCGCCGGCGGGGTTGAAGAAGCTGGTACCGAAGTGGCGGTCCGTCAGCGTCATGGTGATGGCGCCAGCCAGCACGGGCATCACGGCAATCAGCAGGTAGGCGGTGATCAGCCAGGTCCAGCAGAACATCGGCATCTTCATCAGCGTCATGCCGGGGGCGCGCATGTTCAGGATGGTCACGATGATGTTGATCGAGCCCATGATGGAGCTGGCGCCCAGGATGTGCATCGCAAAAATGCCGGCGTCCATTGACGGGCCCATCTGCAGCGTCAGCGGCGCGTACAGCGTCCAGCCAGCCGCGGGGGCGCCGCCGGGCATGAAGAAGCTGCCCACCAGCATCAGGCCAGCGGGGATCATCAGCCAGAAGCTGAAGTTGTTCATGCGCGCAAAGGCCATGTCGGCCGCGCCAATCTGCAGCGGGATCATCCAGTTCGCGAAGCCCACGAACGCCGGCATGATCGCGCCGAACACCATGATCAGGCCGTGCATCGTGGTGAGCTGGTTGAACAGCTCGGGGTTCACGACCTGCAGGCCGGGCTGGAACAGCTCGGCGCGGATCAGCAGCGCCAGCACGCCGCCGAACATCAGCATGAAGAACGAGAACAGCAGGTACAGCGTACCGATGTCCTTGTGGTTGGTCGCAAAGACCCAACGGCGCCAGCCCGCGGGGGCGTGGTCGTGGTGATCGTCGTGGGCGTGGTCGTGATGATCGAGGACTGCACTCATCTTGATTTCCTTGGATTTTTTCCGTTACGCCTGCGGCTTACTTGCCGCGCTGGGCCAGCACTTCAGCCGGCTGCACGAGCTGACCGGTCTTGTTGGACCAGCTGTTTTTGGTGTAGGTCACGACAGCCGCGATATCGGTGTCGGACAGCTGCTTCCATGCAGGCATGGCGCCATTGTTCTGACCCTTGAGCAACACCTGGATTTCCTTGGCATGGTCGGCATCCAGCACCACAGCCGCGCCGTCCAGGGGCTTGATGGGGCCTGCGCCCTTGCCGTTGGCCTGGTGACAGGCCGCGCAGTTGGCCGCGTAAACCTTCTCGCCGCGCTTCATGATGTCGTCCAGCGTCCAGACCTTGGACGGATCGTCCAGCTTGGCGGCCATCTTTTTCTTCTCGACGTCCACCCACTTGGCATATTCCTCGGCAGTCACGACCTTGACATGGATGGGCATGTAGGCGTGCTCCTTGCCGCACAGCTCCTGGCACTGGCCGTAGAAATCGCCGGTCTTTTCGGCGCGGAACCAGGTGTCGCGCACGAAGCCGGGGATGGCATCGGCCTTGATGCCGAACGCCGGCACGGCGAAGGCATGGATCACGTCGTTGGCGGTGGTAATGATGCGGACCTTCTTGCCCACGGGGACGACCATCGGGTTGTCAACCTTGAGCAGGTAGTTGTCAGGCACGTCGCCCTTGGCGCCGTTGTTGGACATTTCGCGGTGCGTGCTGTCCAGCGTCGAGATGAAGGAAATGCCCTCACCCTCGCCCTTGAGGTAGTCGTAGCCCCACTTCCACTGGTAACCGGTGGTCTTGATGGTCAGGTCGGCGTTGGTCGTGTCCTTGGAGGCAACGAGCACCTTGGTGGCGGGCAGCGCCATCAGGATCACGATGATGAAGGGAATGACGGTCCAGATCACCTCGACCGTCACGGACTCGTGGAAGTTGGCGGGCTTGTGGCCAACCGACTTGCGGTGCTTCCAGATGGAATAGAACATGACCGCGAACACGGCGATGAAGATCACCGTGCACAGGATCATCATGAAGTTGTGCAGCCAATGCTGCTCTTCGGCGATCCGGGTGATGGGGGGGTGCAGGTTGAGCTGACGCACGGCAGGCCCGCCGGGCAGGTCGTTGACAGCCCAAGCCGCGGTACTGAACCAGGCGCCTGCGGCAACGCCCAGGTTCAGCAGCAGTGAAGCCAATTTGCTGGAAATGCTCTTCATCGTGTTCACTTCTTCATTGCCTCAAATTAACCCTCACGCCGCGCGCAAGGCCATCCGTATCTCTCGCGCCAGCGCCGGACGCAATTCGGGGCGCACAAAGCGCCCCACATTCACCGACCGCCCCCGCGCTGACAGCGCAATCAGGGACCGGTCCCCCGCCGAGGGCTCCACACGAACCCAGTCGCGGTCAAATTCAGCCCGCTCCAGGCGGCCGGCGCTTTCCAGCTCGACCACCAGCTGCCGGCCCGACAGCGAAATCCGCTCGCCGTCCGTGGCATGCCTGGAATACGCCAGGAATGCCGCGCCCACCGCGACCAGCTCCAGCCAGGCAAACGGCAGCACCAGCCTGGCGCCCTGAAACCAGAAAAACGTTCCCGTTCCCAGCGACACAACGCACAGCGAGGCGTACAGCCAACCCAGCTGGGCTGGCGTAACCGAGCAATTGCGTTTCAGGAACCAGTGGATGTTCTGGCCCGAGACAGTGGCGAAGCGGAATACGGGATTCGGCACAGGTGACGCTCACAAACTCAACCCACAATTGTAGCGCGGGTTTACCCCGCAGCCCGCTGGCGGGGCATAGCCGGCGCCCTTCATGGGGAGCCCCGGCCCGTGCGCAGCATGAAGCGCATGTCCTGCAGGCTCACGGCGCTCTGCTCGCTCACGCGCAGGCGGGGGGCAGCCTTCAGCGCGTGGCCATAGATGACCTCGAAGGTCAGTGCCAGGCGCCCCTGCTCATCGGGCCGGGCCAGGCCCGCCGCCAGGGCGTGCTCCAGCGCCGCCTTCCAGCGCCGCCCGCGCAGGCCGGCAAAACGCCCGCGATGCAGGTTGGCGCCCAGGCCGCGCAGCTCGGCCAGCAGGCGCTGGGGCGAATCCCACGTCAGCACGATGCGCTCCATGTCCATCACCGGCTCGGCAAATCCGCCATGAACCAGCATGTCACCCCAGTCATGCATGTCAGTGAATTCATGTGCCGGCGGGGGCCAGCCCATGGCCTGGTAAATCGGGCGGAGTTCGCGCAGGGTGTCCGGGCCCAGCGCTGAAAACATCACAAAGCCATCCACCGCCAGCGCCTGGTGCCACCGGGCGATCAGGGCCTGGGGGTCGGCCGCCATGTGCAGCGCCATGTTGGCCCAGAGCATCTGCGCCGTGCCGTCGGCAGGCTCGGCCACGCGTGTGCGCCCCCCGCGCCAGCGCGCCAGGCTCAGGGCCGCAGGCACCAGCGCACGCGCTGCGCCGTGCGCACCGGCGCCTGCGGGCTGGGGCTGCACGACAAAACAGTCTGCCTGCGGGTAGCGGCGCGCCAGCAGGCCGTGTGCCTGCATGCCGCCCCGCACCGCGTCCCAATGCACCCAGGTCCGGGGCTGCAGGCGGATCCATTGCAGGCGGTCCTCCATGCGGCGGGCCACCTCCTCATGCAGCCAGGGCGAATCAGGCGGCGCAGCGCGCTCCCAGCGCAAGGCCGCTGGCAGGTCGATGGTGGGGGGGCGGGTGTCAGCCAAGATCAGGCGCGTGAAACATCTGGCGGCGAGTATATTGAGCCGATGCTTGGTGAGTTGTTTGCAAGGATATGCGGCGCCGTGCCCGCCCAATGCGCGGTCTGCCGGCGCTGGCCGGCGCGCTCCCTGTGCGACAGCTGCGTCGCCCGCTTCGCGCAGCCTGTCCCCCGGTGCGCCACCTGTGCGCTGCCGGTCGCACCCGGCGTGATCCGCTGTGGCGCCTGCCGGCGCGAGCCTCCGCCACTGGATGGCTGCATCGCCGCCGTGACCTGGGGCTTCCCATGGTCCGCGGCCATTGCCAGCTACAAGTTTGCCGGGCAGCCGGGCTGGGCAGCGGCCTGGGCCACCTTGCTGCGCAGCGCCCCATGGGCCGAACCGGCGCTGGAGGCGGCCGACTGCGTGGTGCCCATGCCCTTGTCGGCGCAGCGGCTGCGCGAGCGCGGCTTCAATCAGGCACTTGAAATCGCGCGCCGCCTGGCCCCCACCAAGACCGATGCCGGGCTTTTGCTGCGCATCCGACATACCGCCCCCCAGCGTACGCTTGACCGCGAGGGTCGGCTGCGCAATGTGCGCGGCGCCTTCGCGGTGGAACCGTCGCGCACTGCCCGCGTGCAGGGACGCCATATGCTGCTGGTGGACGACGTGATGACCAGCGGCGCATCGCTGCATGCCGCGGCGCTGGCGCTACGCCAGGCCGGCGCAGCCCGGGTCAGCGCACTGGTGCTGGCGCGCACCGGTGAAACCTGACGCCTGACAACCCTGCCGCCATGTTCAACATCGTTCTGGTCGAACCCGAAATTCCGCCCAACACGGGCAACGTCATCCGCCTGGCAGCCAACACCGGCTGCGCGCTGCATCTGGTGGAGCCGCTGGGCTTTTCCATGGAAGACCGGCTCATGCGCCGCGCCGGCCTGGATTACCACGAATACGCGCAGGTGCACCGCCATGCCAGCTGGCAAGCCATGCTCGACGCCCGGAAGCCTGCGGCCGACCGGCTGTTTGCCATGTCGACGCGCGGCACCCGCCACGTGCATGAAGTGGCCTTTCGCCCTGGCGACTGGCTGGTGTTCGGCGCGGAGACACGCGGCCTGCCGCCCGCGCTGCGTGACGCCTTGCCGCCCGCCCAGCTGCTGCGCCTGCCCATGCGCGCAGGCCAACGCAGCCTGAACCTGTCCAACGCCGTGGCCGTGACGGTGTTCGAGGCCTGGCGCCAGAACGGCTTCGCCATGTAAGCAACGCGCTGGCTTGCAACCAGCCGTTGCGCAGCCACCCGGCACGCGATAGTCCAGCTACATCGGCAACCTCTGGTTGCACGGCGGCACAGGCCGCTGCCTAAAGTTCTCCGCTTGTTGTATGAACCCAAAGGAGCACAAGCATGAATCGACTGAATCAACTGGCCAGTGCAGCGCTGGCCCTGGCGGGCATGGCATCCACCGCGGCATTTGCCACACCGGTCTGGGGGCCGTCGGGCGAGGCCAGCTATGAAGAGCACCAGGCGCAGCCGGTGTCGCAATACACCCGGGCACAGGTGCAATCAGCCTACCTGCAGGCGGCAGCCCGCGGCGCACTGCCACGCACCGCCGAGGTAGTGGCCGAGTCGCCCGCCGAACTGGTACTGGCAGCCGCGCCCCTGGAGGCCGCCATGGCTGCTTCTGCGCCCGAGCAGGACAGCGTGCCCCCTGTGGCCTACGCAACGCCCGCGCAGGAGCAGACACTTTCCTATGCAGCGCCGTCTGACGCCGAGGTGCTGGCCAGCGGCCTGCCAGGCCGTGCGGGTGACAACGGCGCGCCCACCCCCGATCTGCCCGCCACGCCACCGCAGGCCAGCCCCGACATGATCAAGAACGATCAGGAGCTCGCCCTGTCAGAGGGCGAGGAACTGGTGGCCAGCGATGGGGCGTCCGGCGCATCCACAGTGCAATGAACGCCTGCCCCGCCTGCATGGGGGCACATTCCGCAACAGGCAATGACGCCCGCTCAGGGGTAGCGACGCGACAGCGATTCGGCGATGCACACGGGCTTGTCCACGCCCTCGCGCTCGATGGTGACGCCCCAGGTCATCTGCATGCCGCCGTTGTCGATCGGGTCGCACGCCAGCAGCTTCATGCGCGCGCGCAGGCGGCTGCCCACGGGCACGGGCGAGGTGAACCGCACCTTGTTCAGCCCGTAGTTCACGCCCATGCGCGTCTGCACGATCTCCAACGACGATTCAAAGAATTTCGGGATCAGCGACAGCGTCAGGAAGCCGTGCGCGATCGGCGCGCCGAATGGCCCGGCCTTGGCTTTTTCCACATCCACATGAATCCACTGGTGGTCGCCCGTGGCCTGGGCAAACAGGTTGACCTGTTCCTGGGTGATGGTGATCCAGTCGCTGACGGCCAGCTCCTGGCCCACCAGCGGCGGCAGCTCTGCAAGGGTCTGAAAGGTTTTCATGGCTGCCAATGTAGCGGCAGCGCCGCGGCTCAGTTGTCCAGCCAGCGACAGATGCCCGTCCACTGCTCGCGGTCGCGCTCCACACGGGCGGGCGCCACGTCAAACAGCGTCAGGCCGCGCGCGGCCAGGTGGATGTAGTTCTGCGTGTGGCGCAGGTAGCCCAGCACGGGCAGGCCCAGGCTGTCCACGAATTCATGCAGCTTGTCGGCCGCGATGGTGCGCGAATCCACCCGCATGCCCACGATGCCCACCTGCATCTGCGAGGCCTTGCGATGCTCGGCCAGCTCATCCAGGAAGGCGCGGGTGGCAAAGATGTCGAACACGCTGGGCTGCAGCGGCACGATCACCTTGTCGGCCAGCTTGAGCACGTCCTTGAACATCCTGCCGTGCAGGCCGGCGGGTGTGTCCAGCACCACATGGGTGGTGCCCTTGGGCGGCTTGACGATGTTGTCGGCCGTCAGCTCCCAGGTGCGGATGGGCCGGGCCTCGGGCGGGCGCAGGCCCAGCCACAGCTGCGACGATTGCTGGCGGTCCGCATCGCCCAGCATGACCGCATGGCCGCAGCTGGCGTAGTAGCCGGCGATGTTGGTCGCGAGCGTGGACTTTCCGACACCGCCCTTGGGATTGGCAACAACCACAACCGGCATGACCTGCTCCTTGGAGTTGGGGGAGAACCTCAGCTGGCTGCTATGTTAGCCGCAGCCGCACCAGCCTCAAAAGAACCCGTCCCACACCAGCTTGCAGCCGGTGAGGAACATGCCCGCGTAGATGAACCGGTAAAACAGCACCGCATTGATACGCCGCGCGATGCGCACGCCAATGAAAACCCCCACCGGCGCCAGCGGCAGCAGCACGATGGACGTGGCCAGGTTGCGCAGGTCCAGCAGGCCCAGCCAGGCGTAGGGGACCCATTTGCTCAGGTTCACAAAAAAGAACAGGAAGGCCACCGTGGCGGTGAACACCACCGGCTTGAGCTTCAGCGGGATCAGGTAGGCATTCAACGGCGGGCCGCCGGCGTGCGCAATGAAGCTGGTGAAGCCCGCCGTGACCGTGAGCAGCGCACCCACCCAGCGCGGCGGCGGCGCCTGGTCGGGCCGGGGCGGGAACAGCAGGCGCTGCGCGAGGAACAGCAAGGTCACCGCCCCCACCAGGCCGGCCACCAGCTTGGCATTGAGCAGCTTGAACAGCAGCGTGCCCACCAGGGTGCCCGCCAACGCGCAGGGGATCAGGAACCTGAGCAGCTTGCGGTCCAGGTCATGGCGAAAAGCGGCCATGCCCAGCAGGTCCATGACCAGCAGCACCGGCATGAGGATCGCTGCAGCCTGCGGCACGGTGACGGCCAACGCCATCAGCGGCACGGCCAGCGAGCCGAAGCCCGCGCCAAAGCCGCTTTTGCTGACGCCCAGCAGCAGCACGGCGGGGATGGCGACGGCGTAGAAGAACGGGTCGGTGATGAGCGGAAAGTCCAAGCGGCCGATTGTCGCCGCTCAAGGCCTGCGCCGTGCAGCGCGGGCAAAAGTCGTGCAACATGCCGCCTCATGACTGCTTCCGCACCCTACATCCCCCCCAAGATATGGACGCCCCCGCCAAGCAGCGGTGGCCGCTTTGCCAACATCAACCGCCCCGTGGCAGGCGCCACGCACGAGAAGGCGCTGCCAGTGGGCAAGCACCCGCTGCAGCTGTATTCACTGGGCACGCCCAATGGCGTGAAAGTGACGGTGATGCTGGAAGAGCTGCTGGCGCTGGGCCACAGCGGCGCGGAATACGACGCCTGGCTGATCCGCATCAGCGAAGGTGAGCAGTTTGGCAGCGGCTTTGTGGCGGCCAACCCCAACTCCAAGATTCCCGTGCTGGTGGACCGCAGCGGCGCCCAGCCGCAGCGGGTGTTTGAATCCGGCGCGATCCTGATGTACCTGGCCGAAAAGTTTGGCGCTTTCCTGCCCGAAAGCGGCGGCGCGCGCGCCGAGTGCCTGAGCTGGCTGTTCTGGCAGATGGGCAGCGCACCGTTCCTGGGTGGCGGTTTTGGCCATTTCTATGCCTACGCGCCGGAGAAGATCCAATACGCGATCGACCGCTATGCGATGGAGGTCAAGCGCCAGATGGACGTTCTGGACCGCCGGCTGGCCGAGACGCGCTACATCATTGGCGACGACTACACCATTGCCGACATGGCCATCTGGCCCTGGTACGGGCAGTTGGCCAAGGGCCTGAGCTACGGCGCGGGCGAATTCCTGCAGGTGCACACCTATACGAACGTGGTGCGCTGGGCCGATGAAGTTGCACAGCGCCCCGCCGTGCGGCGCGGACGCATGGTCAACCGCATCCAGGGCGAGCCGTCCAGCCAGCTGCATGAGCGCCACGACGCCAGCGACTTTGACACGCGAACCCAGGACAAGCTGGCGCCATGATCACGCTATACGACTGTGCGACCGCGCCGTCGCCACGCCGCGCGCGCATCCTGCTGGCCGAAAAGGGCGTGGCGCACGACACGGTACAGGTGGACCTGCGCACTGGCGAGCAGATGGGTGATGCCTACCGCGCCATCAACCCGCAGTGCACCGTGCCAGCACTGCGCACCGAAGAAGGCGTGCTGCTGACCGACAACGCGGCCATTGCGGCGTACATTGAAGCGCGCTACCCGCACCCCCCGCTGCTGGGGACGACGCCGATGGAGAAGGCCGACATCGCCAGCTGGCAGTGGCGCATCGAATTTGAAGGTTTGCTGGCCATTGCCGAGACACTGCGCAACAGCTCGCCCGCCATGACCAACCGCGCGCTGCCTGGCCCGGTGAACTACGCGCAGATACCGGCGCTGGCCCAGCGCGGGCTGACGCGCGTGCAGCAGTTTTTTTTCACACTGAACGAGCGGCTGAGCGGGCGCGACTTTGTAGCGGCCAACCAATTCAGCCTTGCCGACATCACCGCCGTGGTGGCGGTGGACTTTGCCCGTATCGTGAAGGTCAAGCCCGGTGAGCAGCACCCGCACCTGGTGCGCTGGCGCGCGGCGATGGGGGAGCGGGCATCCATGAGGCTTTGAGCAAGGGCCAGGGACACGCTGTCTACGCTGTCTATAGTGTGGTCCTCCCTGTGTGCAGCTCATGTCCCAAACATCCCCCGCCAGCCCCCTGCTCATCGCCAACCTGATCAGCCAGCTCGCCTTTGGCCTGCTGGCCATGACGATCTGCATCCCCTCCATGCAGGAATGGGGCGCCATCTTTGGCGCCAGCCAGGCGTCGGTGCAACTCACGTTCAGCGGCTATGTGCTGACCTACGGCTGCCTGCAGCTGGTGTACGGCCCGCTGTCAGACCGCTGGGGCCGCAAGCGGCTGCTGATGGTGGGGCTGGTGCTGTCTTTCACCGGTTCGCTGCTGGCCGCGCTGGCACCGACCCTGCCCCTGCTGACCGCCGCGCGCGTACTGCAGGGCGCGGGCGCCGCTGCCGGCATGGTGATAGGCCGCGCGTTGGTGCAAGACCTGTTCCACGGCCCTGGGCGCACCCGCGTCATGGCCTGGATCGGCATGGCCATGGGCCTGTGCCCGCCAGCAGCGACCATTCTTGGCGGGCAACTGCATGTGGGCCTGGGCTGGCAGGCCAACTTTTTCGTGATGGCGGGGCTGGCGGTGCTGCTTTTCATCGCCGCCTGGCGCGGCCTGCCCGCGCACCAGCCGCCCGCAGGGGTGCAGCCCCACTGGCTGGGCGCCATGCTGTCGTCATACGCCCGGCTGGCGCAAGAGCCGGGTTTTCGCTTGTACGTCGTGGTGCTGTGCATGACGACCGCGACCTTCTACACCTTTCTGGGTGGCGCGCCGCTGGTGCTGGGCAGCTATGGCGTGGGGCCGGCCCATGTGGGTTACTACATCATGTGCATTCCGCTGGCCTACATCGTGGGCAACTTCGCCACCAGCCGGCTGGTGCACCGGCTGGGTGACCGCCGCATGCTGGTGGCCGGGCAGGCGTTCACGCTGGGTGGCGTGATGCTGCTCATCGGCCTGGGCCTGGCGGGGCTGAACACGCCGCTGGCGTTTGCGCTGCCGCTGGTGTTCATGGGTATTGGCCACGGCCTGCTGGTGCCGCCCGCGCTGGCAGGCACCGTGGGTGTTTTGCCCGCGCTGGCGGGCTCCGCCGCCGCCGTGGCGGGTGTGACGCAGCAGCTCACCGGCGCACTGGGCGGCTACGCCGTTGGGTTGGTGCCGCACCATGGCGCGGTGAACCTCGGCTGGCTGATGCTTGCGTTCACCCTGGGTGCAACGGCGGCCATGGCGCTGCTGCTGCGCGGGCAGCGCGGCCACGCTGCCCCGTCCCGCTGAAGCACCCGGGGCGCAGGCTCAGACGCGTTCGAGGATGACCGCAATACCCTGGCCCACGCCAATGCACATGGTGCACAGCGCGTAACGGCCGCCGGTCTTGTGCAGCTGGTTCACCGCCGTGGTGGCCAGCCGCGCGCCGCTGGCGCCCAGCGGATGGCCCAGCGCGATGGCGCCACCCCACTGATTGACGCGCGGGTCGTCGTCACGCAGGCCCAGCTGGCGCAGCACGGCCAGGCCCTGGGCAGCGAAGGCTTCGTTCAGTTCGATCACATCCAGCTGTTCCAGCGTGATGCCCGTCAGCGCCAGCACTTTCTGCGTGGCGGGTGCGGGGCCAATGCCCATGATGCGCGGCGCCACGCCGGCCGTGGCCATGCCCACCACGCGAGCCTTGGGCGTCAAGCCGTTCCTGGCGGCCGTGGCCTCGTCGGCCAGCAGCAGCGCGCAGGCCCCGTCGTTCACGCCGCTGGCGTTGCCAGCCGTCACCGTGCCGTCGGGGCGCACCACGCCTTTGAGCTTTGCCAGAGCCTCTATCGACGTTTCACGCGGATGCTCGTCGCGGCTCACGACGATGGGGTCACCCTTTTTCTGGGCAATGGTGACGGGCGTGATTTCGCTGTCAAAGTGCCCGGCCTTCTGCGCGGCCACGGCCTTCATCTGGCTGGCCAGGGCCATGCGGTCCTGCGCCTCGCGCTCGATGCCGAAGTCCGTCGCCACGTTCTCAGCCGTCTCGGGCATGGCGTCCACGCCGTACTTGTCCTTCATCAGCTTGTTGATGAAGCGCCAGCCGATGGTGGTGTCGTAGACCGCGTTGGCACGGCTGAAGGCGCTGTCGGCCTTGGGCATCACAAAAGGCGCACGGCTCATGCTCTCCACGCCACCGGCAATCATCAGCGTGGCTTCGCCGGCCTTGATGGCGCGCGCCGCGGTGCCCACGGCGTCCAGGCCCGATCCGCACAGGCGGTTGATGGTGGCCCCCGGCACGTCAATCGGCAGCCCCGCCAGCAGGCTGGCCATGTGGGCCACGTTGCGGTTGTCCTCGCCGGCCTGGTTGGCACAGCCATAGATCACGTCGGTCACCGCCGCCCAGTCCACCTTGGGGTTGCGTGCCATCAGCGCCTTGAGCGGGATCGCGCCCAGGTCGTCGGTGCGCACGCTGCTCAAGGCACCGCCATAGCGGCCGAAAGGGGTGCGGATGGCGTCGCAGATGAAAGCTTGGGTCATTGAGGTTGTCTCCGGAACAAGGATGGGGTGGATAGTCAGGCCTGCACAGGCAGGCCCACGAGCTGTTCGAGTTCGGCGTGGCTCAAGCCGTCCACCCGGTCCACGCAGCGCAGCCCGTGGGGCGTCACGTCCAGCGTGGCCAGGTCGGTATAGATGCGCTTGACGCAGGCCAGGCCAGTCAAGGGGTAGGTGCATTCGCGCACGATCTTGCTGGCACCCTGCTTGGTCAGCAGATCCATCATCACCCAGGTCTGGCGGGCGCCAACCGCCAGGTCCATCGCCCCGCCCACGGCGGGGATCGCGCCGGGCTCACCGGTGTGCCAGTTGGCCAGGTCGCCACGCGCGCTGACCTGAAAGGCACCCAGCACGCAGATGTCCAGGTGGCCGCCGCGCATCATGGCAAAGCTGTCGGTATGGTGGAAATAGGAGCCGCCCGGCAGCAGCGTGACGGGCTGCTTGCCGGCGTTGATGAGGTCGTAGTCCTCCTGCCCGGCAGCGGGCGCGGGGCCCATGCCAAGCAAGCCGTTTTCGCTGTGCAGCAGCACTTCGCGGCTGGGCGGAATGTGGTTGGCCACCAGCGTGGGCTGGCCGATGCCCAGGTTGACGGTCGCGCCCTCGGGGATGTCCTGGGCTACGCGCGCGGCCAGCTGGTCCTTGGTACGTCGGCTGTAGGTCATGCTCATGCTGCTTTCTTCAGGCCGCCGGCCTGCGTGGCCTGGCGCTCGACCTGGACGATCTGACTCACGAAGATGGCCGGCGTGACGATTGTTTCCGGGTCCAGCGCACCCAGTTCAACCACCTCGTGCACGCTGGCAATCGTGCGCTTGCAGGCCATGGCCATGCTGGGGCCGAAGTTGCGCGCGGTCTTGCGGTAGGTGAGGTTGCCCCAGCGGTCGCCACGCTCGGCCTTGATGAGCGCCACATCGCCATGGATGGGGTGCTCCAGTACGTAGTGGCGGCCATTGATTTCGCGCGTCTCTTTTCCCTTGGCCAGCTCAGTGCCAAAACCCGTGGGCGTAAAGAACGCGCCAATGCCGGCGCCGGCGGCGCGGATGCGTTCGGACAGGTTGCCTTGGGGCACCAGCTCCAGTTCAAGCCGGCCGCTGCGGTACAGCGCGTCGAACACATGGCTGTCGGCCTGGCGCGGAAAGCTGCAGATGATCTTGCGCACCCGGCCTGTGGCCAGCAGCGCGGCCAGGCCGGCGTCGCCGTTGCCGGCGTTGTTGTTGACCACCGTCAGGTCCTTGGCGCCCTGCGCGATCAGGCCTTCAATCAACTCGTTGGGAATGCCGGCGGTGCCGAAGCCGCCAATCATGACGGTGGCGCCATCGGGGATGCCCTCCAGCGCCTGGGCTACTGACGATGCGACTTTGTTGATCATGCTGCAAATGTTCGTATACAGAACATATGTTCGTATAATGAATTTCCGTCGAATTCTAGATGACCGCTCCCACCATGGCAAACGCAGCCCCCCGTGACCAGGGCACGCCGCAGCCCGGCGACAGTTACGTGCAGTCCTTTGCCCGGGGGCTGGAGGTGATCCGCACCTTCAACGCGCAGGCGCCGCAGCAGACGTTGAGCGAGGTCGCGCAGCGCAGCGGCCTGACCCGCGCGGGGGCACGCCGCATCCTGTTGACGCTGCACGCGCTGGGTTATGTGCAGACCGACGGCAAGCTGTACCAGCTGACACCGCGCATCCTCGACCTGGGCTTTGCCTACCTGTCCTCCATGCCGATATGGAACCTGGCCGGCCCGGTGATGGAGGCGCTGGTCGGGCAGGTCAAGGAGTCGTGCTCGGCGGCGGTGCTGGACGCGACCGACATCGTTTATGTGCTGCGTGTGCCCACCCACAAGATCATGAGCATCACGCTGGGCGTGGGCTCGCGGCTGCCCGCGTATTGCACGTCCATGGGCCGGGTGCTGCTGGCCGACCTGCCTGAAGATGAGCTGATGGCACGGCTGAAAGCGTCAAACCGGCAGGCGCACACGCGCCACACGGTAACGGACATTGACGCGCTGGCAGCCCGCGTGGCACAGGCGCGCCGCCAGGGATGGTGCATCGTGAACCAGGAGCTGGAAGAAGGCCTGATCTCCATGGCCGCGCCCATTACGAACGCGGGCGGCCGCACGGTGGCGGCACTCAACATCAGCGGCCAGGCCAACCGCACCAGCGCGCGCGCCATGCAGGACAACCTGCTGCCCGCGCTGCTGGATGGCGCGCGCACCGTGTCCCGGTTGCTGGGTCAGCGCCCCTGAGGGTTGGTGCTCACCGCTTGCCGCGAAAGCCCATCACCAGCACCACGCCGCCCAGCACCATGGCGCCGATGCTCAGCCACTGCGGCACGTTGACGGACTCCTTCTCCTGCACCTTGAGCTGCAGCGGGCCGATTTCTGCCTTGGTGGTTTCCTTGGTAAAGCTGAAACCGCCGGTCATGAAGCCCGCCAGGCCCAGGACAATGAGGACAATGCCGGTGATTCTTGCTGCGTTCATGGAAATCTCCTTCGAGTTCTGGTGGACGCCATGGTGGGGGCGGCGCGCCGGCGCATGCGTAGGACCGCGCCCCGAGGCTGCGTAGCCCCCGGCCACATCAGGCGGGCGTGCTACGCTCTCCGCCCATGTTTGCACCCAGCCAAGCCGACGTCCGCCGCTTTTTCTGCGCCGCCCATGCCAAGACGCGCGCCGGCGAACCGCTGGAGGCGCTGGAAACCCTGGCCGGCCAATGGATTGCGGAACACCCCGAATACCATGCCGACCTGGCCGATGTGGACGCCGCACTGGTGCGCGAATACACCGGCGAAGCCGGCCAGACCAACCCTTTCCTGCACCTGTCCATGCACCTGTCGATCAGCGAGCAGTGCTCCATCGACCAGCCGCGCGGCATCCGCCAGGCGGTGGAACTGCTGGCGGCACGCCGCGGCTCGCTGCACGATGCGCACCACGAAGCCATGGAATGCCTGGGCCAGATGCTGTGGGAAAGCCAGCGCTCGGGCCGGCCGCCGGACGGCCAAGCCTATATTGACGCGGTGCAGCGCCGGGCCACAAAAGACTGAGCCCCAAAAAGCACAAAGCCCGCGCAAGGCGGGCTTTGCTTCGTTCGGGCGCGTGGCGCGTCAGCGGAATTTCTTCTCGGGCACCGTCTTCAGGTCGCCTTCGAGCGAGCCGATGTAGCCAGACAGCGCTTTCAGCTCGGCGTTGCTGAACTGCTTGGCAATGCCGGCCATCACGCCGTTGGAGCGGCCGATGTTGTTGTTGCCTTCCGTCTTGTAGGCCTTGAGCGCAACGAACAGGTAGTCCGCGTGCTGACCCGCGATCTTGGGGTAGGCCGGGTCGATGGGCTTGGCGAAGTTCTCGCCGTGGCACGAGGCACAGGCGGCCTTCTTCAGAAGGGCATCGACCTGGGCGCTGGGCTGTTTGCCCGGCTTGGCCGGCAGCGTGGCGTCGGTCTTGCCATGGGCTTCGTAGTAGAGGGCGATGTCGGCCATGTCCTGGTCGCTCAGCGAATCGGCAATACCACGCATGGTGGGGTGCTTGCGGTCACCCGTTTTGTAGGCCGCCAGCGCGGCCACGATGTACTTGGCGCTCTGGCCGGAGATCTTCGGGACCTTGTACACCTCGGGGAAGCTGGCCTGGTAGCCCTGGATGCCGTGGCAGCCGATGCACATGGCGATTTTCTTCTCGCCGGCGGCAGCATTGCCCTTGGTTTCCTGGGCCTGGGCCGGCAGGGTGGAGAACGCCGTCACGGAAGCGACAGCCAGGCCAAACATCGTGGTCAACAACTTGTTCATTTTGCGCGCACAATCCGGTGAGAAGTTCACACTTGTAATCAACCTTTGATTATATCCGGCACAACCCTTACCCCCACCGACCCCGCATCCATGAAGTTCCAAGGCTCCCAGAACTACGTCGCCACGCAGGATTTGATGCTTGCCGTGAACGCCGCCATCACGCTCAAGCGGCCCCTGCTGGTCAAGGGCGAACCAGGCACCGGCAAGACCATGCTGGCCGAGGAGGTGGCCCAGGCGCTCAACATGCCGCTGCTGCAGTGGCACATCAAGTCCACCACCAAGGCCCAGCAGGGCCTGTATGAATACGACGCCGTGAGCCGCCTGCGTGACAGCCAGCTCGGCGACGAAAAAGTCAAGGACATCCAGAACTACATCGTCAAGGGCGTGCTGTGGCAGGCCTTCACGGCCGACCAGCCGGTGGCGCTGCTGATCGACGAAATTGACAAGGCCGACATCGAATTCCCCAACGACCTGCTGCGCGAAATCGACCGCATGGAGTTCTACTGCTATGAAACGCGTGAACTCATCCGCGCCAAGCACCGACCGCTGGTGTTCATCACGTCCAACAACGAAAAGGAACTGCCCGACGCCTTCTTGCGCCGGTGCTTTTTCCACTACATCAAGTTTCCCGACGCCGACACCATGCGCCAGATCGTGGACGTGCATTTCCCCGGCCTGAAGAAGGACCTGCTCACGGCGGCCATGAAAACGTTCTACGACGTGCGCAACCTGCCCGGCCTGAAGAAAAAGCCCAGCACCAGCGAGCTGCTGGACTGGCTCAAGCTGCTGGTGGCCGAGGACATTCCGCTGGAAGCGCTGCAGAGCAAGGAAGACAAGGTGGCCGTGCCGCCGCTGGTGGGCGCCCTGCTCAAGAACGAACAGGACGTGACCCTGTTCGAAAAGCTGGTCTTCATGCAGCGGCATAACCGATGAACAAGGCCTTGCTTGAAGGCGTGTCCGACGCGGTCGGCTTTGTCGGCGGCGCCTTGCTGGGCTTCTGGCTGGGGCGGGTGCTGGGCCTTGACGTCTTCGCAGCCGGCTACACCAACGCCAGCATTGCCGGCATCCTGCTGGTGGGGCTGGGCGGCGGGCTGGGCCTGCAGGCGGCGCGCCGCTGGCGGCGCAGCCGTGCCGAGCAACCCAGGGACTGATTGCCCGCCATGGCCTTTGTAGAACCCGTACACCTGTCTGATCGCGGCATTGCGCTGGTGCCGCTGGACCTGTCCCATGAAGCCGGGCTGGCCGCGGCAGCCGCCGACGGCGAGCTGTGGACGCTGCGCATCACCTCGGTGCCCGAGCCCGGACAGACCCGCAAGTACATCGAAGACGCACTGAAGATGCGCGCGGACGGCAACCGCTTTGCCTTTGCCGTCACGGATGAAGCCACCGGCACGGTGCTGGGCACCACCAGCTACCACGACATCCTGCCCGCGGTAAAGCGCGTGGAAATTGGCTACACCTGGTACGCCAGGCGCTGCCAGCGAACGCATGTCAACACCACGGCCAAGCTGCTCATGATGGGCCATGCATTCGACACGCTGGGCTGCCATGTGGTGGGCTGGCGCACCGACAATTTCAACTTCGCCTCGCAAGCCGCCATCGAGCGGCTGGGCGCAAAAAAGGACGGCGTGATCCGCGGCCATGCGCTGCGCCGCGACGGCACCATCCGCGACACCGTGATGTACAGCATGCGCGCAGGCGAATGGCCCGAAGCGAAAGCTCAGCTGCTGTACCTGCGCGACAGGCCGCGCGCCTGAGCCCCATGAGGAGACCGCGATGCTGATCGACTTCTTCTACACCCTGCGCAGCGCCAAGCTGCCTGTCTCGGTCAAGGAATACCTCACGCTGCTGGACGCCATCAAGCAGGGCGTGGTCGGCCCCAACAGCGATGACGGCTACAAGATCGACGATTTCTATTACCTGAGCCGCACCGCGCTGGTCAAGGACGAGAAGCACTACGACAAGTTCGACCGCGCCTTCGCCGCGTATTTCAAGGGCGTGGAGATGATCGCGGACTTCACGAAAGACGTTCCGCTGGAATGGCTGCGCAAGAACCTGGAGCTGGAGCTGAGCCCGGAAGAAAAGGCCAGGATCGAGAAGATGGGCTGGGACGAGCTCATGGAGACGCTCAAGAAACGCTTTAAAGAGCAGAAGGAGCGCCACGAAGGCGGCAGCAAGATGATCGGCACGGGCGGCACCAGCCCGTTTGGCGCCTATGGCTTCAACCCGCAGGGCATTCGCATCGGCCAGGACAAGGGCCGCAACAAGAGCGCGGTGAAGGTCTGGGACCAGCGGGCGTACAAGGACTACGACGACCAGCAGGAGCTGGGCACGCGCAACATCAAGGTCGCGCTGCGCCGCCTGCGCAAGTTCGCGCGCGAAGGCCACGAGGACGAGCTGGACCTGGACGACACCATCCGCAGCACCGCCGCCAACGCGGGCTGGCTGGACATCAAGATGCGCCCGGAGCGCCACAACAACGTGAAGGTGCTGCTGCTGATGGACGTGGGCGGCACCATGGACGAGCACATTGCGCGGGTGGAGGAAATGTTCTCGGCTGCCAAGGCAGAGTTCAAACACATGGAGTTCTACTACTTCCACAACTGCGTGTACGACTTCATGTGGAAGAACAACCGCAGGCGCTTTTCCGAGAAATTTGCCACCTGGGACATCATCCGCAAGTACAACAAGGACTACAAGCTCATCTTCGTCGGCGACGCGACGATGAGCCCGTACGAGATCCTGCAGCCCGGTGGCAGCGTGGAATACAACAACGAGGAAGCAGGCGCCGAATGGCTGCAGCGCCTGACCAATGCCTTCCCCAAATTTGCCTGGATCAACCCCGAGCCGCAGGGCGTGTGGCAGTACCGCCAGAGCATCAGCGTCATCCAGCAACTGGTGAACCACCGCATGTACCCGCTGACGCTCAAGGGCCTGGAAGAAGCCATGCGGATGCTGAGCAAATAGAATACGCAGCGTCGCCGCCGTAGTTCAATGGATAGAACGAGCGCCTCCTAAGCGCTAGATACAGGTTCGATTCCTGTCGGGGGCGCCAATTACTACGCCTGCGGCTCATTCCTTTGCGGAACGCGCCCGCGAGAAGGCCTTCACCTGCTCCATGACGGTGGTGCGCAGCGCGTGGGCCGCCAGGCTTTCGGGGCGCCCGCGCATCTGGGCCAGCACCCGGTCGACCCCGAAGCCGTCGATCGGCACGAAGCCCAGCTGCCGCGCCACGGGGTTCGAATGCAGCGCGGATTTCGGAAGCACCGCGTAATGGCTGCCAGCCAGGGTCAGGCGCACGGCGGCGTCGATGCTGTCCAGTTGCACCGCGGGCGTGAGCGTGCCGAAGCGTTCGCTGAAAATCCTGCGCAGGCCCGCTGAAATCACCAAGGGCAGTTCCTTGACCGCCGCGCTGGCGATGCGGCGCCTGCGCGCCAGCGGGTCGTCGCGCCGGCACACCAGCAGCGCGGGCTCGGCGAAGAGCGGCGCGAATTCCAGGAGCGGGTGGTCGCCCGGCGCGGTCACGATGCCGAAGTCCAGGGCGCCGGCGGCCAGCCCGCGCAGGACTTCTTCCGTGGACGACTCCGTCAGCTGGAGCTGGACCTGCGGGTACTGCGCCGACATCGCCTGGATGACCGGCACGTACATCAGGTGGCCGATGCTCGATGGCGCGGCCAGCCGCACCGTACCGCGCACGTCGCGGCTCAGGGCAGAGATGTCCTTGCGCGCGCTTTCGACCTCGCCCAGGATGAAGCGCGCGCGCTCCAGCAGGCGCTGTCCCGACTCGTTGATGGCGGCCCCCGACACCGAGCGGTCGAACAGCAGGCCACCGACCTCGGCTTCCAGGTTCTGCATCTGCCGGCTCACCGCCGACTGCGCGACGTGCAGCACCTGCGCAGCGGCGTTGATGCTGCCGCGCTCGGCCACGGCCACGAAGTACCTCAGTTGTTTCAGGTCCATGCCTGATTATGCTTTCATCAGATAGCCGTTATCTGAAATCTGCGATTTACAGATAGCTTGCGTTTTTTCAGAATCGCGGCTGTCCACAAGAAGCCCCACCCATGAGTACCCCCCACACTTCCGAAACGCCCGTCCTGATCGTCGGGGGCGGCCCCGTCGGCCTGGCCATGGGCCTGGTCCTGCACCGTTTCCAGATTCCCTGCGTGGTGATCGAGCGCGCCGCCGGCACGACCGACAACCCCAAGTCGCGCGGCTGCTGGATCCGCACGATGGAGCTGTTCCGCCAGTGGGGGATCGAATCGGGCATCCGCGCCCGCGGCCTGCCCAGCGACGCGGACGTTTTCGTGTACGTGAAGAGTATCGCCGGCTACGAGTACGGCCGCACCCAACCCGAGCCCAACGAGCACCGGACGCCTGCCTGGAAATGCATCGTCGCCCAGGACGCGGTGGAAGAAGAAATCTTCGCCGCGCTGCAGGGATCGACCTATGCACGGGTGCTGCACAACACGGAGTTCGTGTCGTCCGAGACCACCGATGACGGCGTGACCGTCATCACACGCTCGACGCTGGACGGCCAGACCCGGCACTGGAAGGCGCGCTACCTGATCGCCGCCGACGGCGCCGGCAGCAGCGTGCGGCGCGAGGCGGGCATCGAGATGACGGGCCCCTCGACGCTGGCGGTCATGGCCAACGACTACTGGCGCGGCGACCTGTCGCACATCCCCGTGGCGCGGCAGGCGGGCGGCTTTCGCGTGGTGTCGGACCAGCCAGGCGTGCCCATATCCAGCATCCTGAACACCAACGGCCGCGACCGCTGGCTGACGGTGACGCAGATCGGCGAGGTGGAAGACGAACGCCCACACCCGTGGACCGACGCCGAGGTCGTCGCGCAGGCCCGCGCCCAGGCCGGCGTGCCCGACCTGGACGTGACCATCATCAACCGCTCGACCTGGCGCATGAGCCGGCAGGTGGCCGCGCGCTTCAGCCAGGGCCGCACCCTGCTGGTGGGTGATGCCGCGCACCGCTTCCCGCCCACCGGCGGCTTCGGGCTGAACTCTGGCGTGCAGGACGCGCACAACCTGGGCTGGAAGCTGGCCTACGTGCTGCGCGGCTGGGCGCCCGAAAGCCTGCTGGACAGCTATGGCGAGGAGCGCCAGCCGGTGGCCGAGTCGAACGCGAACTTCAGCTACGGCAACCGACTGCGCTACAAGCACACCGAGGAAGCCATCCGCTCCAATGACGTGGACCGCATGCGCTTCTGGATCAACGACACCGACAACCACCTGCACAGCATCGGCCAGGCGCTGGGCTTCAGCTACGTGAGCCGCGCCATCGTGCAGGACGGCACGGTCGCCAAGCCGCTGCAACCCCGCCGCTACGAGCCCAGCGACCGGCCGGGCGGGCGCTTTCCCCACCTGTGGCTGGACCTGGCGCAGACGCAGTCCACGCTGGACTGGTTCGACCAGGAGTTCGTGCTGGTGACCGGCCCGCTGGGCGACGCCTGGCCCGCGGCCTGCCGCGACGTGCGCGAGCGGCTGGGCATCCCGCTGGCCCTGCGCACCCTGCCGCATGCGGACCCGCGCGACGGTTTCGAGATGGGCATGCGCGGCGCCGTGCTGGTGCGCCCCGACGGCCACGTGGCCTGGCGCATGCCGTGGGTGCCGTCCGACCCGGCGCGCGCCCTGGCCGATGCGCTGTGCAGCGTGCTGGGCCGCGTGGACGCGCCCGTGCCCGCCCATGTCTGAACCCGCCCGCACCGGCGTGGCCGTGACGGGCGCGGCACGCATCGCCTACGAGGTGCAGGGCCAGGGTGAGCCCCTGCTGCTGCTGCACGGCGCCGAAGGCACGCGCCACATGTTCGGCGACCTGGTGATCCTGCTGCGCGCATCCTTCACCTGCATCTCGTTCGACCAGCGCGGCTGCGGGGAGACCCAGGCGCCGCTGGCGCCCTACACCGCCGATGACATCGCCGACGACGCCTGCGCCGTGCTGGCCCAGGCCGGCTTCGCGTCGGCCCACGTCTATGGCACCTCGTTCGGCGGCATCGTGGCGCAGAGCCTGGCCGCGCGCCACCCCGCGTGCGTGCGCGCGCTGGTGCTGGGTAACACCTGGGCCAGCGGACAGGTGCTGCCCGACGTGAGCCCCGCCGTGGCCCGCGAACTGGCCGTCCTGCGCCAAGACCGGGCCGCGAACGCGCAGGCCATCGCCAGCTTCTTTTATCCGCAGCCCTTTCTGCGCGCGCACCCCTGGGCCGTGGACCGTTTCCGCCAGGCGCCGGCCACCGGCGACACCCAGCGACTGCGCGCACAGTGCGTCGCCACGCCGGTCGCCGCCATGGCGCCCGCCATTGCCGCCCCCACCCTGGTGGTGGCGGGGTCCGAGGACCGGCTCGTGGCGGCGGACAAGACGCTGGCGCTGGCCCGGCTCATCCCCCGCGCCAGCGGCCGGTCGCTGCCCGGCGCCGGGCACCTGCCCGCCCTGCAGATGCCCGCGGCGCTGGCGGCTGAAATCACCGGCTTCCTGAGCACCCATCCCGACATTCGATAACCTGGAGACACCCCATGACCAAACGACGATTCATCCAAACCACCCTCGCCTGCACCCTGGCCCTCGCCTCCGGCTGGGCCGCGGCCCAGCAAGGCCCCGGCGGCTATCCCAGCCGGCCGGTGACGCTGGTCGTTCCCTTCCCCGCGGGTGGCGCCAGCGACATCTTTGCGCGCAGCATCGGCCAGAAACTCTCCGAGCGGCTCGGCCAGCCTTTCGTGGTTGACAACAAGCCCGGCGCGACGGGCCTGATCGGAACGACCCACGTCCAGCGTGCCAAAGCCGACGGCTACACGCTGCTGTTCTCCAGCAACAGCAGCCACGTGATCGCGCCGCTGCTCAAGACCAAGCCCGCGTTCGACTCGCTCGCGGACTTCGAGCCCGTGACCATGCTGGGCCGCTATCCGTTCGCGCTGGACGTGAACCCCAAGCTGCCCGTCAAGACGGTCAAGGAGCTGGTGGAGCTGGCGCGCCAATCACCCGGCAAGCTGAACTTCGGCAGCATCGGCGAAGGCAGCGGCACGCACCTGGCGGCGGAGCTCTTTCGCCAGCGCACGGGCATAGACATCACCCACATCCCGTACAAGGGCACGTCGGCGCTGGGCAATGCGCTGATCGCGGGCGAGATCCAGATCCAGTTCGACAGCGTGGGCGCGGCCAAGCCGCTGATCGACGCGGGCCGCGTGCGGGCGCTGGCCGTCACCGGATCGCAGCGCTCCCAGCTGCTGCCCAACGTCCCCAGCCTGGCCGAAGAGGGCATCGCCGGCGTGGACCCCACGATCTGGATCGGCACGTTCGCGCCCAAGGGCACGCCGGCCGAGATCGTGACGTTCCTGAACACCGAGATCCGCAAGCTGCTCAAGGAGAACGCTGACGTGCGCCGCATCTTCAACGACAACGGCGCCGACATCATCGGCAACACGCCGCAGGAGTTCGCCGCCGACATCGCCCGCGAAAAGGCCCAGTACACCAGGCTGGTCAACGAGCTGAAGCTCGTCAAGGACTGACATGCGGCTGCACGGCATCGATCACTTCACCATCCGGTGCCACCCGGACGAGCTGCCCATGTTGCTGGCGTTCTATACGGCAGCGCTGGGGCTGACGCCGGGCCCCCGGCCTTCGTTCGACTTCGCGGGCCACTGGCTGTACGCGGATGGGCGGGCGCTGGTCCACCTGGCGGCGAACGATCCGTCGCCGCCCGCGCTGCCCGCGGCAACGGGCCGGCTCGACCATGTTTCCTTGCGCACCAGCGGCCTTGTGCAAGCGCGCGAACGGCTGGACCGCTGCGGCGTGCCGCACCACGAGCTGCCGGTGCCCGGCATGCCCTTGCACCAGCTGTTCCTGCGGGACCCCACCGGCTTCAAGATCGAGTTGACGTTCGACGCCGCCGAAGCGAACACTGCCCCCGGTGGCTGAGGGCACGCGGGCAGAGGACGCGGCAGTCAACGCGGCCATCGACGCAGGCCTGCGGCACTGGGGCCCGCGCTGGGCCGGCGACATCCTGCAGTCGCGCGACGCCATGCTGCGCCTGTACGAGCCGCTGCTGCGGGCATCCGGTGTGCGACGCCGTCAGGCCGGCCAGGCGATCGCCTATGGGCCGCATGCGCGCCAGGTCATGGACGTGTTCGTGCCCGAGCGGGCACAGCGCGCGCCCCTGCTCGTGTTCGTGCATGGCGGCGCCTTCGTGCGCGGCGAGCGCGACCTCAGTCCGTACGTCCATGCCAATGTCGCCGCGGAGTTCGCCGCGCACGGCTATGTGGCCGCCAGCGTCGGCTACCGGCTGGCGCCGCAAGCGGCATGGCCCGAAGGCGCGTGCGACGTGCTCGCCGCCATGGCCTGGCTGCGCAGCCATGCGGCGCGGTTCGGGGCCGACCCGCACCGCATGTTCCTCATGGGCCACTCCGCTGGCTGCGCCCACTGCGCCACGGCGGCGTGGGACGCGCGCGCCAGCGGCACGCCACCGGACCTGGCCGGGCTGATCCTGGTCAGCCCCCGGTTGCGAATCGACCTGGGGGACGCCAACCCGAACCGGGGCGGGGTCCTGGCGTACTACGGCGCGGACCCTGCGGCGCACGCAGACCGTGCGCCCCTGTCCCGCCTGACGTTGCGCACGCCCGTCCTCGTGGTGTCGGCGGGCTACGAGAACCCCGGCCTGCATCAGGACGTGGAGGAACTCCAGGCCCAGGCCGCCGGGCCAGGCCAGGATGCCCGCCGGCTGACCCGCCTGCACTTTCCCGAGCACAACCACGTCAGCATCGTGGCGCAGTTCAATACGCACCTCAATCGGCTGGGAACGCAAATCAGGGACTGGTGTGAAGACAAATGAAGTTTTCTTCTCAAGACGCTCTGCGCAGCGTGCGGCTGAGCAGCACCACGGGCAGCAGCCCCACCAGGACCAGGGCCAGTGACGGCAGCGCGGCCTCGCCCAGGCGCTCGTCGCGCGCCAGCTGGTAGGCCACCACGGCCAGGGTGTCGGTGTTGAACGGGCGCAGCACCATGGTGGCGGGCAGTTCCTTCATCACGTCCACAAACACCAGCAGCGCGGCGGCGGCGGTGGATCTGCGCAGCAGCGGCCAGTGCACGCGCACCAGCAGGCCCAGGCCCGCCGTGCCCAGCATGCGGGCGGAATCATCAAAGCTGGGCGGGATGCGCGAATAGCCGCTTTGCACCGATTGCAGCGCGACGGCGCAAAACCGCACGAGGTAGGCCCACACAATGCCCAGCACCGTCGCCGTCACCCAGTAGCCCGCGCTGGTCTGGGGCGCGGCCTGCTGCAGCCAGCCCACCGGCAACAGCAGGCCGACCACGATCACCGCGCCCGGCACGGCGTAGCCCAGCCCCGCCAGCTGCACCACGCCGCGCGTCAGCACGTCGGGTGCGCGGCGCAGGCTCCAGGCCAGCAGCAACGCCAGACCCACGGCCAGCGCGGCGCTGATGGCACCCAGGCGCACGCTGTTGAACGCCCACTGCACGAAGCGGTCCCAGGGCAGCACGGACCAGTCGGCCGCCAGCGGGCGCAGCATGAACAGCACCGGCAACACAAAGCCCAGCAGCACCGGCAGCGCACAGATGCACCAGGCCAGCAACGCGCGGCGCCCGCGCAGGCGCACCGGCTGCGCCTCGGCCGAGCCGGCGCGCGCGCCGCGCCCGGCGGCGAACCGCATGCGCTTTTGCGCGCGGTGCTCCAGTTTCAGCAGCACGGCCACCACCACCAGCAGCATCGTGGCCAGCTGGGCCGCAGCGACGCGGTTGTCCATGGACAGCCAGGCCTTGTAGATGCCGGTGGTGAAGGTCTGGATGCCGAAGTAGCTGGATACGCCAAAGTCCGCCAGCGTCTCCATCAGCGCCAGCGCCACGCCCGCCGCCACGGCCGGGCGGGCCAGCGGCAGCGCCACGGTGCGGATGCGCCGCGCCAGCGGCGCGCCCAGCAGCCGCGCGGCTTCCATCAGGTGCGCGGCACGCTCGCTCAAGGCGGTGCGCGCCAGCAGGTACACATAGGGGTACAGCGCAAACACAAACACCCAGGCCGCGCCGCCCACGCTGCGCACTTCGGGGAACACCCGGCCCTGCAGGCCGAAGGCGGCACGCAAGCCGCTTTGCAGCGGGCCGCTGAACTGCAGGAAATCGGTGTACGCATAGGCCACCACGTAAGCCGGCATGGCCAGCGGCAGCAGCAGCGCCCATTCAAACGTGCGGCGTCCGGGGAAGTCAAACAACGTCACGGCCGCCGCCGTGCCCGCGCCCACAGCCGCCACGCCCAGTGCCACCAGCACGCACAGACGCAGCGTGGTCCAGGCGTAGTCAGGCAGCACGGTGCGCGCCATTTCGCCCAGGATCTGCGCGCTGGCGGCGTCCCATTGCAGCCACGACGCAAACACCGCCAGCACCGGCAACGTCAGCACCAGGGCCACCACGATCAGCAGGAAAGTTTGAAGCCGGCGCTCAGGCATGAAAGGGCAATAAGGCAGATGGCCATGTGATGCAAATGAGAATTGTAAGCATCTACAATCCCTCACATGTACCTGGAAGTCTCGCAGCTGCGTGTGCAGTACCCCGGCCGCAGCCGCGCGGCGGTGGACGACGTGTCGTTTGGCCTGCGTGCCGGCGACATCGGCGTGCTCATCGGGCCGTCAGGCTGTGGCAAGACCACCTTGCTGCGCGCCGTGGCCGGGCTGGAGCCCGTGGCCGCCGGCGAGATCCGCCTGTCCAGGCAGGTGGTGGGCAGCGCGGCGCACAGCACGCCGCCCGAGCAGCGGCGCATTGGCATGGTGTTCCAGGATTACGCGCTGTTCCCGCACCTGGACGTGGCGCACAACGTGGCCTTTGGCATCCACCAGTTGCCCCGCGCCGAACGCCAGGCGCGCGTGGCCGAGGTGCTGTCCCTGGTGGGGCTGGACGGCAGCCAGCAGCGATTTCCCCATGAGCTGTCCGGTGGCCAGCAGCAGCGCGTGGCGCTGGCCCGCGCGCTGGCGCCGCGCCCGCAGCTGCTGCTGCTGGACGAGCCCTTTTCCAACCTGGATGTGGACCTGCGTGAACGGCTGGCCCATGAGGTGCGCGGCATCCTGAAAGCCGCGCAGGCCACGGCCTTGTTCGTCACGCACGACCAGCTGGAGGCCTTTGCAATTGGCGACGCCATCGGCGTCATGCACGAGGGCCGGCTGCACCAGTGGGACGATGCCTACACGCTGTACCACCGCCCGGCCACGCGGTTCGTGGCCGACTTCATCGGCCACGGCGTGTTCACGCCCGCCACGTTGCAACAGGCGGGCAACCAGGTGGTCGTGCAGACCGCGTTGGGTGAGCTGACCGACGTGGCCGAATGCCCGCTGCCCGGCGCCTTTCCCTCGGGCCGCTGCGACGTGCTGCTGCGCGCCGATGACATCGTTCATGACGACGATGCACCGGTCAAGGCGCAGATCATCCGCAAGTCGTTCCGCGGCTCTGAATTCCTCTACACGCTGCGCCTGCACACGGGCGAAACCGTGCTGGCCCACGTGCCCAGTCACCACGACCACAAGATCGGTGAATGGATCGGCATCCGCGCCGAAGTGGACCACGTGGTGACGTTTGACCGGGTGTGCCCGGCCAGCGGCGAGCTGTGCAGCATGCCGTGCGAGCAGGGCGGCGCGGGCGAAGGCTGCGCCGCTTCAGCGCCCTGAAGCCCGAAGCCCCTTGACCGCCTCGCGCAGATCCACCGCCCAGGCCCGCCGGTCACGCCCCTGTGCCTGCTGCGGCTGCCCGTACCGCACCACGGCCACAATCCCCGGCGTGGTCAGCGTGCGCCAGATCGAGCCGATCAGCGTGTCGTCGCCGATGTAGCACGGCGCCAGGCTGGTCTGCCCGGTTCGCCGGTCCATGAAGCTCAGGGCCACGGGTTGTACCGGGGCGCCAGCCGAGATGGCCGCCTGGATCAGGTTCGCATGAAACGGCAGCAGGCTGACGCCGTCGCTGGTGGTGCCTTCAGGGAACACGGCCAGGATCTCGCCGGCCTTCAGGCTGGCGGCCATCTGGTGCACCACGCGCATGGCGTCGCGGCGTGATTCACGCTCGATGTACAGCGTGCCCGCCCCGGTGGCCAGCGTGCCGATCAGCGGCCAGCGCTTGAGCTCTGACTTGGACACAAAGCGGCAGTGCCGCGCCGCATGCATGACCAGGATGTCCAGCCACGAAATATGGTTGGCCACCAGCAGCACCGGCCCGCCCGCGGGTGGCGTGCCGTGCAGCTGCAGGTCAATGCCCAGCACCGCGAGCATCTGGCGTGCCCAGACCTGGACGCGGGCGTCGCGCTGGTCTGGCGACAGACGCGGAAACACCAGCACGATGGTCAGCCAGCCGGCGCTCGCATGCCACAGGCCGCGCAGCAAGGTCCAGGCGGCCGCAAGCGATTTCATCTACGCCTTGTCCCAGCCCTCGTAGGCGAGCTGGCCGCCCGCAATCGTGCAGCGCACCCGCCCCGGCAGCTCGTAGCCCGAGAACGGCGTGTGCTTGCCCTGGCTGCGCAGCGCGTCAGGCTGCACCGTCCAGGCGGCCTGCGGGTCGAACACACATACATCCGCCACGCCGCCTTCGACCAGCTGGCCAGCGCTGGCCTGCAGCGTGCCCAGGGCCGTGCCCAGCACGCGGGCGGGCTCGCTGGTCAGCACGGCCAGCGCACGCGTGAGGCCGCAGCCGCTTTCCTGGCCCCATTTGAGCGCCAGGCTCAGCAGCAGCTCCAGCCCCGTGGCGCCAGGCTCGGCCTCGGCAAACGGCAGGGTCTTGGCGTCTTCATCCACCGGCGTATGGTCGCTGGCCAGCGCGTCGATGGTGCCGTCGGCCAGGCCCTCGCGCAGCGCGTCGCGGTCGCGCTGCTGGCGCAGCGGCGGGTTCAGCCGCATGCGGCTGTCAAAGTAGCCGATGTCGGCGTCAGTCAGGTGCAGCGAATTGATGCTGATGTCGCAAGTGACGGGCAGGCCTTCGTCCTTGGCCTGGCGCACCAGGGCCACGCCCTTGGCGCTGCTGATGCGGCACAGGTGCACGCGCGCACCGGTGGCGCGCACCAGTTCAAAAATGGTGTGCAGCGCAATGGTTTCCGCCGCCACCGGCACGCCGCTCAGGCCCAGGCGCGTGGCCAGCGCGCCGCTGGCGGCCACGCCCTTGCCCAGCCACAGCTCCTGCGGACGCAGCCACACGGTGTAGTTGTAGGTGCTGGCGTACTGCATCGCGCGCTGCAGTACCTGGGTGTTGGCCAGCGGCACCTCAGCCTGGCTGAAGCCCACGCAGCCGGCTTCGGTCAGCTCGGCCATTTCGGTGAGGATTTCGCCTTGCAGGCCGCGCGTGAGCGCGCCCAGCGGGAACACCCGCGCCTGGTGCAGCTTTTCGGCGCGGAATTTCAGCATCTCCACCAGGCCGGGTTCGTCCAGCACCGGGTCGGTGTCGGGCGGGCAGACCAGGCTGGTGACGCCACCGGCCACGGCGGCGGCCATTTCGCTTTCCAGCATGCCCTCATGCTCGTGGCCGGGTTCGCGCAGGCGCGCGGCCAGGTCCACCAGGCCGGGGGCCACGATGCAGCCCGTTGCATTGATCGTCTTGTTGGGGTTGAATTCGCCGGCCACCTTGCCAATGGCGATGATGCGACCCGCGGCAATGGCCACATCGGCGATCTGGTCGAAGTTGCTGGCCGGGTCGATCACGCGGCCGTTCTTGATGAGGATCTTCATGGTGTTATGCCTCGTTGCCGGCGACGATACCCATGACGGCCATGCGCACCGCGATGCCGAAGGTCACCTGCGGCAGGATCACGCTCTGCTTGCCGTCCACCACGGCGGAGTCGATCTCCACGCCGCGGTTGATCGGCCCTGGGTGCATGACGATGGCGTCGGGCTTGGCCAGCGTGAGTTTCTCGGGCGTGAGGCCAAAGCTCTTGAAGAACTCCTGGCTGCTGGGCAGCAGCGCGCCGCTCATGCGCTCGTTCTGCAGGCGCAGCATGATGACCACGTCGCAGCCCCTGATGCCTTCTTCCAGCGTGTGGCACACGCGCACCCCCATCTGCGCCATGTCCGACGGCACCAGCGTCTTGGGGCCGACCACCCGCACCTCGGCGCAGCCCAGCGTGGTCAGCGCGTGGATGTCGGATCGCGCCACGCGCGAGTGCAGCACGTCACCCACGATGGCCACGGTCAGGTTGGAGAAGTCCTTCTTGTAGTGCCGGATGGTGTACATGTCCAGCAGGCCCTGCGTGGGGTGAGCATGCCGCCCGTCACCGGCGTTGATCACATGCACATGCGGCGCCACGTGCTGGGCGATCAGGTAGGGCGCGCCGCTTTCGCTGTGGCGCACGACGAACAGGTCCGCCGCCATGGCCGACAGGTTGGCAATGGTGTCCAGCAGGGACTCGCCCTTGCTGGCCGAGCTGCGCGCGATGTCCAGGTTGATCACGTCGGCGCTCAGGCGCGTGGCGGCAATCTCGAAGGTGGTGCGGGTGCGCGTGCTGTTTTCAAAGAACAGGTTGAACACGCTCTTGCCGCGCAGCAGCGGCACCTTCTTGACCTCGCGGTCGTTCACGCTGACGAAATTGGCCGCGGTGTCCAGGATGTGGGTGATGATGTCCCGGGGCAGGCCTTCGATGGACAGCAGGTGGATGAGCTCGCCGTTCCTGTTGAGCTGGGGGTTGCGTTTGTAGAGCATGGTCAGGCGCCTTCCACCTTGAAGCTGAAGCGTCCGGCTTCGTCGCGCGCCAGCGCCAGCTGTTGCGCCGCCGGCAGGGTGACGCGCGCGGCGGCATGGTCGGCCTGCACCGGCAGTTCCCGCCCGCCGCGGTCCACCAGCACGGCCAGTCGCACGCTGGCCGGGCGGCCGTAGTCAAACAGCTCGTTGAGCACGGCGCGGATGGTGCGCCCGGTGTACAGCACGTCGTCCAGCAGGATCACGTGGGTGCCATTCACGTCAAAGTCCAGCTGGGTCTGCTGCGCGGCGGCGGCCAGGCCGCGCCGGGAGAAGTCGTCACGGTGCATGGCCGACGAAATGACGCCCGCGCTGCCGGGCAGGCCCAGGTCTTTCTGCAGCCGTTCGGCCAGCCAGGCGCCACCGGAGGTGATGCCCACCAGCCGCGCGTCGTTGCCCGCGCGCAATTGCTGCACACCGCGCAGCAGCTCCTTGTAGAGCGCCTCCGCATCCAACATCAGCGTGCTCACTTCAAGCTCCTCAAAAACTGGTCAAGAATGATGCAGGCCGCCGCGGCATCTGCATCGCGGGCGCCCTCCTGCAGGGCTTCGGTGGTGCTGTAACGCTCATCCACCTCGAACACCGGCAACCTGAAGCGGCCATGCAACTGCCGGGCGAACCTGCGCGCGCGCTGCGTATTTTCGTGGCTGGCGCCATCCGGGTGAAAGGGCACGCCCACCACCAGCGCATCGGGCTGGTATTGCGCAATGCTTTTCTGGATGAGTGGCCACCGGGCGTCGCCCTCGGCCTTGAGGGTGCCGCGCGGCTGCGCATGCCCCAGCAGCCGGTTGCCGCTGGCCACGCCGGTGCGCTTCAGGCCGAAGTCAAAAGCAAGAAAGGTCTGGAGGTGAGGGGGGACGTCGGCCACGGCGGCTGCGTCCATCACGCGTGCCCCGCATCGGGCGACAGCATCCAGGCTTCCAGCCCCAGCAGCTTGAGCGCGCGGGCATAGCGCTGCTCCACCGGCGTGTCGAAAATGACGGAGATGTCCGCGCCCACGGTCAGCCAGCTGTTTTCAGCCAGCTCGGACTCCAGCTGGCCCTCGCCCCAGGCCGAATAGCCCAGCGACACCAGCACCTTGCGCGGGCCCGCGCCGGTGGACAGGGCTTCCAGCACGTCCTTGGAGGTGGTCATTTCCAGCCCGCCGGGGATCGTCATGGTGGATGCGTAGACCGATTCATTGGAGGCCGCGTCGCCCGCGAAGATCGGCTCGTGCAGCACAAAGCCGCGCTCGGTCTGCACCGGCCCGCCCTGGAACACGGGCGTCTGCGACAGGTCGTCGCGGCGCAGCGGCAGCTCGACCTTGTCAAACAGGTTCTTGAGGTTGATGTCACTGGGCTTGTTGATCACCAGGCCCAGCGCGCCGCGTTCGCTGTGCTCGCACAGGTACACCACGCTTTTGGCAAATGCCTCATCCTCCAGCCCCGGCATTGCAATCAGGAAGTGATGCGTGAGGTTGATGGGGGCAGAATCCGCAGACATGGCGCCAATTTTACCCCCGCACCCACCCGCCGCGCCCAGCGTACCCTACGCCACCGGCCTGATGTGGTTCCGCCGCGACCTGCGCGTGGACGACAACGCCGCGCTGTACCACGCGCTGCGAAGTTGCCGGCAGGTGCATTGCGTGTTTGTGTTCGACACCGCCATCCTGGGCAGCCTGCCGCGCGAGGACCGGCGCGTGGAATTCATCCGCGAGTCTCTCGTGGTGCTGGACGAAGACCTGCGCCGGCGCTGTGCCGACCCGGCGGGCGGGCTGATCGTGCTGCACGCGGCGGCGGCCAGCGCCCTGCCGCACCTCGCACACGAGCTGGGTGTGCAGTCGGTGTTTGCCAATCACGACTACGAGCCCCAGGCCATCGCACGCGACGCACGGGTGCGCGGCGCGCTGGCTGACATGGGTATTGCGTTTCACACCGCCAAGGATCAGGCGGTTTTTGAACGGGACGAGCTGCTCACCCAGATGGGCAATCCCTACGCGGTGTTCACGCCCTACAAGAACGCCTGGCTCAAGAAGGTCGATGCGTTCTACCTGCGGCCCTATCCGGTGGACAAGTACCAGCACGCGCTGGCGCCTCGCCCCGCAGCGTACCGCCAGCCCGTGCCACCGCTGGCCCGGATCGGCTTTGCGCCCACCAACCTGGCCGAGCTGAAAATCCCGGTGGGCAGCACAGGCGGCGAGGCACTGTTCCAGGAGTTCCTGCAACGCATGGACCGCTATGGCGAAACGCGCGACTTTCCCGCCATCAAGGGGCCCAGCTACCTGGGCGTGCACCTGCGCTTTGGCACGGTGTCCATCCGCGCGCTGGCCGGCCGCGCCCATGCGCTCACGCAGGCAGGCGACCCCGGCGCGGCCGTGTGGCTGAGCGAGCTGATCTGGCGTGATTTCTACTTCCAGATCCTGGCCAATTTCCCGCATGTGGCGGATGCACCCGACGGCCACACGCGCAGCTTCAAGCCCGAATACGACAAGATCCGCTGGGAACATGGCAAGCACGCCGACGCGCTGTTTGCCGCCTGGTGCGAGGGCCGCACCGGCTACCCGCTGGTGGACGCGGCCATGGCGCAGATCAACCAGACGGGCTACATGCACAACCGCTTGCGCATGGTGGTGGCCAGCTTCCTGTGCAAGGACCTTGGCATCGACTGGCGCCGGGGCGAAGCCTACTTTGCACAGAAGCTCAACGACTTTGACCTGTCGGCCAACAATGGCGGCTGGCAGTGGGCCAGCTCCAGCGGCTGCGATGCGCAGCCGTATTTCCGCATCTTCAACCCGGTGAGCCAGAGCGAAAAGTTCGACGCGCAGGGCAAGTTCATCCGCCGCTACCTGCCGCAGCTGGCCGGCCTGCCGGACGCCGCCATCCATGCGCCGTGGAAGGCCTCGCCCATGGAACGGCTGGCCGCCGGCGTGACGCTGGGCAAGGACTACCCCCAACCGGTCGTGATGCACGACGAGGCGCGCGACAAGACCCTGCTGCGCTACGCCGTCGTCAAGAAGGCCTGAACACGCCAGCAGGCCTGAAGCGCATGGCCCGCGTCAGGCCGTGGCTTCGGTGTTGCAGTAGTGACGCACCAGGCTCAGCAGCTCTTCTTCAGAGTACGGCTTGCCCAGGTAGTTGTTGACGCCCAGCTCCATTGCATGCTCGCGGTGCTTTTCAGCGATGCGCGACGTGATCATGATGATGGGCAGGTGCTTCAGGCGCTCGTCAGCCCGGATGTTGCGCGCCAGGTCGAAGCCGTCCATGCGCGGCATTTCGATGTCGGACAGCACCACGGTGGGCAATTCATCGGCCAGGCGTTCCAGCGCCTGCAGGCCGTCGGCCGCCATCGTGACGCGGTAGCCTTCGCGCGCCAGCAGGCGCTGCGTCACACGGCGCACGGTGATGGAGTCGTCCACGACCAGGACCATGGGGATCTGCGGCGGCGCCTGCAGGACCGGCGCCACCGGCATCGCGGGCAGGCCAGCACCGGTGTCGCTTGCCGCGCCCTGCTGCTCCATGACTTCAGGCTGGGCCTGGTCGGCGCTCAGGCGGCGGGCCTGTTCACCATACACCGCGCTCAACGCCACCGGGTTGTAGATCAGCACCACGGCACCCGAAGCCAGCACGGTCATCCCGGCCAGGCCGGGCAGACGCGCCAGCTGCGGGCCCAGGTTCTTCACCACCACTTCCTGGTTGCCCAGCACTTCGTCCACGTGCACGGCAATGCGCTGCGCGGCGCTTCGGAAAACCACGACCGGCAGCGTCTTGCCCTGCGGCTCGTTGCTGCGCGCGGACGCCTGCAGCAGCGCGCCCGACCAGTAGAACGGCAGCTGCTCGCCCGCCACCTCGAAGGTGCCGCTGTTGTAGGCCTGCTGCAGTTCCTTTGCGGTGGCACGGCGCACGATTTCCACCACGTTGGCCGGCACGCCGATGGACAGCGCGCCGGTGCGCAGCATCACCACCTGCGTAACGGCCGTGGTCAGCGGCAGCACCAGCTTGAAGCTGGTGCCCTTGCCGGCTTCGGTCGACGTTTCGATACGGCCACCCAGGGCGTTCACTTCGGAGCGCACCACGTCCATGCCGATGCCGCGCCCGGCCAGCTCGGTCACCTGGGCGGCTGTCGAGAAGCCGGGCATGAAGATCAGGTTGGCGGCGTCGGCGTCGCTGACCGGCTGGTCGGCGCCGATCAGGCCCTGCTGCAGCGCCTTTTCACGGATGCGCGCCAGGTTCAGGCCGGCGCCGTCGTCACGGAACTCCACCGACACGTCGTTGCCTTCCTGGTGCAGGCTGATCAGGATGGTGCCGGCGGCGTCCTTGCCCGCGGCGGCGCGCGTCTCGGGGCTTTCAATGCCGTGGGCCACGCAGTTGCGCAGCAGGTGCTCGAAGGCCGGGGTCATGCGGTCCAGCACGCCGCGGTCCATTTCGATGGAGCCGCCGGTGATGTCCAGCTTGACCTGCTTGCCGGTTTCCTTGGAGGCCAGGCGGATCACGCGGTACAGACGGTCGGAGATGCCCTCGAACTCCACCATGCGCGTGCGCAGCAGGTCGCGCTGCAGCTCACGGGTCTGGCGGGCCTGGGCGATCAGGTCGTCTTCGGTGGCTTCCACGGTGCGCTGCAGGTTGCGCTGCACGGTCGCCACGTCGTTCACCGACTCGGCCATCATGCGTGTGAGCTCCTGCACGCGCGTGAAGCGGTCGAACTCCAGCGGGTCGAAGCCCGCGGCTGTGTCCTTGGCCTGCGCCAGGCGCGACTGCATCTGCGATTCGGCCTGCAGCTCGATGTCGCGCAGCTGCGAGCGCAGCCTGTCCAGGTTGCCCGTCAGGTCGTTGAGCGAGCCGCGCAGCTGGTTCAGCTCGGCCTCCAGGCGCGAGCGCGTGATCATCACCTCGCCGGCCTGGTTGACCAGGCGGTCCAGCAGCTGCGAGCGCACCCGCACAGCCTGGTTGGACGCGGCGCGCAGCGGCGCCATCACATTGGTGGCGGGGCGCGCCAGCAGCGCGCGCTCCGGGGCCGCTCCGGTGTCCTGCGCGGGCAGGCCAGTGGCTTCGACGGGGCCGGCTTGCGCAGCCTCGGCAGGGGCTGGCGCCACAGCCGGCACGCCACCGGTGGCACGCAGCGCATCAAAATTGGCCTGCAGGTTGTCAAAGCGGTGCAGCAGCGGCTCCAGATCGCTGGACTGCACGCTGGCATCAGAGCCGAACTGCTCGATCTCGGACTCCATGCGGTGGGCCAGTTCGCCCATGCGCAGGGCCCCCGCCAGCCGGGCACTGCCCTTGAGCGTGTGCAGCGCGCGCAGCACTTCGTCGCGGGCACCGCGGTTGTCCGGGCGTGCCGACCACTGGCGCAAGGCACCGCCCAGCTGGGGCATGAGTTCGATGGCCTCTTCCTCGAAGATCGGGAACAGGTCGGGGTCGATGGCGTCGGCCAGGTCGATGTCGTCCTCGTCGTCGCCCAGCGACGGCGCAGCCAGGGGCTGGACAACCACGGGGGCAGGCTGTGCCAACGGCTGATCAGGCAGGCCAGACAGGTCGGGCAGCGGCCCAGCCGGCGGCATGGCATCGGCCAGGGGCGGCACCGGCTCCGGCGGCAGCGGCTTGTCAGTAACGGCGGCCCCCGCCAGCGCCGCGGTCAACGAGAAACCGGGGACGTCAAAGGCATCAGGCGGCACGTCCACCTCGGCGGGCGGCTCGGGCGACTCCAGCAGCTCAGCGGGGATGTCGAGGTCCTTGACCGTGTGCAGGGATTCGAGCACCTGGGCATCCGGCTCTTTCAGGAAGCCAGCCGCAAACTGGTGCAGCAGGCGGCGGATGTCTTCGGCTGCCGCCGTGAAAACGCGTGCCTGCTCCGGCAGGCCACGCGACTGCGGCTGGGCATGCATGAGCGCGCTTTCCAGCGCACGCGCCATGTCGGACAGGGCGTGAAAACCCACGGTGGCAGAACTGCCCGCCAGGGCATGGGCCAGGCCCACGGTGGAATCGGCCACCGGCTGGTTCAGCTCCAGCGCCCATTCGGTGACTTCGGTGAGAAGGCGGCGCGACCACTCATCGGCTTCGTTCAGGTACACGTTGTACAGCGGGATGCCGATGCGCAGGGCACCAATGACCTTGACCTGCTCGTCCATGGCCTGCGCCGCCTCGGGCTCGGGCTCGGGCTCGGGCTGCGGTTCCGGCTGCGGCTCGGGCTGTGCCGGGGCTGCGGGGGTCAGCGCCAGGTCCGGCAACTCGAAGTCATCCAGCGACACCGTCATGGGCTCCAGCGGAGCGGGCGCAGCCACGGGTTCGGGCGCGAAGTCGGGCAGATCAAGGGACTGCAGGTCCACCGTGGGCAGCGCTGGGGCTGCCACGGCCTGGGCTGCTGCCTCGGCTGTCGCCGCTTCGGGCGGGCTCATGGCCAGCTCACCCAGCCCGGACACGGCCGACAGGCTGGCAAAGTCAATGCCGTCAATCTCCATCGCCATGGACGCTGGCTGGCCTGCCGGGGGCACAGTGTCTGCGGGGGCAGCCGCTGCGGGGGCCGTCATGTCGAAGTCGAAGTCCGGGGCCAGCTCGTCGCCGGGCGCGGCCTGTGCGATCTCAATGTCGGCGGTACCCAGGTCAAAATCAAAAGCGTCCGACAGCGCCTGGTCGGTCACGGGCGCCGGTGGTGCGGGCCCGGCCACCGGCTCAAGCGCGGGCGGTGCCTCGAATTCGAAAACAGGCTCGGCTGGCGCAACCACAACGGGTTCAGAAACCGCGGGCTCGAAGACCACCGGCGCAGCGGCCGCCAGCGCCAGCGGGACAAAGCGCCCCTCGGTACGCAGGGCTTCCGCCGAGGTACGGAACACCGCGGCCTTCCAGTGCGCGTCGGCACCGGTGGCGATGTCTTCCACCCAGCGGCCAAAGCCCTGCATGGCATCGCCCGACAGGGTACGCAGGTCGTCGGTGGCGGGCTTCTGGTCGGCCAGCCAGGTGTTGAGCAACTGCTCCATGGCCCAGGCGGCTTCGCCAAATTCGCTCAGGCCCACCATGCGCGAGCTGCCCTTGAGCGTGTGGAAAGCGCGGCGCAAGGTCGTGAGTTCGCCAGTGCTGGAGGCGTCCGCCGCCAGCGCCGCCACGGCAGCCAGCCCGTTTTGCACGACTTCGCGCGCTTCTTCCAGGAAGATGTCACGCAGGTCGTCTTCCTCGAAATCGGACTGTGCGCTGTCGGCGGCAGCGGGCTGGGTGGGCGCGGGCTGCACGGCAGCCGCCAGGTTGTGCAGGGCGGCTGTCGCGGCGCCCGCGTCATGGGCCGATACAGCGGCGGCGGCTTCGCGGGCCGAATGGGCCAGCGCGGGCTGCTCGGCCAGCACGGCCTGCGTGGCAATGGTGTCCAGCCGTACCGACAGGCCGGCATCCGCCGCGCCCCCGTCGGCTTCCTGCACCACCGACAGAACCTCCTGCGACAGCAGCAGGTCGGCGTCTGGCTCGTCGGGCTGCGCCTGTGCGTCCTGGGCGGCGCGGCCCATCAATGGCTTGAGCTCACCCTGTTCGTCGTCATAGACAAACAGCTTCTTGGCCAGCGCGGGCTGGTAGTTGAGCATGTCAATCAGGAACCCGAGGGCGCCGAGGTTGTTGCCCAGCTTGTCAAAGGTGCCGGCGGCGCGCGCGCGCGCTTCGTCGACCTCGGTCACCAGGATTTCCTCGACGCTTTCGCGCATGCGGGCAACCGCCTGCGAGGCCTGGTCCAGCCCCAGCACGGACAGCACGCCACGCATCTGCGACAGGTGGCCCGGCGCGTCGCGCAGGGGACCTTTTTCCTTGGGGTCGCGGAAGAACTGGTCCAGCAGCTTTTCGAGTTCGGTCAGGGTCGAGCGCAGCTCGCCCACCACACTGCCCATGGTCTGGCGGTCGCTGACGCGGCGGTACAGCTCCTCCATCCAGGGTTCCAGCGCCTGTGCCTGGCCACCGCCCCCCACATGGTCCAGCCGCGCGGCCAGACGCTCGGTGCGCAATGCCAGCTCCGTATCGGACGGGTCCAGGTCTTCAAACGCGGCCTCCAGGTAGAGCAGCGCCGTGGCAACTTCCATGGCCAGCTCGGTGGACGGCGCCTGGCCCGAGCGCACGGTGCCCTCGATGGCGCGGTTCAGCGCCTGGGCCAGCGGGGCGCTGCCCGGGTGCAGCCGCGTGAGGGAGTCCGCCACCAGGTTGAACTGGTCAGCCACGCCCTTGAGCTTGTTGGTATCGCCTCCCGACAGCGCGGACCAGTTCTCCTTGGCGGCCGTGATGCGCTTGCGCGCTTGCGCCAGCAGCAGCGGATCAAAGCGGCCAAATTGCGGCGTCTGGTAATCCACCGGCGCAAACCGGCCCAGATTCCAGGCCGCGCGCACGGCAGTCAGCGCCGGCGCATCGGCGGGCTCCAGGGGAATCGCCTGCGCGCAGAAGAACAGCAGGTCCTGCGCCAGACGGTCCGACACGCCGAGCTCGCCCTTGGCCAGCGTGGCGTATTGCAGCAGGATGCGCGAGGCCGCGCGCTTGACGAATAGCTCGGGCGGCAGCAGGTTGAGGGACAGCGCCTCGAAATAGCCCGCGCAGATCTTCCAGAAGATGCGCGGCTGGCGCGCGGTCTGCGCCGCCGCCAGCCCCAGGCTGGTATTCAGCAGGATGTGGGCCGCCTTCGGGTCGGCTGACTTGACGATCTTGAGCACCGCCTGGTCCATGCGCGAACGCACGGCGGCGTCATAGGGCAGCGCCTCCTGGGTGAGGCCCACCTGCGGGTCCGTCCAGCGCCAGTCAAATGCCCAGAGATCGGCGGGATGGATGCGGTCAGCGCCTGCCAGCTCCTGCACGTCGCGGTACTGCGGAAACAGCGCCACGGCGGAAACAGTCTTGCCCAGCAGCACGGCTTCCAGGTAATCGGTCAGCGCAAACCCGGCGCGCTCGATCTTGGCGGCAGACGCTTCGCTGCACAGCTCGGGCCGCTCAACGAATTTCTGCGCGGCGGATTCCATGGCCCGCAGCATGTGGGCCGGGGCACCCAGGCCCACCATTTCCAGCGCGCCTACAGCCTGGTGCAGATGCTGGCGGGCAATGCGCAGCTGCCCGGCATCCACCGACGCCATGTCGGAACCGCGGGCGGCATCGGCGTCGCGCACGAACCTGCGCAGCGCGCCAGAGGCCGTGTCAAGCGACTTGCGCAGTTCGTCCAGCACCCAGGCCAACGGGCCCAGGTCATTGACCGCCAGATCGATATCAGTTCCTGCTGCCATGGAGCCCTACCGTGTATTGACAGGGGCCACCGTGGACCCGGCTCCGCCGGGCCACTGGTGGCGCCCCCTTGAGGGGGAGGCGCCGAAGGCGCTTCGGGGGGGAGTCATCATGCGATCTTGAATCGCGACACCGACTGGCGCAGTTCCTCGGCCATGCGGGACAGCTCACGCACCTGCTGCGCCGTGGAGCGCGTACCTTCTCCGGTCTGCTCCGTCACCGCGAAAATGTGCTGGATGTTGCCAGCCACCACGTTGGCGGATTCGGCTTCCTTGGACGCGGAGTTCGAGATCTGCTCAATCAGGTCGGCCAGTTTGCGTGACACCTGGTCAATCTCGGTCAGCGCGGTACCGGCGTTGTCGGACAGCTTGGCCCCTTCCACCACACCCTGCGTGGAGCGCTCCATGGCGGCCACCGCGTCCTGCGTATCCGTCTGAATGGCCTTCACCAGCGCCGAGATCTGGCGCGTAGCGTCCGCGGAACGTTCAGCAAGACGCTGCACTTCTTCGGCCACCACCGAGAAGCCTCGGCCTGCTTCACCAGCGGAAGCCGCCTGGATGGCGGCGTTCAGTGCCAGCACGTTCGTCTGCTCGGTAATGTCCGAGATCAGCTCCGTAATTTCACCAATCTCCTGGGACGACTCACCCAGCCGCTTGATCCGCTTGGAGGTTTCCTGGATCTGGTCGCGGATGGAGTTCATGCCGCCGATGGCGTTCTGCACGGCCTGCAGGCCGGACTCTGCGGCCACCAGCGATTGACGGGCCACCTGGGCTGATTCCTGCGCCTGACCGGACACCTGGTTGATTCGGCCTGCCATGTCGAGCACGGACTGGCCGGTTTCGCGAATTTCGCGCAGCTGCTCGGTGGACGCCGCCAGCAGCTCGGTGGACGTACTTTCCACCTGGGCGGTCGTCTGGGCCACCTTGGTTGCCGTGGACTGCACGCTGCCCACCAGCTGGCGCAACTCTTCCACCGTGTAGTTCACCGAGTCGGCGATGGCGCCCGTGATGTCCTCGGTCACCGTGGCTTCCTGCGTCAAATCGCCTTCAGCCACTGTCTGCAATTCGTTCATCAGCCGCAAAATGGCCGCCTGGTTCGCGTCGTTCACGCGCTTGGCTTCCTGCTCCTGGCCCTCGGCTTCCAGCCGCTGCTGTTCGGCCACCACCTGACGCTTGCGGCTGTCCTGCAGCTGCACATAGGCCAGGCCCACCGCGCAAAGAATGGCGAACACGGCGGAAATCGCCAACGCCGCCAAGGCACCCGCGCCCAGGCCGGTCTGGGCGGACAGCTTGCCCTGCAGGTCTTCCAGTGCCCGGCGCAGCGGCTCGCTGTCGGCAATGATCGCAGCCTGCGCTTCACGCGCGGACACCAGGCCCTGCAGGTTGCCCAGAATGGCGCCAGCCTGGCTGCGGGTCTGCTCATACAGCTTCATCAGCGCATCAAGGCGTTCGCGGGTCTGCTCGTCCTTGGACCCGGCCAGGCGCAGCTCGGGGCTGCCGTCCAGCAGGCCCTGGGCGATTTCCTTGAAGGAGTTCAGGTCCTTGCCCAGCAGGAACACGGCCTCGGGCGACACGCCTTCCATCGTCAGGAATTCGTTGGCGGATTTACCGATGCGCTGCGTCAACATCACCAGCTGGCCGGCGGCGGAGATCTCAGCCGGCGGCGCGTTCTGCTGCAGCTTGAGCGATGACACGGTTTCGGCGATTTCCAGCAGGTCGGAAGACTGGCGGTTGATGGTCCGCAGGGCGTTGCCCACCTGGGTCAGGATCTTCTGCTGGCCCATCACGGTGCCGGCGTTCTTTTCGGCGCGCTCCATCAGGGGCGTGATCTTGGTCACGTCTTCCTGCAGCTCGGTCGCCACGGGCTGCAGGCGCAGCTGGTCGTCACCACTGGCCAGGCCGCGCACCGTCTTGGCCAGCACGTCAGCGCTTTCCTTCACGTCGGGGAAGGCCTGGGCGGAACCCACCAGCGCCTGCGACACCGATTTGGCCAGGCGCTGCGACTGCATCAGCGACTGGCCGGTACCCGCCACCTGCTGGGCGACGCGGTCCGCCTGGTTCAGCGCGAACACCGTGACCGCGCCCAGCACCACCAGCGCAAACGCCAGCAAGATGAACAGGATGCGCTGGTGCTGGACGATGGTGCGACGGCCCAGCAAGGGGACCGACACCAGTTCGGATTCGTCCACCGGCGGCGCCATCATTTCGTCTTCGGCCGCCATGCGGCTGGCCGGTGCTTCGTCAACGCGCTCCTCGACGGGTGCCATGGCCATCGTGCCCGGCGCCTCCATGGCGCCGGTGGCCATGGGGTCCATCGACCCGTCGGGCATGCCCAGACTCAGGTCGGCTTCGGACTCTGCCGGCCTTTTTTTGGAGAACAGTTTTTTGAGTTGGTCAACGACGGACATGGTGCGGCCTTCCGGGGAAAACTGGAGCGCTCTTACGCGCTGATGCTCAGGAATTGGGGTTGTTGCGAGAGCGCCTGGAGGTTGATTTCCTGCCAGTACGCGCCATTGGCATCGGTGTAGCCGCTGCCGAAATACTCGGGTGAACCCGCCGGCGGCTCAGTGGAGGCCTTGAAAGCCTCCAGGTTGCGCAACCCGGCCAGGCGGTCGATCAGCAAGGCGCAGTTGATTTCAAGCAGCGCGTTCAGCGCAATGAGCCGCGACTCGGAGCGCGCCATGTCATTGCGCTGCACCGGGGCACCGCCCGAGACGAAGCTCGCCAGGTCCACCACGCCGTACAGGCCGCCGCGCAGGTTGGCCACGCCCAGAAACCACGCCTGGGTGTAAGGCACGGGCTGCGCCGTGGCCCAGGGAAAGATCTCGCCGGACTGGCTCAGCGGGAAGAGGTACTTGCCCCCTGCAGCCTCCACCGCCAGCCAGGACGCGGCGATGCCTTCGGTACGGGCGGCCTGCAGCCGGCTCGCCAGACGGCTTTGCAATTCACGGAGTGCTTCCCGGTTGGCCATTCTTGGGTCAGCTCAAGGCCTTGATCTTGGCCATCAGCTCGGCGGCATCCACCGGCTTGGTGATGTAGTCGCGCGCGCCCTGGCGCATGCCCCAGACGCGGTCGGTTTCCTGGTTCTTGCTGGTGCACATGATGATCGGCACATCGGCGTACAGGGGGTCGCGCGTGATGGCACGCGTGAGCTGGAAGCCGTTCTGCCCCGGCATCACGACGTCCATCAGGATCAGGTCGGGCTTTTCCTCGGCCAGGCGGCGAAAGGCATCGTCGGCGTTCTCGGCCGTCTTGACCGAAAAGCCGTTCTTCTGCAGCAGGTCGGTCATGAACATCAGCTCGGTCTTGGAATCGTCCACGACCAGGACTTTTTGAATCGGCATCACGCTACTCCTTGTTGTGCGGCACCAAACTGCTGGACGGTCTGCAGCAGCTGGTCCTTGGTAAATGGTTTGGTCAGGTAGTCCTGCGAGCCGACCATGCGGCCACGGGCCTTGTCGAAAACGCCATCCTTGGACGACAGCATGACCACCGGCACGCCCGCGAACTTGGCGTTGCGCTTGATGATCGCGCAGGTCTGGTAGCCATCCAGACGGGGCATCAGGATGTCGCAGAAAATCAGGTTGGGAAGATAGTCGTTGACCTTGGCCAGCGCGTCAAACCCGTCCTCGGCGAGCATGACCTCATGCCCGCCCTGCTTGAGAAATATCTCGGCGCTGCGGCGGATGGTGTTGCTGTCGTCAATCACCAGGACCTTGAAGCCGGATCCATTCGTGCTCACTTGACGCTGCTCCTCATTTTTTCAACGACGCCAGGGCAGGCAAGGCGCACCACCCTCAAATCTGAACCATCTCGAAATCTTCCTTGCGCGCCCCGCATTCAGGGCAGGTCCAGTTCATCGGCACATCGGCCCAGGCGGTCCCGGGAGCAATGCCGTGATCCGGCGCTCCGGTGGCCTCATCGTAGATCCACCCGCAGATCAGACACATCCAAGTTTTAGTTTCAGTCACAGCTTAAAGGGCCTTCGCATAGAATGCAACGATTGTATCGAGGCACTGCGACCGAGCCGCGCGCAAGCCGCCGCCCACCGCTGGATTCATGCCTATGACAAACCCCAATTCCCCATCCCAGCCCACGGTCACCGCTGACGAAGCCAGCGATGACGCGGGCGGGCCGGCCTGCGTCATGGTGTTCAATGCCAGCGACCCCAGCGGCGCGGGCGGCCTGTCCGCGGACGTGGGTGCCATCGCATCGGTGGGCGCCCATGCCTTGCCCGTGGTCACCGGCGCCTATGCGCGCGATACCGCGGAAATCTTCGAGCACTTCTCTTTCGATGAAGAGGCCGTGGCCGAGCAGGCCCGCACGATCCTGGAAGACGTGCCGGTGCAGGTGATCAAGGTTGGGTTTGCCGGCAACCCCGAAGTGCTGTCAGCCATTGCCGAGATCGCTACCGACTACGCCGACCTGCCGCTGATTGCCTACATGCCCAACCTGTCGTGGTGGGACGAAAGCCAGATTGATCTGTACCTGGACGCCTTTCGCGAACTGGTGTTGCCGCAAACCACCGTGTTGGTAGGAAACCACAGCACGCTGTGGCGCTGGCTGTTGCCTGACTGGAGCAGCGACCGCAGCCCCGGCGCGCGCGACATCGCCAAGGCGGCCTCCAGCTTTGGCGTGCCCTACACACTTGTAACAGGCATCCCGCTGCCCGACCAGTTCATCGACAACGTGCTGGCCACGCCGCAGGCCGTCATCTGCAGCGAGAAATTCGAGCGCTTTGAAGCGGTGTTCTCCGGCGCGGGTGACACGCTGTCGGCCGCGCTGGCGGCGTTGATCGCCAGCGGCAGCGACCTGCCCGGCGCCGCAACTGAAGCGCTGAGTTACCTGGACCGTTGCCTGGACGGAGGCTTTCGCCCTGGCATGGGCAACGTGGTGCCTGACCGCCTGTTCTGGGCGCAGCCCGACACTGGCGACGACGAGGACGAGGACGAGGACGACGGCACAGATGACGGCCACCACGGCCTGCACGGATTCGAGATGCCCCCGCACGACACCAAGCACTGACACCATGGACCTGAACGACACCCTGTTTGAACGCGCGCGCCGCAGCATCCCCGGCGGGGTGAACTCACCCGTGCGCGCCTTCCGCGCCGTGGGCGGCACGCCGCGCTTTGTGCAACGCGCACAAGGCGCGTACTTCTGGGACGCGAACGGCAAGCGCCACATCGACTACATCGGCTCCTGGGGTCCGATGATCCTGGGCCATGGCCACCCCGGCGTGGTCGAGGCGGTGCAAAAGGCGGTGCTGGACGGTTTTTCGTTTGGCGCGCCCACCGAACGCGAAGTGGAACTGGCCGAGGAAATCCTGTCGCTGGTGCCATCCATGGACATGGTGCGCCTGGTCAGCTCGGGCACCGAGGCCGCGATGAGCGCCATCCGCCTGGCGCGCGGCGCCACGGGGCGCAGCAAGCTCATCAAGTTTGAAGGCTGCTACCACGGCCACGCCGACGCACTGCTGGTCAAGGCAGGCTCGGGCCTGGCCACTTTTGGCAACCCCACCAGCGCCGGCGTGCCGCCCGAAGTGGTGCAGCACACGCTGGTGCTGGAGTACAACAACGTGGCCCAGCTGGAGGAAGCCTTTGCGCTGCACGGCGCCGATATTGCGTGCCTGATGATCGAGCCGATCGCAGGCAACATGAACTTCGTTCGCGCCAGCGTGCCGTTCATGAAGCGCTGCCGCGAGCTGTGCACCCAGCACGGCGCGCTGCTGGTGTTTGACGAAGTCATGACCGGCTTTCGCGTGGCCCTGGGCGGCGCGCAGAGCGTGTACGCAAAAGCCATTGCCGGCTTCAGGCCCGACCTGACAGTGATGGGCAAGGTCATTGGCGGCGGCATGCCGCTGGCGGCCTTCGGCGGCCCGCGCGCCGTCATGGAGCAACTGGCGCCGCTGGGACCGGTCTACCAGGCCGGCACGCTGTCGGGCAACCCGGTGGCCACGGCCTGCGGCCTGGCGACGCTGCGCGAAATCCGCAAGCCGGGGTTCTTTGATGCGCTGTCAGCCCGCACACGTTCACTGGCAGACGGCCTGTCTGCCGCCGCCAAATTCGAAGGCGTGGCGTTCAGCGCCGACTGCCAGGGCGGCATGTTCGGCTTCTTCCTGCTGGATGCGCTGCCGCAGAACTACCCCGCCGTCATGAAGAGTGATGGTGCAAAGTTCAACACGCTGTTCCACGGTTTGCTGGACCGCGGCATCTACATTGCACCGGCGTTGTACGAGGCTGGTTTTGTCAGCGCCGCGCACAGCGATGCTGACATCGCAGAAACCATTTCGATGGCGCGCGAGGTGTTCACGCTGCTCGCGAAGTAGACACTTGTTGGTCCGCAGGTTGGCGGCGACGCTGCCCGGCTCCGCGGCTGTCCCCCGCCGGGCTGCGCCCGGCTCCTCCTTTATGCCGCTGCACCGGGCACCATCACCACCAACCCGCTACATCGTTGGAGTGCAAACGTCTGTGCGCTGCTGCGTTGGCAGGATCAGGTGGGTGGGGCGCTCTGCGTAGCGAAATTAAGGAGGAGGGGCGGCGAAGCCGACCCGGGGGACATTCGCGGAGCAGAGTGCCCCGCACGCCTGATCCAGAAGAAGCGCAGGCGTTCAGTGACGGAAATGACGAACGCCAGAAAACACCATCGCAACACCGCGTTCATCCGCAGCATCGATGACTTCCTGATCGCGCATCGAGCCGCCCGGCTGGATGACACACGCAGCCCCTGCATCAACAACAACATCAAGGCCATCGCGAAACGGAAAGAACGCATCGCTGGCAACGGCGGTGCCCGCCAACGTCAGCCCCGCATGGCCGGCCTTGATGCTGGCGATGCGCGCTGAATCCAGCCGGCTCATCTGGCCCGCGCCCACGCCCATGGTCATGCCGCCCTTGCAGAAGACGATGGCGTTGGACTTGACGTACTTGGCAACCTTCCAGGCAAACAGCAGGTCCTGCAATTCCTCTGCCGTCGGCGCTTTCTTCGTCACCACCTTGAGGTCGGCCAGCGTCAGTTCCTTGTTGTCGGCCGTCTGCATGAGCAAGCCCGAGCCGACGCGCTTGACGTCCATGTGGTTGCGCCCGTTATCCCAGTCGGTCGCCCCCCCCTTGGGCAAATCAATCTGCAGGATGCGCACGTTCACCTTGGTCTTGAACACCTCCATTGCCTCGGCCGTGAAGGCCGGCGCCATCAGCACTTCAACGAACTGCTTGCTGATGGCCTGCGCCGCCGCGCCATCCAGCGTGCGGTTCAGCGCGATGATGCCGCCGAAGGCGGAGGTCGGGTCGGTCTTGAAAGCCTTGCTGTAGGCCTCCAGCGCATCGGCGCCCACGGCCACGCCGCAGGGGTTGGCGTGCTTGACGATCACGCAGGCCGCGGCCTCAAAGCTCTTGACGCATTCCCAGGCCGCATCCGCGTCGGCGATGTTGTTGTAGCTCAGCTCCTTGCCCTGCAGTTGCTTCGCGGTCACCAGCGAGCCGGGCGCCGGGTACAGGTCACGGTAGAACGCGGCCTGCTGGTGCGGGTTCTCGCCATAGCGCAGATCCTGCAGCTTCACGAAGCGGCCGTTGGACTGCGCCGGGAACAGCGCGTGGCTGCCGTCGTCCTGGATGCGCGAGAGGTAGTCGCTGATCGCGGCGTCGTAGTTGCTGATGCGGTTGAACGCCGCCACCGACAGCGCGAACTTCGTCTTGCTGCTGAGCGTGCCAGTCGACCTGAGCTCCTCCATCACACCCGCGTACTGCGACGCGTCGGTCAGCACGCCCACGTCCTTCCAGTTCTTGGCGGCGCTGCGCACCATGGCGGGGCCACCGATGTCGATGTTCTCGATCGCGTCTTCCAGCGTGCAGCCCGCCTTGGCCACGGTGGCTTCAAACGGATACAGGTTGACCACCAGCAGATCAATGGTGTCGATGCCATGGTCCTGCAACGCCTTCATGTGCCCGGGCACATCGCGCCGCGCGAGCAGGCCGCCATGCACCTTGGGATGCAGGGTCTTGACGCGGCCGTCCAGCATCTCCGGAAAGCCGGTGACTTCAGCCACCTCCGTCACCGGCAGGCCCTGGTCGGCCAGCAGCCTGGCCGTGCCACCGGTCGAGATGAGCTTGATGCCCAGGCCGTGCAGCGCCTGCGCCAGCTCGACGATGCCGGTCTTGTCCGAGACAGAGATGAGTGCGTTCATGGAAAAGGTTCTCTTATTTCAGCAGTTTGTGTTCGAGCAGCTTCTTGCGCAGCGTATTGCGGTTCAGGCCCAGCCATTCGGCGGCCTTGGACTGGTTCTGGTCGGCCTTGGCCATCACTGTCTCCAGCAAGGGCTTCTCGACCACCTTGACCATCATTTCGTAAAGCCCGTCGGGCTCGGTTCCACGCAGGTCCTTGAAGTAGCCCTCCAGGCTCGCGCGCACGCATTCTTCGATCTGTTTTTTGCTCATGCGGTTGTTTCCACCGGTTCTTCGCAGTCCATCGCCGCCGGGGCGGCCACCGGCATGCGGTCCATGACCGCACCCAGCCCTTCCATGTAGTCAGACACCGCGCGCCACTGCGCCGCGCTGTCTTCCAGCAGGTTCATGTCGTCCCTGAACGCCAGGCCACCCGGCAGCGCGCGCACATACCAGCCAATGTGCTTGCGCGCGCTGCGCACGCCGGTGAACTCACCGTACAGCGCATAGTGGTCCAGCAGGTGGTCCAGCAGCAGGCGGCGCACTTCGGCCACCAGCGGCGGCGCCAGCTGTTCGCCCGTGGCCAGGTAGTGCGCCACCTCGCGGAATATCCACGGACGCCCCTGGGCCGCGCGGCCAATCATGACGGCGTCAGCACGGGTATATGCCAGCACCTCGCGCGCCTTGTGCGGCGTGGTGATGTCGCCATTGGCCACCACGGGCACGCGCACCGCGGCCTTGACGGCGGCGATCGTGTCGTATTCGGCCTGGCCCTTGTAGCCCTGCTCGCGCGTGCGGCCATGCACCGTCAGCATCTGCACGCCCGCGGATTCAAAGGCGCGCGCCAGCGTCACCGCGTTGCGGTGGGCCTGGCACCAGCCGGTGCGCATTTTCAGGGTGACCGGCACGCCGCGCGGCGCGCAGGCCCCGACCACCGCCTGCACGATCTGCAGCGCCAGCGCCTCGTCCTGCATGAGGGCGGAGCCGGCCCATTTGTTGCAGACCTTCTTGGCCGGACAGCCCATGTTGATGTCGATGATCTGCGCGCCACGGTCGATGTTGTAGGCCGCGGCCTCGGCCATCATGGCCGCGTCGGTGCCGGCGATCTGCACGGCAATGGGCCCCGGCTCGCCGGTGTGGTCCGCGCGACGCGAGGTCTTGAGGCTGTTCCACAGGTCGCGGCGCGAGGTCACCATCTCGCTGACCGCATAGCCCGCGCCCAGTGCCTTGCACAGCTGGCGAAACGGCCGGTCCGTCACCCCGGCCATCGGCGCGGCGAACACATTGTTCGCAAGGGTGTAGGGGCCGATGTTCATGGGAGGGGCGGGAGGCTGCTGAAAAATGAGGCACGATTGTAGCTGCTGAAAATTTCAGCAAACGAAATGCGCAAGCGCTTTACACTGCCGCACTCATGAACGCCTGGCTGGACCAACTGCTGAACCTGCTCGCCCTGCCCGAATACGGCCTGAGCACGGTGTTTGTCGTGGCCTTCATCTCGGCCACGCTGCTGCCGCTGGGCTCGGAGCCGGCCGTGTTTGCCTTGATCACCCTCAACCCGCAGCTGTTCTGGCCGGCGATCCTGGTCGCCACGGCAGGCAACACGCTGGGCGGCGCGCTGAACTGGTGGCTGGGCTACGGCGCCCACAAGGTGGTGGACAAGTACCGGCATTCGCCCACGCATGTGCGTGCGCTGGGCTGGCTGGAACGCCTGGGCCCACCCGCATGCCTGCTGTCATGGCTGCCGGTGGTGGGCGACCCGCTGTGCGCGGTGGCCGGCTGGCTCAAGCTGCCGTTCTGGCCCTGCGTGGGCTACATGCTGGCCGGCAAGTTCCTGCGCTACCTGACAATGACCTGGGTACTGCTGTACGTCTGGCCGGTCACACGTTGAACAGGAAGTTCATCACGTCGCCATCCTTCACGACGTATTCCTTGCCTTCGCTGCGCATCTTGCCCGCATCCTTGGCGCCCTGCTCGCCCTTGTACTGGATGAAGTCTTCAAACGCGATGGTCTGCGCGCGGATGAAGCCGCGTTCGAAGTCGGTGTGGATCACGCCAGCCGCCTGTGGCGCGGTGTCGCCAATATGCATGGTCCAGGCGCGCACTTCCTTGACGCCGGCCGTGAAGTACGTCTGCAATCCCAGCAGCTTGAAGGCCGCGCGGATCAGGCGGTTCAGGCCCGGCTCGTCCTGCCCGATTTCAGCCAGGAACATCTTCTTGTCCTCGTCGCCCATATCGGCCATTTCGGCTTCCATCTTGGCGCAGATGGCCACCACGGGTGCGTTCTGCTTGGCCGCGTACTCGCGCAGGCGGTCCAGATAGGGGTTGTTGTCAAACCCGTCCTCGGACACGTTGCCCACGAACATCGCCGGCTTGGCCGTGATGAGGAACAGCGGCTTGATCAGCGCCTTTTCCTCGACCGTCAATTCCAGCGAGCGCACCGGTCTGCCCTCGTCCAGCACGGCCTGCACCTTGGTCAGCACCTGCACAAGCCGGGCCGCCTCCTTGTCGTTGCCGGATTTGGCGGCCTTGGTGTAGCGCTGCAGGCTTTTTTCCACCGTGGCCAGGTCCGCCAGGCACAGCTCGGTCTGGATGACCTCGATGTCCGAGATCGGGTCCACCTTGCCGGCCACGTGGATCACGTTGTCGTCGTCAAAGCAGCGCACCACATTCACGGTGGCGTCCGTTTCGCGGATGTGCGCCAGGAACTGGTTGCCCAGGCCTTCGCCCTTGCTGGCGCCGGCCACCAGGCCCGCAATGTCCACGAATTCCACGATCGCCGGCACGATGCGCTCGGGCTTGATGATGGCCGCCAGCTGGTCCAGCCGCGGATCGGGCAGTTCCACGATGCCCACATTGGGCTCGATGGTGCAAAAAGGGTAGTTTTCAGCGGCGATGCCAGCCTTGGTCAATGCGTTGAACAAGGTGGATTTCCCTACGTTGGGCAGGCCTACAATGCCGCACTTCAAGCTCATGACAGTTCCCGAAAAACAAGGCGGCAAGTGTATGCGATGCGTTGCATGGCGGCCGGCAGCCCTGTGGCGGGTGCTGGTGGCCCTGCTGGCGGCAGCCTGGCTGGCCGGCGGCGCATGGGCCCAGCTGGCCAGGCCCCCCGTCATTGCGTTGAACGACAAGGCCAGCACCGTGGCCGCGGAACAGCAGGGCCTGTACTGGCTGGACATGACGGGCACCGCCACCGTCGAGCAGGTCGCCCAGACCGCCAGCGTGGCCCGCTTTCAACCCATGCGTGAAGGCCATATTTACCAGGCCCAGCCGGCAGGCGCGTTGTGGCTGCACTTTCGCGTGGACCTGGAGCGCAGCCAGTGGCAAGGCTGGCTGCTGGAATTCCCCATGCCCGTGCTGGACCTGGCGACGGTGTACCTGCAGGACACGCGCGGGCAATGGCAGGCGCAGTCCGCTGGCGACACGCTTCCCGTCAACAGCTGGCCCGAGGCTGGCCGCTATGCGACGTTCCGCCTGAACCTCGCGCCGGGACAGCCGCGCGATATTTACGTGCGCATCCGCCACACCACCCCCATCAGCCTGCCCGTGCGGTTTGCCAGCCAGGGCGCGCACGACCAGCGCATCCAGGTCGAATACATGGGGCTGGGCATGGCCTTTGGCGCCTTGCTGCTGCTGATTGCCGCGTGCGCCGCGCAGGCCTGGGTGTACCGCGACCGCATCTATGCGTGGTATTGCGTCTATGCCGGCGTCATGACGCTGGCTGTGGCCGCCTACACCGGTGTTGCCGCCCATCTGCTGTGGCCAGGCTTGGGCTATTGGGCCGATGCCTCGCAGGGGGTGCTCGCCCTGCTGGCGGCGGCGGCTGCACTGCTGTTCGTGCGCCAGCTCACCGGTACGCCCGCGCGTTTTCGATGGGTGGACCGCGCGGTCTATGTGTCCGGCTGGGCGGGCGTGGGGCTGGCCGGGCTGTTCCTGTTCCTGAGCAAGCCGGTGGCATTGACCGTGGTAGGCGTGTATGTGGGCTATGCCGCCATCGCCAACACCTGGATCGCCTGGCTGGCGTGGCGCCGCGGGGACGTGGTGGGACTGTGGGTGCTGGGCGCCTACCTGCCGCTGTCGCTGGCCGTACTGATGGCGGTGCTGCGCATCTTTGGCCTGCTGCCAACCTCGTTCGGCACGCAGTACGCGGTGGTGCTGGGCATCGCGCTGGAGGTGCCCATGCTGCTGATGGCCCTGAGCATCCGTTCACGCGAACGCCATGGCGCGCAGATCCGCGAGCAGGCGCTGTCCAGCCAGGATGCGCTGACCGGCCTGCTGGCGGCACACCTGTTCCACGACCGGCTGCGCCAGGTGGTGGCACGCCACCGGCGTGACCGCCACGCGGCCGCCGTGGTGTTCATCGACCTGGTGAACTACAACCGCATCAAGAACTTCCACGGCGCATCGATTGCCGAGCAGAGCCTGCTGCGCAGCGTGATCAAGCTGCGCCGCCTGCTGCGTGATGTGGACACGGCCAGCCGCGTGGGCGAAGCACGCTTTGGCCTGGTCCTGGAAGGCGTCACATCGCGCTCGTCCGTCACCGACCGGGCGGCACGGCTGATTGCCGCGGGCCTGATGCCGCTGAAGGGCCTGAAGCCTGAAGTGACGCTGCAATTCCACATTGCCGCCGTGCTCCTGGACGAGCGCAGCATGGATGCCACGGAACTCGCCGAGGCCCTGTCGGACCTGCTCAAGGGCATGTCGCCACGCACGCGGCGGCCCATCCGCTTCCTGGAGCCCGAGGCCACGCAGCGCATGCCGCTGGACGATGGCTCAGTGCTGGACGGCACCGACAGTGAACTGCCGCGCGGCAGCGACAGCGCTGCCGCCTCGCAGGTTCAGTCGAAGCTGTAGCTGGCCGTCACGGCCTGGCCGGTGCGCAGCACCAGCCCGTCGCCCGCCAGCACGATCGCATTCATGCCGAAGGTCACTGCGCCATTCAGGCGCGCATCCTGCCGGTAGCCCTGCAGGGTGTCGCCCACTTCGGGGCTGCTCACGGCGGTGGCCGGGTCCACGTTGGGGATGGGGCAGCGCGCGCAGGGCTTCACCGGCTTGAGCTGCGCTTCGCCCTGGCCGGTGGCAATGTGCATCACACCCAGCCGGTCCTCGTCATGGGCATCCACACCCGCCAACACCACGTTGGGCCGAAAGCGCTCCATGCCCACGGCGGCGTGGCCGCCCGCCGCCAGCCGTTCGTTGAGCAGTGAAAGCGATGCTTCGCTGGCCACCAGCACAGGAAAGCCGTCGGCAAACTGGTTGGGCGCCTCCACCCCGCCGGTCCATTTCAGGCTGGACAGGCGCCGCACCTGCGGGTCAAAACGCACCAGGCGCAGCTTCTGCCCCAGGAAATCACTGAACCACTGCGCGGCGACGCCGCCCATGTCGTAGGCATCCACTTCGTCGTCCCACACGCGCACTTTCATGGGCTCTTCCGCCGCGTCCATGGCCAGGTGCAGGGCCAGCATGCCCGGCGCGCGCAGCACCACGTCGCTCAGGCGCAGCCTGGGCGTGATGAGCGCCATGCGCGGCAGCTCACGCTGGCTGACGAACTCGCCGTGCTCGTCCACCACCATCCACGCGCGGTCCCAGTCAAGCCCGGTTTCCGTCAGGATGGCCTCCTGCACCTCGACCCCCGCGCAGGACTTCACGGGGTACACAAACAGGCGGGCGATGCGGGCGGTGACGTCGGGCGGGCTGGCGCTCACGGAGGGTCCTTCGGTGCAATGGAGCCGACATTGTGCCGCCGCCAACGGGGCCAGGCCCAGGCTCCTACAATTCCCGCATGTCCTCCCCCTATGACGTCTGTATCCGCGGCGCCGGTATCACCGGCAGCGCCTTGGCCTTGCTGCTGGCGCGCGAGCGCCTGCGTGTGGGCCTGGTGCGCCACGGCACCGCTGATGCCTCCCATGCCGACGTGCGCGCCTACGCGCTGAATGCGGCCTCGCGCCAACTGCTGGAGTCCGTGCGCGCCTGGCCTTCCGGGGAACATGCCACACCGGTACAGGCGATGCAGGTGCATGGCGACGACGGGGGCGAAGTCAACTTCACTGCCGCGCAGCAAGGCGTGGGCGCGCTGGCCTGGATCGTGGACGTGCCGGCGCTGGAGCGCGAGCTGGCCGAGGCCGTGCGCTACCAGCCCCTGATTGAAACCCTGCAGGCGCCCGCGCCCGCCGCGCTCACGGTGGTGTGCGAGGGCCGCGCCAGCGCCACGCGCGCCGGGTTTGGCGTCTCCTTTGAGGTCACGCCCTATGGCCAGCATGGCATCGCCATCCGGCTGACCTGTGAAAAACCACACGGCGGCATCGCCCGGCAATGGTTTTGCGGCGGGGATATCCTGGCTTTTCTGCCTTTGTCGGGCCCGGGCGGGAACTCGGTTGCCGTTGTCTGGTCAGTTCATGAGGCACGGGCGCCAGAGCTGATGGCCTTGCCGGACGACGCGTTCGCCGCGCGGCTGCAAGAAGCCAGCCACGGCGCGCTGGGCCAGCTGACGCTGGCCAGCCAGCGGGCCTCGTGGCCTTTGCAGCTGGCCCGGGCCAACCGCTGGACGGGCCCTGGCTGGGCGCTGGCGGGCGACGCGGCGCACACGGTGCACCCGCTGTCCGGCCAGGGGCTGAACCTGGGCCTGGCCGATGCGGCGGCGCTGGCCAGGGTGCTGCATGGGCGCGAGTACTGGCGCGCCGTGGGGGATGAAAAGCTGTTGCGCCGCTATGAACGCGAACGCAAGGCGGGTGTGATGCTGATGGGTGCCACCACCGACGGGCTGCAGCAGCTGTTTGCCCGCGACGGGAATGCGGGGCAGGCGCTGCGCAACTGGGGCATGCGCGGGTTTGAGCGCAGCGGGCCGCTGAAGCAGTGGGTCGCAAGGCAGGCGATGGGATTGAATTGAAATGAACGGAAACACCATGAACATGATCAAGACCGGGCTGGTTGCGGCCCTGCTGGCAACCGGCCTGGGCTGGGGCTTTGGCGTGCAGGCCCAGGAAGCCACCATCCGCAAGAACCTGTCCGAGCGCGTGCCGCAGCTGCAGCAGATCGACGAAATCACCAAAAGCGCCATGCCCGGCCTGTACGAGGTGCGCTACAACGGCACCGACATCCTGTACACCGACGCCGAGGGCAATTACCTGATCCAGGGCAGCCTGATCGACACCAAGCAAAAGCGCAACCTCACCGAAGAGCGCATCGACAAGCTGACGTCCGTGGCCTTTGACAGCCTGCCGCTCAAGGACGCCTTCACCATCGTGCGCGGCAACGGCAAGCGCAAGCTCGCCGTGTTTGAAGACCCCAACTGCGGTTACTGCAAGCGCTTCGAGCGCGACCTGCAGAAGGTGGACAACGTCACCGTGTACATGTTCCTGTACCCGATCCTGAGCGCTGATTCCACAGCCAAGTCGCGCAACATCTGGTGCGCCAGGGACAAGGCCACCGCCTGGATGGACTGGATGGTGCGCGACCAGGTGCCCGCCACGGCCACATGCGACACCAGCGCGCTGAACCGCAACATCGAGTTCGGCAAGAAGCACAAGATCACCGGCACGCCCACGCTGGTGTTCGCCGATGGCTCGCGCGTGCCCGGCGCCATCAACGCGCAGCAGGTCGAGAAATTCCTGGCCGAAGCCAAGTAAGCCTGTGTGATCCCTCGGGTGGCCAGCGCGCTAGCTTGCGTATAGTCGCCGCATGGCCGCCAAAAAGTCTTCTGCTCTGCCTGCGGGCATTCACTACCGCGTTGAGCCCGCCGACCTGCATGCCCACCTGTTTCGCGTCACGCTGACGATTGCGCGGCCCGCCGCCTTGCAGCAGGTGTCGCTGCCGGTGTGGATACCGGGCAGCTACCTGGTGCGCGAGTTTTCCAAAAACCTCCAAAAGCTGCATGCCCGCCAGGGCACGCGCGGCGTGGCAGTGCAGCAGCTGGATAAATGCAGCTGGCAAATCAGTACCGATGCCAGCGCCGCCCCGCTGGCCCCGCTGGTGCTGGACTATGAGGTCTATGCGCTGGACAACTCCGTGCGCACGGCCTGGCTGGATGCGCAGCGCGGCTTCTTCAACGGCACCAGCCTGTGCCTGCGCGTGCACGGCCAGGAAAACGCGCCACACGCGCTGGAGCTGGCCGGCACGCCCGCCACCGCGAAGTGGGAGGCGGCCACCGGCCTGGCCGCGCACAAAGTCAACCGCAAGGGCTTTGGTACCTATCTCGCGGCTGGCTACGACGAACTGGTGGACTGCCCGGTGGAGATAGGCAACTTCTGGAGCGGTGAATTCCGCGCAGGCGGTGTGCCTCACCGCTTCGTGGTGGCCGGTGCGGCGGGCTCGTTCGACGGCGCGCGGCTGCTGGCCGACGCACAGAAAATCTGCGAGGAGTCCATCCGCTTCTGGCATGGCAGGCGCAAGCCGCCCCACAAGAGCTACCTGTTCATGCTCAATGCCGTGGACGACGGCTACGGCGGACTGGAGCACCGCAACAGCACCGCGCTGATTGCCTCGCGCCGCGACCTGCCGCGCCTGGGCGAGACGCGCACCAGCGAGGGCTACACCACGCTGCTGGGGCTGATCAGCCACGAGTACTTCCACACCTGGAACGTCAAGCGCCTGCGCCCGGCGGATTTCGCGCACTATGACTACACGCGCGAGAACTACAGCGCGCTGCTGTGGTTCTTTGAAGGCTTTACCAGCTACTACGACGACCTGCTGCTGCGCCGCTGCGGCCTGCTGGACGACGCGGCCTACCTGAAGCTGCTGAACAAGACCATCAACCAGGTACTGCAGACACCGGGGCGCGAAGTGCAATCGGTCGCCCAGGCCAGCTTTGACGCCTGGGTCAAGTACTACCGCCAGGACGAGAACACGCCCAACGCCACCGTGAGCTACTACACCAAGGGCGCGCTGGTGGCACTGTGCTTTGACCTGACCCTGCGCCGCGAAGGCACCAGCACGCTGGACGCGGTGATGCGCGCGCTGTGGGACCGCTGCAAGGCCGGCCCCATGAGCGAAGCCGACTTTGCCGCCGTGCTGCGCGAGCTGGGTGGCCGCGCCTACAGCCGCGAGCTGCTGCACTGGGTGCATGGCGTGCGCGAGCTGCCCCTGCGCGAGCTGCTGCAGGCCTTTGGCGTCAGCGTGCACGACGACCCGCCGCAACAGGCCCAGCGCCTGGGCCTGCGCGTGGCCGAAAGCGGCGGCGCCATCCAGGTCAAGGCGGTGCTGCGCGGCGGCGCAGCGGAACGCGCGGGCTTTGCCAGCAGCGACGAATGGCTGGGCGTGGAGGTGGCCGGCGACGGCTGGCGCCTGGCCAAGCTGGACGACCTGCCGTTTTATGCGGGCCAGCACAAGACCGTGACGGCCCTGGTCGCGCGCGACCGCCGCCTGTTGCGCCTGCCCCTGACCCTGCCTGCCGACGTCACGACCTGGCGGCTTGCCGTGCATGACGCTGCGCAGCTTCGCAAGTGGCTGGCCGCGCAGCCCTGATCGCCAGCGCGCTGCTGGTGGTGGGCGGCCACGCCCTGGTGCTGGACTGGCTGGCCGATCATTGGCGCGCACAGCCCCCAATGCGCCTGATGGCCGATCCGATGTTCACGCGCCTGATTGCGCCGGCCCCGCCGCCAGCGGCGCGCAAGGCAACGCCGCCGGCGGTGCCAGCGGCCCCTGTTCTGAGGGCCGCAACGCCGCTCGCCGCATCCCTGCCCGGCGCGGCAACGCCAACAGTGGCGTTGCCAGAGCCAGCGCAGGCCGAGGCTGCGCCCACCCCACAGATGACCCCGCCGGAGCCCGCGCCCGTTGAGGCGGCGACGGTGGCAGCCAGCGCGCCAACGCCCGGCCAGATGCCCGCGCCACCAGCCGACCCGCTGGCCGGCTGGCCCGTGGACACCCGGCTGAGCTACGTGCTGACCGGCTGGTTTCGCGGCGAGCTGCAAGGCGACGCACGCGTGCAATGGCAACGCCAGGCCGACCGCTACCAGGTGCGCGTGGAGATCGACATCAACACCTTCATCAGCCTGACCATGACCAGCCAGGGCCAGGTCACGCCCCAGGGCCTGCGCCCGTCAGCGTACGAGGAAAGCCGCCGTGGCCGCACGCGGGCCATGCGCATGGACGACACCGACGTGACGCTGGAAGGCGGCCGGCGCCTGCCACGCCCCGAAGGCCTTCAGGACACCGCCAGCCAGTTCGTGGATCTGGCGTACCGTTTTGCCAACCAGCTGCAGCCGCTGCAAACCGGCACGCAGGTCAGCTTCTGGATGGCGCGGCCCGGCGCGGTGGACCTGTGGACCTATGACGTGGTGGAAGACGTGGTGCTGCAGACGCCGAAGCTTGGCGCCGTGCAGGCGTTTCACCTCAAGCCCCGCCCCATCGCCAACCCGCGCGGCAACATCACGGCCGAGATGTGGTTTGCGCCCGGCCTGCAGTACCTGCCGGTGCGCATCCGCATCAACCAGGGCAGTGACGTTCACCTCGATCTATTGGTAGAAAAAATCGAACAGCGATAGCGCTACTTGGCGCGCTGGTCAAGCACGCGCTTGGCCTTGCCCAGGCTGCGCTCCACACCGCCTTCAGCACGCAGCTCGATCCTTGCGCTGGTGCCGATGTAGGTCTTGATTTCGTGTGCCAGCGTCTGCGCGGCCATCTGCGCCGCAGCGGAATCCGGCACGGTACCGTGACGCGTCTCCACGGCAACGGTCAATGAATCAAGCGGCCCCTCGCGCGTCAGGATGCACAGGTAATGGGGCGCCAGTTCCGGGCGCTTCAGGATCAGCTCCTCGATCTGCGTGGGGAACACATTGACGCCGCGCACGATCATCATGTCGTCACTGCGACCGGTGATCTTTTCCATGCGGCGCATGGTGCGCGCCGTGCCGGGCAGCAATCGCGTGAGGTCGCGCGTGCGGTAGCGGATGATGGGCAGCGCCTCCTTGGTCAGGCTGGTGAACACCAGCTCGCCCATTTCGCCGTCGGCCACCGGCTCGCCGGTATCGGGGTTGATGATCTCGGGGTAGAAATGATCTTCCCAGATCGTGGGGCCGTCCTTGGTCTCCACGCACTCATTGGCCACGCCGGGGCCCATGACCTCGCTCAGGCCGTAAATGTCCACGGCGTCCATGCCCATGCGGTTTTCAATCGCCAGACGCATGTCGTTGGTCCAGGGCTCGGCGCCAAAGATGCCCAGGCGCAGGCTCGATTCGGCCGGGTTCATGCCCTGGCGCTCGAATTCATCGGCAATCGCCAGCATGTAGCTGGGCGTGACCATGATGATGTCGGGCTTGAAATCGGCAATCAGCTGCACCTGCCGCTCGGTCTGTCCACCGCCGAACGGCACCACGGTCAGGCCCAGCTTTTCCGCGCCGTAGTGGGCCCCCAGGCCGCCGGTGAACAGACCGTAGCCATAGCTCACATGCACAAGGTCGCCGGGGCGCGCGCCGCTGGCGCGGATGCTGCGCGCCATCACATGGGACCAGGTGTCGATGTCGTTTTGCGTGTAGCCCACCACCGTGGGCTTGCCCGTGGTGCCGCTGGATGCGTGCACGCGCGCGCACTGCTCGCGCGGCACGGCAAACATGCCAAACGGGTAGCTTTCGCGCAGGTCCTTCTTGGTGGTGAAGGGAAACTTTGCCAGGTCGGCCAGGCTGCGGCAGTCGTCCGGGTGCACGCCCGCGGCATCGAACTTGGCGCGGTACACCGGCGAGTTGGCATAAGCATGGCGCAGCGTGGCACGCAACCGCTTGAGCTGCAGCGCGCGAAGTTCGTCAATGCTGGCCTTTTCGATGGCTTCAAGGGCAAAGTGCTTCATGCCGTCTCCTCGGGCACCACGGTGCCGGCGATGCTGGCGCTCTTGCCGCGGAACATCGCCACGACCTCGCCGCGCTGGTTGCTCACCTTCATGTCATAGATGCCGTGGCGGCCCGACAGCGTCTGCTCCACGCCCTCGCAGGTCAGCACATCGCCAAGCTGGCCGGGGCGCAGGAATTCAATGCTGCAACCCGCCGCCACCGTGACCTTGTTGTGGCTGTTGCAGGCGAATGCAAAGGTGGAGTCCGCCAGCGTGAAGATGAAACCGCCGTGGCAGATCCTGTGGCCGTTCAGGTGCCGTTCGGTCACGGCCATGCGCAGCACGGCGCGGCCGGGCTCGCAGGCAACCAGTTCCATGCCCATGGTGTCTTTGGAGGCCGTGTCATGGGCCCACATGGCTTCGCCAACGCGGCGAGCCAGATCGGTTGCAGTCATCTCATTCGCCTTTGAATTGCGCGGGGCGCTTCTGCAAAAACGCTGTGACGCCTTCAATGTAGTCGTGCGTGCCGCCCAGCGCCGACTGGGTTTCGCGCTCCATGTCCAGCTGGCGGTCCAGGTCGTTGGATGCAGCGGCGCGCAGCAGCTTGCGCGTCTGCACCAGGGCCTGGGTGGGCATGACGGCCAGGCGATGGGCGAGCTTCATCGCGGCCTCCACGCAGTCCTGCCCCTCGGGCGCCACGTCCCAGATCATTCCCCACTCTTTCGCGTCTTTGGCCGACAGCTTGTCGCCAAGCATCGCGCAGCCCATGGCACGCGCCAGGCCCAGCTTCTTGATGAGGAACCAGGTGCCTCCGGCATCGGGCACCAGGCCAATCTTGCTGAAGGCCTGGATGAACGAAGCCGACGGCGCGGCAACGGCCAGATCGCAGGCCATGGCAATCGACACCCCCGCCCCGGCAGCCACGCCGTTGATGGCCGCCACCGTGGGCACCTTCAACGCCATCAGGCGGCGGGTGGTGGGGTTGAAGGCCTGCTCGATGATGGGGCCGGGGTCGGCGCGCCTGACCAGGTCGGGGCCGGGCGCAAAGTCAAACTCCGCCAGGTCAGCCCCCGCGCAAAAGCCGCGCCCGGCGCCGGTCAGCACCACGGCACGGATGGATTTGTCGGCCTCCACCCTGTCCAGCACGGCCCAGAGGTCATGGTGCATCTGGCGGGTAAAGCTGTTGAGCGCCTGCGGGCGGTTCAGCGTGACAAGGGCCACGACACCCTCGATGCGCAGCAAAACAGTGGAATCAGCCGGTACAGCGGCCATGGAAGCGGTCATTGAAATGTCTCCTGCGATGAAATCTACCATTAACCAACCAATCGGTCGGTTAATGGTTTCCCTTGGTTATAGTCGCCCATTCCAACAGAGAACTCAGGAGCAAGTCCATGGCCTACGAAATGATTGAAGTCCGCACCGAGGGCGGCAAGGTCGGCATCGTCACGCTGAACCGCCCCAAGCAGCTCAATGCGCTGAACAACCAGCTCATGGACGAACTGGGCGCGGCGCTGAAGGCCTTTGACGCCGACCCGGCCATCGGCTGCATGATCGTCACGGGCAGTGAAAAGGCCTTTGCCGCGGGCGCGGACATCGGCGCCATGGCGACCTACACCTTCGCCGACGTGTACAAGGGCGACTACATCACCCGCAACTGGGAAACCATCCGCGGCATCCGCAAGCCGGTGATTGCCGCCGTCAGCGGCTTCGCTTTGGGCGGCGGCTGCGAACTGGCCATGATGTGCGACTTCATCATCGCCGCCGACAACGCGAAGTTCGGCCAGCCGGAGATCAAGCTGGGCATCATCCCCGGCGCAGGCGGCACGCAGCGCCTGCCGCGCGCGGTGGGCAAGGCCAGGGCCATGGACCTGGCGCTCACGGCGCGCATGATGGACGCGACGGAGGCCGAGCGCAGCGGCCTGGTCAGCCGGGTGGTGCCGCTGGACAAGCTGATGGACGAGGCGCTGGGCGCGGCGCTGGTGATCTGCGAGTTCTCCCAGATTGCGGTGATGGCGGCCAAGGAATCGGTCAACCGCGCGTTTGAGTCGGGATTGAGCGACGGCGTGATGTTCGAGCGGCGCATGTTCCACGCGCTGTTTGCCACCAGCGACCAGAAAGAGGGCATGGACGCCTTCGTGAACAAGCGCAAGGCCGCTTTCAGGCACGAATAGGCAGGGACCGGCGCAGTCGCGCTATAATTTTGGGCTTTGGCGCTTTAGCTCAGTCGGTTAGAGCGATGGAATCATAATCCACAGGTCCGCGGTTCGAATCCGTGAAGCGCCACCAGACTCCCAAGCCTTGCAGGTCCTGCCTGCAAGGCTTTTTTCATGCTCGGTCAATAGCGCGCCGCGCGCTTTGGCACCAATTTACGTCGCCTTTGGCACCTTTTAACGCGCCTTTGGCACCGCTTTAACTGCCCGGATTTACGCCCGCTTTGGCACTTTTACGCGGCTTTGGCACCAAAGTTACAGCCTCACCCCTGATTTCAGCCGCCCCAGAAGCACAAAGGCCAGCCCCAAGGCTGGCCCTCAAACCAGGGTGCGGGCTTGTCAGAGTTCGGGGTGCTGCTGGCGCTCCGCAGCCGTCAGGCCACCCAACATGCTGAGACCTAGCAGCAAGCCCTGCGCGACCGGCCCAAGGTCGCCGCTGTAGCCCCAGTTGAGCTGGTCCAGAGCCGCCCGCTCGGCGTGGCCGTCGAGCGCCCGCTCCAGGCGCTTCAGCAGCTCCCTGCAGGTTGCCTGGTTGGCTGCGTAGGCTTGGGCGGCTGTCTTGTTTGGCATGGTCGGCTCCGTGTTTCGATGGCACCAGTACCGCTCTGTTCGGCCCCGCCAGCAAGCGCGCCGACAGGTGTCAGACCACGGCACTCGGGCACTACCAGTTGCGGATCAGCAGCTCGCCCTTTTCGGACCGCCCGCGCCCTGATCCACCCACCGTGTATCGGATGGCCAGGCGGCGCGTCTTGAACCCCTTGAAGGCCTCGCGCATCTCAGGGATGTCGTTCACGCTGACGATTGCCTTGCCCTGGATCGACCGCATCAGCTCGGCCATGCGGTGGTACTGATCGAGCCCAAAACCCACCCCGTAGCCCTCGGTCGCCCAGTAAGGCGGATCGCAGTAAAACAGCGTGTGTGGCCGGTCATAGCGCGTCATGCAGGCCGCCCAGTCCATGTGCTCGATCACGACCCTGGACAGCCGAAGGTGGGCGGCACTCAAGTCCTCCTCAATGCGCAGCAGGTTCAGCGCCTGGCTGGACGTGGTGGCCACCCCGAAGGTCTGGCCGTCCACCTTGGCCCCGAAGGCCAGCTTTTGCAGGTAAAAGAAGCGTGCCGCCCGCTGGATATCCGTCAGGGTCTCAGGCGGCGTGGCCTGAGCCCACTCGAACAGCTTGCGGCTGGACAAGGCCCAGCGGAACTGCCGGACGAACTCCTCCAGATGGTGGCGCACCACGCGATACAGGTTCACCAGGTCGGCGTTGACATCGTTCAACACCTCAACCTTTGAAGGCACTTTGTTAAAGAGCAAGGCCGCTGCACCAGCAAACGGCTCCACATAGCAAGTATGCGGATCGAACCACGGCAGTATCTCTGCCACCAGGCGACGCTTGCCGCCTATCCACGGGATGATCGGCTGGGCCTTGAGGCCCATTCCCATCACCGCATCGTCAAACAACATGCCGGCGTCGGCCGGCGTCCCACTACTGACAGTTTTCATACGATCCCGACTTTTCTTTAACTACACTCCCCTTCACCTGGTACCGGGTGGCGGGGCCTTAGGTCGAAACCGTGGATACACACGGCAGTAGGTGGACGGGGGAGCGCTGCAACGCCGACCCGTCCGCCCCGTCTTTATTGAGGTGCGGCACCTCCCGGCTCAGTGACCACGGCACCAGGCAACGCAGCCAGATGCTCGAACAGTCGGTGCGGGTGCCACTCCCACGGGCGCTCAAGGCCACGTGCAGCGGCCAGAGCCTCGGTGCAGAAGATCCAGCGCGAGTAACTCACGCGCCACGGCAGCACGAAGCCAAACAAGCTGATCCAGTCGTATGGGCGGCCCATGTGGGCCATGAAATACTCCACCGACCCACTGATCTCCTGACGCGTGGCCGGAACAGTCACCAGCACCCACCGGCCACTGTAAAAATCGATGTCCTTGGCACGCACACCACCGTCTCGGAAGCTGGATGACAAGCCCTTGCCGTTGGGCGCGATCTGCTCGCCGTGACTGAATCGGCCACGCGTACGTGGCCACCGGCATACCAGCTGATCAAACAGGCGGGCCTTGCTGTTCTCGGCCTTGCGGCCTTTGTAGAAGGCGTATGTGATCGTGTCGCTCATGATTCGACCTCTTCAAGCATTTCGGCCGCGCTCAGCAGGCGCGGTGCTGTGGCGACCTGCTGCACGATGCCGTTGATGTGCCAAAACCCGTTGGCGCTGCCTACGCGCACAGTGCCCAAAGCGGGCAGCGTGGTCAGGTTGCCCGCCACAGCGTCCAACACAGCGGTGCCGCTGGCGGCGAACCGCATCAGGCCTGCCGCGCGGCTGTAGCCGATGGCGTACTTGCGGAACTCGCCAGGTGTGCCAGCGGCAACCTTGTTCGCGGTGTTGATCGCACCGTCGAAAATCTGGCCCTCGATCTGGCCGTCGGGCTGCTTGTTGATCGTGACAACAGCGCCATCGTCGCCCTCTATGCGCAACAGCATGGGATAGCCGGGTGTCGCGTCGGGGTACGGCTCCTGCGCCGTGACTATCAACGTCCATTCATCGCCGTCCAGGTCGAGGGCCGCTAGGTCGGTGCAGGTCAGCGAGTCGGCGGTGCGGGTAAGTGGACCACCAGGCGTCAATATGAGGGACGTTGATCGCGCGCCCACCTGGTAATCAACGCAGCCGAAGTAATGCCCTGTGCCCGCTGCCGGCGTGCCGGCAATGATCATGCCGAAGTAGCCGGCGCTGGCCGTCGTCGTCGCGGGTGTGCCGTACTGGATGATCTCAGCCAGACCACCACCGTGATCAATCAGCTCAGCCGTGCCGACTGTCGTATTAATCGACATGGCGTCAAGATCGACAAAAGTGCGGGCAAAAAAGTTCGCGCCGCCAGACGACACTTCACAGACCAGACGTGGATCAGCGGCATCGCCCAGGCGGGCAAACCAGCGCAGCGTTTCCGGCACGCCAGCCGTGTGGGCAAAACCGTTTTGGTAGCAGTAGCTCCCGGTGCCGGCGGCCAGGAATCCCATCGGATCGCCAGACGGACCGAGCGCGCCGGGCGCGGCTGTGAGCGTCGTAACGCCGTCCGTTTGCCAGGCACCGCCCGGATGCACAGGCGTCACGCCATTCTGCGCGCGATTCTGACGGCCGCCCTCGATTACCACGCCCTGGCCCACGTTGATGCGCGGCGCGCTAGCAGGCACGATCAGGCCGCTGCCGTCAATCCGTGAGCCATTGGCACCACCAGTGGCCACCCACGGCCACGGCGCCTTGGTGTCGCACGCATTGAAGCGCCACCGCTTGAGGCTACGCGACGTGCGCGCCTGGCCACCGAAGATGGTCGCGGTCATCAGGCGCCCCCGTACACCGCGGGCCAGTCGCCCGTCCAGTCGTAGGCCAGCGGCTCGGCGCTGGCCATGACGGCGCCGCGATGCATCTCCGCCGTGGCGAAGATCGCAGCCTCCTGCGCGGATGCGGCCGCGAAGATGGCCACCGCCCAAGCCTGCGACATGGTGACAAACGTGCCGTCCATCGTTTTCCAGGGCACCGCTGGCACGCCAGCACCAGCCACCACCAGCGCGATCTGCTGGGTCTTGCTCTTGAGATCGCTGTGAAACCACTTCGTGACCTCGCCCACTGTGACCTGGTAGCCGCCCGTGTCGCTCAGACGCTCGCGGTGCGCCTTGATGCGCTCCCACACCGCAGCACGTGCGTTCGCCACGCTGTTGTCAATCTCCTGCTGCGCAATCCATGCCGCCTCTTCCTCAAGGGTCATGTCGCGCTGCCCGGTCGGCGTCGCAATTTGCAAGGGCATGTCCGTCTCCTTATGCGTTGGGCACGGCGTACAAACGCATCGTGCAAGTGATGGTCCCGCTGTCCGCGAACAGCTGGATGCCGGTGAGCGCACCGGTTCCCTGGTTCATGGCGTTACCAAAACAGCCTGAAATTTCGGTACGCACCGACGCCCCGCGCCATGTCACCAGCTTGGTGATCGCAGTGTTGGCAGGCCGGGTGATGCGCAGGGTGAGCGTGAAGCTGTTGGAGGCGCCATTGCCGCAGTTCAGGATTGGCACATACGAAGACGGTGCGCCGCTGCCAGCAGTCGAACTCACCCCAAGCGTAGAAGCATCCGACGACTGGGTGTACTGATAAGTCGAGGTCGAGACAACCGAGCCGCCAAGCTCAAAACGCATACGCAATTCGGCGTTGTTCACCGAAGTGACGCCGGACACCACAAGGTCGTAGACATCGGCCGCACCGTCCAGCCCGGTGTTGAGCAGCGCAGCTGCAGCCGCTGTCGCAGTTACAGACGCGACTGGAGCACTGCTAACGCCGCCCAACAGCCGTAGCGTGACGGTGGTGCCATCGCTTTGCACAAGGCCCAAGCCGCCCACGGGTACAGTGCCCACGCCATCGACGGTCACGGCATGGCCGGGCGCATCGACCAGCGTGGAGAACCCGTTACCGAGCGTTGCTGCCGGGTCGGGATCGAGCGTGATGGTGTCGGTGCAGCGCAGCGTGGCGCCCAGGTCGGCGGCGGTGATGGTGCCGTTGGCGCTGCGCGCTTGCACCAGGCTGCGCACCTCGGCATCCTCACCCTGCGGCCCTTCAATGCCCTGCGGCCCGCGAACGCCAGACACCGCGATCACCCAGTCGCTTTTCTCGGTGGCGGTGCCCGCGGCCGTACAGGCGATCGTCAAGCCGGTACCGGCGTAAGCACCCACGGTGCCGTAGATGAACACGTTGGCGTCCGACGCGCTCACCGCCACGATGTTGTGGTTCAGCGGGAACTGCTTGCCGGCCTGCGTCACAAACACCTTGTTCCCCAGGCCCGGTGTCAGGGCCGTCGCGCTGGTGCCCTGCAGACCTTGTGCGGCGCTCGTCGCTGCCACCGCTGCGGCCACCGCCTCGTCACGCGCTTCGTCGGCCTCGCCTGCGGCTGTCACCGCGATCTCGGTGGCCTCGTCCACGTCAGACTTGTTTGACGCAACCCCCGTGGCCAGCGCCACCAGGTCGATGGCCAGATTGCCCAGCGCGGGGATGTAGCCATAGCCGATGAATCGATACCCATCGGCCGCAGTGACGTTGGCCGGGTCACTTGTGTACTCGTGGCCGTTGAGGGTGAAGGTGAAGTAAGCCATAGATGCCTCTCAGAACTGCTCTGCAATCTCAATCGCCATCGCGTACTCAAGCGGCAGCGGATGCACAGGTGGTGTGATGCTTTCCGCCACCGCCATGAAGCTCTGCTTGGGCAGAATCGCAGCCGGCGCGTCGGTGTCGTAGATGAAGAAGAAGGGGCGCGTCACGCCCAGCTCGCGCACCATCTCAAAGAATCCGCCGTAGGTCTCGGCGCGGTCCAGGTGCTCCAGCTGCATGCGCGTGGTGCGGTAGCTCTTTCGCCGGTCGGCAAACATCGGGCCGCCGCGTGCCCTGGTCTTGGTGGATGGATCCACGTAGAACGGCACCTGGACGCCGCGCGAGACGTTGTACCGGGGCCGAAGGATGGGGGCAACCACCACATGGCCGATATCCACCCAGCCATCCGTGTTGTCTGTGAAGTCCAGCTCCACCTTGACATAGCGGCCCAGCACGTCGGCCGAGCCCACATGCATCCAGGGCGGCATGCGGCCCACCGCCTGCTCCGGGTCAATGCGGCCGTCAATCCACGAAACGTGGCCCCAGGGCAGACTGCCCCACGGGTAAATCTCGCCCCAGAACTCTTTCCAGCCGCTGTCCATCACCACGTCCGTGAAGCCGGCGTCGCTGGCCACCCGCACGCGCGCCTTGTCGCCGATCTGGGCGTTGTGAAAGGGCAGCGCCAGCACCTGCAGGTTGCGCGTCTTGCCCAGGTCGATCACAAACTGCGAATCGGCCAGATCCAGACTCGGGCAGCGGGCCATCTCGCTGAGCACCTCGCCCTGCAGCTTGTTCAGGTCGATCCACTCCGCGCCCGTGAAAGTGGGCGTCACCACGCTGGTGGGTTGGGTCCAGTTGGGAAAGCAAAACGCTACAGCGGCCATGTCATCCCCACACCAAGAGTTCAGTCTTGCCCGTATAGCGGTCGTTCTTGACGCCCGCCACTCGCATCAGGCGGCCGTCGTCATAGCCCCAGCGGTCCTCGCGCACAACCACCACGGTGGCCGGGCGCACCAGGTCGATCAATGCCGGCGTGAGCCACTGGGTTACAGCCGCTGAATGGCGGGCCACCTTGTACAAGGCCAGCTGCGCCGTGGCAAAGGCCTGCGCTGCGGCCTCTTCAGCGATCAGGCTGGTCAGCTTCAGCTCGATCGCGTTCAGGTGCGCGTCTTTAACTGTGTTGTCGCTGTCCTGCACGGTTCGCCATTCCGTGGCCAGCCACGCCCGCGCGGCCAGCGCCGCCCGTCCACCAGGTGCGCGCACGGTGTCGGTGCCGGGGTTGGCCTTGTCGCCGCCCAGCGCCTGATCGGGCTGCGCCGTCCAGTTGCGCCCGTACTGCAGCGTCACGCGGTAGGCCGGCGCCACGTCGCCCGTTCCCACCGGGTCGGTGATCTCGATCGAGTCGGTGCGCAGGGGCGTCAGCGTGGCCACAGGCGCCCCTGCAGGCGCCGCCCAGGGCGTCAGGCGGTACACCCCTGCCGGATCGCCCCACCAGGCCGCCCCGGCGCTTGTAGCCAGCTCGGTCAGCGCCGCATCTGCGGTGGTCTCGTTGAACCAGGCGCACTCGATCTCGGCCGGCAGCGCCACGTCCAGCGCGGCCACGTCGGCCGCCGAGATCGCGCCGCCGGCCACGCCCATGTAACTCAGCACCCGCTTCCACACCTGGGCGTGGGTGCGGTCAGCCGCGTCGCCATAGGCCGCGTCACAGGTCACCCCGCCCACGGGTGATCCGCCCAGGCGGAAGTAGCAGCCATCCACCGTGTTGGACAGCACCTTGTACTGGCCAGGCACGGCGGCCAGGCCATCATCCTGCAGCTCGGCCAGGGTGGCGTAGGCGCTGGCAGCGGCCAGCGGCACGCCGCGATCGCGCACAGCGCCCACGGTCACCGCCTCGGCGCCGACCGGAATGGAGACGTGATAGATCAGCTTGGCCGCGTTCACCAGCACCGGCTGCATGTTGCTGGCCAGCCCCAGCACGATCGCCTTGACGCGGCCTTTCAGATCGTCCACGCCCTCCAGGCCATTGGGCAGCACATTGGTGCCCGCATAGCGCAGCTGCTGCAGCGGCTTGGTCATCGCTGCGGCCAGGTCGGCCGGGCGGAAAACGATGCGGTTGCGCTCAAAGCTCGGGGCGCCCTCCTGGGTGCCGTTGATGACCGTCACGTACCCGGCCGGGTACGCCGCGCTGCGATCACCGATGCGGATCACGATGCTGCGCCCGTCAAAGGCGTAGCCCAGCAGCTGCGCGCCCAGCTCGCCGGTGGAATCATCCAGGACCACCTCGCCAGGTGTCACATGGCCATACCGGCCCGGCGCGCTGAAAACGTCGATGCGGCTCCAGCCGGGGTCCAGCAGGAAAGGCCGGTACAGCGCGTTGGCAGGCACTTCCGAGGGACGCAGGCGGTAGGCCAGGCCATCGCAAAAGCGCAGCGTCTCGGCCACGCCCAAGGCCTTGTTCCAGGCGCCGATCTCCACCAGGCAGATCTGGTCGTTCATGCCGGCACCTTCAGCCTGGCCAGGCCAAACGCGACCGCCTGGGCCACCTTGCGGGCATCCTCCCGGCCTGAGGCCGCAGAATCCTCCAGGGTGCCCAGCAGCCGCTCCATGAGGGCGTTCTGCCGCTCGACGGCCAGTGTGTGGCGCATGTCGGCCGCGCTGCCGGTGCGAGCGCCCGCGGGCTGGCCAGCACCGCCGATGATTTCGCGGGTCTGCTGGGCCGTCCAGTACATGGCTGGGCCGGTAGCCTCCAGCTCCTTGCCTTTTTCGCCAACGATGCGCAGGCCGCCCTTGTGATAGCCGCCCGACTCAAAGCCCGGCGTATTGGCCAACACCCACTCGCCCGACTTCCTCATCTCCCCCGTGACGTAGTCCAGGGATTTGCCCGAGGTCAGTTGGCCCGACCAATAAGCCAAGCCTTGAGCGTCCGGCGTGCGGCCAAACAGGTCCGAATACAGCTGAGTTACAGCGGATTGCGCCGCGCCCGCCGAGGTACCGGTCTGCGCTCCCCTCACAGCGCCTTGGGCTGCTTGGGCAGCAGCCAGCTGCAGGATCGCGTCGCGCACGCTCAGCACGCCGGCATTCAGCTCGACGTTCAGGTCCACCAGCTGCGACACCTCGGCCGTCAGCGCGGTCAGCTTCACGTCCTGGACACTGGCCATTGCCCGCGCCGACTGCTCGGCCTGCTCCACGATACGCAGCACCCAGTCACGGTCAGCCTGGTAGGCCTCGCTGGACGCGTTGACCGTGCTGCTCGCGGACAACACCGACTCACCAGCGCCGCGCAGCTGCTGCAGGGCCTGCTCATCACCAGCCTGGGCCAATGCGGCCAGGCGCTGAAGCTCCGTCCGGCTGGCCGCCAGCTTGGCGGTGGGCGACAGGCCAGCCAGGTCGCCGCTGATCAGCTCCTGGCGGAATCGCTTGAGGCCGTCCGCGAATTCCAGGAAGCGATCCTTCGTCGCCTGCAGCGCGTCGCGCTCGCGCTCATAGCTGCGCACCAGGGCGCTACGCGCCGAGTCCACACCCTGGGCAATCTGCGCTGAAGTCCTGGCCGCGCCTTCGGCGGCCGGCGTCACCTGGGCGAATGCGCTCTCCACGGCCAGCAGCGCCGCGATCATCTGCGCGCCGGCCTCGGTCAGCGGGTCTTGCTGTTCGACCAGCCGGCGGAACTCGTCGCGCGTGGCGGGCAGCGCCAGGCCGAGCCCGGAGAAGGTGCGCGTCAGGTCGTTCAGGACTTGCTGGTTGCGCTCAGCTTCGGAGTAGTAGTTGTTGCGAAAGCTGCTGTACTTGCTGGCCAGCGCGTCCACGCCGCCGGCCAGCTCCACCATGCGCTGGGTGGCCTCCACGCTGCCGGTTGCCAGCTTGCCCATGTTGTTGTTCAAGCCGCCGAACAGCACGGTGAGCTGGCGGGTCACCTGCAGGGCGTCCAGGCGGCGCTGCAGCTCGGCCGGGTCAGCGGTGATCTCTACCTGGCCCAGGTAGTCCCTCATGCGCTGTTCCAGCTCGGGGTTGTCCACGAACGCCTGGTACAGCGTGCGAGTCACCTCGGCGGCCAGCTCTGCCTTCAGCGCCTCGTCACCGCGCGCCACGTTCTCGAACTCGCCGCCCAGGCGTGCCGCGCGGCTGTAACTGCCCCCACGGACTTCGAGCTGCGTCTGCGCGTCACCCTCAGGATCTTGCGCCCAGAAGATGCCGGCGTTGCGCAAAGCCGTGTCTTTCAGGCCCAAGGCGCTGGCCCTGGACTTGTACATGGCCACCATGTCATCCACGGCAGACTTGGCCGCGCCCACGTCGCCGCGCTCCATGCCAGCCACGCCATAGCCGCCTTCAGCCTTCGGCCCGCCCTTGCTGCCCGTGAACGACGCGATCGCGGCAATGCCCAGGCCGATAGGACCCAGAACACCAGCCAGCGTGCCCAGCCCGGCAGCAAATGAGCCGCTGGCCAGCGCCGAGAAGCCGCCAGAGATCGCTTCCATCATGGTCAGCGAACTCAGCTCGCCCATGCCCAGGAATACGCCCTGGGCCACGCTGCCGGCAGCGGAGCCAAAGCTGCCCAGGGCAGCATTCACACCGGACATCACAGCGCTGCCGCCGAACGAGCCTGCAGCCTGCCCAGCAGCACTTGCGGGCGGCGTGTGGCCAAACAAGGAGCCGATGGCGTTGGCCGCGGGCTGCAGCACGGGCTTGAGCACCAGGTTGTTGAACTCGCGCTGCACCCACGACTTCAAGCCCGAGAAGCCGTCCACCAGCGCATCCACGATCTCGCCGGTCTTGTTGCGCCAGATCTCCACCGCACGCTGCGCCGCCTGGGCATGCTGCTCCACCATGCGCTGGGTGGTCTCCTGGCCTTCACCCTTGGCAGTGGCATCGCGCAGCCGCTTCTGCGCCGCGATCTGCTTGTCCAGGGCCTCGATATAGCCGGGGATGACGTTGTTGGTCGCCTCAAGATCCGCCTTGGACTTCTCCAGCTGCGTGATCGTCAGATCCAGCAGCGCCACCTTGCTTTGGCCGAACACGGCGTTTTGCGCCTCCTGTGCGGCGGCCTGGTCGTGGATCGCCTGGGTGCCCTGTTCCACCTGGCGCAGCAGGTCCTGCTGCGGCTTGCTGTACAGCTCCTGCAGATCCCGCGCGGCCTTGTTGACCGTGTTGATGCGCTGGCGGGCCAGCTCGGCGATCTGGCCCTCGATCTGGACCTGCTCCTTGCCTGAGTCGCGGGTGGTCTTAACGAGGGCGAGCTTCGCAGTCAGCGCCTTCTGTTCAGCGTCGATTTCCTGCAGGCGCAAGTCACGCTTGCGCTCCACGGCCGTCTGTTCGCTGATCAGCGCCTGCTTGCGCAAGCTGTCCACCGCGTCGAGGCCATCGGCAATCACCAACTGCTCAAGCCGATAAGACGCCTCCACCGACGCGATACGCCGCTCAACCTGTTGATCGCTGTCGCGCGTCTGCGCCTTGTCATAGGCGGCCAGCTGCTGGCGTGTGTCTTTGCTGAGCTGGATCAGGCGCGCGTCACGCTCTTTCTCCAGCGCCACGCGGGCGTCGTTGTCCGTGGTAACGGCGATGCGGTTGGCATAGGACTTGGCGATATCCACCGCCTGTTCATTGCCCTCACGCAGGATGTCATTGCGCAGCTTGACGTACTTGTTGACCTCTTCCAGAGGCTTGGCGCCAGGGAAAGGGGCAACCGTGGCCGCCCCGGAAAGGCGGCGGTCCTCCACTGCTTTGCTGCTGCCATCCATCGTAGCCAGCTCACCACGCAGCAGCGCGATCTGCTGGCGCCGCTCTGCAATGGTGCGGGCAATGTTGTCTTGCGCACCCTGGCGGCCAGCGGCGCGCTGCATGGCGGCTTCTGAGCGCCGGTTCGCCTCTTCCAGAGCGTTGATTGTCTGCTCGATGCCTTGGGCGGTCTTGTTGTACGCAGAGGCGGCCGAGCCCACCGCGCTTACCCCGGCAGCAAGACCCAAGAGGATGGCGACGGCTGGATTGGCCGCCAACGCGGCGCCCACCGCCACCACAGCGCCTGCCACCTTGGCAATACCGGCAGCCAAACCCACAACCGCACCCACGGCCGCAGCACCGCCCACTGTCCCTGCGATGATGCTGACGGCAGTCTTGTTGGCTTCAACAACCCTGCCGACCGTGTCGATCCCGTCCGCGATCTTGATGACGGCACCGGCCAGGCGTCCGCTGGCATCGGTGGCCTCGTCAACAGTGCCGATGAAGTTCTGTGTAGCGTTGGTCCACACCTGGGCTGCGCTGCTGATCGTAGGCTTGACCCGAGCGAACTCCGCCTCCAGCTTCGGCGCGCTCTTCTCCAAGGCATCCAGAACCGCCAGCGCGCTGATCTTGCCCTCCTGGCCATAGGCACGCAGCTGGCCCACCGTGATGCCCATGCCATCCGCGATCGCCTGCGCCAGACGCGGGGTCTGCTCCAGGATGGAATTCAGCTCTTCCCCGCGCAGGGTGCCGCTGGCCAGGCCTTGGCTCAACTGCACCAGCGCGGCAGACTGGCCTTGCGCCGCGCCGCCGCCGATCGCCAGCGCCTGACCCACGGCCTTGCTCACGTTCAGCAGCCTGTCCTGGCTGTAACCCAGCTGCTGACCGTTCTTGGCCAGCGTGGCGTAGGTGTTGCCCAGCTCGGTCATGGACGTGCGCGTGTCCTGGGCAATGCCGTAGATCTCGCCGCGCAGCCGGCGCACGGCTGATTCCTGGGCCGTCACCAGCTTTAACCGGCTGTCCAGGGCCGACACCGCATCCATCGCCTGCACCACCTGGCCGGCCCAGCCCGCGAACAGGCCAACGCCGATCGCGCCGCTGGCGTAGTGCCCCACCTTTTTGACGGCGTCAGCCAGGCGGTCCACGCCGGTGGTGGCGTCACGGGCCTCGCGGCCAGCGCGGGCCGCCTTGGTGCCCATGCCCTCGATCTTGCGGCCGGTGTCCTCGACCTGGCGGCCGAGTTTGGCCGCTGCGTCGGCGTTCGCGCCCTGATCCACCACGAACGCCTTACCGTCCGAGGTGATCTTGATGGATATGACGCGTTCTGCCATTTCTAGTTAAACTGCCGTGTATGGGTCTCTTGCTTCAACTCGCCTTCACCGTGATCTGCGCCTTGGTCGCCGCCGCGCTGTTGCCTGGGCCTCTGGGTGGGTGGCTTCTGATGGCCGTTGCTGCTCTGCTCCCCATCGCCTTGCTGGTGGCCGCTGTGCGCGGTGCACTGGGCCTGGCCAAGTCCTGACGTTGGGTCAGCGGTCGTTCAGGTAGGTCTTGGCCTCGGCCTCCATCACCTTCAGCTGCTCGAACAGCTCCCGCGTGCCATTCACCCCCAGCCAGCCCATCACCACTTCCACCTTCTGGTAGTTCAGGCCCTGGTAAAACACCCCGCCTGAGCCCACCAGCACATCCCACTGCGTCTCCGCACCCCTGAACACCTCCAGCGCGTCCCAGTGCTGCGGCCACACTTCGCAAATCGCCTCGGCCTGGGCCTGCGCCACCGCATCGGGTGGCACCAGCTGGTCGATGTCGATGCCCAGCGCCTCGCATTGGGCTTGCAGGCTGTGGCTGCTCCGGTCGTTCGCCGCGTTGTCCGCGCCTAGGAAGTAGTGGCGGACTGCGGCCCGGAGTTTTTTGCGGGCTCCAGCGCCTCGGGTTCCTGCAGGTAGGTGTCCAGGAACTTGCGCACGATCGCCGCGCGCACGCCGTACACGTCACAGACTTTCTGGACGTTCTCGGGCGTGAAGGGCAGCTTCTGATCGTCGTCGCCAACGACTTCCGGCCCCCAGTCCAGCAGCACCAGGTCGATCACGCCCTGGTCGTTGATCTGCTTGGCGTTGATCTTGCCGATCAGCTGCTGGACCTCTTCCTGGCCGAGGCGTTTGAACTTGACCGTGAATTCGACGGCCGGGGCGGCGCCCAGATCGCCGATGACTCGGGTGGAGACTTTTGCCCAGAAGAAGGGCTGCTGTGCGACTTTGAACATGGTGCGTGCGAGTGAGTTAAAGATGGGCGGACGGTGCAGTGGCGATCAGGTGAACACGATCGACCACTCATCGTTGCCGGCCGAGGTGGGCACGTAGCGCGTGGGCACGTTGATCATCTGGATGCCGTCCTGGTTGGAATAGGTCGGCTTGCCCAGCTCCAGCGTGCCCGTGGCGTTGAAGGTGATGATGTTGCCGGCCGTCGTGCCATGCACGAGCGCCAGGTTGCCCAGCGTCTTGTCCTTCGCGGTACCCACCCAGTTTTTGGTGGCGATGGCCGTGTTCTCGAACACCAGGGAGCCCGCCGACTTGCGGTCCACGATCTCAACCGTGTCCACGCCCGTCAGGTCGCGCTTGACCACCTGGTTGCCGAAGTCCAGGTCATAGTGGCTCATGGCCACGGCCACACCGTGCACCGTGCACGTCGTGTTGGCCTTGTTCACTGCCACCGGCTTGACCCAGCCCGTCAGCGTCACCGCAGGCAGCGGGGTGTCAGTCAATGGCACGAACAGACCCATGAACTCGAACTGGAACACCGGCTTGCCCTTGGCGTCCAGCACGGGTTTGCAGTTGCCGCGCACGCCCGGCATGATGTGGTTGATTCCGTCAATGTTGCAGTACAGGCTGGCCGACTCCAGCGCTTCGGTGATCGGCAGCACGGTGACGCTGGTGTCAGCCACCACGGTCAACGAGGTTGCGCAGGCGCGCAGCAGGGGCGAGTACTTCGGCGCAACGCCGGCCGTTCCACTGCCCGCCATTTCCACATTGAAGCGCAGCCGTGCATAGCTGGTCGCTTCAATGGCGCCCATATTGCCGAAGTAGGGCTGCACGTTGTTGCGCTCGACTTCTTCGCCATCCAGCGGCGTCACTTCCACGTCATGCACCACCATCGCGTTGGCGGCACCAGTGGGTACAGAGTCAGTCGCGTAGACCGTCTCCATCTTGGCCAACAGGGCCAGTTTGCGGAACTTCTTCGATGCCATGCTGTGGCTCCTTTAGATGTGATGGCTCAGGTGGGCAGCGGCTTGCCGTCGTCGCCGATCGGCACCCGCTTGCCATTGACCAGGGCGAACATGCCGCCGTGGCCGTGGAACTTGTCGCGCGGCACGGGCGGGTTCTTGGGCGGCGGCGTGAACGCGGGCTCGGGCTTTTTCTCAACGGCTGCGGGTGCAGCTGCAGGCGACGGTGCCGGGGCCTGGGCGGCTGCGGCATCGACAGCGCCAACGGTGGCTACGGCTTCAGTGGTGGGTGCGGGCTTCATAGGTAGCTCCATGTCTTCAGTTGCAAAAGGGCGCTGTGGCAGAGCACACCGCAGAACATCACGGGCGCGGCGTCAATCACCTGGACGCCGTCTTCGCCGTCTTCGACGCTGTTGGCCTCGCAAACGCCGTCCAGGGTCGGATCAGCACGCACCACGGCGCGGTATGCCTCGATCAGCTCATCAAAGCGCAGCTCGCTCTCGTCCGCGTCGTTGAACGTCATGTAGCCGCGCCACTGCCAGGTGTGCACAACCATCACCGTGCCGGTGCTGACCGTGCTCTCTTGTGTGGCCGTGCGGCGCAGCCACCAGCCGCGTACCTGTTTGTCTTCCCCTTCGGGGGTACACACAAACAGCTCGCGGAACTTCCCTTCCTCGCGCGTGTAGCGCTCGCGGTCGTGCACGATGCCAATGCCAGGGACGCCGGTCATTTGCGCCACCACGGCCGCGCGGATCTCCGCCAGGGTGCTCATGCGCCACCTCCGGCCATGCGCGCCGTCAGGCGGTCTGCAGCAGCTTCAAAGATGCGGCCGATCGGCCCCTGCAAGCGGTCCAGCGTCTTGGCGAAGATGCGCTGGGCCGGCGTACCCTTGACCGCGATCTTTCGGGCGATCAGGAAGGCAACGCCGGGCGCCCGCTTGGCATCCACGCCCAGCACCTCACGCACCCACGGCACCAGGGCGGCCACCGGCGGCATATGCGGCTTGGTGCCCAGCTCCACGAACAGGGCGGCTGGCTGGGTGCTGCCCGTCACGCCCAACACGCCGGCCGGGGTGCTGTACACGTCGCTGGTGACGCTTCCGGCAGTCAGGCCCGTGGCGCCGCGGGGCATGGCGTCTTTAACTTCGCGCTCATACAGCAGCGTCGCCTCAGTCATCGCAGCCGTCAGCTCGGCCTGAGCCATCGCGGGCGCCTCGCGCCAGGCGCGCGCCAGCGTATGCAGGGCTTGGGCGCTGATGCTCACAGCACACCCCGCGTCAGGCTGTTGCGCGTGCGACCAGGCCAGGCTGACACGCTGGCGGCTGCATCACCGCCGCTGCCACCAGCCGAGCCGCCAGACTTGTCCGCAAGCGGGTCCACCTTACCGATGCCGGCAAAGTAGGCGGCGCGGCACTCCTTGGCCCGGTACGAGTAGTTGCGCGCACGGCTTTCGGTGTTCGATTGATCGGCGCTAATCGACGCGTCCCGCTCGCCGCTGTACTTCGCCGCCAGCTGCTTGAGCAGCACATGCGCCGCGTAACTGGCCACCGCCTCACGATGCACGGCCGGGATGGTGTCAGCAGGGGTTTCGCCGCCCACCAGAAGGTGCGGCGCGGCATAGGTAACCCGCACCACGGCGCCGATGCCCAGGGCGTAGGGCACAGCCAGGCGCTGGCCGAGGGCCGTGTCCACGTACAAGGCCATGTCGATCAGCTCCAGGGGCTGGCGGCCGATGGGGTATTCCGCCTGCCTGATCCACGCGCCATCCACCCAGCCCTCGGGCAGCGGGCCGTAGTAGCCCGTGGCCACCCAGGTCACATCCTCGGTCAGATCACGCTCCACGTCCTGGCTGTAGCGCAGACGTGCCAGCTCGATCGCGGTGTCGCGGTCGGTGGTGGCAATGGCGCCGCTTTCGTCGCGCACCATCTGGGTCACCAGGGTCTGATAGTCAGCCAGGGCCATGATCGTGTGGGTCTTTAACTTGGGTGGGTTTCACAAGGGCACGGGGCAGTGGCCTTGTGAAACCCGCCCCGTTGCCGGGGCGGGAGTAGCTTTTTTGCGGGAGCCACCCGCGCCGCGCCAGGTGTGCGCTGTGAATCTGGTTACGCGACCACCGCCTTGGTGGCGCAGCGCCAGTCGGCGACGGCGCCGCCATAGACGTGGCGGATCTTGTAGGTCAGCTTGTCGGCCGAGAACATGGAGCCCTGGTTGGGCGCGTCCTGCACGAACAGCTCGGGCTCTTCGCGGCCGTCCAGGAAGCCGATCTCGATGCCGGGGATGTCCATCGGGTCGGCAACCGTGCACCAGTCGTTCGCGTCGGTCCAGTACCACACCGGGATGATGTTCATCGTCATGGCCTGGATGAACGTCTTCTCGTTGTTGGTGGACAGCTTGAACAGGTTGACGGCCGTCTCCTGCAGGTCCACCGGCACCACCAGGTTCTTCGGCGCGATGCCGATGCGATCCGCGCTGGACAGCTCGGTCTGCTTCAGCATCAACAGCCGGTGGGCCGCCAGGGTGGTGGCGTCAAGCGCCGCCGTCAGCAGGTTGGCGTGGTCAGCGTGGAAGAACGCCTTGGTGTCGTAGATCGTCGGGTTGGACCGCAGGAAGTCAAACACGAACTTGGCCAGCGTGCGCTTGGCAGCGCGCGCCAGTTTGATCGGCACGCGACGAACGACGCCAGCGTCGTCGTTCTTGATCATTTCCAGCGTGATGGTTTCCAGACCACCGCGCTTGGTCACACCGTAGGTGGCCTTTTCGTCGGTCGGACTGGTCAGGGCCGTGTAGTCAGCGGACTCGTTGACGGCCGGCAGGTCGCCATAGCCGCCAAAGCGCGTGCGCTCCTGCGTGCGGAAATCGGACACCGGAACCACACTGGCAATCTGGCGCCAGCCGTCAAAGTCCACCGCAGCACGGTAGTCGGCCAACATGCGGCGCGTGATGCTGTTGCCCAGCACGTCGTCAAAGGTGCTGGAGCCCAGCGCCTCGCGCATGCGGCTTTGATCGCAGTCACGCATGCGGCCAGTGACAAGGCGGTCGCCCGTGATTTCCACATAGGCTTCCTTGATCGACTGCACGCGGCCGTGGTCCTTGTGCGCCGGGTCAAAGAAAGCGTCCAGCATGTCCGCCACCACGAGGGTCTTGTCGCCCACGACGATGGAGCCCTCGCCGAACATGGGCACGCGCACGGTGCCGCTTTCGGTGAAGCGGCCCAGGTAATCACCCTCGGCCTTGATGGCGGCCGTCACGTCGGCTTCGACAAAACGCTCACGGCCGGCGAAATCAGCCTGCAGGCGGTCCTTGGCGGGCTGGGGCAGCTTGCTCGCTGCGATCGTGAGGCTGGCCGCCTGGCGCGTCTGGAACATGGCCAGGTCGGCACGCGTCAGCGGCGTGTTGTCGCCCGCGGCCTCGGCCACGCGCGTCTGACCGGTCGGCGGTACCAGCGGACCGCAGACCGATTCATGCAGGTTCACGACTTCGTCGTCGGTGATCGACGCCAGGTTGATGGCGGCGTGCTTGGCCGGGTCTTTGGCCTTGATGGCCTCCAGCATGCGTTGCTTCCACAGGGGCATAGTGGGTTCTCCTTGGGGGGTGATGTCTTCGGCGGCGGCTTCGGTCAGACGATCCAGGCCGCCACCAGCGCCCGGCTCGACAATCAGGTCAACGCTGGCCACCTTGATGAACTGCGTCGCTTCGCGCACGGCCTTGCCGCCGCGCGTGGTCTTCTTGGTCTTGGCACAGGCGTCGATCGACAGGCCCAGCAAATCCTGCATGCCGCGCTTGACGGCCTCGGTCATCTTCTTGACGACGGCGTCTTCGGGGTCCAGGGGCTTGAAGGTGCCGACCAGGCGGCCGGTGTCGGGCGTTGCGCCCTCCACGAACCGCACGCCGTAGATGCCGCCGATCAGGTTGCGCACGTCCTTGCCGCCGCCCTTGAGGTGCTCGGCGTCCGGCTTGACCAGCACGCGCACGCCCTCGAAAAGCTGTACGGCGCCCTTCAGCGCGGCATCCGGGTAATAGTTGCCGTTCAGGCTGGCGCCAGCGCGCACAACCGTCACCTGAATCGCGCCCGAGCCGTCCGCGGCCTCGACGAAGTTTTCCTCGGCGGCTTCCTTGACGCGTGTGGTGGACTTCACCGGCGCGAACGTCGTCACGACCTGGACGGGGTTGGCCAGCACCATCGTTTCGGTGCCGTTCACATCCTGCAGGTTGAAGCTGTACTGCCAGTGCTTGCCGTCCAGCTCGACCACGATGCGGTCGCTGTACATGGCCGTGAGGCTCACGTAGCGGCGTTCGCCCGGCAGCTTGCCGGCGTTCACGACGGCGTCCACGGCGCCACGCGCCATGTCGATCAGCGCGCGGAAGTCACGCTCGGGCGTGCTGGCGGCTTCGCGCATGGCCATCTCGACGGCATCGCGCGTCTGCAGGCCACCACTGGCAACCAGCGCAGCAAGAAGTGCGGCGTACTTCATGGGCCGATCAGTCCGCCGAGCTGAATTTCTGACCGTCCTTGGTCACGACCACCACATGGGTGCCGTAGTCCTTGAACGACAGGACTTCATCAGCGCCGATGTCCACGCGCTTGTCGAACTCCTTGAACTGCGGCTTGCCGTCTTCATCGGCAACGGGGGCGCCGTTTTTCATCACGGGCTCGCGCATGCGGATCACGCGCTTGACGCGTTTGGCCGCGTCGGCGGCCGTCATGGCTTTGGTGGCCTGGGCGTTTTCGCCGGTGCCGGCGTTCGGGTTGGGGGCTGTCATGGTTCGCTCCTGGTTGATCGGTCAACTTGAGGAACGAACTGTGCGGCGGGGCGCGCAAATAAATAAGGCCGACACGTGTCGGCCTCAGGGTTCGGGTGGGGCTTTTTTCAGGCTACCACAACCAGCCCGGCGCACAACCTTTAACTCGGCTGCGCGGCACGTAGGCACGCCAAAGTCGGCATGGCTACTGGCCTGGAGGGTCAAAAATATCGATCCGGCTTGAGTTAAAGCATGGTTAAAGGGGGTCTGGCGCAATCCCGGTACGGTTGTGGCGTGGAGGGGCGTTAAAGCGCCACAGGCCCGCAAACCCGAAACCCTTTAACTTTGCCGCATCCCCCGCCGTTTTGCGGCCTGGTCCAAGGCTGCTTTGCGGCCATCGCGCTGCAGCTCCAGCTGGCTGAACGGCTTGGCGCCCGGCGTCATGACCTGCCAGCTCTTCATGTACGGCAGCGACAGGCACCCGCAGTTGATCACCTCCTCGATCGGCGCTGTGGGGTCGTGCGGATGCATCATCTTCACAGGCCCGCTGTCGGTGGGCACGATGAAGGGCTTGCCCACGTCCACCACCTGGCCGTCGATCGCGTCATGGTTCCAGCGGCTGTGGATCTTGCCGCTACGCCGCCATTGCTTCTGCAGGCCGGGTACCAGGGCCACCGCCTGCTCCTGCCGCTGGTTGGTGGCCAGGGCGAATGCCCGCCCCACCTCGGTACGCACGATGGTGGCGGCCCGCTGGGGGCTTTCGGTACCTAGCAAGCGCTGCACGGCCTGCATCGCCGCGAACGGCGTGCTGGCGCCCACCGTTACCAGGCTGAGCTGGTTACCGATCTTGCGGGCCGCCTCGGTGCCCACGTCCTTCAGGCGCAGCTCGGTGAACCGGCGCAGGCTGGTCAACACCTGGGTGTCCAGCAGCGGCAGCTGCATCTCCACGTTCAGGCCGGCCGCGGCCAGGGGCTTGTCCACCACATCCTCGCCCTGCAGCCACAGCTCGCGCAAGGCGCCATCGGCCACGGTGGCCGCCCGACCCGTCGCACCGGCCAGGAGGGTGGTGACTTGATCCAGGATCTGCGTAAGCTGCCACTGCTGCCAGTCCGCGGGCTGGCTGGCCAACAAGGTCAAGATCTGCGCGCGCACCGCCACCAGCTCCGCCACCACGCGCTGGTTGGCCGACAGCAGGGCACGGCCCCGTTCGGCCAGGCGCTCACGCAGCGCCGCCTCAAACGCCTTCTGCTGCGGCGTCACGCTACCCCGCCTTGTTGCTCGTCTTGCCTTGGCCCGCCGGGTCGGCCTGACCCTTGGCCAGCGCGTCCCGTTCGTCGGCCGTCAGGTTGAAGGCGTCGTCGGTTGATCGCGCCTTCTTGCGCACGGCGTATTCGGCCTTGGCGGCAGTCAGCTCCTTCTCAGCGTCGATCTGTTGCCCAAAGCGCGCCGCCACGTCGGCCACCAGCTGCAGGCCACGTTCCTGGGTGAGCAGCTCGTTGTCGATCAGCATCACCACCGTGGTGGCCACTGTGCTCAGGGCCGATGCGAACTTGGTCAGATCCTTGTTGGCCAGCTCCGGGAATACGGCCGTCACCTTGCACCGATCATCATCCGCATCCAGCTCGGTGCGCGAGCCCTTGATGATGACGATGCGGCCGATCTCCTCCAGCATCAGCTTGAGCATGGACTGGCGGGCCGTGTAGATCTTCATGGTCGGGCCGTCCATCTCGCTCGCAGCGGCGCGGTTCACGTCGCCGCCGCCGCCAAACCAGTGTTCCGGCACAGTGGCGCCACCCAGCACGTGGTTACGCAGCAGCCTTGCGCTTTCGCTGGTGTCAGCCGACTGCAGCTCGGGGGAGACCGCCTTCAGCTCAATCTGGTCGTTGTGCACGAACTTGCTGTTCGGTGTGGGCGCTCGGAACTTCTTGTCGTACTCTTCCACAGCCTTGGTGTCGCTGCCCTTCATGGTCACATCCCAGACGAAGCTGCGCAGATAGCCGATACGGTCCAGCTCGTTGAACAGGAACTCGTCATAGGCGTCCAGCCAGTCCATCTGCGCCAGCAGGTCACTGCGGCCCCTGCTGCCGTTGGGTAGCTTGTTCACCTGGTACAGCAGGCACTCGCCATCCTTGAAGTCCTCTTCGCGGATCTTCTGCGTTTGCTTGCTGAACAGCTCCTCGTCCTTGCCAGGCAGCGCCACGCGGTACTTATGGTTTCTGCCGCGCGTGTCTTTCTTGGTCACCACGCCGATCGGCTGCTCCGGGTTGCCGGGGTCCATCACCACGGTAGCGATCTGGCGCGGGTCCAGGTAGCCCAGGCGCACAAAGCCGCTGGCCTCGTTGGTGTTCAGGATGTAGCACTGCTCACCCAGCAGGCTCAGGCCGCGCACGCGGCTCGGCAGCTTCAGCGGCCAGTTGTTGATAGGGTCGTTCCAGAACTTGTCCAGCAGCTTCTGGTGCTCAGGGTCTTCGCACTGCAGCGTGACGCCCTCGGCCAGCAGATAGGCCAAAGGCAGCTCCACCAGCCGGTTGGCCAGCAGGTTGCTCTGCCACAGGAATTCGGCCAGCTTGGCCATGCGGTCCTGCGCCACGGGCGCCAGGTCCCGCTCGTTGTACTTACCCAGGCCATCACCTGTCAGGCGCCGATAACCCGGTTCGTCCTCGCTTTGCGAGCTGGCGGCTTCGACCATGCGGGCAGGCGCGGGCGCTGCGGCCGGCGTGGCCTGGGCCGGGCTGGGGGCTTCGGATTCACCCCAGCGAAACGAGAAGAGGCGGCTGGTAAACATCATGATTGGCTTCCTCTAAACATGCGCGCGGCCTGGCGGCCGTAGCGTTCGCGCGCTGACTGTTGATCCGTGGTGGTGGACTGCGCTGCGGCAGCCACGCCGCCTGTAACTGCCAGCATCCAAAGCATGTGGACGGCATCCGGGCCGTCGTCGTGGTCTGCCTTCGGCCAGTGCTTGAACATGTTGATCAGCGTGGTCTGGCTGCTGTGCAGGCGCAGCAGGCCGTTTGCCATGTGCGGCTGCAATGACTCAATGCGCAGATCCTTGTCAGTGATCGGGATCAACGGCCGTGCGGGCACGGGGACACCCAGCTGCGCACTGCGCTTGACCAGCTCGGTGCGCAGGAATTCCTGGAACTGCACGGATTCAAAGCCCCAGACGATGCAGTTGAACTCGCGCTGCGCCTCGATGATGTCGCTGATGATCAGGTCGGGCACGCGCTTTTTGATCTTGGCCTCAACCACATCCAACACGCCCGTCACCCGCTGATAACCGCCCACCACGATGGCGCTGGGGTCGCGCTTGTTGCCGTGGCGGCCGAGCGACGGGTCACAAGCGCCGTACATCACCCATTCAGCAATCCGGTTGACCCAGAAGTGGATGCAGTTGTTAAACGGTGCATCGGCGCCGCTGGTCGGGTCGTTCTGCTGCTCGGAGTCGAACGCGTCGTGGCCTTCTCGCGCGCGCTTGATCATCAGCTTGACCAGAGGCCGTACCGCTGGCCAGCTCACGATGGCACCGGCGTCCATGTCGGCTTTGTTCTGCTCGTACAGGGCCATCGCTGCCGCCATGCCGGTCTGCGGATCGTCGGCATTGAGCAGCAACCCCTCGAACTGCTCCCACAGAGGCATGTTGCTGGGCCACTGAATGATGGCCTTGAACACCTTGCGGTGCCACAGCGGGTTGCGCAGGAACCGCGCGAGCACGCTGTCATGGTGCAGCACGGTACCGATGATCACGGCGTCCATACTGTCGTCGGGCGGGCCGAGGTTCAGCACACCCTTGGTGACGAACTTCTCCAGCTTGTCCCGCTGGGCGGGCGTCTGTACGTTCTCGTCGTTCTCGATGTCATCGCAAACGGCGAAATCGGGGCGGTGCGGGCCGTGGCGCCGGCCGCGAATCTTCTTGTTGGAGCCGAAGGCCTCGACCTTGCGGCCGCTCTTTGTCACGATGACACCAACACGCCAGACGCGGCCCTGCCCGGTCGCTTCTGGGAAGTCGCCCGCAAGCCGCGGATTCGCCTCCAGCTCGGCCTTGACCGCCTCCAGCATCTCGGCCGCCTGCTCGAACGCGTCCATGACGATGATCGGGTACCACTTCGCCTCGGTGATCAGCATCCAGAGCACAGCGCTCATGCTGACCTTGGTGGACTTGGCCTCGCCGCGCGGCGCAGCGATCGCGTCACGCTGGCCGTCCTGGCTGTTGACGATCTGCGGGATGCGTTTGTACAGGTACTTGTGCAGCTCGCTGGGCTCAGCCGTGCCGTAGTGCGGGAAGTAGGTTCGGTCGAAGTACTCGAAGCCGGTTACAGGGTCGAACACCCTGCGGCGGCGCTCGGCCACGGCCTCGGCCGAGTTGTCCCAGCCGTCTAGATCCGCGTCGATCTGCTTGCGCAGCGACTCGGCCAGCTCAACTATGCCGTCGAGGAATTGTTTGCTTGCCCTGGCCACGGCTTACTCCGCGGCCGGCTTCAGCGCAGCGTTGATCTCGGCTACCAGCCGGGCTTTGGTGCTGTAACCGGACTTGCCATAGTCGCGGTTCACGTAGTGGCTGGCCCCATCTTTCATGTGGACGTGGATGTCGTCGCCTCGGTCGTTGAGCGTCACGTAGGCCACCTCGGAAGCGGCCACGTCCACATGGTCATTGATGCGAATCAGCATGTGCGTCCTCAGGCGTATGCTTTCGCCAGCTCAGCGCCGAAAGGCTCCAGGATGGCCAGCAGCGCCGGCACATGCTTGGGATGCTTCGTCTGCGCAAACTGGGCCAGGCGCTGCAGCACGTCCAGACCGATGGCCTGCTTGTTCAGCTCAGGCGCCAGCCGCTTGAAGCTGTTCATGGTCTTGTTCAGGCTGTCGCCCATGCTGGCCAGAATCTCGGCGCGCTGCATGGCAGACAGCTCCTTGCTGTCACTGTTCTTGAGCAGGTCCATCGTGGCTTGGTGCTGCACCAGGTAGTCCTCCAGCAGGCGCTTGGCCAGGTTGCTGAAGGTCTCGTCGCCCATCGCCACGGCCGTGCGCGCGGTGTCCCAGTCGTCACCCTGGTCGGCCGCGTCTTGCTTCCAGCGGTTGGCGGTGCTGCGGGGCACGCCCAGCTTCTTGCAGGCGGCATCCATCGCCAGCCGCTGGTAAACGTAGAGGCTGCGAAGTTGGGTGCGCTTCTCGGTTGCGTGGGCCATCGAGTTACTGGCCGCCGAAGCGCGCGGACCACCAGGCTTTGCCACCCTCGACGATCAACGCAACGCCCAGGGCCATCGCCCCGCCCGACGCAGCGCCCAGCACGGCCGCCCGCTGCTCCAGATGGCGCACGCGGCTGTCCAGGGTGAGCAGCTGCTCGGCCTGGGTGTCCAGGCGCTCATTGACGCCGGCCATCTGCAGGTTGAGCTGATCTTTCAGGCCGTCGAGCTTGCCGTCGATCTTGCCGAGCAGGATCAGCTCGTCGCGTTGGAAGCCATCATCATTGTTGGACATTGGTTTTCTTTCCCTGGAGAAACTCGATCAGATGGCGGTACCTGGTGCGGTCTTCCGCGCAGGACTTGGCGTTGGCGATGTGGTTGTCCCAGGCGTCGTCGGCGTTGAGGCCTGAGCTTTCGGCACAAGCAGGATCGGCTTCGCTGGCAGCTGCATCAGTGCCGCAGGCACCGGCGGGAGTGTTCCCCCCTGCGAGGGCGCTGTTCCACATCCAGATAGCGCCCAGGTTGAAAGGAGGAGGCTCAGCGTCCACCTCCAGCTGTACGACGACGCACCCCGGCGCCGGGGCCTCTTCTGTGGGGTCTGCTGCAGGGGCTGTGCCTGCAACTGCCACAGGTGGCGCCACGCGCGGCGCAGCATAGAGGCCGCTGCGCGCACGAAACTGTTTGAAGCTGTCATCAAGCTGGCCATAGCGTTCTTCCTGGTCGCGGTGTTCGTTGAGGTAGTTGGTGCTGGCCTTGTCGCCACGCGCGACTTCAGCCTCGTACTGTTGGCGCTGCTGCTCGCGCTCCTTTGCCTGTTTGGCTTCCCAGGCGTTGTCTGTAACGGTGTGGCCTGCCCAGCCACCTGCGCTCAGCAGGGCGGCTGCGGCGGCGACAAGCACAAGGGCGCGGGCGGCTGGCGTCATCACTGCACCGCCATGCACTTCTGGTGCCGTTCGAGCTGGCGGGTCCAGACACCCATACACACTCGGTTGCCCGGCGTGCTGCAATCGAACTCCCAGCGCAGCACATTCCCCGCAGCGTCCTTGCGACTGGGCACCCACCCAGCCCCTTCCTTACGGGCGCTGGTCATCTTTCGGTACTGGAGCAGCGCGTCGCACGCGGCCACATACTCGCCGGCGCGGAGATGCCGCAGCATGTCAGACCCTTTCCACGCGCCGATTCCGAACTGGTAGCGCCAGTCGTAATACACCTCGTACTCAGCCGGGTGCAGCTCAACGCCCACAAGCGTGGCCTTCATCTCAGCGTCGGCCTTTTGCAGATACAGCAGCGTGCGCTGCAGCGCCTTGACCGGCGTTGTGGTGTCACCCAGTCGCACCGGTCTGCCGTCCGCGTGGGTGGTGTTGCCAAAGCCCAGCGTGGGCTTGTCGCCCTGGGCCGGGATGCAGGCGGGGTTGCAGTAGCCCTCATTCACAATCACTCCGACCAGGAGCGATGCCGGAATGGCAATTGATGCGACCAGGGTACGGCTGACCCGGCCCAGTTGGCGCCACCACCCCAAAGTCATTTAGAACCTCCTTGAGCAGCCAGAGATTCTTCAAGCGCGGATGAAGTGGCGAGCCTCGCCGTCATGTAGGCAGCCTTGGCTCCAGCCCCAACAACCTCTGCGCTGGAAAGCGGGGCATTGGCCTCCGCCCATGCTTGCGCAGCCACCAGGCCGACTTCATGCGCCTGGTGCTCAACGAGTGCGGGGGTGATGTTTTCCATCCCCCGGACTTTGCGGGGATAGGCCCAAAAAACTAAGGCCGACGCGTGTCGGCCTCAATGCAGGGTGTTTCCTTTTTTCAGGGTAGCACAGGCGTGTGGGCACGCCTCTTGAGCCGCCGGCATTCACGGATATCGACCGCTGTCTTGAATCGGTGATCGTCCTCGGACAGCCAGTGCATGTTGCTGCGTCGATCTTCACCGCCCAGGCATAAAGCCTTGATGTGGTCCACGTGCCAGCCAGGGCACGCGCCACGGCGCTGGCCCGTCGAGGGGCAGGGGTTCTCGCGCTTGAAGGCAGCGACCTCTGCAGCCGAGCGTTCGATGCGAGGGTGGGCGGGCAGGCAGAAGGCGAGCGCCAGGCAGAGGGCCAGCGTCCGCGCAAGCCTCATTGATCGAGAACTTGTCTAGCTACCTTGTCGCGAGCGGCGTCTTCAATGGCCCGACCACCGGCGAATAGAGCGCCGATCACGATAGCGATGTACACCCACCACGGCGCCGCCGGGAAAAAGAACCAAACACCCGCACAAACGACCAAGCCCAGCAGGAAACTAGTCAAGGTGATGCGTTCTGAAGGCTTCATCTTTTTCTCCGGGGGATACAGATGGTCAAAGTTTTCTTTCATGCAACCTCCTACTTGATGTTGATGCCACCCCAACGTACCCGGCCGATGATCGCAAAGTCTCGGTCTTCTTCTTCCGTCGCTCGAATCTCAAAAGACTCGTAATCGGAGTTCAGGCTCCGAATCTTGAACACCCGCCCCGGTAGCCGCTGCACCTGCTTGACGAGCAGCGCCTCGTCGAGACGAATCACATGGATGCCGTCGCTGAACATTTCACTGCCAGCCCTCAAGTCCACCAGAACCGTATCGCCCGAGCTTAGGCGCGGCTCCATTGAGTCACCCACTACCGAAATCAGCGCTATCGCGTCATGCGATATGCCCAAGTCGCCTCGTATGTAACTCTGATCAAAGGGCCTCATGGCCTTTACCAACTCGATCTGATTGAACAGCTCGCGCACGCCAGCTGACGCCTGGATATCGAAATGCGGCACGTACACAAAAGGGTGTTGAGAGACTGCAGTGATAGCCGGGGAAACTAACAGATCACCGCCAGCGTCCGAGGAAAAGGCGGAGAGCTGTCTGGGAGAGAGGCCTAGCCCACGCGCTAGAGCAATCAAATGCTCGGAACTCGGGTCCATCTCACCGCGCTCTATGCGTCCGATCGTGTTTGGATGCAGCCCACTCTTCCTGTGAAGGTGGCCGATCGTCAGACCTGACCTCTTACGCGCCGCCCGCACACGTTCACCCTGAGCAATGCGCAGCTCTTCTGCGAGCGCTTTGTCGTCAGAAGAGATTCCTTCAGTCGAAGAGGAATCGTCGCCGATCCCCGTAGCTGTGTTCACTGCAAACCCAAATTGTGATGTTCATCGCAATTATCGCGCGGCACCGGGTTTGCGTGGCCTGTTATGCCACCCCGCAATCAGGTCTTGGGTTAATAAATCACAAAAGGGGTTGCGAAAACCCAATTTGTGCGTATCATCGCGATGAATAACCCAAATACAGGTGATTTAATGGATTGGCACCCCGCGCAAGTGAAGATGGCCCTCGAAATGGAGGGGACAAATCTCGCAAAACTGGCGAGAGACCACGGATACGCGCACATCAACGACGTTTTGTCGCGTCACTGGGTTGCCGCCGAACTGATCGTTGCCAAGGCGCTGGGAAAAAAGGCCGAGGAAATCTGGCCGAGCAGATACGCGCGGTCCAGAGAGCGGGCGAAAGCGCTGACGCGAAATGCGCAGGTTCGCAAGAAATTCGCCGGGGCACTGAAGCAGGCGAGGACGCAGTCATGAAGCCGCGCTTTGTCCTCATCGCCGAGACGCGGCTTAACGTCGTCGCCATCGGGCTGCACACGCATACCTTCCGCGAAGGTGAAATCGTGCGGGAGGGCGAATGATCCACAAGACCATCCCCCTCAAGTCCGTGCGCGACGCGCTCATGTGCGCGATGGTGCGCAAGTGCAGTGGTCGCCAGTCGATGGACGGCAAGCCTCTGGGCCGCTGCGCCGCGTTTACCCAGTACCCGCTGCTGAACATCGCCTGTCGCGAGGCCAAGCGCGGCCACCGGCCTTACCTGCACCAGCCGCATCACTTCGGCCCCATGTCCAAGGGCGACATGGAGCGGGTACTGAAAAACGTGCGCTGCGCGGGCCTGGCCGAGGTGCGCCGCACCTGGGGCCAGGGCATGCGGGCAATGGCGGTTGAATTCGCCGATGGGGTCATGCGATGACCTGGCTCACCGCCCGCGAACTCGCCGGTCTTCCCGGCATGCCCGGCTCCGAGCGCCGCACCCGCGACAAGCTGGCCCAGCTGCAGGTGCCTATGCGCTCCCGCGCTGGCCGGGGCGGTGGTCAGGAATACGACTGCACGGCGCTGCCCGCCGAGACGCGCACGGCCCTGATGATCGACAAGATCGCCCAGGCCGCGCCTTTGGTGGCCGCGCATGCCGAGGCGACCGTCCCCGCACAGGTGGCCGCCAACCTTCCCGCCCCCATCACCGCACGCCGTCCGCCCAGCCAGGCAGACAAGGCCGTCGCCGACGCCCGCGTGATGCTGATCAACCGCCTGGAGGAACTGGCCGGCCTGCAGGGCACCAAGAAGGGCGCGGCCCTGCTGTCCCTGCAGCTGTCCAGCGGTCAGGCCAGCGCCGAGCTGCAGGCCACGGCCCGCACGGCCAACCAGCGCCCGCGTGATGCATCGGTCAGCCCGCGCACCCTGCTGCGCTGGCTCAGCACCCACAGGGCCGAGGGCTGGTGGGGTCTGCTGCCCGCCCAGGCCGACGACACCGGCGCCGAAGTGGGCAACGACGTAGCGGCGGTGCTGGGCCGGTACCTGAACAAGGACGCCCGGTACCGCAACCTGAGCGCCGCCGCGATGGAGGTGAACGCCGAACTGGGCAACGACCCCGACGCCTGGCGCAACCTATATGCGCGCGCCCGAAGGGCACTGCCTAAGGTCAATCGCGTGGACCTGATCAAGGCACGCCACTCGGGCGCCGAGCGCGCAGCCAAGCTGCCCTTCAAGCGCCGCGATACCAGCGTGCTCAAGCCGCTGGACGTGTGGCTGATCGACGGCCACACCTTCAAGGCCAAGGTACGCCACCCCGATCACGGCGCCCCGTTCGCGCCTGAGGTGACTGTGGTTAAAGATGCCGCCACCCGCCTGATCTGCGGTTGGTCGGTGGCGTTGAGCGAGAACGTGATCGCGGTGGGCGATGCCCTGCGGCACGCGGTTGGCCGCTGCGGTAGCCCGGCGATCGTCTACAGCGACAACGGCGCAGGCGAAACCGCCAAGCAGATGGACTGCCCTGTAACCGGCATCATCGCGCGCCTGGGCGCCGATCACCGCACCGGCATCGCGGGCCATCCGCAGGGCCACGGCCTGATCGAGCGCGGCTGGCGCACCCACATGATCAACTGCGCGCGGCAGTTTGGCAGCTACCAGGGCAAGGACGTGGACAGCAACACGCTGCGCAAGGTCAGCGCCGAGCTGGCCAAGGAGCAACGCGCGCTCAAGCGGGCCGAGTCCACGGGCGAAGTCATCCAGCTCAGCCACAAGGCCCCCACCTGGAAGCAATTCATTGACGCCGTGCAGGTGGCTGTTGACAAGTACAACAACGAGCACCGCCACCGCAGCCTGCCCAAGAACGCCCAAGGCAAGCACATGACGCCGGCCGAGGCATGGGCCGCCATGCTCGACACCAGCCTGCAGCACAAGCTGGGCGAGTTGGAGCTGCGCATGCTCTTCATGCCGGCCGTGCTGCGCACCGCCAAGCGCGGCGAGGTGACGTTCCTCAATCAGACGTACTTCTCCAACGACCTGATGGCCGTGGACGGCGAACAGGTCCGGGTGCATTACGACATCCACGACCCCAACTTCGTGATGGTGTTCAGCACAGACGGCGAGTTCGTCTGCGAGGCGAAGTGGAACGCCAACCGTATCGACTACTTCCCCAAGCCCGTGGTGCAGATGGCGCGCGAAAAGCGCGTCGATGCGGCCGTCAAGCGGCGCGAGGGTCAGATCGAACTCGCCAAGCGCGAGCTGCAGGGCACCTACGGCCCTGCCAATGTTTTTGCCCTGCCGGAACCGTCCGCCCCCGTGGTGGTGGTGCCCCCGCTGGAGGTGCATGTCTCCTCCTCCCCCTCCCTCTTGCTTCCAGAGGCGCAGCCGGTGCAAACCGCTGCGGGCAGGCCTTTCTTTGACACACAGAGCCAACGCTACGAGTGGCTCATGTGCAACCGCACCGCCTGGGCTGACGCCGATCACGCATGGGTCAGCGATTACGTCCAGGGCGACGACTACGACGGCCTGCGCGACTACTTCGCCTCGCGCGGCATCGACTGGCAAGCCACCAACCAAACCACTACGAGGGGAACTGCATGAAGCCTGGGTTCGTTCAAACAGAAAACTTCCGCCGCCTGAAGGACGCCGAGAAGCTGGTCGCCCGCCGGGGCGCCAGCGAGGCCGGCCTGGTCATCGTGCGCGGTGTCTTCGGCGTCGGCAAGTCCAAGCTCACCGAGCGCTGGGCGGCCGAGAGCGGCTACGTGTTCATCCGCGCCAAGGAGACTTACACCAAGCGCGCCCTGCTGGACGAGCTGGCCGACGCAATGGGCCTGGCCAAGGGCGGGCGCAACATCGAGGTGCAGGGGCGGATCATCGCCAAGGTCGGCGTTGACATGGTGCCGATCATCGTGGACGAAGCCGACCACCTGGTGCGCAGCACGGCCAGCCTGCTTGAAGTCTTGCGCGACATCACCGACGTGACGGGCTGCATGTGCTTCCTGGTCGGCATGGAGCACTTCCCCATGAAGGTCGCGCGTTATGGCCACATCGCCAGCCGCGTGGCCAAGGTGGTCGAGTTCGAGACGCTGTCGATCGGCGACATCCGCGCCACGGTGAACGCCAAGGCCTCGCTGGGCTCCGAACCGAATGCCCCCGCACTGCCGATGGACGAGGACGTGGTGGCCGAGATCCACAAGCAGTGCTCTGGCCGCATGCGCCTGGCGCTGAACGCGATCGCCAACATTGAGGGCTGGGCGCACGCCAACGGCTGGAAGAAGGTCACCCTGGCCGACATCAAGGGCAAGGCCCTGTGCACCGAGTTCAGCGGCAAGCCGCTGGGCGTCTCGGCCAACCGCGTCAAGTAATGAGCGCCGCCGCCATGACGCCCGCCCTCAAGCCCGTCGAAGAGCTGCGCTGGGTCGCCTCGGCCGTGCTGCAGGCGCTGGCCGAGCGCGGCAAGGGCAAGGGCGACACATTCACCGCCGCCGATCTGCTGGCATGGGTGCCCGCGTTGTCGGCGGGAGCCAAGCGAACCAACGCCACGACGCGCCTGGTCGGGCTGGGCCTGCTCACGTACCGCCAGGGCTTCGACGCCGACACGGCTGATCTGCAAGGCACCTACACGGTTACAGCGGCCGGCGCCGAGGCGATCCAGGCAGCCAAGGCGGGCAAGGCCCACAAGAGCGGCCCCAAGCGACCGCACGGCAACCGCCCGCAGTCCGCCAGCGCCTTCAGCACGCAGCTGTGGCGCCTGGTGCGCGCACGGCGCCTGCTGGACGCCAAGGAAGCCGCCGAGACGCTGGTGGATGCCGGCGACGACGTGAAGAAGGCAGAACAGCACGCCTCCAAGCTGTTCCGCCGCTGGGAGCTGACCGGCCACCTGGCTGCGAGCAAGCAGCGCGTCCACAGGGTCGGCACCAGCAACGGTCACAAGCGCTACGTGCTGATCAACGACTGCGGCCCGATGCCGCCTCAATCTCCCTCCAAGAAGACCGCATGAGCTACAAGAAGGAACCCTGGTTTGCCCTGCTGCAAGCCACTGCGCAGACGCTCAACCGCGCCAAGGTGGCCGGCCTGCTGGGCGTCAGCGCACCCACCATCAGCCAGGTGCTCAACGGCTCCGGCAAATACGGTGACGGCACGGCCAGCACAGACAAGCTGGCCGAGAAGGTGATCCACACCTTTGGCCGCTACTCCTGCCCGCACCTGTCTGAGCAGACCGGCTTTGGCGATAAGGCGGTGGAAATCACGGCCGATCAATGCCGGACCTATGCCCATCGGCCCGCACCAGCGGGCAGTCCCGGCGACATGCAGCACTGGCAGGCCTGCAACCGCTGCCCCCACAAGGCGCACACCGCGCCACCCACCGCGCGTGAAGTCAAGCCGCGCAAACCCCGCAACCAGGAGACCTCTCATGAAGCTCTTTAACTCAGCGCGGGCGCACGCCACGCAGCTGGCCCAGCACTTCCTGCTGGGCGGCCCTGTCGGCGTCTTCTACGCCGTCAAGCTGGCCTGGCTGCGCGCCCGCGCCGCGCGGATCAGTCTGCACATCCACCGGGAGCAGGAACTGCACCGCGCCAACCTCAAGGCCCTGAATCACGAGCTGAACGAGGTGATCAGCGCACAGCAGGGCACCAACATTGCCGCTGCGCAGTTCTGGAGCTGGTGCGACAAGAAGGCGGGGCAGTCATGAGCGTCGAACGCATCCTGCCGGTGGCGCGCGAGCTGGCCGCCCGCCCTGAGGGCATGAGCAATGGCGACTTGGCTATGGCCGCCAACCTGACAGCCAGCGCTGCGGGCGCCTACATCCAGGTGTACATGAACAATGGGCACATCTTCAGGGGCCAGCCTGACGGAAAACGCGCCCGCTACTTCACCACCCAAACCGCCGCCGACGCCTTTCGGGACGGCAACCAGAAGCCACTGACCCTGCAGCGCGCCAGCCCCGACATGCTGGCCCGCGCGGCCGTGGCCCAAATGCGCAAGGACCAGATCCGCAGCAGCGCGAGCCTGGCAGAGACGCTGCACGTCAAGCCCGAGCAGATCGACGCGGCGCTCGCCCCGCTGGTCAACGCCCATTACCTTACCCGCGTGAACGTCCTGCGCGGTGGCGTGACGATGTTCGACTACAGGTTTTCGGCAGCGTGGACGCCCAAGTCTGAGGACTTCGATGGCCTGGTGTGGGACGGTGCCTCCCCCCAAGCCAACGTGAGCCCGGTGGCCGCGCCAAAGGCCACGCCCGCACCCAGCCCGCGGCCTGCGCCCGCCACGGCGCCTGTGGCCCCGCCAAAGCCCGCCAGGGACGCCTTGGCGGCTGGTGGAGACCTGGGCCGTCGGCCCCTGCACGCCGAGCCGGACCCGGTCGAGCGCAAGGCCGAGAAGGCAATCGAGGCCGCTGCGGAGTTAAAGCGGCCTACGGTGCTGAATGTCCTGCGTGCCGACGACATGGTCTGCGCCATGAACTCGCGCGGTGAACTTGCACTCGACCTGGCAAACGACACGGTGCTCAAGTTCACGCCGGCCAGCGCGCTGGCGCTCAAGCGGTTCCTGGACAACACGACGGTCCTCGAATCGCTCAGCCTGGTGGAGCAGCCGTGATGTACCAAAGCCTGAGCAGCTACATGGTGGCCTTGGCTGCGCTGGTGCCCAAGCGCGGCAGCGCCATCACCACCTTGGCGCTGGCCACCGCGAGCAATTTGAGCGCCGAGCGCGTGCGCCTTGAGCTGCAACCGCTGGTGGACGCCGGCAGCGTCGTCTATGACGCAGCCAGCGACACCTACACAACCCCGGCCCAGCCGGCGCTGGCCTGAGCACCGCCATGCAGACCGCCCAGCTGCTCAACGCGCTCAGCCGCCACCTCGGCCAGGCCCAAGGCGTGCGCGCCGCCGACCTGGCGCGCGATCTGGCCGTCAGCACACGCCAGATCCGCAAGGGCGTGAGCGCGCTGCGTGACGAGGGTGTGGCCGTCTGCGGCACGCCCAGGACGGGCTACTACATCGCCACCACCCCGGAAGAGCTGCGCCAGACGCTGGCCTTCCACAAGAAACGCCTGGAGCACGAGGCGCGGATCGTCCGCCACCTCGAAGCCCTATGCACCCCGGCCCTGATGGGTCAACAACTTCTCAATCAAGCCTGACAAGGAGAACGACATGGCTACCACCAAGCTGAAGGCGAAGGCCCAGACCTACGCCCCGCAAACCCCCAACGACTGCGCCGCCGACATCAAGAAGCTGGGTGATCTGCAGCGCGATTTTGCCCGCCAGCAAGCCGACATGAACGACGAGATCGCGGCGATCACGAAGCGCTACCAGCCCAAACTGGAAGCACTGAGCGAGCGCATCGCCACGTTGCAGCAGGGCGTGCAAACGTACTGCGAGGCGAACCGCAGCACGCTGACCAACGACGGCAAAGTCAAGACGGCCAACTTCGTCACCGGTGACGTCCAGTGGCGCCAGCGACCGCCCAGCGTGTCGATCCGCGGCGCCGATGCCGTGATCGAGGTTCTGCAGCGCATGGGCCTGTCGCGCTTCGTTCGCACCAAGGAAGAAGTGAACAAGGAGGCGATCCTCAACGAGCCGGACGCCGTGCGCGGTATCGCTGGCATCAGCGTGGTCACCGGGGTCGAGGACTTCGTGATTTCCCCGTTTGAAGCCGCAGCGGAGGCCCGCTGATGAGCACCATCCAGGTTGCACAGATCAGCATGGGTTACAGCCCCGCCTTGCCCGACGGGGGCCTGTGCCCTGGCTGCGTCCACGTCAAGTTCGAGGACGGCCTGCGCTGCACCAAAGGCGGCTTTTGGGTGCGCCGCGCCGCCGGCTGTAACGAATTCCAGCCGAAGCCCGCCGAACCGCCCAAGGTCCAGATCGGCCCCACCGATATCTAGTTTTCTCCAATGGTCGTTGTTGGCGACCCCCTGGCTTCGGCCAGGGTCTTTTTCAAAGGTGATCATGACCATTACCCTCAAAACCACCCCCGATCAGCTCAAGGAGCTGCTCGACGCCGCGTGCTTCAGCACAGCAGCCGAGCTGAACGTCAACCGCTGCGTCCTCATGCAGGTTCTGCGCGATGTCGAGGCTGGCCACGAACTGCACGCGCTCATCAACAACCCACACACCGACGAGTTCCTGCAGGCCACACAACTGGAAGCCGCCCACCAGCGCGACCGCTGGGGCGAGGCCCATGACAGGGGCAAGAGCGCGGAGAACTGGTTCTGGCTGGTGGGTTACCTGGCCGGCAAATGCCTGCGCGCGGTCATCACGGGCGACAAGGCCAAGGCGCTGCACCACACCATCAGCAGCGCCGCTGCCCTGGCCAACTGGTACGAGGCGATCAAGAAAGACGAGACCGGCGCCGGCATGGGCCACGACCGCGACATCAAGCCTGTCGAGATCGCCCGCTTTGAAAACGCCGCGCTGCCCGTGGTTCATCTGAATCAAGACCTCTACTCGGGCCGCTGACATGCAGGTCGCCGCCGCCACCACTACCTACCTGCCCGCGCGCCAGTCGCAGGCAGATGCCGACCGCTTCTGGGCTACCCAGGAGTGGAAAAAGTACGTCGTCACGCTGGAGTGCGGGCCGCAGCGCGCGAAGCTGTCTGAGACGCGCTACGTCACGGCGCGCACGCAGGCGCTCGCAATCAAGGCCGCCAAGCGAAACGCGATGCGGGTCAAGAAGCCCACCCACGTGCAGTGCCGCTACGCCACCGCCCAAGACCTGGGCTGTGTGCAGGTCGTTCGCCAGGAGAAGCCGCTATGAACTGCAAGCCCGATCAAATGGCCTGGATCGTCGTGCCCAAGGATCAGTGCCGACGCGGTGTCGAGCAGCTCAACGGTCGGATAGTTCGAACCATACGTCTGTTGCCGGGCGCTCCTGTGGCCACCTGGGAAGTGACGCCCGAACAGCAGGTCCACTTCACAGCTCGTGGTGTCGATCCCTTCGGCCGCGTGCTGGAACCTGGCGATATCGGCGTATGCGAAGGCATTCCTGATCACTACCTGCGCCCCTTTGACCCTGACAGCGAGCCTGAGCCCGTGGTGCGCGAACTGGAGGCCGCGTGATGCTTAAGCGAGCCTGCGATGCCAATCACTGTGGAGTGCCCACCGATTCAAGCAAGGGCATGTGCCCGCATCACTGGCGCATGGTGCCTCTGGACGTTCAGCGGCGCATATACGCCGCCGCCCGCAAGTTCACCACCTCGGCCGAGCGCCTTTCCAGCGTCGAGTTCTTGGAGGCCTGGGCCGATGCGGTTGAGTTCGTCGCCATGCAGGAGGGCAGGCTTACTCGCAACGCTTACCGCAATTTGGCCAATTGGACGAAGCGCCGGGCGCTCACCACTGCAGCGCCATCACTCAAAAAGACCGGCCAATCGGGTGATGGCCTGTCTCTCCGAAGCAGTATCACTCGCCCGCAAATACCGAAAGCACCACTATGAACATGAAAGAAGGTTTCCCCACCACACCCGGCACGCCCTACGGAGGCGGCTTCTACGACGGCCCCATCGTCCTTGGCAACGAGGTGTGGGGCCAGGTCAGTGCCCCCAAGGCGCAAGGTCAGATCACCGGCATCTGGATGCCAAAGAGCAGCAACGTCATCGGGGCCACAAGCTACGTTGACGGCCTGGCCAACACCCGCGCAATGGCGGACGCGGGCAGTCCCATCGCGCAGCAGGCTCTGGCTTGCCGCATCGCGGGCTTTGACGACTGGCACATCGGGGCACGGGACCAGGTGGAGCTGCAGTACCGGCACCACAAGCCCACCAAGCAGATGAACGCCGGCAACTTCCGCGACGGTGACAACCCGAGCAGTTACCCGGCCGGCTATCGCTACAGCAGCGACATGCCGCTCCAAACGCTGGACCCGCTGTTTCAAGAGGACGGTGTCGAGGCATTTGAACCGATGGGCTATTGGACAAGCACGCAGTACTCGGCCTACTACGCCTGGTCTCAGCTCTTCTACTACGGCGGCCAGCACCTCAACGCCAAGAGCTGGGAGCTGGGCGTCAAGTTCGTCCGCAGATTCTTCATCGGTCATTTGACCCTTCGGTAATTCATTGCCGGCGCGCAGCGCCGGTCGAAATTTTTCAGGAGCACCGTTATGCGCACTCTGACCGTCCCAAACTTTGCCGCCGCCGTCACCGGCCAGGGCGGCGTTCTCGGCCCGCTGATGCGCGCTGAGCCCAGCTCAGGCCAAGAGGACTACTTCATCATCGTGCCGACCGATCCGGCCAGCGTGATCGCCAAGATCGCCTATGGCGGCGAGGGCAAAACCACCAAGGGCGCGGACAGCGAATGGGACGGCCTGGCCAACACCCGCGCGCTGGCCACCAGCAAGACCAAACACCCTGCAGCGCGCGCTGCCGTTGAGCTGGTGATTGACGGGCACCAGGACTTCTACCTGCCCGCCAGGCGTGAAGCACGCGTGCTGCAGGCCATGCTCCCTGAGCTGTTCTATCCAGCCGCCCAGTGGACCAGTACGCAGTTCTCGGCCCACTACGCCTGGTCTCAGTACTTCAACTACGGCGACCAGTACTACGACGGCAAGAGCTGGGAGCTGGGCGTCAAGTTCGTCCGCAGATTGCCCCTTTCGTTCTTTAGCACTTCGGTCCTTTAACCGGCGCGCAGCGCCGGTCGAAATTTCAAAATGACTCTCCACACCAAACTGGAAATCCACAAGGCCGCATACGCCTTACTGGGCCTGGCCACGGATGCGCAGGCGAACATGCGCAGGCCGTTCAACAGGTCGCTTGGTGTGCGAGTCCACGACGAATGCATCGCCTTGCTGGTGCTGATCGCCAAGATCAACGCCACCGAGCCCGGCGAGGCCCGCGTGCCGCTGATCGCGCACCTGCTGGAATGCATCGACGTGGTGAAGTTCCTGATGCGTATCTGCATCGACAAACAGCTGATCGCGCCGTCGATCTGGCAGCAGTCGAACAACACTCTACAAAGCCTCGGCAAGCAGGGCGGTGGGTGGCTAAAGTGGGAACGTCAGGTCAAAGACCAGCGCCGCGCTGCGGCGCACCACAGCAACGCGTCTGACGCATGAAAGTCAAGATTTTCATGCCTGTACGCTCTTTGAATCTGGTCCCGCCCCTGGCTCACGAGGCCACGGACAAGTGCGCAACGGATACCACTGGACAGCTTCAGCTTTGGTCCGGCACAGATACTCAGCTGATCGGCGAATGCCTTCGGCCGGGCGTCGTGGATAGCGGGAATCGACGCAGTACTCGGCCAACTACGCCTGGTATCAGAACTTCAACAACGGCAACCAGAACAACAACGACAAGAGCTGGGAGCTGGGCGTCAAGTTCGTCCGCAGATTCAATGCCCCTCGGGGCACCTTTTCAGGCCGGCGACCTGGCCCAGGCATTCCTGGACTGCCGCCGGCACAAGCGCAACACGCCCGCCTGGCAAGCCTTCGAAGCTGATTGCGAACGCCACTTGGTTGAGATCGAAGAAGAGCTGCGCGCGGGCACCTACCGGCCCGGCCCGAGCAACTGCTTTGTGGTGACGCACCCTAAGCCCCGTGAGGTATGGGCCGCCCAGCCCCGTGATCGCGTTGCCCACCACCTTCTCTACAACCACATCGCCCAGCGCTTCCACAACAGCTTTGAGGCCGCCAGCAGCGCATGCATTCCCGGTCGGGGCACGCTGTACGCGGCCAACCGGCTTGAGCACGACATCAGGTCGATCACGCGGAACTGGAAGCGGCCGGCCAGGTACCTCAAGTGCGACCTGTCGAACTTCTTTGTGTCGATAAAGAAGCCGGTCCTGCGCGAGCTGCTCGCCGAACGCATCACAGAACCGTGGTGGCTGTGGCTTGCCGAAACGATCCTCTTCCACGATCCGCGTACCGATGTGAGAGTCTGCAGCCCATCGCATGTACTGGCCTTGGTGCCGCCCCACAAGAGCCTGTTTAACGCGCCCGATGACGCGGGCTTGCCTATCGGCAACTTGTCGAGCCAGTTCTTCGCCAATGTCTTGTTGGACCCGCTGGACAAGTTCGTCAAGCACCAGCTTCGCTGCAAGCACTACATCCGGTACGTCGATGACTTCGTGCTGCTGCACGAAGACCCGCAATGGCTCAGCGCAGCCCTTGCCAGGATCACCGCCTTTCTACCCGAGCGCCTGGAGCTGAACCTGAACCCCACAAAGACCATCCAGCAGCCCGTGGAGCGCGGGATCGACTTCGTGGGCCATGTGATCAAACCCTGGTGCCACACGACGCGCCGCAGGACATTAAACACGGCGCTGCGTCGGTTGGAGCACATGGAGCCCGGCGACGTGTTTTCCGTTGGCAATAGCTACCTTGGCTTGATGGGCCAGGCTCAGGAGAGCCACACCGACAGAGCGCGAATCTGTAACGCACTGCGCCGCCGTGGCCACGCCGTCAGCGGAGACCTTTCCAAAGCTCACAGGAGCGCTGCATGAACCTGGGCGAACTCAACACTGAACTCTGGCTCTTCATGCTCCAGTCCGGCGACTGGTGGACGCCTCAAGAGCTGGACCGTCAGTTTGCATTCAAGCCCGGCACGACCTGGGAACGCTTGCACAGCATGGTGCGCCACGGCTCAGTGGCCAAGCGACAGGTTCAAGGTACCCGGTCGGTCAAGTTCGCTGTGACAGCCACTTGTCGCGTCCCACGCGGCATCGCGGTGGGCAAGGTACAGGTGCGCTATGTCCTGGAAGAGGAGCAGCACGCATGAAGCCGCTATTGCGTACCGCCTCCGACAAGGCCGATCAACGGCGAAAGGAACTGGCACAGATCCACATCGCCGTGGCCGCCCTCGCTTGGTCCGAAGCGGACTACCGGAACATCCTGCAGGCAAAGACGGGGCGAGCATCTGCCGGCGATCTGGACAGCACCGGCCGTAAGCGCTTCCTTGAGCACCTTCGCCAGTGTGGCTGGAAGCCCCAAGGAAATGGTCCGCGCCTGACCAAACAGCAGTGGCTGGTGCAGCGCCTCTGGAAAGACCTCGGCCAGGCCGGCGCGCTTGAAGACAAGTCCGCCGCCGCACTCAACCGCTTCATCAAGGCCCAGGGCGGCCCGGATGAACTCCGCTTCCTCGGCACCAGCCACGCCAGCCTGGTGATCGAAGCACTCAAGAGCTGGCTGCAGCGTGTGAAGACCAAATGAGTGCGGCACGGATTGTTTGCCAGTTCAGCTGCGGCGCCGCATCAGCGGTGGCTACCAAGCTCGCCTTAGCGCAGTACACGGGCAAACACAAGGTTGAAATCATCAACGCCTTCATCAAGCAGGAGCACGAGGACAATCGCCGCTTCCTGGGTGACTGCGAACGCTGGTTTGAACGGCCGATCACCCAGCTGCGCAACGACAAGTACGACGGTGACATCGTGAAGGTGTTCCGGCTGCGCCAATTCATCAAGGGCCCGCGCGGCGCCATTTGCACCGTGGAGTTGAAGCGCAAGCTGCTGGACCGCTGGAAGCAGCCCAGCGACGTGATCGTGTTTGGCTTCACCGCCGAAGAAGAAGATCGCTGGGAAGATTGGATGCAGGCCAATCCGGGCCGTATCGCCCTTGCGCCCCTCGTGACGGCGGGCTTGACGAAAGAGGACTGCAAGGCAATGGTGCTGCGCGCCGGCATCCGCCTGCCGGTGATGTACGAGTTGGGATACGACAACGCCAACTGCAAAGGTTGTGTGAAGGGCGGCGAAGGCTACTGGCGCGCCATCCGGCACGACTTCCCCGGGGAGTTCGAGTCAATTTGCCTGGTGCAGGACGAGCTAGGCCCTGGGTCGTGGTTCCTGCGGTATCGCAGCGGTCCGAAGAAGGATCAGCGTTTCCCGTTGCGCGACCTACCAGACGGTCCGATCGTGCGGAACGAGGGGCTTCCTAGCTGCAGCTTCTTCTGCGAAATGGCCGAGCAGGACTACGCGGCATGAAGAACTGGGCCGATCTTTCCACGAACCTGCTGCCCAAGCTGCTGCAGGACTTTGTGCGCCTGATCGGCCTGCAGGCCACCATGCTGCTCGTTGAGCGGTTCGGTGGCCTGCGTATCTACATCCCGCTTCACCCCACGCCGGAGCATCACTTCGCGCAGCTGATTGGCTTTGACAACCTGGTCAAGCTGGCCGGTGAATTTGGGCGCGAAACGCACTTCGAACTGCCGAAAGCTCAGCAGGCGCTGCTGGCTGTTCGCAATGCCAAGATGCGGTCGGAATACGGCCCAAAGTCGCTCCGCGTTCTAGCCGCAGAGTACAAGCTCACCGAGCGCCAGGTGACGCGGATCGTCGGCGCCGACATACCCAACGATGTCCAACCGGCGCTGTTCGAGTAGAATCCGGTCACCGTCCGACGTAAGCATTGATCGGCACAAGCGATGCCCCGGTCCCGCCGGGAGATGGTGGTTAGCCAGGCCACACATACGAACGGTCACAACGCCCAGCCCTGCTGGGCGTTGTGCTTTCTGGCGTTAGTTAAAGTCGGACGCGCCGTCGATCAATGTCCGACTTTAACCATCCTGCGTCCACGAATTCTGCGTCCGAGTTCGCGAACTCGGACGTTTGCAAGCCGCCGACGCAAATCGCTGCAAACCCGCGTGGCACAAAGGAAAAGTGAAGTCGGACACGAAAAACCGTCCGAGTTCCGAACGTCCGAGTTCAGGGCGGGCTCAGCACAGGCGGCCAGCGCGGCGGCCGTGCGCCTGGCTGCGTTCCGTGGCCCTGATTCCCCAATGAAAGCGGCCCGTGGGGCGCACGAACCGATCCGGCCCATGATCCGCCCGCCGAAGGCCAGCTGACGCCCGCCAGGGCCTGTTTTGGCCCCACGGTAGCCCATTTGGTGCCAAAGCCGATCAGCCGGGCCGGAGTCCTACAATCCCCCGCAGGCCCGCGCCAAATAAGGCGAGGGCCGTTTTTTCTTTAACTCGGGGATGGTGTCAAAACGAGCAGTCCCCCACAGGTCAATGCAAGGATTACAAGTGCGAAGGGCGCTTCTTCCTGGCCGGTGTCAACGGACTGTGTACTGCGCCATCCGAGCGTCGCGGGCGCCTTAAAATACAATGAATACACGTATCACAGGAGTCCGCCATGGCCACTTCCATCCGGCTTGATGCCGCCATAGAACAGCGTCTGGACCACCTCGCCAGTCAGACCGGCCGGACCAAGGCCTATTACCTGCGCGAGCTGGTCACCAATGGTCTGGACGACCTTGAAGACTATTACCTCGCCGCCAACACCATGGAACGCGTGCGCAAGGGTGAGGAGCGCGTGTTCACGCTGGACGAAGTGGAGCGCGACCTTGGCCTGGCAGATTGAGTTAACCGCCACTGCGGCCAGGCAGCTCAGCAAGCTCGACAAAGGGGAGGCCCGGCGCCTCACCAGCTTTCTGCGTCACCGCCTTGCCGTCACTGAAGACCCACGCTCACTGGGCAAGGCACTGACTGGCCCTCAGCTGGGTACCTTCTGGCGATACCGCGTGGGTGACTACCGGATCATCTGCGCCATTCAGGATGGCGCGCTACGCATCCTCGTCATCGAAATGGGCAACCGCAAGGACGTTTACCGCTAGCACCGTGTTGCGAGTGCCCGCTTGGTAAACTCTCCGCCCCGCTTCACAGCCCCTGGACACACACCATGACCCGCTGCACACGAAGCCGCCACCGGGCCGTCGCGCATGTCTTTGCCGCGCTGGCCCTGTTGGCAGGCTCACTGGCTTACCTTCCCCAAAATGCCGCCGCGCAGGGCTTCGTGCGCGAAGCCCCCAAGGACGTGCGCCCAGGCCGCCTGGTCGTGACGGCCGCGCCGGAAATTACCCTGGACGGCAAGCCCGACCGGCTGTCGCCCGGTTCGCGCATCCGCAACCTGAACAACCTGCTGGTGATGTCGGCCAGCATCACCGGCCAGGACATCCCCGTGGTGTACCGGCGCGACGCCGCCGGGCTGGTGCATGAGGTCTGGGTGCTGACGCCCGACGAGTACCGCCGCCTGGGCGGCGTGGACGCCAGCAGCGCCGAAGGCTTCAAGCGCCTGAACGAGCTGTTGGCGCTGATTTTTGGCGCACGCAAGTAAGCCGGGGGCCGCATGAGCAAGAAAGTCTTTATCAAAACCTTCGGCTGCCAGATGAACGAGTACGACTCGGACAAGATGGCCGATGTGATGAACGCCGCGCAGGGCTACGAACCCACGCAGGACGTGGAGCAGGCCGACCTGATCCTGTTCAACACCTGTTCGGTGCGCGAAAAGGCACAGGAGAAGGTGTTCAGCGACCTGGGCCGCGTGCAGCACCTCAAGAAAAAAGGCGTGCTGATCGGCGTGGGCGGCTGCGTGGCCAGCCAGGAGGGCGCCGAGATCATCAAGCGTGCGCCCTATGTGGACGTGGTGTTTGGCCCGCAGACCCTGCACCGCCTGCCCGAGCTGCTGGACGCGCGCGCGCGCCAGCAGCGCCCGCAGGTGGACATCAGCTTTCCCGAGATTGAAAAGTTCGACCACCTGCCGCCCGCCCGGGTCGAGGGCGCGACGGCCTTCGTGAGCATCATGGAAGGCTGCAGCAAGTACTGCAGCTACTGCGTGGTGCCCTACACGCGGGGCGAAGAGGTCTCGCGCCCGTTTGACGACGTGCTGACTGAAATCGCGGGGCTGGCCGAGCAGGGCGTGCGCGAGGTCACGCTGTTGGGCCAGAACGTCAATGCCTACCGCGGCGCCATGGGCGGCACCGCCGAGATCGCCGACTTCGCGCTCTTGATCGAGTATGTGGCCGACATTCCCGGCATCGAGCGCATCCGCTACACCACCAGCCACCCCAACGAGTTCACCCAGCGCCTGATTGACGTGTATGCCAGGGTGCCCAAGCTGGTGAGCCACCTGCACCTGCCGGTGCAGCATGGCAGCGACCGCATCCTGATGGCCATGAAACGCGGCTACACCGCCATGGAATACAAGAGCACCGTGCGCAAGCTGCGCGCGATCCGCCCCGACATGGCCATGAGCAGCGACTTCATCGTGGGCTTTCCCGGCGAGACGGACGACGACTTCAGCAAGATGATGAAGCTGATCGACGACGTGCAGTTCGACAACAGCTTCAGCTTCATCTTCAGCCCACGCCCGGGCACGCCCGCGGCCAACCTGCATGACGACACGCCGCATGCCGTGAAGCTGGCGCGGCTGCAGCAGCTGCAGGCCGTGATCGAGGCCAACATCCGCCGCTTCAGCGCCGAACGCGTGGGCACCGTGCAGCGCATCCTGGTGGAAGGCCCGTCGCGCAAGGACGCGTCCGAGCTGGCCGGGCGCACCGAATGCAACCGCGTGGTCAACTTCCGCGGCCATCCGCGCCTGGTAGGCCAGATGGTGGACGTGACGGTCACCGAGGCCTACCCGCATTCCCTGCGCGGCGAGGTCCGCCTGGCGCAGCCCGAGCCGGCCTGACGCGCCAGCCTTCGCGCATGGGTTCTTTCCGCCAGCTGCTGCTGGTTGCTTTCCTGTTGATCGCCGCGCTGCTGGGCGGCACCGCCCTGCGCGCGGTCGTGATCCTGGACCGGCTCATGGCCCAGAGCAGCACCGAGGCCGCGCGCGCGCTGGACCTGAGCGCGGCGGTGCAGTCGCTGGCCGCCCGCACCACGGCCATGGAGCGCGCCGCGCGCCAGTCGCTGATCCTGAGCGACAGCGTGCTGCGCCGCCAGTTCGAGGCGGAAGCCGGCAACGCCCGCGCCGCGGTGGACCGCATGGTCAAGGAAGGGCTGCCCGGCGCCGATACCGTGGCCTGGCGCGCGCAGCTGGACACGATCGACGGCTGGATGGATGGACCCGGCGCCACGGCGCTGGACCGCGAACGCGCAGTGGCGGCGGCCTTTCGCGAGCTGGGCGCGATCAACAGCGCCATCTCGGGCCAGGTGCAGGCCCTGATCGAAAGCCGCAACACCGCCCTGCAGGAACAGCTGGGCGCCAGCCGCGCGCGCCTGATGCAGCAGGTGGTGCTGGCCATTGTCATTGCGGTCACGCTGGCATTCGCGCTGGGCATCTGGCTGGCACGGCCATTTGGCAGGCTGGAGGCCGCCATTGCCGGCCTGGGCGAAAACCAGCTCAGCCAGCCCATCGACATCCCCGGCCCGTCGGACGTGCGCCGCGTCAGCCAGCGCCTGGAATGGCTGCGCCTGCGCCTGACCGAGCTGGACGAGGACAAGGCGCGCTTTCTGCGCCATGTGTCGCATGAGCTCAAGACACCGCTGGCCGCGCTGCGCGAGGGCGTGGCCCTGCTGGAAGACGGCGTGACGGGCGAGCTCAACGCGAGCCAGCGCGAGGTGGCGCGCATCCTGCACCAGAACACGCTGGCCCTGCAGCGCCAGATCGAGGCACTGCTGCGCTTCAATGCGGCGGCATTCGAGGCGCGCCAGCTCAACCGCCGCCCCACCGACCTGCTGGCCCTGCTGGAAGAACAGGTCGAGGCGCAGCGGCTGCAATGGCGCGGGCGCGGCCTGGCCGTCAGCGTGCAGGGCGCGCCCCTGACGGTGCCGGTGGACGCCGACAAGCTGGGCACGGCGATCGCCAACATCCTGTCCAACGCCATCCGTTTTTCGCCCGCGGGCAGCACCATCCGCATGACCCTGTCCCAGGCCCCCGGCGTCGCGCGCATCGACATTGCCGACGCCGGCCCCGGCATTGCGAGCGCCGACCGCGCGCGCGTATTCGAGCCCTTTTACCGGGGCGAGCGCCAGCCCGAGGACGCAGTGCCCGGCACCGGCATCGGCCTGTCCATCGTGCGCGAGTACGTGGCCGCCCATGGCGGGCAGGTCGCGCTGTTGTCTGATGGCGCGGGCACCGTTTTCCGTATAGAAATCCCCCATGCACGTTGAGTCCCCTGCATTGATTGAAACCCAAACCCGCCTTGGCCTGCCGCAGCGATTGCTGCTGGCAGCCTGCGCTGCCACCATCGTGGCCGGCTGCACCAGCGTGAAGCCGGCCGAGCCCCCGCCGCCCGCACCCGTCATCGTCGTGGCGCCACCGCCCGCACCGCCCGCGCCAGCACCCGCTGCGGCCACGCCGGCACCGCCTGCCCCGGCGCCCGCCGCGCTGGCGCTGGACTACGCGGACCGCCTGCGCGCGCTGACAGTGCCGGGGCTGGCCCAGGAAATCACCCGCCTGGGCGAGCCCGGCGCCGCGCCGCTTGGCCAGCTGCAACTGGCCATGGCGCTAGCCCTCACGCGGGTGCCGTCCGACCTGCAACGCGCCCAGGCGCTGCTGCAGCGTGTGCTGGACAACGGCAGTGACGAGGCACGCAGCCTGCACCCGCTGGCGCGCCTGCTGGCCGCGCAGTACGCGGAACAGCGCCGTGCCGAGGAAGCCACCGAACGCCAGGCCCAGCAGTTGCGCGATGCACAGCGCCGCATCGACCAGCTCAATGACCGGCTGGAAGCCGTGCGGGCCATTGAGCGCAGCCTGTCCAGGCGGCCCGCTGGCGCAGCCTCCGCGCCGCGCAGCCCCGCCCCCTGACGCCACAACCGCCCCCACGCCCATGGCTGACACCCACCGAACCAGTTCCCCGGCCCACCACCAGCCGCGCCTGCTGGTGGTGGACGACGACGCCGACATGCTGCGCCTGCTGTCCATGCGGCTGACCGCGGCCGGCTACCGTGTGAGCGCCGTGGGCTCGGCCGAGGCCGCGCTGGCCCAGCTGGACATCGAAAGGCCCCAACTGGTGCTGAGCGACGTGCGCCTGCCCGGGCGCGACGGCCTGGCGCTGTTTGACGAGATCCGCGCGCGCCACCCCTCGCTGCCGGTGATCCTGCTCACGGCCCACGGCACCATCCCCGACGCGGTGGAAGCCACCGCGCGCGGCGTGTTCACCTACCTGACCAAGCCCTATGACGGGCGCGAACTGCTGGACAAGATTGCCCAGGCGCTGGCCCTGGGCGCACCGGCCGAGGCCGCCGCGCATGGCGACGAGGCCTGGCGCAGCGAGATCATCAGCCGGTCCAGCCGCATGGCCGAGCTGCTGGCGGATGCCTGGCTGGTGGCCAAGTCAGACGCCAGCGTGCTGCTGCGCGGCGACAGCGGCACCGGCAAGGAGATGATGGCGCGCGCCATCCACCGGGCCAGCCCGCGCGCCGCGCGGCCCTTCATCGCGGTCAACTGCGGCGCCATCCCCGAGGCGCTGCTGGAGTCCGAGCTGTTCGGCCACGTCAAGGGCGCGTTCACCGATGCGGTGGCCAACCACAAGGGCCTGTTCCAGGCCGCCGACGGCGGCACCCTGCTGCTGGACGAAATCGGCGACATGCCGCCGGCGCTGCAGGTCAAGCTGCTGCGCGTGCTGCAGGAAAAGGCCGTGCGCCAGGTGGGCGCGAGCCAGTCCATCCCGGTGGACGTGCGCATCATCTCGGCCACCCACCGCGACCTGGAGGCCGCCATGGCCGCCGGACAGTTCCGCGAAGACCTGTATTACCGCCTGAACGTGGTGACGCTGTCGCTGCCGCCGCTGGCCGACCGGCGCGAAGACATCGCGCTGCTGGCCAACCATTTCCTGCACAAGCTGGCGGCCAAGTACGGCCAGCGGCTGTCGGGCTTCGCACCCGAGGCGCTGAAGGCGCTGACCACCGCCGCCTGGCCCGGCAATGTGCGCCAGCTGTACAACGTGGTAGAGCAGGTCTGCGCGCTGTCCACCACGCCGCTGGTGCCGCTGGCATTGGTGCAGCGCGCCCTGCGAGTGCCCTCTGCCGAGGTACTGACCTATGCCGAAGCCAAGCAGCGCTTTGAGCGCGGCTACCTGGTGGGCCTGCTCAAGATGACCGACGGCAACGTGGCGGACGCGGCGCGGCTGGCCGGACGCAACCGCACGGAGTTCTACCGGCTGCTGCAGAAAAACGAGCTGACGCCGGGGCATTTCCAGGCCGAGCTCAGCACGCTGTCGCCATCCGGCGACACGCCCAAGTCATTGAAATAAAAGGGATTTCTGGTTCGGCGGCGCTGCTGGCCCAGCGCGGCGTCGCCCCCGAGCGACAAAACCCGGGGGTTTACCCGGAGTTTTTGCGTGCCTGCCGCCAGGAACAGCGCCTGTACCGCTCTAAGTCCTTGAATTAAAAGGAATTTTTAAGGCTGGCACAGGGTTTGCCCTAGCAGGGCATGAGCTTGCGTTTTTTCGCTGTAGTGCTGGGGGGCTGGCTGGCCGCCACTGCGGCTGCGCAGGCGCCGGTGTTCGACTTTGACACCCTCACGCAAAAGGCCCGCGAGCAGGCCGCCCAGCCCTGGCAGGCGCCTGCCAGCACCACCCCGGCCGAGCTGGTCCAGCTGGACTACGACGGCATGCGCGACATCCGCTGGCGGCCCGAACGCGCCCTGTGGCGCGATGCGCAGCTGCCGTTCGAGGCGATGTTCTTTCACCTCGCGGCCTACCACACGGCGCCGGTGCGCATCCACGAAATCACGCCTCAAGGTGTGCAGCCGCTGGGCTTTCGCAGCAGCGACTTCGACTACGGCAAAAACCGCCTGACCCCGCAGGCCTGGGGCGACATCGGCTTTGCCGGCTTTCGCCTGCACTACCCGCTGAACACCCCGCAGTACAAGGACGAGCTGGTCGTCTTCCAGGGCGCCAGCTACTTCCGCGCGCTGGGTGCTGGCCAGCAATACGGGCTGTCCGCGCGCGGGCTGGCCATCGACCCGCATGGCGCGGGGGCCGAGGAATTCCCGCGCTTTTCCGAATTCTGGCTGCAGCGCCCCGCGCCTGGCGCGCAGCAGGTCACGGTGTATGCGCTGCTGGAATCGCCACGCGCCACGGGGGCCTACCAGTTCGACATCACGCCCGGCACCGCCAGCGTGATGCAGGTGCGCGCCCGGGTGTTCCTGCGTGCGGGGGCAAGCCCCGTGCGCGTGCTGGGCCTGGCGCCGCTGACCAGCATGTTCATGTCTGGCGAGAACCAGCCGCGCGCCAGCGACTTCCGCCCCGAAGTGCATGACTCCGACGGGCTGATGATGCTCACCGGCGACGGCGAATGGCTGTGGCGCCCGCTGCAGAACCCGGCCCGGCCCATCGTCAATTCATTCGCCATGGCCCGCCTGGGCGGCTTTGGCCTGATGCAGCGCGACCGCGACTTTCGCAGCTACGAGGATGTGGAAGCGCGCTATGACCGCCGGCCGTCCGCCTGGGTGCGCCCGCTGGGCGACTGGGGGCCGGGCCGGGTGGAACTGCTGCAGTTGCCCACGCCGGACGAAACCCACGACAACATCGTCGCGTACTGGGTGCCGCAGCAGTGGCCCGCGCCCGGCACGCCGCTGGAATTTGCCTACGAGCTGTCCTGGCAGGGCGATGCACAGCAACGCCCGCCCGGCAGCTGGGCCACGCAGTCGCGCCGCGGCCTCGGCTACAGCAAGCTGGACGCGGCCACGCTGGCCAGCCAGGTGCAGTACGTCATTGACTTCCAGGGCCCGGCGCTGGACGCGCTGTCCGCGGACGCGGCGCTCAAAGCCGTCGTCACCGCCAGCGGCGCCGGCCGCGTCATCGAACAGATCGCCTACCGCAACCCCGCCGCCGCCCACAACCCCAAGGGCTGGCGCATGACGGTGCGCGTGCAACGCGACGACCCCGCGCAGCCGGTAGAGCTGCGCGCCTTCCTTCAACACGGCAACGACATCGTGAGCGAAACATGGACACACATCATCCTTCCGGAGTAGCCCCCCTGGCCACCCGCCCCGCGCTGCGCGAGGACCGCCACCCCAATGCCGTGACCGCGCCGCCGGTCAACCGCGGCTCCATGCCGCAGCGCCCCTGGCGCGGCTTCTGGAACAGCGTGGGCACCGCCTTGCTGTCGGCGGCCAACCAGCTGCTGTCGCCGCGCGCGCGCATGCCCCAGGCCGTCGTGCCCCGCCAGCCCTGGGAACGCGCTGCCGCGCGTCGCCGCGCGGTGTTTGCGCTGCTCACGGTGGCCACCACCATCGCCGCCGCGGCGCTGTTTGCCAACGCCCAGCCCGACTACGACAACGCCTGGCTCGAATACGGCCAGATCGCGCTATTCACCGTGCTGACCACCTGGGTCATGACGGGCTTCGTCACGGCGCTGATGGGCTTCTGGGTGACGCTGCGCGGTGACGCGCACACGCTGTCGGCGCGCGCCGTCAAGGGCCATGCCATGAACCCCGATGCGCGCACCGCGGTCATCATGCCGATCTGCAACGAAGACGTGGCTACCGTGTTCGCTGGCCTGCGCGCCACCTGCGAATCGCTGGCCGGCACCGGCCACGCCCGGCAGTTTGACGTGTTCGTGCTGTCCGACACCGGCAACCCGCAGGCCGCCGCCGCCGAGCGCGCCGCCTGGGAGGACCTGCGCGCGGCGCTGGCCGCCGACCCGGCGCACGCCGGCATCGAGGTGTACTACCGCCTGCGCACGCGCCGCACCCACCGCAAGGCCGGCAACGTGGCCGACTTCTGCCGCCGCTGGGGCAAGGACTACCGCTACATGGTGGTGCTGGACGCTGACAGCGTGATGAGCGGCGACTGCCTGGTGTCCATGGTCAAGCTCATGGAGGCCCACCCCACGGCCGGCATCATCCAGACCGCCACGCAGGCCATCGGCCACGTGACGCTGCACGCGCGCGCGCAGCAGTTCGCGTCGCGCGTCACGGGCCGGCTGTTCACCCTGGGCATGCAGTACTGGCAGCTAGGCGAGTCGCACTACTGGGGCCACAACGCGATCATCCGCATTGAACCCTTCATGAAGCACTGCGGCCTGGCCAACATCCCCGGCACCGGCGGCATGGCCGGCAGCATCATGTCGCACGATTTTGTAGAGGCCGCGCTGATGCGCCGCGCCGGTTACCACGTGTGGCTGGTATCCGACCTGAACGGCAGCTATGAACAGCAGCCGCCGGACCTGCTGAGCGAGCTGCAGCGCGACCGCCGCTGGTGCCAGGGCAACCTGCAGAACTCGCGCCTGGTGGCCGAGCCGGGCATCCACCGCGTGCACCGCGCGATGTTCCTGATCGGCGCCATGTCCTACCTGTCGGCGCCGCTATGGCTCGCATTCCTGGCCTTTGGCACCGCGCTGTGGGTGTCAGGCGCGCGCATCCTGCCCGAATGGCATGCCGTGCCGGCCGAGCTGCGCGGCCTGTGGCTGTGGACGCTGTGCATGCTGTTCATGCCGCGCGTGCTGGGCATCGCCGCCGTCTTCCTGCGCGGCGAGCAGAAATCGTTTGGCGGTGCGCCCGCCCTGCTGCGCAGCGCCGTGACAGAGACCGTGCTGGCCCTGGTGCAGGCGCCGGTGCGCATGCTGGGTCATTCGCTGTTCGTGGCGGTGGCCTTGACCGGCCTGAAGCTGGAGTGGAAGTCGCCCCCGCGCGAAGCCGTGGGCGTGACCTGGGGTGATGCCGCGGCGCGCCTCATGCCCATGACAGCCGGGGTTGGCCTGCTGGCCCTGGCCGTCGCCGCGTTCGAGCCCGGCGCGCTGGTCTGGCTGGCCCCGGTGGCGCTGCCGCTGCTGCTGGCCGTGCCGCTGGTCGTGTTCACCAGCGGCGTGGGCGTGGGCACCCGCGCGCGGGCCCATGGCTGGCTGCTGATTCCCGAGGAGTCATGGTCGCCCGCGGTACTGCGCCGGGCGTGGCGGCATGCGAGCCGGCTGGCGTTGAAGACTGCCTGACGGAAAAGCACGGCACGAAAGTCCGCCCCATGAAAAAAGCCCGGCACTGCCGGGCTTTTTCAATCAACCCATCCCGGGCATCTTGGGTATCCCCTTCATGCCCCCCATGCGCTTCATCATCTTCATGAGGCCGCCGCCCTTCATCTTCTTCATCATGTCCTGCATCTGCCCGAATTCATTGAGCAGGCGGTTGACGTCCTGAACCTGCACACCGGCGCCAGCGGCAATGCGGCGCTTGCGCGTGGCCTTGATGAGCTCGGGCTTGCGCCGCTCCAGCGGCGTCATGCTCTGGATGATGCCTTCCTTGCGCTTGATGTCGCGCTCGGCCTTGTTCATGTCCACCTGGCCGGCCTTGGCCTGCATCTGGGCGGGCATCTTGTCCATCAGGCTGGACAGGCCGCCCATGCTCTTCATCTGCTGGATCTGGCCGAGGAAGTCCTCCAGGTCAAAGCCCGATCCGCTCTTGACCTTGGCCGCGAGCTTTTGCGCGGCCTCCATGTCCACGCCGGCCGTGACCTGCTCGACGAGCGCGACGATGTCGCCCATGCCCAGGATGCGCCCGGCGTGCCGCTCGGCGTCAAACACCTCCAGGCCATCAATCTTCTCGCTGGTGCCGGCGAACTTGATCGGCGCGCCCGTGATCTGCCGCACCGACAGCGCCGCGCCGCCGCGTGAATCACCGTCGGTCTTGGTCAGGATGATGCCGGTCAGCGGCAGCGCTTCCTTGAAGGCCCTGGCCGTGTTGACCGCGTCCTGGCCCTGCATGGCGTCCACGACAAACAGCGTTTCCACCGGATTGAGCGCGGCGTGCAGGTCCTTGATCTCGCGCATCAGCGCTTCGTCAATGGCCAGACGGCCGGCCGTATCGACCAGCAGCACGTCAAAGAAATGCCGGCGCGCGTGATCCAGCGCCGCGCGGGCGATGTCCACCGGCTTCTGGTCCGGCGTACTGGGGAACCATTCGGCGCCGGCCTGCTTCGTCACGGTCTTGAGCTGCTCGATGGCGGCCGGGCGGTAAACGTCGCCAGACACCGTCAGCACCTTCTTCTTGCGCTTTTCAATCAGGTGCCTGGCCAGCTTGGCCGTGGTGGTGGTCTTGCCGGCGCCCTGCAGGCCGGCCATGAGGATCACCGCCGGCGGCTGGGCCGCCAGGTTGATGTCGCTGACGCCCTCGCCCATGGTGGCTGAGAGTTCGCGGCTGACGATGCCCACCAGCGCCTGGCCCGGCGACAGCGAGCCCAGCACCTCCTGCCCCAGCGCCTTGTCCTTGACACGGGCAATGAAGTCGCGCACCACGGGCAGGGCCACGTCGGCTTCGAGCAGGGCCATGCGCACCTCGCGCAGCATGTCCTGCACGTTGGCTTCTGTGATGCGGGCCTGGCCGCGGATTTCCTTGACCAGGCGGGAGAGTTTGTCGGTGAGGGCGGATGCCATGGGACGGCTGCGGCGTGGCGCAGCAAAAGTGCAAAAGGCTAAACTGTGGCAATGATTTTAGCCAGTGTATCCCCCGTGGGCGCCGCCTTGTCCGTGGCTGCGGTGATTGCGTACGCAACCCCCGCCGTGGCGCCCCGCCGGCTGGGGCCGCCGGGCATGCGTCTGGCGTTGCTGCTGGCCTGGGCACTGCACGCCGCCGCACTGGCCTGGAGCCTGCTCGGTGACACCCCGCGCTTTGGCTTTGCGCCCGCGCTGTCCGTCACCGCATGGCTGGTGTTGACCGTCTACATCATCGAGAGCCGCGCCTTCCCCCAGATGACTGCCCATGCGGCGCTGTCGGGCCTGGGCGCGGCGGCCGTGCTGGTCGCGCTGCTGTTTGCGGGCACGCCGCTGCACAAGACGGCCTCGCCGTGGCTGCCGCTGCACTGGGCGCTGGGCATTGCGTCCTACGGCCTGTTTGCCGCCGCGGTGGTCCACGCGTGGCTCATGCGTCGCGCCGAAAAGCAGATCCGCCTGGCCACCGAGGCCCAGGAAGGCGGCGTGCCTCTGCTCACGCTGGAACGCCTGACCTTCCGCTTCGTACAGGCCGGCTTTGTGCTGCTGTCGGCCACGCTGCTGGCGGGCCTGCTCTTCACGGAGCAGCTCTACGGCGCGGGCCGGGCCTGGAAGTGGGACCACAAAGCCGTTTTCTCGGTGCTGTCATGGGTGGCGTTTGCCGTGCTGCTGGTGGGGCGTGCCCGCTTTGGCTGGCGTGGCCGCAAGGCGGTGCGCACCCTATATATTGGTTCGCTGCTGCTGCTGCTGGCCTACGCAGGCTCGCGTTTTGTGCTGGAAGTCGTCCTGGGCCGCCCGTCATGAAATACCTCCTGGTATTCGCCGTGCTGGCCGTGGCGTTCTATGTCTGGCGCGCGGGCCGGCGCAATGCACCGCGTGACCTGCCCCCACAAAAGCGCCCAGGCGCCCCGGCCCAGCCGCAAGACATGGTGCGCTGCGCCGCGTGCGCCGTTCATCTGCCGCGCGGCGACGCTTTGGCCGGACCTGATGGCGCCGTCTATTGCAGTGAAGAGCACCGCCAGCGCGCCCGGCGCTGAGCACTGACGAACCCCATGGCCGGCAACACCGCACTGGCGTCCTGGTTCGGCCTGCGGGAGATGGCGGCCGAAGACTCGGCGTTTGTGCGCCTTTGGCGCGGCTTCATGACGGCGCGCGTCATGATCGCGCTGGTGCTGTTGCTGGTGCTGGGCGGCACCTGGCTGCTTCTGCCGGCCGTGCCCACCAGCGCGGCGGCGGGCTATTGGCCGCCGCTGCTGTGCCTGCTTTATCTGGTGGCGACGGTCGCCGTGCGCGTGCTGGGTGGCCCGCGCCCGCCCGGCCAGACTTTCGACGCGCAATGGGCATCCACCATTGGCGTGGACCTGGCGGCGTTTTCGGTGCTGCACTACCTGCAGGCTGGCGGCATCAACTACGTGCCGCTGTTTGCGCTGCCGCTGCTGCTGGCATCGGTGCTCAGCTCGCTGCTGCTGGCGCTGGGCACGGCCGCCGCGATCACGCTGCTGCTGCTCGTTGACGCCTGGCAGGTAGGTAACATTGATGGCACGCCGCGCCTGGTGCAGGCCGGCCTGGCCGGCACCGGATTTTTTATTGTGGCCCTGCTGGCCAACCAGCTGGCCACGCGGCTGGCCCGCGAAGAGAAGCGCTCGCGCGAAAGCCAGCACCTCGCGCGCGTGCAGATCGAGGTGAACGAGCTGGTAATCGAGACCCTCGCCGATGGCGTGCTGGTGGTGGACGAGAACGGCATCGTTCACGCCGCCAACCCGGCCGCGCGGCGCCTGCTGGGCGCCTGGCCGGACCGCTCCACGCCGTTTGTGCTGGCCTCGGACCAGGCCTGGCAGCCACTGGCCGTGCTGTCGCGCCAGACTTTCATGACCCGCGCCGCGCAGACGGCCGAGCTGGATATCGCCCAGTCCGGTGAGGGCTCGCGCCGCGTGCATGTGCGCACCCGCCTGACCGCCGCCCACGATGTGCTGGCCGAAAGCCTGTGCGTGATGTTCCTGGAAGACCTGCGCGAGATGGAAGCCCGCCTGCGCACCGAAAAGCTCGCGGCCATGGGGCGCATGTCGGCGGCCGTGGCGCACGAGATACGCAACCCCCTGGCGGCCATCATGCAGGCCAACGCGCTGCTGGAAGAGGACATCAGCGAACCGGGCCAGCGCCAGCTCACGCTGATGGTGCGCCAGAACGCGCAGCGCCTGGCACAGATCGTGGACGACGTATTGAACATCTCGCGCGTGCAGCACGAGGGCAATGCGCCCACGCCCGCGCTGCTGGACCTGAGCGCGTCGGTGCGCCAGGTCTGCACCGACTGGTCGCAGCAGACCGCATGCGCGCAGCGCCTGCACCTGGACCTGGACGTGCCGCCGCGCCAGGTCGCCTTTGAGCCAGACCACCTGCGCCGCGTGCTGGTCAACCTGCTGGACAACGCGCTTCGCTACGCCAGCCAGCAGCCTGGCGCCATCCGTGTGCTGACCGACCTGTCGCCCGCCGGCCTGCCGCGCCTGCGCGTGTGGAGCGACGGCGCGCCGCTGGACCCGGGCGTGCAGCGTCACCTGTTCGAGCCCTTCTTTTCCTCGGAAAGCCGCTCCAGCGGCCTGGGCCTGTACATCTGCCGGGAGCTTTGCGAGCGCCACGGCGCACTCATTGGCTACCAGCGCGCGCCCTGGCGGGCCGTGACCGGCGCGGCAGAGGGCAACGAGTTTTTCGTGCTGTTCCATGCCCGCGGAGGCGCAGCGGCGCACGCCGCGGCTTTTGCCACAATACCGGCCTGATGGTTGCCCCCGCCACCCCACCACGCATCCTGGTCGTTGACGACGAGCCGGACCTGCGCACGCTGTACGAGCTGACGCTGCTGCGTGAGGGCTACCGCGTCGATGCGGCCGCCACGCTGGCCGAGGCGGGCGAGCTGCTGGCGGACAGCCGGTTTGACTGCGTGATCACCGACATGCGGCTGCCCGACGGCCTGGGCCTGGAGTTGCTGCGCCAGCTGCAGACGCAGCAACGCGCCGAGCGCTGCATCGTCATGACCGCCTACGGCTCGGCCGAGAACGCGGTGGACGCGCTGAAAGCGGGCGCCTTCGACTACCTGACCAAGCCGGTGGACCTCAAGCAGTTTCGCGCGGTGGTGGCATCCGCCATCCAGGGCACGGCCCAGGGCGCCGCGGCGCGTGCCCGGCCAAACGCACCGGCGCCACGGGCCCCTGAGCATCCCGCGGACGCGGACGCAGCGCTGCAACGACTGGTGGGTGAGTCCGACGCCATGCGCGAAGTCAAGTCACGCATCGCCAAGGTGGCGCGCAGCATGGCACCGGTGCTGGTCCGCGGCGAATCGGGCACCGGCAAGGAGCTGGCGGCGCGCGCGCTGCATGCCTGCAGCCACCGCGCCGACGGCCCCTTCGTGGCCGTGAACTGCAGCGCCATTCCGGAGAACCTCCTGGAGGCCGAATTTTTTGGCGCGCGCAAGGGCTCGTACACCGGCGCCACCCAGGACCGTGACGGCTACTTCCAGGCCGCGCGCGGCGGCACGCTGTTCCTGGACGAGATCGGTGACCTGCCGCTGCCCATGCAGTCCAAGCTGCTGCGCGCCATCCAGGAGCGGCAGGTGCGCCCGCTCGGCTCCACCCAGGAAGACATGGTGGACGTGCGCGTGGTCAGCGCCACCCACAAGGACCTGGCCGCCGACGTGCAGGCCGGCCGCTTCCGCCAGGACCTGTACTACCGGCTGAACGTGATCGAGATCCTGGTGCCACCCCTGCGCGAGCGCCGCGATGACCTCCCCAGGTTGTGCGATGCGCTGCTGGCGCGCATCGCACATGAATCGGGCATGCCGGTGCCCACGCTGTCGCCCGCGGTGCTGGCGCAGCTGTGCGCGCACCCGCTGCCGGGCAACGTGCGCGAGCTGGAAAACCTGCTGCATCGCGCGGTGGCCCTGAGCGACGGCGATGCGCTGCAGGTGGACTTCGCTCCCACGCGGCACACAGCCGACGCAGCAGACGCACCGGGCACGGCCCCGCCGGACGCGCAGCCCTGCCCTGCCCCGGACACCGCCCCGGCCGCCACGGCCATCCCGGAGGACCTGCAGGCCTGGCTGGACCAGCAGGAACGCGACATCCTGGTCAGGGCCCTGAACGAAAGCCGCTTCAACCGCACGGCCGCCGCCAACCGCCTGGGCCTGAGCCTGCGCCAGATCCGCTACCGCATTGCGCGGCTGGGCATCCACACGCACGGCGACGATCCCCATGGCGACGCCAGTTGAGGCGCCCGGCGGCGCCACGTTGTGGCAGGCCGGCTGGTATGCCTACGCACACCGCCTGGCGTCACCCAACTTCGGGCCACGACCCGCGGACGCCAGCATCGACCTGATCGTGCTGCACTCCATCAGCCTGCCGCCGGGACGCTATGGCGGCCAGGAGGTGCAGCAGCTTTTCACCAACACCCTGGACTGGACCGCGCACCCTTATTTCATGCAGATCGCGGGCGCGCAGGTGTCTTCGCATTTCTACATCCGCCGCGGCGGCGAGCTGTGGCAGTTCGTCAGCTGCGACGACCGGGCCTGGCACGCCGGTCAGTCGCACTACCGCGGGCGCGGCAACTGCAACGACGATTCGGTGGGCATCGAACTGGAGGGCCTGGAAGGCGGGCCGTTCGAGGACGCGCAGTACGAGGCGCTGTCGTGCCTGTGTGCCGCGCTCGCCCAGCGCTACCCGATCACGCACGTGGCCGGCCACGAACACGTGGCGCCCGGACGCAAGCAGGACCCGGGCGCAGGCTTTGCATGGAACAGGCTGCACAACGCACTGGCCTGGCCTGGCGCGTACTTTCCCGATGGTGTGTTGACGCAACACAGCGCCTGAAACGCTCGCGACCTGCAAAAAGCAAGGCGCCATGCGGCCCCGCCACGCAAATGGCCGCGCATGGCGCGCGCCTGCTGGCCCGCGCCATGCGCATGACAGTTTTTCAGGCCCTGCGCAGCCATGCTGACCACTGCCGCAACGCAGCAATTGCAGCCCCCGTGCGTAAGCATCTGTATCGGTCGCGGTACACTACCTGTAGTGGCTTGAATTCACCCAAGACCCTAGATATAGTGTGCTGCTGTTGCGCCCCTGCCCGCCCCGGCAGGCCCCGACAAGGAATTCCAGGCTCGCCCGCCGAGCCTTGCAGCCCGACTCACAAAAACTGCGAAAGAAGAGGAAACAATGCAAACAGTCCTGAGTACGCCGTCTCCCGCCAGCACCCCCATCACCGTGACGCACGGCACCGGCCAGACCGGCACTCCGGCAACCAACCCGCTTGCCAACTACCAGATCATCCGCCGCAACGGCGCGGTCGTGGCATTCGAGCCCAACAAGATCGCCATTGCCATGATGAAGGCCTTCCTGGCCGTGCATGGCACGCAGGGCGCGGCCTCGGCCAGCGTGCGCGAAACCGTGGACAGCCTGACGCAGGCCGTGATCCGTGCCATGGTGCGCTCGCGCCCGGGCGGCGGCACCTTCCATATTGAAGACGTGCAGGACCAGGTCGAGCTGGGCCTGATGCGCGGCGGCCACCACGAGATCGCCCGCGCCTACGTGCTGTACCGCGAGCGCCGCACGCAGGAACGCGCCAGGCAGGCCGTCCAGGAAGCGCCCAAGGCGCCGGTGCTGCACGTCATCGACGGCGGCCAGCGCGTCGCGCTGGACCTGAACGAGATCAAGGCGCTGATCGAATCCGCCTGCGCTGGCCTGGGTGCCGACGTCAAGGCAGACCCCATCGTGGCCGAGACCATGCGCAACCTGTATGACGGCGTGCCCATGGACGAGGTCTACAAAGCCTCCATCCTGGCCGCGCGCACGCTGATCGAAAAGGACCCCGACTACACCTACGTCACCGCACGCCTGCTGCTGCACACCATCTTCAAGGAAGTCATCGGCCGCGACGTGGCCCCGGCCGACATGGCCCAGACCTATGCCGACTACTTCCCCGGTTTCATCAAGAAGGGTGTGGACAACGAGCTGCTGGACGAAAAGCTGCTCCAGTACGACCTGAAGCGCCTGGGCGCCGCGCTCAAGGCCGAGCGCGACCTGAAGTTCGACTACCTGGGCCTGCAGACCCTGTACGACCGCTACTTCCTGCACGTGCGCAAATCCCGCATCGAGCTGCCCCAGGCCTTCTTCATGCGCGTGGCCATGGGCCTGGCCCTGAACGAGATCGACCGCGAAGCCCGCGCCATCGAGTTCTATGAAGTGCTGTCCAGCTTCGACTTCATGTCATCCACGCCCACGCTGTTCAATGCCGGCACGCTGCGCAGCCAGCTGTCCAGCTGCTACCTGACCACCGTGCCCGACGACCTGGACGGCATCTATGAGTCCATCAAGGAAAACGCCCTGCTGTCCAAGTTTGCAGGCGGCCTGGGCAACGACTGGACGCGCGTGCGCGCGCTGGGCTCGCACATCAAGGGCACCAACGGCGAATCGCAGGGCGTGGTGCCGTTCCTGAAGGTGGTCAACGACACGGCCGTGGCCGTGAACCAGGGCGGCAAGCGCAAGGGCGCGGTCTGCACCTACCTGGAGACCTGGCACCTGGACATTGAAGAATTCCTGGAGCTGCGCAAGAACACCGGCGACGACCGCCGCCGCACGCACGACATGAACACGGCCAACTGGATCCCCGACCTGTTCATGCGCCGCGTGATGGAAAAGGGCGAATGGACCCTGTTCTCGCCCAGCAACGTGCCCGACCTGCACGACAAGTTCGGCGCCGACTTCGAGAAGGCCTATGTCGCCTACGAGGAAAAGGCCCGCCGCGGCGAAATCAAGCCGGCCAAGACGGTGCAGGCCACCGACATGTGGCGCAAGATGCTGTCAATGCTGTTTGAGACCGGCCATCCCTGGATCACCTTCAAGGACGCCTGCAACGTGCGCAGCCCGCAGCAGCATGCCGGCGTGGTGCACTCGTCCAACCTGTGCACCGAGATCACGCTGAACACCAGCGACACCGAAACCGCCGTCTGCAACCTGGGCTCGGTCAATCTGCTGCAGCACCTGAAGAATGGCAAGGTTGACCAGGACAAGCTCAAGAAGACCATCAGCACCGCGATGCGCATGCTGGACAACGTGATCGACATCAACTACTACGCCGTCAAGAAGGCGCGCGACTCCAACATGCGCCACCGCCCGGTGGGCCTGGGGCTGATGGGCTTCCAGGACGCGCTGTACGAGCTGCGCATTCCCTACGCGTCGCAAGAGGCCGTGCAGTTTGCCGACGAATCCATGGAGGCGATCTGCTACCACGCCTACTGGGCGTCAACCGAGCTGGCCCGCGAGCGCGGCAAATACTCCAGCTACAAGGGCTCGCTGTGGGACAAGGGCGTTCTGCCGCTGGACACGCTGGACATGCTGGCCCAGGCGCGCGGCGGCTATGTGGAGGTGGACCGCTCGGCCACGCTGGACTGGGACGCCCTGCGCAGGAAGATCGCCGCCGACGGCATGCGCAACTCCAACTGCGTGGCCATTGCCCCCACGGCCACCATCTCCAACATCATCGGCGTGGACGCATCCATCGAGCCGTGCTTTGGCAACCTGTCGGTCAAGTCCAACCTGTCGGGCGAGTTCACCGTCATCAACCACTACCTGGTGCGCGACCTGAAGCGCCTGGGCCTGTGGGACGACGTGATGGTCATGGACCTCAAGCACTTCGACGGTTCGCTGCGCCCCATCGACCGCGTGCCGCAGGACGTGAAGGCGCTGTACGCCACCGCGTTCGAGGTGGAAACCACCTGGCTGGTGGAAGCCGCCGCGCGCCGCCAGAAATGGATCGACCAGGCCCAGAGCCTGAACATCTACATGGCCGGCGCGTCGGGCAAGAAACTGGACGACACCTACAAGCTCGCCTGGCTGCGCGGCCTGAAGACCACCTACTACCTGCGCACCAGCAGCGCCACGCACGCCGAGAAATCCACCGTGCAAAGCGGCCGGCTGAACGCCGTGTCCTCCGGCAGCAGCGAGCCGCAGGGCAGTGCCATGAGCGCACTGGATGCCGCGGCCGCCGCTGCGCGCGCGCAGCTCAGCGCATCGCCCGCCACCGACATCAAGTTCTGCGGCGTGGACGATCCCACCTGCGAGGCATGCCAGTAAGCGCGTCCTTGTCCGACACAACGTCGATGCAATAGAGCAACACAATAAGGCGGTGATGTGAATGAACACTTTTAAATTCGCATCACTGCTCACATAATTCACGCATTGGAAAACTTATGTTGACCTGGGACGAAGAAGTCAAGCCCTCATCGCCAGCATTGAACAGCGTCCCCGCTGCGGGCCGCGAGGTGGGTTACTCACCTCTTTCGCAAGCACCCTCGCAAACGATCTCTGCTCCCCAGCCCGCGTTGCGCACGCTGGATGATGGCGCGGTCGTATCCGCCACACAGCCGTCCATCGCCCAGCCCGCCAGGCCCGCAGCCACCGTGCACCGCCGCGTGAACGCGGCTGACAAGCGCATCATCAACGGCCAGACCGACGTCAACCAGCTGGTGCCGTTCAAGTACAAGTGGGCCTGGGAAAAATACCTCGCCACCTGCGCCAACCACTGGATGCCGCAGGAAGTGAACATGACGCGCGACATCGCGTTGTGGAAGGACCCCAACGGCCTGACCGAAGACGAGCGCCGCATCATCAAGCGCAACCTCGGTTTCTTCGTCACCGCCGACTCGCTGGCCGCCAACAACATCGTGCTGGGCACCTACCGCCACATCACGGCGCCCGAGTGCCGCCAGTTCCTGCTGCGCCAGGCCTTTGAAGAAGCCATCCACACCCACGCCTACCAGTACATCGTGGAATCGCTGGGCCTGGACGAATCCGAGATCTTCAACGCCTACAACGAAGTCCAGTCCATCCGCGACAAGGACGAGTTCCTGATCCCCTTCATCGAGGCGATCATGGACCCCAACTTCCACACCGGCACGCCCGAGAACGACCAGCGCCTGCTCAAGAGCCTGATCGTCTTCGCCTGCCTGATGGAAGGCCTGTTCTTCTACGTGGGCTTCACGCAGATCCTTGCTTTGGGCCGCCAGAACAAGATGACCGGCGCCGCCGAGCAGTACCAGTACATCCTGCGCGACGAGTCCATGCACTGCAACTTCGGCATCGACCTGATCAACCAGCTCAAGCTGGAAAATCCCCACCTGTGGACGTCCGAATTCAAGGCCGAGATCAAGGCCCTGTTCCAGAAGGCCGTCGAACTCGAATACCGCTATGCCGAAGACACCATGCCCCGCGGCGTGCTGGGCATGAATGCATCCATGTTCAAGGGCTACCTGCGTTACATCGCGAACCGCCGCGCCACGCAGATCGGCCTGGAAGCGCTGTTCCCCAACGAAGAGAACCCCTTCCCCTGGATGAGCGAAATGATTGACCTGAAGAAAGAGCGCAACTTCTTTGAAACCCGCGTGATTGAGTACCAGTCGGGTGGCGCGCTTTCCTGGGACTGAACGTGGAATGCAAATTCCGCAAGGCAACTGCGATATTTGAGTTTGTGATGGTTTGAGAATTCGCCCGCGGTGATTACCTGGCCAGCAGAGCCGGGACAACGCGGGCCACGGTGTTCATGAGGCTGGGCCACGGCCCAACCTCATGGATCGCTTCCTGCCCCCAACAGGCATGGAGTGCTTCTTTGGTTGATGTTGATCAACTTGATTAGGAGAAATGAGAATGGCAACTGCAAAGAAACCGGCCGCCAAGAAGGCCGTCGCGAAGAAGGCCCCGGCCAAAAAGGTCGCCGCTAAAAAGCCGGCAGCCAAGAAGGTAGCCGCCAAGAAGGCCCCGGCCAAAAAGCCGGCAGCCAAGAAGGTAGCCGCCAAGAAGGCCCCGGCCAAAAAGCCGGCAGCCAAGAAGCCCGCTGCCAAGAAAGTAGCGGCCAAGAAGGCTCCGGCGAAGAAGGCCGCTGCCAAGAAGGCTCCTGCGAAAAAGGCTGCGGCCAAAAAGCCCGCTGCCAAGAAGCCTGCCGCCAAGAAAGCAGCGAAAAAGCCCGCTGCGAAGAAAGCCGCGAAAAAGCCCGCTGCCAAACCTGCAGCCAAAGCAGCCCCTGCTCCCGCTGCCCCCGCGGCTCAGACCACTCTGAACCCGCAGGCAGCTTGGCCGTTTCCCACGGCCAGCAAGCCCTGAGCTGGACAGCTAGCAGGCGGGTAACCGCTTCAAGCCCGGTGCCGCAAGGCCCCGGGCTTTTTCTTTGCAGGGCTTGCGGGGGCTTTGGGGTGGCCCGGTATGCCCTGCTTTGAGATACTCGGCCCATGAACGAAGCCTCCCGCGACCGTCTTGCCCCCGCGCTGCGCCGCACCTGGCTGTTTGGCGCGGGCGCGGACCGCGTCGTGCATGAAGCCATGGCGCAAAGCGGCGCCGACGTGCTGATCCAGGACCTGGAAGATTTCACCCCGCCCGTGCGCCGCCATGAAGCCCGCGCCCTGGCCCCGGCGCTGTACCAGCGCTGGCGCGAAGCCGGCGCGCTGGTGTGCGTGCGCATCAACCCGCTGGAAGCCGAAGGCAACCTGGACCTGCAGGACGTGATGCCCGGGCGCCCCGACATCGTGGCCTATCCCAAGAGCGCCACCGCGCTGCACATGCGCGCGCTGGATGCATCCCTCACCACGCTGGAACGCGCCCTGGGCATTCCCGACGGCACGACGGAAATCCTGCCGGTGTGCGAAACCGCGCTGGGCGTGGTGAACCTGCGCGAGATCGCCGGCGCCAGCCCGCGCATCCGCTGCGCGCTGCTGGGCGCCGAAGACCTGGCCACCGACCTGTGCGCTGAACGCAGCCGCGAAGCCGTGGAGCTGGATTACGCCCGCCGGCGCTTCGTGCTGGAATGCCGCGCGGCCGGCGTCGAGCCGGTGGACGCGCCCTATACCTTCAGCGACGTGGCCGGCGCCGTGCAGGAGGCGCGCCATTCACGCCGCCTGGGCTACCGCACCAAGAGCCTGGTGCGGCCCGACCATGCGCTGTCCCTGCGCGATGCGCTGACACCCAATGTGTCGGACCTGGCCGCCGCGCGGCGCATCGTGAGCGAGTTTGAAGCCGCCCGCGCACGCGGCGAGGAACGCGCGCTGGTGGACGGCCTGTGGGTGGAAGTGCCCACCTACCTGAACGCCAAACGCCTGCTCGGCCAGCCGTAAGCCGTGGCCATCCCCGCACCGCGCCACGACGAGACCGACAAGGGCGCGGTGGAGCGGGCGCTGGTCACTGAATTCGCGGCGCGCTTTCGCGCCGACATCGACATCACCTCCGTGCGCAGCGGCGACCCGCGCCTGCAGGAGCCCGACGTCATCACCAAGTCCACCGAAAGCGATGCGCAGATTGCGTTCGAGCTCGTGCGCCTGACGGGGCTGGATGAAACGCTGGCCACCGATGCGCTGACGCGCAAGTTCGACAAGGCCCGCCAGGGGCTGTATGCCGGCGTGGACGCCGCAGGCCTGGAGCTGCTGGCCTGGTCGGACCGGCTGGCACTGCCCTGGACGCGCGTGCTGCAGCGTGTGGGCGAGCGCCTGGCACCGCACAACCACGGCTTCACGCGGGCGTGGCTGTGGAACCGGCCCGACGGGCTGGACACCTATGACGAGGGCGTGTGGCTATGGGAAGCCGGGCGCGGCATCAGCCGGTTTGACTGAACCCTAGCGCCACGCCGCCCACAGCATCGTCAACCCTGCCACCAGCAACAGCCCTTCGATCAGCAGCCTGAATTTGTCCGCGTCCAGCTTGAGCACAAAGCGCCTGGCGATGAATGAGCCCACAGTGATGGTGCTGCCAATGATCAGCCCCTTGACCACTGCGTCCCAGGGCAGCGCACCCAGACTGCGGAAGGTGGCCGCCTTGGCCAGGTACACCGCCAGCGAGCCCAGCGCCTCGGTGGACAGGTAGGCGCCCTTGACCAGGCCGTAGGTCAGGAAGAACGGCGCATTGATGGGCCCGGTGCTGACCACGATGCCGGTGATGAAGCCGATCACCGCCCCCACCAGCGCCAGGTGCGGCAGGCGCAGTGCCCACTGCCGTGCCGCCATCCAGCGGCGCGCCGGAATCATGGCGATGAAAAACACGCCCAGCACCGCCTCCACCACGCCCACGGGCAGCCGCAGCAGCGTGGCCGCGCCCAGCGCGGCGGCTGGCACCGCCGTCAGGCTGTAGGCGGCCACGGCCGGCCAGTCCACCTCGCGCCACCACACGGCCACGCGCGACGCATTGGCCATGATGCTGGCAATCGCCATGATGGGCACGGCCTCGCGCGGACCAAACACGATGACCAGCGCCGGCATGAGCATGATGGACGTGCCAAAGCCCACCACGCCGCCCACCGTGCCGGCCACCAGCCCCAACAACAGCACCAGTGCGAACTCCATCAGGGCGCCTTGCCCGGGTTGTTGTCCCGGTTGTGCTTGCAGACCTCGAACGTCTGCGCGGCCACTGCCACGCCGCCCAGGCTGGTGCGTGCCAGCACGTTGCGGCAACCGGGCCGCGTGGGCCCCTGGTCCGTGGTTTCAATGAGGTAGCCGTTGGGGTCCAGGCCGCTGGATTCACCGTACAGCACGGCCAGGTCCAGCACACGCTGGCGGAATTCACGCGTGGCGGGCGTGTCGGGCCACGGCGCCGGTGCCACCGCCTGGGCAGCAGCCTGCGCACAACAGGCCAGGGCCAGCACCCGCAAACCCAGCCGCGTACCCAACCGCACACTCAACCCCATCACACCGCCCCGCGCCATGCCAGCAGCCCCAGCACCACCGCCATATGGACCAGAATCCCGGGCGCAAAGGCCAGCAGGTAAGCCCGTCCGCCGCTTAGCGCCGCAGTCACGCATTTGCTGAGGTTGTGCACCAGCAGCGCACCCATCAGGCCCTGCAGCAATGCCGCCGGCGCCGCCTCGGGCGGCCCCTGCACCAGCACGGCCGCCGCCGCCGCATGCAGGTCCACCAGCGCGCCCAGCAGCACGCCGGCCAACAGGCCGGCGGAGCCCCACCACAGCGACAGGCCATGCACCGCGGCCTGGATGCCGCCCAGCAGCAGCGCCACCATGGCCGCGGTGCGCAGGCTGAACATGCGGGCGTCCTTGGCCGTGAGGGCCACCTTGTGGTCCGTCTCGCCGCTGCGCACCAGCCACAAGCCCCAGGCCGCCACCAGGGCCGCGCCCGCCAGCGCGGGCAGCCACAGCACCGCCAGCCAGCGGGGTTGCACGGCGGCCGCCACGGCCAGCAGCTGCAGCAGCGTGCCCACGCAGCTGAGCAGCGCCGCGCCCGCCTGGGGCCGGGCGCTGGCGCGGCCTTCGCGCACCTCCATGCCCAGGGTGGCGATGGTGGCCGTGCTGGAGACGAAGCCCGCAGCCAGTGATGACAACACCAGTGCGTGACGCGCCTGCAGCAGGCGCCGTGCCACATGGGCCAGCGCCTGGATGGCCAGCAGCACCACCAGCAGCGTGGCAATGGTGCGCGGGTTCAGCGCAGGGCCCCACAGCGCACGGTCGGGCAGCAGCGGCACCGCGATCAGCGCCAGCGCGCACAGGATCAGGCCATCGCGCAGCTCACCCGCTTGCAGCCATTCGCGGGCAAACCGGTGCATCGGGTCGCGCGCGGCCAGCAAGCCCGTGACCACCACGGTCAGCGCCGCCGCCAGCGGCAGGCTCCAGGTGCACAGGGCACCGATCAGGTAGGCCAGCAGCAGCGCGATTTCAGTGGTGACGCCGGGGTCGTCCGAACGGTCACGCCAGTAGGCGATCACCCCCAGCGCCCCGATGAACGCCGCGCCCACCATCGTCAGCCAGACCTGCCCGAGCAGCATGCTGACCGCGCCCGCCAGGCACGCCAGCGTGAAGCTGCGCATGCCGGCCAGCGCCCGGCTCGGTCCATGGCCCTTGCGGCGCTCACGCTCCAGCCCCATCAGCAGGCCACAGCCCAGCGCGGCCGCCAGCGCCTGCGCGCCACCAGGCCACCATTGCGCCATATCCATGTTCAGTCCTCCAGCAGCCGCACCTTCACGCTCTTGCCCTTGATGCGCCCGGCGTTCAGCCGCTGCACCGCCTGCTGCGCGATGGCGCGGTCCACCGCAACATAGGTGGAAAACTCGTTGACGTTGATCTTGCCGACCTGCTCCTTGGCAAAGCCTGCCTCGCCGGTCAACGCGCCCAGCACGTCACCGGCGCGGATTTTTTCCTTGCGCCCGCCCACGATCTGCAGCGTGGCCATGGGCGGTCGCAGCGGCCCGCTGCCCGTGGGCGTCAGCTCGGCCAGCGTATGCCATTGCGATTCACGGCCCTGCAGCAGCTCGATCTTGCCCACCGAGCCCATCTCGTCCAGGCTGGCCAGGCACAGCGCCAGCCCTTCCTCGCCCGCGCGGCCGGTGCGGCCAATGCGGTGGATGTGCACCTCCGGGTCGGGCGTGGTGTCCACGTTGATCACGGCGGCCAGCTGGGCAATGTCCAGCCCGCGCGCGGCCACGTCGGTGGCCACCAGCACCGAGCAGCTGCGGTTGGCAAACTGCACCAGCACCTGGTCGCGCTCGCGCTGGTCCAGCTCACCATACAGCGCCAGCGCGCTGAAGCCCTGGGCCTGCAGCACGGCCACCAGGTCGCGGCATTGCGCCTTGGTGTTGCAAAACGCCAGTGTGCTGGCCGGGCGGAAGTGGTTGAGCAGCAGGCTGACCGCGTGCAGGCGCTCGCTGTTCTTCACCTCATACCAGCGCTGCTGGATTTGCGCGCTGCCGTGCTGCGCTTCGACCCTGATGGTGATGGGCTCGCGCATGAACTGCACGCTGAGTTTGGCAATGCCCTCCGGGTAGGTGGCGGAAAACAGCAGCGTCTGGCGCTGCTTCGGACATTGGCGCGCCACGGTGGCGATGTCATCGAAAAACCCCATGTCCAGCATGCGGTCGGCCTCGTCCAGCACCAGCGTGTTCAGCGCCTCGATGTCCAGCGTGCCGCGCTCCAGGTGGTCCATGATGCGCCCGGGCGTGCCCACGGCAATGTGTGCGCCGTTTTCCAGGCTGGCCATCTGGTTGCGCAGCGGCACGCCGCCGCACAGCGTGACCACCTTGATGTTTTCCTCGGCCCGCGCCAGGCGGCGGATTTCGGTGGTGACCTGGTCAGCCAGCTCGCGCGTGGGGCACAGCACCAGCGCCTGCACCGCAAAGCGCCTTGGGTTCAGGTTGGCCAGCAACGCCAGCGCGAATGCGGCCGTCTTGCCACTGCCGGTCTTGGCCTGGGCAATGAGGTCCTTGCCCAGCAGCGCAGGCGGCAACGCGGCCGCCTGGATGGGGGTCATTTCGGTGTAGCCCAGCTGCACCAGGTTGGCCTGCATGGCCGGGCTCAGCGCCAAAGCGCCAAAGCCCGCGGGTTCCACCACGGGCTGGGAAGGGGTTGGGGTCATGGCCCATTATCGGCGCCATGACCCGGGGCCGCGCTGTGCTCAGCAGCCCGATGGCCGGTCCGACCGCATCGGCAGGGTGCCCGAGAGGGTGACCGTGGGCGTGCCCGCGCTCAGCACGCTGCCCGCAAAGCTCACGTTGTTGTTCGTGCGCGAGACGGTGGAGGTACCGACCGTGGTGGTTTCGTAGATGCTGCCGCCCAGCTCCAGCACCAGGCGGCGCACCGTGGTGCTGTCCACCAGGTACTCCACCGAGCCCTTGGCAACAGCACCGCCAGCCAGGCGCGGAATGTTCTCGAAGGTGAACGAGCAGGAATCGGTGGCGCCGATGCGTTCCAGCTTGTTCACGCCGGACAGCGGCGTGTTGGTGCTGCCGTAGGCGCCATTGAGTGACGGGTCGGTGGCCGACGTGATGGTGAAGGCGGAGTTGAGGCTGGTTGGATCGGGGTCGTCTCCGCCACCGCCGCAGGCGGCCAGCAGGGAGGCCAGCAGGACGCTGGAGATCAGGGGAAGTGTTTTCATGGTGGATGGCCCAAGGGATTGACGGACATCCAGTGTCAAAAACAATTCCCGCCGCGCGCGTAGGACGCGCCTGTGCCCCGCTGTCAGCGCGTGGCCGACACCTGCGCCTGGCGCGCGTGGCGTTTGCCGTTCAGCAGGCTGCTGACGGCGGTGTAGCGCACGAGCAGGTGGTAGCTGGCCAGGCACACGGCAGTAGTGGCAGCCACGTTCAGCGTCATCTTGGCCAGCGCCGGCAGCGGCGCGCCAAACAGCAAGGCACCAAAACCGATGGTCAGCGGCAGGTGCAGCAGGTACACCCAGTACGAGCTGTCGGCCAGGTAGCCCAGCACCGGGTGCGGGCCCTGCAGGTAGCGCAGGAACAGGCCGATGAACGCAAAGCTCCACAGCCACGATGCGCCGTTGTACACGTACGCAATGCACAGCGGCAGGTTCCAGCCAGATAGCTGCCCCGCGCGCTGTGCCTCCACCAGCCCACCGGTGGCCAGGAACAGCGGCAACCCCGCCAGCGCGAACGCAACCCAGCGCCGCGTGTACAGCGCAAACAGCGCCTGCTGGTGGCGCCACAGCGCCCAGCCAAACACGAAGAACAGCCCGTTGTGCAGCCATTCGGCCAGCGGCGGCACAAAGGCACCGCTGGGCACCACCACGCCCTGCGGGTACAGCGCGCCCACCGCCGCCAGCGGCAGCGCCAGCACGGCAAAGCCCCAGGGAGTGCCACCCAGGCGGGCCAGCACGCGGGTCATGGCGGCGGACACCGCCGGCAGGCGCTCGCCCACCCACAGCACCGGCGCGGCCAGCACGCAAAACCACAGCAACATCCACAGGAACCACAGGTGCATGGTCGTGAGGCCAGTGGGCATGTTGGGCCGTGGTGGCACGATGCTGGCGTCCAGCCCCCAGGTGCCGCGCACCATGCGGTGCAGGAACAGCAGCGCCAGCACGGCGCTGGCCGCGAAGACAGGTGGCCAGAAAATGGCAAAGGGCAGACCCAGGCGACGCAGGCGGTTGCCCACCATGCCCCGCACGCCGCGCTTTTGCACCAGCATGGCCGCAAAGAAGCCCGCCAGGATGAAGAACACCGGCATGCGAAAGGTGTGGATGAATGCCGACAGCAGATCCGCCACCGGGGTGGATCGGTCATCGTGCCAGGGCAGCGGCGAGTCGTTCACCATGTGGCTGACCGACACATGCAGCACGATGCCCAGCCACATCATCAGCGCACGCAGGTTGTCCAGCGCGTGCAGGCGGTCGGTGCTGGCGTGTTGCACTAGCGTTTGACGGCGATCAGCTCGATCTCGAAATTCAACGTGGCGTTGGGCGGGATCACATTGCCCGCGCCGCGCTCACCGTAGGCAATGGCCGGCGGGCAGGTCAGCCGCGCCTTGCCGCCGGGCTTCATGCGCTGCACGCCCTCGGTCCAGCAGGGGATCACCCGGTTGAGCGGGAACTCCGTGGGCTGACCGCGCCGGTGGGAGCTGTCGAACTCGCGCCCGTCAGCAAAGGTGCCGCGGTAATGGACCTGCACCACGTCAGTGGCCGCGGGCGACGCGCCGGTACCATCCTTGAGGGACTGGTACACCAGGCCGGAAGCGGTGGTGACGGGGGCGGGTTGCGCCAGCACGGGGGGCGCCACCACAACAAAAGCGGCGATCAGGGAGCACAGGAGGTTTCGCACGGGGCAGGTTCCTTGGTTGGGGTGTGGCACTGTAAACGGATTCAGGGCGCCACCAGCGCCATGCGCCGGCGGATGCGCGCGGCCTCGTCTGCCGCGCCCGCGGCTTCAGCCCGCTGGGCCTGCACGCCCAGCCAGGCCAGCAGCGGGCGGCGCCAGCCCTGGGCCGATGCAGTGTCCACCGCCAGGGCCAGAACTTCGGGCGTGGCACGGCCCATGCGCATGAGCACACCGGCGGCCACCAGGCGCGACAGCGGGTCGGCGATGCCTTTTACGGCTTCGGCTCCGCCCGACAGCACCGCACGCTGTGCGGCGGGCAGCAGCGCCGCATCCGCGGGCTGGGCCTGGCCAGCCAGCCAGGCGGCGTAGGCACGCTCGGCTGCCGGTGCGTCCTGGCGCAGCGGCTCGAAACCATCGCAGGGCTGCAGCACCAGGCTGGCCACCTGGGCCGCGCAGCGCAGCAGCTCGGCGCGGGCCACCAGTTCGGGCTGGCCGGTGGCGGCCAGGGCGCTGCGCGCACGGGAGAACTCCGCCACTTCCACGCGGGTGTTGCCTGTCATGTAGGCGTTGGTGAAAGCATCGAGCGCGCCGCGGGCGTTCATTTGCCAGTCGGGTGGTGACGGTGTGGAGCTGCAGGCAGACAGTGCCGCCATCACCACCAGCGTTGATAGAGCTTTACCGTTCATGGCAGCTTGATCTCTGTATCGCGCTTGAACGGCCACTTGCGGTTGATCTCGGTGATCAGGCCTTCGACCTTGCGCAGATTGGACTCGACCTCGGCACGCAGCGTGCCCAGGTCTTCGGTGGCCACGCGGGCATTGGCGCCCACGGCCTTGGCCTCCACCAGCACCGCGTCCATTTTCTTCAGGCTTTCGCGCGTGTCGGCCAGCAGCGCATTCACCTGGCCGATCGCCGCCTTGACATCTGGCATCACCCCTTGCGGGCCAAACACCTGCGCATCGGCCTTGGCGGTCAGGCCATCGGCCTTGATGACCAGGCCGTCCAGCCGCGCCAGCAGCGTGTTGGTGCGGTCCAGCGCCAGGATGAGCTTTTGCGCGTCGGCGTCGTTGCCGGTCAGCACCCCTAAAGCGCCACGCGGGCCGTTGAGCTTTTCGGTCATGGCCTGCAGGTTGGCCAGGCTGGCGCCCAGCGGCCCCTCCTTGGCGGCCAGCGCATTCAGGTTGTCCAGCAGTTCCTTGGCCGCGGACACCACGCGCGGGATTTCGGCCGACGCGTCACCGCGCAGCACCTGGCGTACGGCGCCGTCGGGCAGCGGCGGGTCGGTCAGCATGCCGCTGTAGGCGCGGATGTTGGTGTTGCCCACCACGCCGCGCACCAGCGTGAACACGCTGGACTGGCGCAGCCAGTGGGCGTCGCGCGTGGGCACGTCGATCAGGATGCGGGCGTTGCCGTCCTCGGCCAGCTCGATGCGGCGCACCCGCCCGATGGGAAAGCCCGAGAACGTGAGGTTCATGCCCACCACCACGCCCTCGGAATCATCGGCCACCAGCACCAGGCGTTGCGTGGTCTCGAAAGCGCCTCGTGAATACAGCAGGTACAGCACCGAAGCGCCCACCAGCAGCGCGGTGAACACCAGCAGCAGCAGGGCCTTGAATTCCACGTTCTTCACCGGTGGCGGTGACGGCAGCGACGGGTCAGACGGGTCGGCGGGGGTCCGGGCTTGTGTCATCGGTTTTCAATAGTAATTGCCGACCAGCGACACCACTTCGATCAGCACCAGCACGGCAAACACCCGCACCAGGCCCTGCAGCTCGTCGCTGGTGCGCCAGCCGGCCGGATTGCTCTCGTACAGGCCGGCGGCCATGGGCATGAGCGACACGGCCAGGCTGAAGAACAGCGTCTTGAGCGTAAACACCAGCGTCACCGCCGGGTTGAACACCTGGCCAAACATGCGGGTGTAGGCGGGCAGGCCCGCGAGCGTGAAGCCGTACACCGCCAGGTAGGCCAGCACCATGGCCACCACGCAGCTCAAGGCGGCCAGCGTGATGACCGAGAACATGCCCGCGACCACGCGCGGCAGCAGCTCGCTCGCGACCGGGTCCACGCCTTGCGCGCGCAAGGCGTCCAGCTGGCCGCGCCGGCGCATCTGCGCCAGCTCTGCCCCGTTGGGAATCGTGCAGCGCAGCGCCACGAACAGCGCCGCCGTCAGCGGGATCAGCTCCAGCACCAGGACGCGAATGACCATCTCCAGTGCGTACTGCGTCAGGCCGTAGCTGAGCGCCGTGACCACCACGATGCGCGTGATCACCAGGCTGACCAGCGCGCACAGCACGGTAAACCAGGTGAGCACCGGCGCCGTGTCCAGGTAGATGTGGCGCGCCATGGCCTGGCGGTTGGCCGCGCCGTAGCTGGACGGCGACAGCGCCAGCACCAGCATCAGCGCGCCAAAGTGCACGATGCGCCACCAGGCCACCGCCCAGCGCCAGGGCGCGCGGGCCGCGCGGTGCAGCGTTTGATTCACCTGGGGCATGGAGGGTAGGAAGGAAGCCTCTCGGCCTCCCTCCCCCCTAAGAACCGGACGTGCGCCTTTCGACGCATCCGGCTCACGCACGACCACTGGATCGGTAGCTTCATTGGGCTGCATTGCCCTAGTCTACTTCTCCAGATTAAAGTCCCCGTGCTGGGACCGGCTTGGTTACCTCCAAACCCAGGGCGTGTACCCGCCGGTGACAGACCGGGTGCAGAAGCACCCGGTTGGAAAGAGCATGGCTCCCCCCGTATTCGCGATAGACGATGTGGTGATCGTCCATAGCGCTCGAACTGTCAATGAATTGCTCACACAAGACGCACTTGCCGCCTTGCTGCATCCACAGCTTCAGGCGCTGGGCGTCCCAGATGTCTTGCGACATCCGGGCCGTCAGCAACCCTTCCGCATAGGCAAACCACGCAGGGTCAAACGGGTTGTATTTCCCGTCGACTTTCTGATGGCGGACAATTTTCGTGTCCGCGAGCTGGTACAAGACCAGCGACCTCAGATCTCCATTTTTGCCAGGCAAGTCCACTGCCATGACCCGGCGTGAGCCGAGTCGTGGCCAGTAGTGGTCATAGACCCACTTGCCCGTCTTTCTGGGATGCCGGCGCCGCCCCCACTTCATCAACCTCCAGTAAATCAGGTGGTCGAGTCGTGAGAACGTCGCTTTGGCAACCACTCCCTTGTGGTACTCAGCCCAGCCGCGGAGCACTGGATTGAGTTTTCTGATGAGCACTTCGCGTGGAACTGACAGCGAACGTCTGATGACCTCACTTGCCTTGCTGTAGAACGCCTTCACGTTTTTCCTGCTCGGCTTGATCAGCATCTTTCCGTCGTACTTCCGGAAATTCCACCCCAGGAAATCGAACCCTTCATCGATGTGCACGATCTTGGTTTTCTCCTCGGAGAACTGCAGACCCCGCTCGCGCAGGAATTCCACAATCCAAGGTTTGACCTGTGTTGCCAGCAACTCTTTGGAGTCCCCGGTCACCACAAAATCGTCTGCATATCGAACCAGATTCACTTTCGCCTGGTCAGCCGCTTTGGACCCGAGTTCCTTTTTGAGGAACTGCTTGAGTCCGCGCTCCAACCCGTTCAGGGTGATGTTCGCCAATGTCGGCGAAATGATCCCGCCTTGCGGCGTTCCCATCTCGGTTCGGTGCAGTTGTCCTCTGTCGACGACACCTGCTTTCAACCACTTGCGGAGAACACGTTTGTTCATGTGAACATTCGCTAGCAACCAGTCGTGATTGATGTTGTCGAAGAACCCCGTGATATCCGCGTCCAAAATCCATTGGGCCGAAGCCTTCTGGGATAGCGACACAAACAACTGGCTCCGGGCATCGTGTGTTGATCGTCCTTTGCGAAAGCCGTAGCTATTCGGATCGGACGCACATTCAGACACCGGTTCCAGCGCGAGCAGGTACAGGGCCTGCATCGCCCGGTCGAACATGGTCGGAATGCCCAGAGGGCGCTCTTTCCCGTTCGCTTTCGGGATCCAGACTCGCCGCAAAGGCTTCGCCCGGTATCCCCTTTTGTTCAATCGACACACCGCATTCCATTTGGCCGTCGATGACGGCCAGAGTTCGCGGTCGACGCCACTCGTCCGCTTCCCTTGGTTCTCGGTAACTTTCCTGACCGCCAATGCCTTGGCCTGCCAGGATCGCACAAGGCTTCTCTGAAGTCGTTTGACCCTTCGATAGTCCTTGTCCATTTCTGCCTGCGCAATGCGCGTCTGCATCTTCCCGACAAACATCTGAACCAGTCCCCAATCAATGAGGTGCCAATCCATCAGCTCGCCTGAAGACGCAGCGCGAGGTGCCTTGGCACTTCGCTGTGTTGCCATACTTTCTCCAGTGAGGAGACCCGTTGGGCAAGCGTCTGCCCTGCGGGCAAACTACCCGCAGGGCCATGTTGAAGTTTGCAAAGGCTTTACGCCGTCGCACCTGAAGCAAGTCAGCGCGCTTTCACGCTGGGGCAAATCTTGAACCCCTATGACACCCATTACAGGTGTCCATTCGCTTTTTGCTTCCTCCTCTGCCCGCTACACCATGGCCGTCGCTTGCGCTTCGGTTGCCACCCCGTACTGGCGGTGGCGATGCATCGGGTTTACCTCGTTTCCTTTGGTGCCCATCCGGCCGGCAGGCCAGACGATGGGGTCAGGGACGTTCTATCCGCCGCGCGTTCATAGGGAACAAGCAGTGGTGCATGACACACTGCTTCAGACGCGATGCCTTTTGGCCACAGCTCCCCAGATTGCTCTGGGAGACAAGAGTTAGCTGTTTCATGGTTACGGCGGTTCTGTCGAACGTTCACATGTGTTTCCCATTCCCTATACCTCGGCCACCCTCCCGCGTCTTGCTCGCGGGATTCATCCAACTCACGTCGGATTTGTGCGCTCGCGCGCGGGTCGTTTATCCATGGCTCCGCACAACCCAATTACTCGGGATGCACGCACAGACGAGGTCACGTCGTTCCAGACGTGGTTTCGGTGAAAGAAACAAGGCACCAAAAGCGGTGCCGCTTTGTTGGCCGCCAGGAGAGGCGGCGGCTGCAGTACTTTTATTTTGTAACTGTAGCGTTCAGGCAACAGAAATCCCTGCCGTGAGGCCGAATTTTGTTGCGAGGAGACCCAAGGCGGGCCCCTCCGGTCGAAAAATGCGTGGCATTTATTCGACCATTTCTGGTTGATTTCCGGGGAGGAAACCGTTGCGCTCCCAGAGGAAAACGCACTCCTATGAAGGCTGATTAGTTCAGCTACAAGAGCGACTTCGAGTCGCACCATGCGGCCATGATAGCGGCGCGCCCCGCAGCCGTGGGCGGTTCAGGCGCTTGACATGCATCAAGGCGCGACCCGCCCGGCGGGCCTAAAGTGGGGCACCCCCACAGCCTGCCCCGCACAAGACCATGGCCATTGAACTGTTTCGCAACGAACACCACGCCTGCCTGATGTTCACCGACCTGGTCGAGGAAGACGGCCAGGCCGTGCAGGCCAACCAGTTTCTCATCGTGGACAACGGCACCGGCGCCGTGATCGACCCCGGCGGCAACCTGGCGTTCAACGACCTGTTCCTCACGATGTCGCAGCACTTTCCGCCCAACAAGCTGAGCTGGCTGATTGCATCGCATGCCGACCCGGACATCATCGCGTCGCTGGACCGCTGGCTCACCTCCACCCAGGCCAAGCTGGTCATTTCGCGCATCTGGGAACGCTTTGCGCCGCATTTCACCAAGGCGGGCAAGACAGTGGACCGGGTGATTGGCGTGCCCGACGCGGGCGCCAGGCTGCCCCTGGGCAAGAGCGAGCTGTGGCTGCTGCCCGCGCACTTCATGCATTCCGAGGGCAACTTCCACTTCTACGACCCGGTCAGCAAAATCCTGTTCACGGGCGATCTGGGCGTGTCCATGATGTCGGGCAAGGACGCCAGCAAACCCGTGACCGACCTGAAGGCCCACATCCCCCTCATGGAGGGCTTTCACCGGCGCTACATGGTGTCCAACAAAATCCTGCGGCTGTGGGCACGCATGGCACGCCAGCTGGACATCAGCATGCTGGTGCCCCAGCACGGCGCACCCATCAAGGGCCGCCAGGCCATCAACGACTTTTTCGACTGGATTGAAACGCTGATGTGCGGGGTGGACCTGTTTGACGACCGCGCCTACCAGCTTCCCGTGGCCTATATCGACCCGGTGGCCGGACGCACGGGGGCAGCGCTGCGGGTGGCTTGAACCCGCCACGTTACGGCAGCAACGCCCGCACAACGCACAAAGACCCTTCGCCCCGCGGTGGCGGGCTGTCTGGATTCCAATCCTCCAGTGGCTGGATGCCCTGAAGGGAAAACATGAAAGACTTCGACTGCGACCTGTTCGTCATTGGCGGCGGCAGCGGCGGCGTGCGCGCCGCACGCATGGCCGCGCAACGCGGCGCCCGCGTGGTGGTGGCCGAGGCCGCCGCGCTGGGTGGCACCTGCGTGAACGTGGGCTGTATCCCCAAGAAGCTCTACAGCTATGCCGCGCACTATGCAGAAGCGTTTGAAGAAGCCGCAGGCTTTGGCTGGACGGTGGGCGAGACGCATTTTGACTGGGGCAGGCTCAAGGCCGCCCGCGCCAAAGAGATCACCCGCCTGAACGGTGTGTACGAGCAACTGTTGCGTGGTGCAGGCGTGCACCTGCTGCAAGGCTGGGCCACGCTGTGCGATGCGCACACCGTGCAGGTGCGCACGGCTGACGGCGACCAGCGCATCACCGCCCGTCACATCCTCATTGCCACGGGTGGCACGCCGCTGGTCCCCGCTGTGTCGGGCCGCGAGCATGTGGTCACGTCAGACCACATGTTTGACCTGCCGGAATTTCCCAAACGGCTGCTGATCGTGGGCGGCGGCTACATCGCCTGCGAATTCGCGTCCATCTTCAACGGCCTGGGCGCGCAGGTCACGCAGGTGCAACGTGCGGCGCGGGTGCTGGGCGGCTTTGACGCCGACGTGTCGGCCTTTGTGGCGCAGGAAATGCGCAAGCACGGCGTGGACCTGAAGCTCAACGCCACGGTTGCCGCCATCGAAAAGCGCGCCGACGGCCTGCTGGTCACCCTGTCGGGCGGCACGCAGGTGGTGGCGGACACCGTGCTGTACGCCACCGGGCGCTACCCCAATGTCGAGGGCCTGGGCCTGGACGCGGCGGGCGTGGCCTGCGACGCACGCCACAGCATCGTGGTGGATGCGCATTACCGCACCAGCGTGCCGTCCATCTACGCCCTGGGCGATGTGTCCACGCAAAAGCAGCTCACACCCGTGGCACTGGGCGAGGCCATGGCGCTGGTGGACCATCTGCTGGGCCCCGCTGCCGGCAAGGCCGCGCGCCAGATGGACTATGCGTTGATCCCCACGGCGGTGTTCACCCACCCGAACATCGGTACCGTGGGCCTGACCGAAGAAGAGGCGCGCAGGCAGTTCAAGGACGTCACCATCTACCGCAGCGAATTCAAGGCGCTCAGGCACACGCTGTCGGGCAGCCAGGAGCGCACCCTGATGAAACTGGTGGTCGATGCAGCCAGCGACCGCGTGGTGGGCCTGCACATGGTGGGCGCGGACGCGGGAGAGATCGTGCAGGGCTTTGCCGTGGCCATGAAAGCCGGCGCGACCAAGGCGGTGTTTGACAGCACCATCGGCATCCACCCCACGGCAGCCGAAGAATTCGTGACGATGAGGGAGCCCGCGCCCGCGGGCTGATCAGGCCAGTACCTCAGTGCCGGGGCGCACGATGGGCGCGGGATGGTCTTCAGGCGCCAGATATTTGGTCTTGCGGTCGATCTTGCCGTCCCAGGCCGCCAGCTCGGCGCTGGCGCTGCGGATCACGGCACGGTCCAGCGGGTGGCATTCGCGGTTGCGCAGCTGGTTCAGGGACTTGGAGCGGGCGATGGCGGCCTGAACACGCTGGGGGTCAACCATCAGGGCAAAGGGGTTGGCGGCAAGCATGGCGGTCGAATTCATGGAGTCAGCTCCTTGTTCATTTCAGAAAGAACACCGTGTTGGCCGGTGTGTGAAACCACTGTAGGGAATGGCCGGGGGGCGGCGCAGTCGGCCAAGCCCGTCACAGCTTGTAGGGATTTGTCTGACAGGGTCACAAAACGCTGCCGCGCGTGACCCATTGCACAAAATGCACAATGAAGGCATGCCCTATTTGCCCCCCTTCATCGCCCCCAGCCGCTACACCGACCCTGCCGCCGCCCTGGCCCAGGTACGCGCCATCTACAGCCAGCAGATCGGCCACCTGCGCGACGCCATGCAGCGCTTTGTGGCCGGCGAGGCACTGCCTGGCCATGTGCGCGCGTGCTACCCCTTTGTGCGCATCCACACCGACACCGTGGCCCGCTTGAGCCCGGCCGAGGCCGCGCAGCTGAGCTACGGCTTCGTGGCCGGCCCCGGCCGGTACGAGACCACGCTGACCCGCCCCGACCTGTATGCCGGCTACTACCTGGAGCAGTTCCGCCTGCTGTTGCAAAACCACGGCGTGGAGCTGGAAGTGGGCACCAGCACGCAGCCGATTCCCGTGCATTTCTCGTTTGCCGAGCACGACCACATCGAGGGCACGCTGAGCACCGAACGCCGCCTGCTGATGCGCGATGTGTTCGACCTGCCCGACCTGGCGGCCATGGACGACGGCATCGCCAACGGCACCTGGGAAGCCCGCCCCGGCGAGGCCCAGCCGCTGAGCCTGTTTACCGCCGCGCGGGTGGACTATTCACTGCACCGCCTGCGCCACTACACCGGCACGGCGCCCGAGGGCTTCCAGAATTTCGTGCTGTTCACCAACTACCAGTTCTACATCGACGAATTCGTGAAGCTGGGCCATGAGGAGATGCGCAAGCCCGATAGCGAATACATCGCCTTCATCGAGCCCGGCAACGTCATCACGCGGCGCACCGGGCTTGATGCCGAGCCGGGTGACGAGCTGGGCCTGGCGCCGCCGCGCCTGCCGCAAATGCCCGCCTACCACCTGGTGCGCGCGGACCGCAGCGGCATCACCATGATCAACATCGGCGTGGGCCCGGCCAATGCCAAGACCATCACCGACCATGTGGCCGTGCTGCGCCCGCACGCGTGGATGATGCTGGGCCACTGCGCGGGCCTGCGCAACAGCCAGCAGCTGGGCGACTACGTGCTGGCCCACGCCTATGTGCGCGAGGACCATGTGCTGGACGAAGAGCTGCCGCTGTGGGTGCCCATCCCGGCGCTGGCGGAAATCCAGGTGGCGCTGGAGCAGGCGGTGGAAGACGTGACCCAGGTGCGCGGCGCGGACCTCAAGCGCATCATGCGCACCGGCACCGTGGCCAGCACCGACAACCGCAACTGGGAACTGCTGCCCGGCAACCAGCCCCAGCGCCGCTTCAGCCAGAGCCGCGCCGTGGCGCTGGACATGGAAAGCGCCACCATCGCCGCCAACGGATTCCGCTTTCGCGTGCCCTACGGCACGCTGCTGTGCGTGAGCGACAAGCCCCTGCACGGCGAGATCAAGCTGCCCGGCATGGCCAACCATTTCTACCGCGAACGCGTGGACCAGCACCTGCGCATCGGCATGCGGGCCATCGAGATCCTGCGTGGTGAAGGCGTGGACCGGCTGCACAGCAGGAAGCTGCGCAGCTTTGCGGAGGTGGCGTTTCAGTAGCCGGGCCGGGTCATCAGGCCTCGCGCGGCCTCACCTTGCCCGCCGCCAGCTTCGCCGTCACCCGCGCCTTTTCCACATCCGCATCAAACGCCAGCGCCACGCCCATGCGGCGCTTGACGAAGCTCTCGGGCTTGCCGAACAGGCGCAGCTCGGTGTTGGGGATGCGCAGGGCTTCTTCCACGCCGTCAAACACGACGCCGTGCGCATCCACGCCGCCGTAGATCACGGCGCTGGCACCCGGGCTCTTGAGCGCGGTGCTCACGGGCAGGCCCAGGATGGCGCGGGCATGCAGCTCGAATTCGTTTTGCCACTGCGTGATCATGGTGACCATGCCGGTGTCGTGCGGGCGGGGGCTCACCTCGCTGAACCACACCTGGTCGCCCTTCACGAACAATTCCACACCGAACAACCCCAGCCCGGAGGGCTGCCCGTCCAGTCCCACGCCCAGGTTGTCCGTCACCGCCTTGGCGATGTCGCGCGACTTCTGCAGTGCGGCGGGCGTCATGGGGTGGGGTTGCCAGCTTTCCACGTAGTCGCCGCTGACCTGCACATGGCCGATGGGGTCGCAGAAATGCGTTTCCACCTGCCCGCCGGCGCTCAGCGCGCGCACCGTGAGCTGCGTGATCTCGTAGTCAAAGTCGATGAAACCTTCCACGATCACGCGGCCGGGCCCCACGCGGCCACCGGCCATGGCGTAGTCCCAGGCCTTCTGCACATCGGCGGGCCCGTCGATCTTGCTCTGGCCCTTGCCGCTGCTGCTCATCACCGGCTTGACGATGCAGGGGTAACCAATACCGGCGTCAATCGCCGCCTGCAGCTCGGCCAGTGAATCGCAGAACCTGTACGGGCTGGTGGGCAGGCCCAGCGTCTCGGCCGCCAGGCGGCGGATGCCTTCGCGGTCCATGGTCAGGCGCGCGGCGCGCGCCGTGGGGATCACGCGCACCGTGCCCGCGGCCTCCAGCGCCTGCAGCATGGGCGTGGCAATGGCTTCGATCTCGGGCACCACCAGGTGCGGGCGCTCGGCCTCGATCAATGCCTTGAGCTGCGCCGGGTCGCTCATGGTGATGGTGCGTGCGTGGTGGGCCACCTGCTGGCCCGGTGCGTTGTCGTAGCGGTCCACGGCAATGGTTTCCACGCCCAGGCGCTGCAGCGCGATCAGCACTTCCTTGCCGAGTTCGCCGCTGCCCAGCAGCATGACTTTGGTGGCGTGGGCAGACAGGGGGGTTCCGAGGGTGGTCATGGCTGAAAATTGAGCGGCGACGAAGACATCAGTGGCTGTGCAGCTTTTCCTGCAACCAGACCTTGATGAGCGACTGGTAGGGAACATCCCGCGCATTCGCCGCCGACTTGATGGAGTCGAGCAGATGTTGCGGCAATCTCAACGAGATGGTTTTGGTTGTCGGCTTGAGATTTGGCAAGGTCACGCTTTTGGCTTTTGACCAATCCAGATGCTCTGTCGAGTCGTGGGATTCCCAGTACGCACGCTCTTGCGCTTCGCTGGCGAATTTCGGTACGGTTTTAGTTTGCCTGGCCATAAAACACTCTCTCCTTGCGGTGCATGTCCCTCGCGGAAATGACCCGGATCATCGATCCGCCCTTGCGCAGGGTGAAGCTGATGTGCAACAAACGCGAATCATCGGTCTTGCCAAGCGCATGAAGCCTGACCTCGATGCGGCTATGGGCCGTATCTTCAAGAAGCAAAAGCGGCATGTTGAAGAAAACCTGCTCCGCTTCGGCCATGGAAACACCGTGCTTTTCGTTCTTCCGGGCGTTACCTTTGTCCCAGTCAAAGCCGACGATGGCATCGAAGTCAATCACACGCGTATATTACCATCATGTACAAAAGACAACGTCCTGATCCGCTGCCAAACGGCCTGTTTCAGGTACCCATGGCCTCGCCCAGCCGCACCGGCTGCGCGGCCGCCCAGGCCGGGTTGAACTGGATCGTGCCTTTGGGCCACAGCATCACCACGGTGGAGCCCAGCAGGAAGCGGCCCATCTCATCGCCCTGCGCCAGCGCGATGTTCTGCTCCGCATAGGTCCACTCGCGCACGCTGCCCGGGCGCGGCGGATTGACGACGCCGTGCCACACGGTGGCCATGCTGCCCACGATGGTGGCGCCCACCAGCACGTTGACGAACGGGCCATGGGGCGTGTCAAACACGCACACCACGCGCTCGTTGCGGGCAAACAGGCCCGGCACGCCGCGCGCGGTAGTGGGGTTGACCGAGAACAGGTCGCCGGGCACGTAGATCATGCGCGTCAGGCGCCCGGCACAGGGCATGTGGATGCGGTGGTAGTCCTTGGGACTCAGGTAAATGGTGGCGAAGGCGCCGTCGTCAAACTGCGCGGCCAATGCAGCATCGCCACCCAGCAGCGCGCGCGTGCTGTAGTGGTGGCCCTTGGCCTGGAAGATCTGGTCGCGCTCAATGCGGCCCAGCTGACTCACCGCGCCGTCCACCGGGCACACCCAGCGGGCATCCGCCAGCGGGCGGGCGCCGGGCTTCAGGGGCCGGGTGAAAAATTCGTTGAAGCTCGCGTAGCTTTCAATGCGCGGATCGGCGGCTTCGGCCATGTTCACGCCGTAACGCGCCACGAAGCGGCGGATGATGGCGGTGGTGATGCCCCCGGCGCGTGCCCCGGCCACCCAGCCTGCAAACACGGTAAGCGCCCGCTTGGGCAACAGGTATTGCGGCAACACCGCCAGGCGATCAGACACAGGGCTCTTTCAAAGGGGAATGCAAAAATTCTAGCTGCGACACAATACCAGCCATGGCAGCCCCCCTGTTTGAAGCGCAGCACCTGAGCAAACGCTACGGTGACACGACGGTCGTTGACGGCCTGTCGTTTGCCATTGCGCCTGGTGAATGCCTGGGCGTGATCGGCCCCAACGGCGCGGGCAAGACCACCACCATCCGCATGTGCCTGGGCCTGAGCGTGCCTGACGGCGGCAGCATCCATGCACTGGGCCTGCAGATGCCACGCGATGCGCTGGCCATCAAGGCCCGGCTGGGCGTGGTGAGCCAGTTCGACACCCTGGACCCTGATTTCACCTGCGCCGAGAACCTCTTGGTCTATGGCCGCTATTTCGGCATGAAGGACGCCGCCATCCGCGAACGCATCCCCAGGCTGCTGGAGTTTGCCGCGCTGTCGCACAAGGCCGATGCCAAGCCTGGCGAACTGTCGGGCGGCATGCGCCGCCGCCTGAGCCTGGCGCGCGCGCTGGTCAACGACCCTTCGCTGCTGTTGCTGGACGAGCCCACCACCGGGCTGGACCCGCAAGCGCGCCACCTGATGTGGGAACGGCTGCAACTGCTTTTGCAGCAGGGCAAGTCCATCCTGCTGACCACCCATTTCATGGACGAGGCAGAGCGCCTGTGCTCGCGCCTGCTGGTGCTGGACCACGGCCGCAAGATCGCCGAGGGCACGCCGCGCGAGCTGATCGCCCAGCACCTGGAGCCCGACGTGGTGGAAGCCTATGGCAACGGCGCGCTGGCGCTGGCCGATGACGCTGCGCTCAAGGCGCTGGCCGCGCGCACCGAAGTCAGCGGCGAGACCGTGTTCTTCTACACCCAGGACGCCCGAGCGCTGCTGGACGCCCTGGCCGCGCGCCCCAGGCTGCGCACCCTGCACCGCCCAGCCAACCTGGAGGACCTGTTCCTGAAATTGACGGGCAGGCAAATAAGGGAAGACGGCTGATGACTCCCTCCATCTGGCGCGCGCCAGACCTGTCCTTTCGCTGGTGGCCCGTGTTCCTGCGCAACCTGCTGGTGTGGAAGAAGCTCGCCATTCCCAGCCTGGTGGGCAACATCGCCGAGCCGCTGATGTGGCTGGTGGCATTTGGCTACGGCATGGGCGCGCTGGTGGGGCAGGTGCAGGTGGGCGCGGACAAGGTGCCCTACATCCTGTTCCTCGCCAGCGGTTCCATCTGCATGAGTGCCATGAACGCGGCCAGCTTCGAGGCACTGTATTCGGCCTTCTCGCGCATGCATGTGCAAAAGACCTGGGACGGCATCATGAACGCGCCGATCAGCCTGGACAACGTGGTCATGGCCGAGATGATGTGGGCCGCCTTCAAGGCCATGTTCACCGTCACCGCCATCCTGTGCGTGATGCTCGCTTTGGGCATCAGCCACAGCCCCAAACTGCTGGTGGCCTGGCCGGTGCTGCTGGGCGCGGGCATCACCTTCAGCTGCATTGCGCTGATCTTCAATGCGCTGGCCAGTGGGTACGACTTCTTCACCTACTACTTCACGCTGTTTCTCACGCCCATGATGTTCCTGTCGGGCGTGTTCTTTCCGCGTGAACAGCTGCCGCACGCGGTGCGCGTGGCGTCCGACTGGCTGCCACTGACCAACGCGGTGGAGATCGTGCGCCCCCTGTTCATGGACCAGTGGCCCGCGCACCCGCTGCGCCACGCGCTGGTGCTGCTGGTCTATACCGTGGCGGCATTCTGGGTGGCATTGGCGCTCACCCGCAAACGCTTCCAGGCCTGAACGCACCACCCGCGCCATGAGCACCGCCCTCACCCAGCTGCCACCCGATCTGTTGGAGATGATGAGCCGGGGCGTGTCCACCATCGTTGGCTCGCACGACCTGGCCCACCGGCCGAGCATCATGCGCGCCGTGGGCTGCCACGTGGCTGAAGGTGGGCGACTGGTCACCGTGTACCTGGCGCGCAGCCAGTCGCGCCAGCTGCTGCAGGACGTGGCGGCCACCGGCGAGGTGGCCGTGGTCTTCAGCGAGCCGGCCACCCACCGCACGGTGCAGCTCAAGGCGCATCAGGCGCAGATACGCGCCGCCAACGAGGCCGATGCACCGGTGCTGGCACGCTATCTGCAATCCATGGAGCATGAGCTGCAACGCATCGGCTTGCCGCCTGCGATGACCCGCGCCATGCTGGCGCACCGGCTGGACGACCTGGTGGCCGTCAGCTTCACGCCCGCGCAGGCGTTTGACCAGACGCCGGGGCCGCAAGCCGGCGTGCTGCTGCTGGCGGGGCGCACATGAGCACGGCCGGCACAACCTCGCTGGACGCCATCCGCCCCTGCTTTGAGGGAGCCATCCCCGCCGTCATGGCCACGTGCGCTGCCGACGGCACGCCCAATGTGGCCTACATCTCGCAGGTTTACTACGTAGACGCACGGCACGTGGCGCTGTCGTTCCAGTTCTTCAACACCACGCGCAAGAACATTCTGGCCAACCCGGTGGCCACCGTGCTGGTGCTGCATCCGCAAACCGCGGCGTTCTTTCGCCTGCACATCCGGTACCTGCGTACTGAAACCGCCGGGCCGCTGTTCGAGCAGATGAAGGCCCAGCTGGCCGGCATTGCGTCGCACACCGGCATGGACGGGGTATTTCGCCTGCTGGGCTCGGACGTGTACGAAGTGCAGCAGATTGAATCCGTGCCCGGCCAGCCCCTGCCCACGCCCGCGCCGCGCGTGGGCCTGTTGGGCGCCGTGCGCCGCTGCAGCGAACGCATGGCACGCTGCACCGCCATGGACGAGCTGCTCAACGCGGTGCTGGGCGCCATCACCGACCTGATGGGCATCCAGCACGCCATGGTGCTGATGCTGGACGCGAGCACGCAGCGCCTGTACACCGTGGCCAGCAGTGGCTATGCCACCTCGGGCGTGGGCTCGGAAATCGAAATGGGCGAAGGCGTGGTGGGCGTGGCCGCGCGCGAGCGCACGCCGGTTCGCATCGGGCACATGACCAGCGCCTACCGCTACATCCGCGCGATGCGCCGCAGCCTGCATGCCAACGTGCCTGACATCGACCCGGCCACCGACATCCCCTACCCGGGCCTGGCCGAGCCGCACAGCCAGCTGGCCGTGCCGGTGCTGTCCGCCGGGCGGCTGCTGGGCGTGCTGTTCCTGGAGAGTCCGCGCGCGCTGCAGTTCAGCTATGAGGACGAAGACATGCTGGTGGCCGTGGCCGGCCACCTGGGCGCGGCCATGGACCTGATGCAGGCCAGTACCGAAGCAGCGGAGCCACCCGCCCCCACCAGCCCGCCCGCGCAGGCGATGACCGGAGCCACGGGCACCGTCGTACAGGTGCGGCATTTCAGCGCCAACGACAGCGTGTTCATCAACGACACCTACCTCATCAAGGGTGTGGCTGGCGCCATTTTGTGGAAGCTGCTGAAGGACTTCACCCAGCACGGGCGCACCGAATTCAGCAACCGCGAGCTGCGCCTGGACGCTTCCATCGGCCTGCCCGACGTGGCCGACAACCTGGAAGCACGCCTGGTGCTGCTGCAGCGCCGCCTGGTGGAGCACAGCCCGCATATCCGCATCGAAAAGACCGGGCGCGGGCGCTTCCGCCTGGCGGTGCTGCGTCCCGTGGCGCTGGTGGACGCCTAAACCGCCACCAGGCCGTCCACCGGCGGCAGGCCCAGGCTGCGGGCCAGCTTGGTCCATTCACCCTGGGTCAGGTGTGGGCGCGCCGCGTCCAGCACCGCGTGGAACACCGCCTCGGGCGCCTTGGCGCGCATGTCGGCCAGCAGCGCCGTGCGCTCGGCGGGGTTCATGAAGGGCACCAGCCAGCGCACGATGCCCATCATCTCCTCGGGCGGGATGGAGGCCACCAGCGCGTCATGGATGGCCTCCAGCTCGGCGTCGGTGTAGCGCGCCCACAGCACGGCGTTGTGCGCGGTTTCTTCCACATGCATGTGGTGGAAGTTCTCGGCAATGAACAGCGACAGGTCACGGTACAGCGCCAGCACGGCGGCGGGCCGCTGCGCGGCCGGCGTGCGCAGCAGCGCGGTGGCGGCGCCCGCCAGGCGGCCGATGTGGGCCAGGTGGTCGTCATGCTCATGCGCGATCACGGCGCTGGCGCCGGGGGCGCGCGCTTCCAGCGCGGCATGGATGAACTCGTTTTCATGCTTGAGGTGGGAGGCGCAGGCGTCCATCAGCGCCAGCACCTGCTGGGTGGTCTGGGCCAGCTCCAGGCCGTCGTCGCAGTCCATGCGGCCCAGCGCCAGCAGGGTGTCGGCCATCAGCGCGCGCATGGCCTTGTGGATGCCGGCGTACATGTCCACGCGCGGGGCGTCGGTGGCAGCGGCCGTGGCAGCAACCTGCTGCAGTTCGTTGGAATCGATGTTCATGGTTCTTCTTTCCGTTGTTGTGTGGGATGGCAGGTGCACCGTGCACCGCGAAAAGAAGTGTCAAAGAACCGGGTTTGGCGCGCCGCTAAGAAATGCTTAAACGATTGCTAAAAAAACCTTAAACGCCGGCACGCGCCGCGCCGGCTGTGAACTGCGTCACAGGCTCAGGCCTGGCGGATCATGTCCACGGCCTTCTCGGCCATCATGATCACCGGCGCATTGGTGTTGCCGCCCACGATGCGTGGCATGACCGACGCGTCCACCACGCGCAGGCCCTGCATGCCGTGCACGCGCAGCTGCGCATCCACCACGTCCAGCGGGCCAGGCCCCATGCGGCAGCTGCCCACCGGGTGGTAGATGGTGTCGGCGTAGTTGCGGATGAACTGCCCGATCTGCTCATCCGTCTGCGCGGCCGCTGACACCGGCAGCTCCTGACCCCGGTAGCCCGCCAGCGCGGGTTGCTGCAGCAGCTGGCGCATGAGCTTGAAGCCACGCACCATGCGGGCCAGGTCGTCCGGCTCGGCCAGGAAGTTCGGGTCCACCAGCGGCGGCTGCATCGGGTCGGCGCTGGCCAGCGTGACGCTGCCGCGGCTTTGCGGGCGCAGCAGGCACACATGGCATGAATAGCCGTGGCCAAACACCGTCTTGCGGCCATGGTCCACCAGCTTGCCGATCACAAAATGCAGTTGCAGATCGGGCAGGGCTTCCTGCGGCTGGCTCCTGATGAAGCCGCCGGCCTCGGCAAAGTTGGTGGTCAGCATGCCGGTGCGGAAATTGCGCCATTCCACAATGCCCTTCACGGCGCGCACCAGGCCGGCCAGGGACAGGCCGAAGAGGTCTTTCAGGTGCGGTGCATTCACCACCTGCACCACGTCCACATGGTCGTGCAGGTGCATGCCCACGCCCGGCAGGTCGTGCACCACGCCAATGCCGTGCTGGCTCAGCTGGTCAGGTGCGCCAATGCCCGACAGCAGCAACAGCTGGGGCGACAGCAACGCGCCGGCGCACAGCAGCACCTCGCGCGTGGCGCGCAGCTGGCGCAGCTCGCCACCCTGGCGGTATTCCACCCCCACCGCGCGCCGGCCCTCGGTGAGGATGCGCGTGGCATGCGCGCCCGTGATGACCTGCAGGTTGGGCCGCGACATGTGGGGCGTGAGGTAGGCCTTGGCCGCGCTGAAGCGCTCGCCGTTCTTGTGGGTGACCTGGTACATCCCCACGCCTTCTTGCTGCGCGCCGTTGAAATCGGGGTTGGCGGGATAGCCGGCCTGCACGCCGGCCTGCACGAAGACCGGGCCAAAGCGGTTGGGCGAGGTCAGGTCGCGCACATTCAGCGGCCCGCCTGTGCCATGGAATGCATCGGCGCCGCGCTCGTTGTGCTCGGACCGCTTGAAGTACGGCAGCACGTCGGCCCAGCCCCAGCCAGGGTTGCCCTGCTGCGCCCAGTGGTCGTAGTCCTCGGGCACGCCGCGCGCATAGATCATGGCGTTGACCGAGCTGGAGCCGCCCAGCACCTTGCCGCGCGGCTGGTAGCCGCGCCGGCCATTCAGGCCGGGCTGGGGCACCGTCTGCAGCGCCCAGTTGGCCTGGCCGTTTTTGGCCAGCAGCGCCAGCCCGGCGGGGCAGTGGATGAGCGGGCTGGTGTCAGCAGGGCCTGCCTCCAGCAGCGCCACGCGCACCGAAGGGTCTTCCGACAGCCGCCCCGCCAGCACGCAGCCAGCCGAGCCACCGCCGATGATGATGTAGTCAAGCACGTGTGTCCCCTCCTGGTGATACAGGCGCGTACCTTAACCCGGATTGGTCCACCTTGTAACACCCGTTAACATCCGGGTTCTTCGGCCAGCCGGGTCGGCAGCGCCGGGCATACATGGGGATATCCAGATGGGCAACGAATTGGGCAAGAGCCTGGGCGTGGTGGGCATCATTGGCGCCGGCACCATGGGCAATGGCATCGCGCAGGCCTGCGCCGTGGCGGGGCTGCCGGTGGTGATGGTGGACGTGTCGGACGCCGCCGTGGCCAAGGGCCTGGCCACCATCTCGGCCAGCCTGGACCGGCTGGTCAAGAAAGAAAAGATCACCGAAGCCGGCAAGGCCGCGGCGCTGGGCCTGATCAAGGGCAGCACAGCCTACGACGACCTGCGGGCCGCACACATCGTGATCGAGGCCGCCACCGAGAATTACGAGCTCAAGCTCAAGATCCTGCGCCAGGTGGATGCGCTGGTCGCGCCGGAAGTGATCCTGGCGTCCAACACCTCGTCGATTTCCATCACCAAGCTGGCGGCGGCCACGTCGCGCGCTGACCGCTTCATCGGCATGCATTTCTTCAACCCCGTGCCGATGATGGCGCTGGTGGAGATCATCCGCGGCCTGCAGACCAGCGATGCCACGCACGACGCGGTAAAGGCACTGGCCGAACAACTGGGCAAAAGCCCGATCACCGTGAAGAATGCTCCGGGCTTCGTGGTCAACCGCATCCTGGTGCCCATGATCAATGAAGCCTTCTTTGTGCTGGCCGAGGGCCTGACCACGGCCGAGGACATTGACGCCGGCATGAAGCTGGGCTGCAACCAGCCGATCGGGCCACTGGCGCTGGCCGACATGATTGGTCTGGACGTGTGCCTGGCCGTCATGGACGTGTACCTGGCCGAGTTTGGCGACAGCAAGTACCGCGCCTGCCCGCTGCTCAAGGAAATGGTCGCAGCCGGCCGCCTGGGCCGCAAGACCGGGCGCGGCGTGTACAGCTACTGAGCCCTGAACGCGGCCCGCTTTCATGGCGCCCACCGGCACACCGGACACCCCGCCGGCCACGCTGCGGCTGAGCCCGGCGCTGGGCCGGGTGCCGGCGCCTGACCAGGCGCCAGCTGCACCGGTGGCGGCACCTGCCGCTGCGCCCGTAGCGGCACCTGCAGAACCTGCCCCGGCCCCGGCTGCTGCACAAGCGGCGCAACAGGCCGTTGCACCCGCGCCCCCACCCCCCGGCTCCATCGCCCACGGCGTAGCCGCCCTGCGCGACGCGGCCGCGGTCGCGCGCACCGCGCCCAGCCTGGTGCCGCTGACGGTGGCGCTGGGTGGCATTGCGCTGGTGTCCAGCATCGGCTGGGTGATCGAGCGGCGGCGCAACCGGCGCGAAAGCGATTCCGTGCTGTGGGCGGACGTACAGCCCGCCGCGTCGTCCATCGTCACGCGCGTGAACAGCCTGGACGACATCCTGCCCGACAACCCCAACCCGGCCGAAGCCGCGCGCGCCATCTACGTCACCGCCATTGGCGAGACGAATTCGCGCCGCGAGGCCACGCTGATCGACCTGCACCAGATGGACCAGAAGCTGCAGCGCCGGCGCAAGCGTGGCGACGTGGTGGCGGCCGTGCTGCTGCTGCAGCAGCACCTGGTGGACTTCCGCTACACCAGCCCGTGGGTGTTCATGGAACTGCGCGAGCTGTACAAGGAGCTGGCCCTGCAGCAGGAATGGGAGGTGGCGCGCGACGCCTTTCGCGCCCGCTTTGGCCAGAACGCGCCGCAGTGGTCGGCGCCGTCCACCGCCGACGCGCAGCTGCTGGACGACACGCACCTGTGCGAGGGCATCATGGGCCAGTGGCCGCACCGGCCCGCGCGCATGTGGATCCTGCGCTGGATGCTGGGTGAACACGACATGCGCGTGAGAGCCATGGGCCCGCCGCTGTTGCCGCTGGGCGTGTACCGGGACCTGATGCTGCTGGACAGCGTGCTGGACGACGCCATGGCCATCGAGACAGCCAGCGCCGCCGCAGCGCCTGCGCCGATGCCTTCACTCACGCCCGAACCCGCGCTGTCACCCACGTGATGCGCGCGTGCGGCCCGCGCCGCTAGCATGCGGGCATGAGCACCCCCACCCCTGCGCCCACCACCGGCACGCCCCCGCCCGAAGGCACCATCACCACCGAGCGGCGCGGCGCGCTGCTGCTGATCGGCATCAACCGGCCGGCCAAGCGCAACGGCTTCACGCCGCGCATGTACCGCGAGCTGGCCGAGGCCTACACCCTGCTGGATGACGACCCTGCGCTGCGCGTGGGCGTGCTGCACGCCCACGGCGACCACTTCACCGCCGGGCTGGACTTGCCGACCATTGCGCCGCTGATGCAGCGCGGCGAAAAGGCCTTTCCCTTCGGCCTGGTGGAGCCCAACGACCTGGGCACGCCGGGCTACCGGCGGCGCAGCAAGCCCATGGTGGTGGCGGTCAAGGGCATCACGTTCACCGTGGGCATCGAGCTGATGCTGGCGGCCGACATCGTGGTGGCGGCGGACGACTGTCGCTTCTCGCAGCTGGAGGTCAAGCGCGGCATCATGGCCACGGGCGGCGCCACGTTGCGCATGGCCGAGCGCGCAGGCCTGGGCAACGCCATGCTGCACCTGCTGACAGGCGACGAATTCGGCAGCGCCGAGGCGCTGCGGCTGAACTTCGTGCAAAAGGTGGTGCCCGCTGCCCAGGTGCTGGACGAGGCGCTGCGCATCGCGCAGGCCATTGCCGAACAGGCCCCGCTGGCGGTGGTGGCCACCCGCATGAACGCGCTCAAGGCCGTGGAACACGGGCCGCTGATGGCCATGCAGGACTTCATCAGCACGCAGCAGCGCCTGTCCAACAGCGAGGACGCGGCGGAAGGTGTACGGTCGTTTACCGAGAAGCGGCCTGCGCGGTTCAGTGGTCGTTAGCGATTTCCGGTCCGCGGGGTTGCGGCGACGGTGCCCGCTTCCGCGGCTGTCCCCCGCCGGGCTGCGCCCGGCTCCTCCTTTATGCCGCTGCACCGGGCACCATCACCACAACCCCGCTACATCGTTGGGGCGCAACCCGTGGTGCGCCGCTACGGTCGCTGATCCTGCGGACAGGGCGCTCTGCGCAGCGGCATAAAGGGGGAGGCGGGCGCAGCCCGCCGGAGGACAGCCGCGGAGCAGAGTGCCCTGTTCGCAGGATCCAGGAGTGATGTCAGTATGGAGAAAATTAAATTGCACACAATTTAATTTGACGCTACAATTCAAACCATGGCACAGCAAAAATTCACCCCCGACCAGGCCCTGCTGCTGGACAACCAGCTGTGCTTTGCGCTGTATTCGGCGTCTTTGGCCATGACAAAGCTGTACAAGCCGCTGCTGGACGAACTGGGCCTGACCTACCCGCAGTACATCGCCATGCTGGTGTTGTGGGAGCGTGACGGACTCATGGTGTCCGAGTTGGGCGAGCGGCTGTCGCTGGATTCCGGCACGCTCACCCCGCTGCTCAAGCGGCTGGAAGCCCTAGGCCTGGTGGCCCGCATCCGTGACGTGCAGGACGAACGCCGCGTGCACATCACCCTCACACCCGCCGGGCGCAAGCTCAAGAGCCGCGCGGCCAAGGTTCCGGGCTGCATCCTGGCGGCCAGCCAGTGCTCCATCCCCGAGCTGATCTCGCTCACCCAGCAGGTGCAGGCCCTGCGCCAGCGCCTGACGGCCTGACCCCCCCTTTCCCTTTCCAACCACCCCCTTCAAGGAAGCAACCATGACCAAGCTCGACAAAGTCCTCTACACCGCCCGCGCCCACACCACTGGCGGGCGCGACGGCGCGTCCAGGACCGATGACGGCCGCCTGGACGTCACGCTGTCTTCGCCCGGCACCTCGGGCACGGGCACCAACCCCGAGCAGCTGTTTGCCGCCGGCTACAGCGCCTGCTTCATCGGCGCCATGAAGGCCGTGGCCGGCAAGATGAAGGTCACGCTGCCAGCCGACCTGGCGATTGACGCCGAGGTGGACCTGGGCCCCATCCCCAATGCCTATGGGATTGCCGCACGCCTGAACGTGAGCCTGCCGGGCATGGACCGCGCCGCCGCCCAGCAGCTGGTTGACGCCGCCCACCAGGTGTGCCCCTACTCCAACGCTACGCGCGGCAATATTGACGTGACGATCACCCTCGTCTGATCCGTCAACAATGGCTGTCACGAATGCGGCCCGCCGGTCTTGAACCGGCGGGCCGCTTCGCTTAACGTGGCAATCATGAGCACCACCACACTCCAGGTCCGCAAGGACAAGCTGACCGAGACGCGCCTTGTCACCACCGAAGACGCTGCCCTGGCCCCCGGCCAGGTGCGCGTGCGCGTGGAGCACTTCGCGCTCACGTCCAACAACATCACCTACGCCGCTTTTGGTGACGCCATGAGCTACTGGCAGTTCTGGCCCACCGGCGAGGACGGCTGGGGCATCGTGCCGGTCTGGGGCTTTGCCACCGTGACGCAAAGCCTGCACCCCGGCGTGGCCGTGGGCGAGCGGCTGTATGGCTACTGGCCCATGGCCAGCAGCGCCGTGCTGCAGCCCGAGCGCCTGACGGAGGCCGGCTTTACCGACGCCGCGCCGCACCGCGCCGGCCTGCACGCGGTGTACAACCAGCTGCTGCGCTGCAACCGCGACCCGTTCTACACCCCCGGCACCGAAGGCCCGCAGGCGCTGCTGCGCCCGCTGTTCGTCACCTCGTGGCTGATCGACGACTTCATGGCCGACAACGATTTCTTTGGCGCCAACGTCATGCTGCTGTCCAGCGCGTCCAGCAAGACGGCCTATGGCACGGCCTTCCAGCTGGCGCAGCGCCCGGGCATTGAAGTGATCGGCCTCACATCGCCCGCCAACCAGGCGTTCTGCGAAAGCCTGGGCTGCTACAGCCGCGTGCTGACCTATGACCAGCTGGACCAGGTGGCCGCCGATGCGGCCTGCGTGTATGTGGACTTTGCCGGCAATGCCGGCCTGCGCCAGCAGATCCATACGCGGTTCGGACAGCTCAAGTACAGCTGCTCCATCGGCGGCACCCATGTGGAGCAGCTGGGCGGCGCCAAAGATCTGCCCGGACCGCGCGCCACGCTGTTCTTTGCACCCGCACAGATCAAGAAACGCAACGCCGACTGGGGTGCCGCCGAACTCGGCAAGCGCCTGGTGCAGGCCTGGCAGGCCTTCAGCGGCCGGGCCACCGATGCGGCGGCGCCGTGGCTGGTGGTGCAGCAGCACCAGGGCCCGCAGGCCGTGCAGGCCGCCTATGCGCAGGTGCTGGCCGGCCGCGGCGACCCGCGCACGGGGCACATGCTGTCGCTGGGCTGAAGCTGCAAGCCCCGCATCAGCTTCGCACGCCATGATGGCGCCATGAAGCTGGCCCTGCTGTCGGACATCCACGCCAACCTGCGCGCGCTGCACGCCTGCCTGGCCCATGCGCAGGAGGCCGGCGCCACCCACCATGCCGTGCTGGGCGACCTGACGGGCTACGGCGCCGAGCCCGCGCAGGTGGTGGACGCGGTGATGCACCTGGCCGCCCGCGGCGCGGTGGTGCTGGGCGGCAACCATGACGCGCTGGCCGTGCAGCCGCCGGCGCAGCCGCAAACCCACGGCGACCTGTCGGCCGCCTGGACACACGGTCAGCTGGACGCAGCCCAGTGCGCCTTCCTGGCGAGGCTGCCGCTGCACGCGCAGCTGGGCAGCGCCTGGCTGGTGCATGCCAGCGCCGATGCGCCCGCCAACTGGCATTACGTGGACAACCCCCACCGCGCCCAGCGCAGCCTGGCGGCGGCCTGCGCGCACTCGGGCGTGAGCCACGTGTTTTGCGGGCATGTGCACCACCAGCGCCTGTACTACCAGGGCGCCGCCCGCGCGCTGATGGAATTCATGCCCACGCCGGGCGTGGCCATACCGGTGCCGGCCCACCGCCAGTGGCTGGCCACCGTGGGCTCGGTGGGGCAGCCGCGCGATGGCGACCCGCGCGCGATGTACGCGCTGTTTGACGCCACGCAAGGCCGCCTCACCTTTCACCGCGTAGCCTACGAATACCGGGCAGCGGCGGCGGCCGTGCGGCGCACGCCCCAGCCCGGATGGTTTGCACAAAGGCTGGAGGAAGGGCGATGAAACTGCTGGCACCGGGCACCGTGCTCGACGGGTTTGCCGTGGGCGAAGTGATCCATTCGGGTGGCATGGCCCACATCTACCGCGTGCACTACGCCGACGGCCGGCCCGACCCCGGCTTTGCCATGGCCATGAAGGTGCCGCGCATGGCCGGCGACGACGGCGCGGAGAACCTGCTGGGCTTCGAGGTCGAGCACCAGATCTTCCAGACCCTGGGCGGTGACCACGTGCCGCGCTTCGTGGCCGCGGGCGACCTGGCACGCCTGCCCTACCTGGTCATGGAATACGTGCCCGGCCGCGTGCTGCAGCACTGGCTGGACGAAGCCCGCACGCTGCGCCAGCGCCCGGATGCGCAGGAGATCGCCCGGCTGGGCCAGGCCATGGCCGTGGCGGCGCACAGCCTGCACCAGCAAAACGCGGTGCACCTGGACCTGAAGCCCGCCAACGTGCTGATCCGCCACGACGGGCGCGCCGTGCTGCTGGACTTTGGCCTGAGCTGGCATGCGCACTACCCCGACCTGCTGGCCGAGGAACTGCGCCGCGCCGTGGGCTCGCCCGCCTGGATGGCGCCCGAGCAGGTGGTGGGCGTGCGCGGCGACCCGCGCAGCGATATCTTTGCCATCGGCGTCATGCTGTACGAGCTGGCCACGGGCGAGCTGCCGTTTGGCGAGCCAGCCACCACGGGCGGGCTGCGCCAGCGGCTGTGGATGGCCCCACCCCCGCCGCGCGCGCTGAATGCAGGCGTGCCGGGCTGGCTGCAGGAAGTCATCCTGCGCTGCCTGGAACCCGAAGCCGCGCGCCGCTATCCGTCGGCCGCGCACCTGGCGTTCGACCTGGGCCACCCGGACCAGGTGGTGGTGGGTGAGCGCGGCGGGCGCACCCGCGGCACGCCGCTGCGCACCCACCTGCGGCGCTGGTTCAGGGCCGCGGGCCTGCAATACGAACCCAGCCCGCTGCCGTCACAGGCGATCCGCGAAGTGCCCATCGTGATGGTGGCCGTGCCGCACCTGGACGCCAGCGACGCCACGCTGTATTCGCTGCGCCAGGCGGTGAGCCGGTCGCTGGGCATACGCCCCGGCGCCCGGCTGGCCTGCGTGAGCGTGATTGCGCCGGTGGACAGCGGCCAGGACGAGATCGACGCCCATCGCCTGCACCTGGAACGGCTGCGCCAGTGGGCCCAGGGCATCCACCTGGAAGGCCACCAGGCGTCGTTCCACGTCATTGAGTCGGGCGACGTGGCACGCGCGCTGTGCACCTATGCCCGTGGCAACCATGTGGACCTGATGGTGCTGGGCGCGGCCACCCACGGCCTGCAGATGCAGCGGCTGGTGGCCACCGTGCCCATGCGCGTGGTGATGGACGCCCCCTGCAGCGTGCTGCTGGTGCGCCAGGCAACACCGTTCGCCCTGCTGGACGCACCACCGGACACGCGGGGCCCACAATCGGCACATGACCGAAGCCCCGCACCCGTATGAAACCCTGACGCCCGACGTGGTGATGGACGCCCTGGCGTCAGTCGGCCTGTATGGCGATGGCCGCCTGACGGCCCTGAGCTCGTATGAAAACCGTGTGTATCTCATCCACCTGGAAGAGCCGCACGCGGGACACAGCGCGGTGGTGGCCAAGTTCTACCGGCCCGGACGCTGGAGCGAGGCGCAGATCCTGGAAGAACACGCGTTTGCCGCCGAGCTGATGGCGGCCGAGGTGCCCGCCATTGGCCCGCTGGTGCTGCAGGGGCGCACGCTGCACCCGCACGCGGGCTTTTCATTCAGCGTGAGCCCGCGCCGCGGCGGGCGCCGGCCCGAGCTGGACGACGCCAATGTGCTGGAATGGCTTGGCCGCTTCCTGGCGCGCATCCACACCGTGGGCGCGGCGCGGCCGTTTGCGCAGCGCGGCACGCTAGACCTACGCACCTTTGGCACCGAGCCGCGCGACTGGCTGCTGGCGCACCACATGATCCCGCTGGACGTGCAGGGCGCGTGGCAGGCCGAGTGCAACAAGGCGATCGACGCCATTGCACGGCACTTTGAGCACACCCGCACCGCCACCATCCGCCTGCATGGCGACTGCCACCCCGGCAACATCCTGTGGACACCCGAAGACCAGCCCGGCGGCGGCCCGCACTTTGTGGACCTGGACGACACCCGCATGGGCCCCGCGGTGCAGGATCTGTGGATGCTGCTGGACGGTGACCGTGCGCAACGCACGCAGCAGCTGGGCGCGCTGGTGGATGGCTATGAACAGTTCCGTGAATTTGACCGCGCCGAGCTGGCGCTGATCGAGCCGCTGCGCACGCTGCGCCTGATCCACTACAGCGCCTGGCTGGCTCGCCGCTGGGACGACCCGGCCTTCCCCGCCGCCTTCCCCTGGTTTGGCACCAGCGACTACTGGCAGGGGCAGGTGCAGATGCTGCAGGAACAGCTGGAGGCGATGGAGGAGCCGGCGCTGGTGGTGTGAAGATGACAACCGACCAAACATCATCCCCACTTGATGAGCCCGTACGCTCAGCCGCGCGACTCTTCGACGAAGGCCAAATCAGTTTGAGTCATGCCGCGAGATTGGCGGGTATGAGTCTGTCGGCGTTCATTGATCTGCTGGGATCACTTCGCATCCCGGTGACGCGGCTTGATGCTGGGGAGCTCGAACGCGAAGTTACGTCCTTCGCGCAGGCCAACGAGCCGCGTCTTCTCCCCAAGTTGGAGGATTGACATGAGGACGACTCACCTTTAGAAGGCTGATAAGAGAAAACCCGCCGGGTTTCCCCGGCGGGCTTCTGGATACGAATCTCTTGCGAGATTCTTATTGCAGCAACGGCTCTCACCCCGGATAACTACAACAGGGTGAATTCTAGAGGACGAGGACATGGGTGACAACCAGCAAACGGGGAAAAGCCCGGTTTCCAATGAAGGTCCATTCACCTTCGGGCTCGACATTGGCATTGCGTCTGTCGGCTGGTCGGTCATTTCCGAGAGGCGGATCATTGACTTGGGCGTGCGCGCCTTCGACAAAGCAGAAACCGCCGACAAAGGCGAGTCGCTGAATCTGCAACGACGGAAAGCGCGCTTGCTGCGCCGACGCCTTTGGCGGCGGGCGTGGCGACTGACAAAGCTGGGACGTTTGCTCAAGCGACATGGCGTCCTGAACTCTGTAGATGCGTTGAAGACCCAACCCAACTTCACGGACTCCACCTGGGCGCTGCGAGTAGCCGGCCTGGACCGGCAATTGACGCCCATGGAATGGGCTCGAGTGATCTATCACCTGTGCAAGCACCGCGGCTTTCACTGGATCAGCAGAGCCGAAGAGCGAAAGGCCGATGAGGACACCAAAGGGGAAAGTGGGAGGGTCAAGGCGGGGCTGGCTCATACGAAGAAGCTGATGACGGAAAAGGGCTACCGGACCGCAGCTGAAATGGTCTTGGCCGAATTCCCGGATGCACAGCGCAACAAGCGGGGCGACTATGGCAAGGCGCTATCCCGTGTTTTGCTCGACGCCGAGTTGGCAAGCCTCTTCGCGTCCCAGCGGGAGCACGGCAACCCCTATGCGACACCGGCGCTGGAGGAAGCATTGCGCGGCCGCAACGGCTCGCGCAGCGGCCTCCTTTGGTCGCAGAAACCCGCGCTCGCAGGCAAAGACCTTCTCAAAATGCTGGGTCATTGCACCTTTGAAAAGGGTGAATACCGCGCGCCCAAAGCCAGCTTTACGGCGGAGCGCCACGTCTGGCTGACGCGGCTGAACAACCTGAGGGTTATCGTGGATGGCGTTTCGCGCGGACTCAACGACGACGAGCGCCGGTTCTCACTGCCGTTGCCCTATCAGTCAGGCGAGAAGTTCACGTACAAAACCTTGCGCAAGGCACTTGTCCAAGCCGGAAAGCTTGGCGAGTCTTTTCGCTTTGGCGGTCTGGCGTATCCAAGCGGAAAACAAAAGGAAGAAGAGAAAGCAAAAGACCCGGAAGACCAGCCGCTGGTCAAGTTGCCAGCGTGGCACGAGCTTCGCCTCGCTTTTAACAAGAGTGGTTTGAAATCCGAGTGGGATCAGATCTCCACTGCCGCCATTGAAGGCCGTCCAGAGCAACTGGACGGCATTGCGTGGGTTCTGAGCGTCTACAAGGACGACAAGGAGGTCGAGGCGGAGCTGGAGAAGCTTGGCCTGCCAGGAGACTCAAGGGTTATTGAGACATTGCTGGGAATTCGGTTTGACAAGTTCCACGCCCTGTCCCTCAAAGCCTTGCGGCAGATCGTTCCGCTGATGGAGCAAGGCCATCGCTATGACGAGGCTGTCGCGAAGATTCCCGACTACGGCCATCACAGCCAACGCTTTGTTGCAGGCGCAGGAAGCCTAAGATTCTTGCCCCCGTTCTACGACGGCCGCGACAAAGACGGCCGCATGAAATTTCGGGATGACATCGATATTCCGCGCAATCCGGTTGTTCTGCGCGCACTCAATCAGGCTCGCAAGGTGGTGAATGCGCTGATCAAGGAGTACGGAGCGCCCTGGTCTGTACATATTGAGATGGCGCGGGACCTTTCGCGTCCGATGGACGAACGACGCGATATCGAGAAGCTACAGAAGGAATACAGAGAAAAAAACGAGAAAGCTCGGGAGCAGTTCACAGCTGATTTCAATCGCCGCCCCTCAGGGGTTGAATTCGAGAAATGGCTTCTGTACCGGGAGCAACACGGTAAATGCGGCTATTCCCTGGAGCCCCTTGACCTGCATCGTGTCATTGATGATCCAAGTTATGTTCAAGTGGACCATGCGCTGCCCTACTCCCGCAGCTATGACGACAGCAAGAACAACAAGGTTCTCGCACTGACCAAAGTCAATCAGGACAAGGGGAACCGAACGCCGTATGAATTTCTGGACGGCGCGAGCGAATCCGAGCGTTGGCGTAATTTCGTTTCCTGGGTCGAAGGAAACAAATCCTATCGTCAGGCAAAGCGCAGTCGCCTGCTGCGCAAGAACTACGGTGCAGAGGAGGCCAGTTCCTTCAAGGATCGAAACCTCAATGACACGCGGTATATCTGCAAGTTCTTCAAGAACTACGTGGAGCAATACCTGCAGTTGGCCGACGGCAGCGACAACAAGCGGTGCGTCGTGCTGAACGGTCAACTCACCAGCTTTCTGCGCGCCCGCTGGGGATTGATCAAGACTCGTGACGAGAGCGACCGCCATCACGCGCTTGACGCCACCGTGGTCGCTGCATGCAGTCACGCCATGGTCAAACGCCTGGCGGATTACGCCAGAAAGAAGGAGCTGGAGAACCTGCGCGAGGGATTTCCCGACCCGGAGACTGGCGAGATCAACAGTCCGTCAGCGCATCAGCGGCTGACAGAACATTTTCCCGACCCTTGGTCCCACTTCAGGCATGAACTGACGCTGCGACTCAAGACCGACGATGTTGCAGCGCTGCGCGAAGAAGCAGGCCGTCTGGGAAGTTATTCGCCTCAAGCCCTTGAGTGCATCCGCCCTCTGTTTGTTTCGCGCGCGCCGCAACGACGCAACGGAGGTGCGGCGCACAAGGAAACAATTTATGCGCAACCGCAGCGGCTCTTGAAGCAAGGCGGCGTGACTCAGAAAGTCGCACTTTCCAGCCTCACTCTCAAGGACTTAAACAACCTTGCCGACCCGCATCGCAACGAGAAGTTGTACAGCGCCATCCGCACCCGGCTTGAAGCGCATGCAGGAAAGGCTGACAAGGCATTTCCTGCTGACAATCCGCTGCGCAAGCCGGACAAGCAGGGGAATTCTACGGGGCCAGTTGTGCGCACTGTGACATTAGTAATTGACAAGCTGAGCGGCTTAGCAATCCGCGGGGGAATTGCCAAGAATGATTCGATGCTAAGAGTGGATTTTTTTCTGAGCTCGAGGAAGTTTCACGTAGTTCCTGTGTATGTCCATCACAAAGTAGCAGGACTTCCAAACAGAGCTATCGTGGCCTACAAGGACGAAAGCGAGTGGACTGAAGTGCAGGAAAGCGATTTCCTCTTCTCCGCATATCCAAACGATCTTTTAAGAGTCACATTGAAGAAAGATTCAGTTCTTGGATATTACGCAGGATGTGATCGATCCACTGGAGCAATCAGCCTATGGGTCCATGACCGAAATCAGGCGGTCGGAAAGGATGGCCTCGTACGAGGTATCGGCGTGAAAACTTGCATCTCACTCGAAAAGCTTCACGTCGACACATTGGGACGGGCCTACCCGGCACCTGCGGAGAAGCGAAGTGGTCTGGCGTAGCGTTGTTGTCAGCAATCCAGCCAAGCTCAAGCGCGATCACTTTGCGCTGGTCATCGAACAAGAAAAATCAGCTCGCGTTCCGTTCGAAGACATTGCGGTGATCGTTCTTAACAACCGTGAGATCACCCTCACTCACCCGGTCTTGTCTGCTTGCGCCGAATACGGCATCGGCCTCTATGCCACCGGTGACAACCATCAACCCAGCGGCGTATTTTTGCCATTCCAAAGCCACAGTCGAGCTACACGCATGCTGCGACTGCAGCTTGACTTGGACAAGCCAACTGGCAAGCGGGCTTGGGCTACTGTAGTGCAAGCAAAGATCAACAATCAGGTGTTCTGCATGAAGATGCTGAACTCTGGCGACCACGAGAGACTGGAGTCGTATGCGCGCCGCGTTCGCTCAGGCGATACGGGCAACATGGAAGCGCAGGCCAGCGCGTACTACTTCCCGCAGATCATGGGCCGCAGTTTCACGCGGGCGCAGGAGACTTGGGCCAACGCGGCCCTGGACTACGGCTATGCAGTAATGCGTGGTGCCTGCGCGCGTGCCTTGGTCGCTCACGGACTGCTGCCCACCATCGGTATCTTTCATGCGAGCGAACTAAATGCGTTCAATCTGGCGGACGACTTGATTGAGCCCTATCGACCGATAGTTGATCTTTTTGTAGCGACCAATCGAAAGACAGATGATTCCGTCGAGTTGAGCCCCGTAGACAAGATCGCTTTGGTTGGACTGCTCAACGTCGACGTCGCCATGCCACGCGGCGTGATGAGCGTACTGTCTTCGGTAGAACAAGCGGCCGAGTCAATGGCGCGCATGTATGACGGAGGCAGCGAACAAGTACTGGAATTGCCAAAACTGATTGGGCTGAATCAGCATCGGCACGAAATGTAGCGCGCAAGCCTATGAGCCAGGACACGAGGCGATTCATGCGAATGATGGTCTTCTTCGATTTGCCCGTGGTGACCAAGGCCGAACGTCGCGCTTACACACAGTTCCGCCGATTCCTGCTCAATGACGGCTACGACATGATCCAGTTTTCTGTGTATGGCCGCATCCTGAACGGGGCGGATGCCGGCGAGAAGCACATGAAACGCCTCTTGGCCAACCTGCCATCGGAAGGCTCTATTCGGGTACTCACAGTGACAGAAAAGCAGTACGCGGGGATGAAACTGTTGGTTGGTCTGCCCCTTTTTCAGGAAAAAAAGGTGAACGCAGCCCAAATTGTGCTGTTCTGACCAGGGTTTTTCATAACGAAAGCCCGCTCCAAGCCAGGCTTGGAGCGGGTTTCGAGCGGGTCAGAGTGTAGCTATCCGGGGTGAGAGAGGGAGCTACAACCAGCCGCCTGGTAGCAGAAGCAGCGCCATTGAGTGTAGCTATCCGGGGTGAGAGAGGGAGCTACAACCTATCCTGAGCCTTCACAGGCTGAGCTAGAGAGTGTAGCTATCCGGGGTGAGAGAGGGAGCTACAACGGCTTCGCCCTGTTTAAAGGCTTTAACGATGAGTGTAGCTATCCGGGGTGAGAGAGGGAGCTACAACAATGTGAAAGAGGGCAAGGCCAAAAAAACTGAGTGTAGCTATCCGGGGTGAGAGAGGGAGCTACAACCGGGCAGTGTCCTGCGAACGTGTTTATGTCGAGTGTAGCTATCCGGGGTGAGAGAGGGAGCTACAACAACACAAGGCATAGTTGCTGTCCCTGATCTGAGTGTAGCTATCCGGGGTGAGAGAGGGAGCTACAACATAAGCGAAAATACCTTCAAGTATTTCGAGGAGTGTAGCTATCCGGGGTGAGAGAGGGAGCTACAACCGCCGAGGCGTTTGGTGTCGGGGTCTTTCAGAGTGTAGCTATCCGGGGTGAGAGAGGGAGCTACAACCGCTGTGCCCTACATCGGGCTGGCGCTGGCGAGTGTAGCTATCCGGGGTGAGAGAGGGAGCTACAACTGCTGACCAAGCGCATCGGGAACGCGGCGCGAGTGTAGCTATCCGGGGTGAGAGAGGGAGCTACAACCGTGCTGACGAATGCCAGCGTCAACGGTGGGAGTGTAGCTATCCGGGGTGAGAGAGGGAGCTACAACAATGGGCACGGGCGGCGCCACTGGCCGCGTGAGTGTAGCTATCCGGGGTGAGAGAGGGAGCTACAACCAGCGTGGCGCTGGCGCCCAGGGCGCCGGCGAGTGTAGCTATCCGGGGTGAGAGAGGGAGCTACAACTGGCGTGTTTAGGTAGTCGGTGTGTGGCAAGAGTGTAGCTATCCGGGGTGAGAGAGGGAGCTACAACTCGATCATGAGCTTATAGATGATTCGGACAGAGTGTAGCTATCCGGGGTGAGAGAGGGAGCTACAACGGGTGTCATGTTCAGGTTTCCTCGATCTCAGAGTGTAGCTATCCGGGGTGAGAGAGGGAGCTACAACGCGCTCAGCCTCCACCATCACGCCGATGGGGAGTGTAGCTATCCGGGGTGAGAGAGGGAGCTACAACCGTTTGGGGGATTGGTATTCTCCCGCGCCGGAGTGTAGCTATCCGGGGTGAGAGAGGGAGCTACAACGTTGAGTGGCGATGCTGCGGCAGGCGTCGGGAGTGTAGCTATCCGGGGTGAGAGAGGGAGCTACAACTCGATCACGAGCTCATAGATGATTCGGACAGAGTGTAGCTATCCGGGGTGAGAGAGGGAGCTACAACCGTATGGTCGCCCAGTATTCCGGCCTCAGCGAGTGTAGCTATCCGGGGTGAGAGAGGGAGCTACAACTGCCTTGATGCACCTGATTGCCTGCCCTTTGAGTGTAGCTATCCGGGGTGAGAGAGGGAGCTACAACGCTCCTAACCCTCACGTATCGGGAGAATCAGAGTGTAGCTATCCGGGGTGAGAGAGGGAGCTACAACTTCCTTTCAGGTTATGCCGCACGAAATATGGAGTGTAGCTATCCGGGGTGAGAGAGGGAGCTACAACCTGGTCGGTGCGCCTGTGCTGGCATACAACGAGTGTAGCTATCCGGGGTGAGAGAGGGAGCTACAACAGCGCCGTCGCTGTGCAAGATGCGCGGCGCGAGTGTAGCTATCCGGGGTGAGAGAGGGAGCTACAACCGCACCAACCACGTGATGGCGCACATCAGCGAGTGTAGCTATCCGGGGTGAGAGAGGGAGCTACAACGATCTGGCCGCGATGATGGCCCGTCTCCGCGAGTGTAGCTATCCGGGGTGAGAGAGGGAGCTACAACCCGACTTATCAACAGGCCCCCGCCAGCGGGGAGTGTAGCTATCCGGGGTGAGAGAGGGAGCTACAACGTCAAACCCTGACGATTCATCAACCCAAGGGAGTGTAGCTATCCGGGGTGAGAGAGGGAGCTACAACTTGCCAGATCACCTCACCCTGTTTGCCGGGGAGTGTAGCTATCCGGGGTGAGAGAGGGAGCTACAACTATAGATGACGCGGGGAATGTCGGTCTCAAGAGTGTAGCTATCCGGGGTGAGAGAGGGAGCTACAACACTCCGTCGGCTGCATGTCAACAGTGGGCTGAGTGTAGCTATCCGGGGTGAGAGAGGGAGCTACAACCTCCATTATTCGGGAAAGAGTTGTTGCCGGGAGTGTAGCTATCCGGGGTGAGAGAGGGAGCTACAACGCACGGCCCGTACATCATGCTGGTGACTGCGAGTGTAGCTATCCGGGGTGAGAGAGGGAGCTACAACAGTTGGCCCACGGGTTAGGCCACGGGTATCGAGTGTAGCTATCCGGGGTGAGAGAGGGAGCTACAACAACCAGCCCGGACGATGTGATGGCTTCGCTGAGTGTAGCTATCCGGGGTGAGAGAGGGAGCTACAACGGTGATGCCCGTTGAGTACGTTGCGCCCGTGAGTGTAGCTATCCGGGGTGAGAGAGGGAGCTACAACCACAGTGACGGCATCCCCGGCTGACCGTTCGAGTGTAGCTATCCGGGGTGAGAGAGGGAGCTACAACCGCAACCTGCACTCTGTCACACCCGAACTAGAGTGTAGCTATCCGGGGTGAGAGAGGGAGCTACAACCATGCCGGAGGGCCTGAATCGATACAGTCGGAGTGTAGCTATCCGGGGTGAGAGAGGGAGCTACAACGATGGGTCCGATGGCCAAGATGTAGCCAGCGAGTGTAGCTATCCGGGGTGAGAGAGGGAGCTACAACGTACACGACAGCGCCCTCCCACTGGTTGGCGAGTGTAGCTATCCGGGGTGAGAGAGGGAGCTACAACCTCTTCATTGAGTTTCTGGTATTCGCTTTTGAGTGTAGCTATCCGGGGTGAGAGAGGGAGCTACAACGCTTCGCCCTCAGCAAAGGCCTTGACGATGGAGTGTAGCTATCCGGGGTGAGAGAGGGAGCTACAACGCCACGGTCACCAATGACTACAACCCCGGCGAGTGTAGCTATCCGGGGTGAGAGAGGGAGCTACAACAATCAGGGGAAGATCGTCGCCGCGCTCAAAGAGTGTAGCTATCCGGGGTGAGAGAGGGAGCTACAACCGCCAGAATCTGCGTGTCAGACCAGTCAGGGAGTGTAGCTATCCGGGGTGAGAGAGGGAGCTACAACAGGTGCGGCGACTATGGACGATTTCTCCTGGAGTGTAGCTATCCGGGGTGAGAGAGGGAGCTACAACGGCGCTGCCGGGGCACGTTGGCGTTGGCGCGAGTGTAGCTATCCGGGGTGAGAGAGGGAGCTGTGACTTCACAACGCAGGAGGACCTGCCTTGTGAAGTCAGCGCTTCGCGCGTTGTTCAAGAATCTGAGCCAACACAGTTTTGGAGATGTGCTGAAGTCTTTCGAAAGTCAGCCAAACTCGCTAGAAAGGTGATCACGGGAGCAACCTGCTTGCACCGGCCGCCAAACGCCCAAAGCGTGCCGTGATCGATTTTGATTTTCACCGATTACGTTGGTGTTTGTCGACGGCACGTCCGCGCCGCTACGGCGCAACCAGGTCACCCGCCGCCGGTGCGGTTTGCCGTGCACCAGGCGTGCCGCGGATCGTCGCGGCCGGCGCCGTGGTGTTCCGGTTCTGCGGGTCGTACAGCACCGTGCCGGTGCCAACCCCCAGGCCCGCGCGGGCGCCGCTGTTGCCGATGGGGGTGCTCGCACCCACGCCCACGCCGCCCGAGACCACGCCACGCTGGTTGACGCCCACCCCTACGCCGACCGGGCCCACGCCCGTGCCCACGCCTACGGTAGCGCCGCCAGAGCCCACGCCAACCCCGACAGACACCGGGCCCACCGGGATGTTGATGCCCACGCCCACGCCGGCCGTGCCGCAGCCCGCCAGGGCCAGCAGCGCCAGCGCCCAGGGCGCCATCAACAAGCGTGGGGTATGCGTCATCCGGTCATTCTAGGAGCGGGCAAAGCGCGCGGGTGTATCCGCGCGCCCCATCTTTACACCAGCAGCGCGTTCACGCGGCGCACATACGCCGCCGGGTCGTCCGGCAGGCCGCCTTCGGCCAGCAGGGCCTGGTCAAACAGGATGTGGGCCAGGTCGTTGAAGTGCACGCTGCCGTCCAGCTTTTTCACCAGGGCATGGTCGGCGTTCACCTCCAGCACGGGCTTGACCTCGGGCGCGGCCTGGCCTGCGGCCTTGAGCATGCGCGCCAGCTGCAGGCTCATGCCCTGGTCCTTCACCACCAGGCAGGCGGGTGAATCAACCAGGCGGGTGGTCACGCGCACGTCCTCGGCCTTGTCTTTCAGGGCCTCTTTCAGCTTGGCCAGCACCGGCTTGAACGCTTCCGCGGCTTCCTCGGCCGCCTTCTTTTCGGCTTCGTCCTGCAGCTTGCCCAGGTCCACCGCGCCCTTGGCCACGCTTTGCATCGGCGTGCCGTCAAATTCGCTCAGGTGGCTCAGCGCCCATTCGTCCACGCGGTCGGTCATCAAGAGCACTTCAATGCCCTTCTTGCGGAACACTTCCAGCTGCGGGCTGTTTTTGGCTGCGGCCAGCGTGTCAGCCGTGATGTAGTAGATCGCGTCCTGGCCTTCCTTCATGCGGGCCTTGTAGTCGGCCAGGCTCACGCTCACGGTGTCGCTGGTGGTGGAGGCAAAGCGAAGCAGCTTCGCCAGGCGATCGCGGTTGGCAAAGTCTTCGCCCAGGCCTTCTTTCAGCACAGCGCCGAATTCGGCGTAGAACTTGCCGTACTTGGCCTTGGCCTCATCGCTTTCACCCTCTTTTTCCTGGCGGGCCAGGTCTTCCAGCATGGACAGCACGCGCTTGGTGCTGCCGTCGCGGATGGCTTTCACGTCGCGGCTTTCCTGCAGCAGCTCGCGGCTCACGTTCAGCGGCAGGTCGGCGGAGTCGATCACGCCCTTCACAAACCGCAGGTAGGTGGGCATCAAGGCCTCGGCGTCGTCCATGATGAACACGCGCTTGACGTAGAGCTTGACGCCGGCCTTCTTGTCGCGGTTCCACAGGTCAAACGGCGCCTTGCCCGGGATGAACAGCAGCTGCGTGTATTCAGAGCTGCCTTCCACGCGGTTGTGGGCCCAGGCCAGCGGCGCTTCAAAGTCGTGGCTGATGGCCTTGTAGAACTCGGCGTACTGTTCGTCGGTGATGTTTTTCTTGGGCCGCGTCCACAGGGCGCTGGCCTGGTTGACGGTTTCCCACTCGTCGGTGAGCACCATTTCGCCGCCCTTGCCTTCTTCCCCTTCCTTCCATTCTTCCTTGCGCATCAGGATGGGCAGGGCAATGTGGTCGGAGTATTTGCCGATGATGTCCTTGAGCTTCCAGGTATTCAGGTAGTCCTGGGCATCGTCGCGCAGGTGCAGCGTGACGCTGGTACCGCGCTGGGCCCGCTCGATGGTTTCCACCTCGAAGTCGCCGGTGCCGCCGCTGGTCCAGCGCACGCCCTCGCCCGCGGCGGCGCCCGCGCGGCGCGATTCGACGGTGATTTTGTCGGCCACGATGAAGCCCGAATAAAAGCCCACGCCAAACTGGCCAATCAGCTGGGCATCCGCTTTCTGGTCGCCCGACAGCCTGCCCATGAATTCGCGCGTGCCGCTCTTGGCGATGGTGCCCAGGTTGTCAATCGCTTCCTGCTGGCTCAGGCCGATGCCGTTGTCGGCAATGGTCAGGGTCCTGGCGTCCTTGTCGTAGCTCACGCGCACTTCCAGGTTGGGCGCGTCTTCGTACAGGGCCGGGTTGTTCAGCGCCTCGAAGCGCAGCTTGTCGCAGGCGTCGGACGCGTTGGAAATCAGCTCACGCAGGAAGATTTCCGGGTTGGAATACAGCGAATGGGTGACAAGGTGAAGCAGCTGGGCCACTTCGGCCTGGAAGGACAGGGTTTGCTTGCTCATGGTGTTGTGTGTGGACGTCTGTCAGCGATAACGGAAAAAGCGAAACGCCCCTGAATTAGGGGCGCTTCGTCGGCTTTCAAGACCGGATTATCGCGTGTCCGCGTGCGGCCCAGGGGCCGCGCCGGGGTTTACAGGCTCAGTTCGCCGCTGGGGATCTGGCCCAGGCGCACGGCCTGCGCGGCTTGCGCGCGCACGGTGGCGGTGTCCAGCGTGGACTGGATCGGGGCGGCGACGCGCGAGCCGGCGGGTTCGGTGCTGCGGGTCTTGGCCACAGTGGAGGCTTCGGCCATGACTTCAGCGCGGGTACGGCTGCCGTCGATCGACACGGCGTACTGCGATTCAGCAGCCGGGCTTTCGGCACGGGCAGCGGTGGAGGCCAGGGCGGCGAAGGCGGCGATGGCGATGAGGGCGGTGGACTTGTTCATGATCAGGGACCTTTCAGTGAGTTGACTTGAGAGACTTCGGTTCAGGAGACACCGGTATGTGTTTGTGTTCCGGTGAATGAACTGTAGGTCCCGCAAATTAGCCTTCACTGAGGGGAAACTTAGGCCCGGGTTAGGCGCCGCCGCGCCTTGTTTCAGGAGGTTTCAACGCGGGCAATCAGGCCGCTGGTGCCTTCGCGGTTGCGCAGGGAGATGTTCATGCCGCAGCGCTGCGCCGCGCCACGCGCGATGGCCAGGCCCAGGCCGCTGCCGCGCGCGCCGGTGCCGGGCACGCGGAAGAAGCGGTCAAACACGCGGTCCAGCAGCTCCTGCGGAATGCCCGGGCCGGTGTCGATGACTTCAATGACGAGTTTGCCCGCGTCATGCGTGAGGCTCACGTCCACCACCCCGCCTTCTGGCGTGTAGCGCAGCGCGTTTTCAATCAGGTTGTCCAGCACGCTGCGCAGGTCGGCCACCGAGCAGCGCAGCGGCACATGGCTGACCGTGGTGGGCAGCAGGCCCAGGTCAATGCCGCGCTGCTCGGCCAGCAGGATCAGGCCGTTGACGCTTTCGCGCAGCACGGCCAGCACGTCCACGTCGGCCGGCGCTGCGTCGCCGGTGACGCCCTCCTGGCGCGACAGGCGAAGCAGCTGATCCACCAGCCGCTGGGCGCGCTGGATGCCCTGCTCCAGCTGGCTGAAGCGCTCCTGCGTTTCGCCGCAGCACACGTCGCCGCGCAGCGTTTCCAGCTGCAGGCCGATGGCGGCAATGGGCGTGCGCAGCTCATGCGCGGCGTCCTGCACAAAGCGGCGCTGCGTGGTGAAGGCATCGCGCAGGCGCGTCAGCAGGCTGTTGAATGAAACGATCAGCGGCGTGATCTCGCGCGGCACGTGCGTGAGCGGCAGCTCGGCGATGTTGTTTTCGTCTTGCTGCGCGGCCTGGCGCGCGATGTCGCCGATGGCGCGCGAGATCATGGCCACCACGCCCCACAGGATGAACGACGACACGATCAGCAGCACCACCACGGGTGCGATCACGCCCAGCGCGCGGCCCGCGGCCAGGTGGGTGCGGAAATTGCCGCTTTGCACGACCTGCACCTGGTGGCCGTCCGGCGAACGCGCCACATAGGCGCGCCATTTCTGGCCGTCGGCGATGGCGTCATGGAAGCCGGGATCGGAAATCCTGTCGAGCGTGAGCGCGGGCCACGAGCTGGCGATGAGCCGGCCGTCGCGGTCAAACACCTGGCCCACATAGGTGCCCCATTCATGCACCTGCTCATGCGTCAGGGTCGGCCAGTCGGGCGTGCCGGGCTGCGTCACCTGCGAATCAGCCAGCAGCTGCATCTGGTCGTCCATGAAGGTGCCCACCATGTGCGTGTAGCTCCAGTAGGCGCCGGTGGCAGACACCGCGCCCACCAGCACGTAGGCCGGCAGCAGCCACATCATCAGCACGCCGCGCAGCGAACACAGCCGCCCGGCCGGAAAGACATTGATCGTGCTCATGCAGCGCTCCCGCCGGCATCGGGGGTGGCGCCGGCCACGGCCAGCGTGGTCACGGCGCGCCAGCCCAGCCCACGCACATTGCGGATGGCGTCGGGCCCGAGTTTCTTGCGCATGCCGTGGATCAGCACATCCACCGCGTTGCTCATCACCTCTTCACCCCAGCCGTAGATGCGGTTTTCAAGCTGCTCGCGCGACAGGATGGCGCCGGGGCGCTCCAGCAGCGCATGCAGCAGGGCAAATTCACGCGCGGACAGTGCCGAGCGTTCGCCGCGCACCAGCACCTCGCGCGTGGTCAGGTCCAGCTGCAAGTCGCCGCCGCCAATCAGCGAATGCGCCGCGCCGTCGCGCCGGCGGATCACGGCGCGCATGCGCGCCAGCAGCTCGCGAAATTCATAGGGTTTGAGCAGGTAGTCGTCCGCGCCCAGGTCCAGCCCGGCAATGCGGTCGTCCAGCCCGTCGCGCGCGGTCAGCACCAGCACCGGCGTGGTGTTGCCCTGGGCGCGGGCCTTGGCCAGCACCTCGGTGCCGTCGCGCTTGGGCAGGCCCAGGTCCAGCAGCACGCAGGCATAGTCGCCATCGGCCAGCGCGCTTTGCGCCAGCAGGCCGTCCTTGACCCAATCGACCGACCAGCCATTGGATTCGAGCGCCTGCGACAGGCTGCGCCCGATCATGTCGTCGTCTTCAACCAGCAGGACGCGCATCAGTGATCCTCTTGGGGCGGCTTGGCCAGGGCCGGGTTGTTCCAGCGGGCTTCACGCCGGGCCGCGCGCAGCAGCACGGCCGCCACGCCCAGCAGCGCCAGCGCCAGCACGCCCATCAGCGCCTGGTAGCCCCCCAGCATGAGCGCCATGTCGGGCGCCAGCGCGGGCAGGGTGAAAAGCCCCGCGATGAACAGCAGGGTACGGACGGCGCGTTCGGTCAGGGTATCCATGGGCGTGGGTGTGCGGCAAGGGGAGCCTGGATGATCGCGCGGGCAAGTTAGGTCCGAATTAGGGCCGAAGCAGGGCCAGAGCGTCGCGTTCAGCGCGGAATCGACTCCACCTCCCTGGTCCACCGCTCGATCAGGCGGCGGCGCTCGGCGGCCGAGCCGTATTTGGCAAAGTCGTAGTTGATGAGCTTCACGCCGTCCATGGACGGAATGCGCGGGTCCGGCTTGAAGGTCTTGTTGGCCGGCGCCTGCAGGCTGCCCGCGCGCCCGCCCACGGCCTGGCCTTCGGCGCTCATGAGGAAGTTGTAATAGCGCTGCGCGGCTTCCTTGTTGCGCGCGCCCTTGACGATGGCGATGCCGCCCACCTCGTAGCCCGTGCCTTCGCAGGGCGCCACGGTCTTGACGGGGTATTTGTCATGGCGCCATTTGTCAAAGCCGAAGATGAAGCTCACGCCGATGCCGACTTCGCCCTTGGCCACATTGGGCGCCTGGGCCTGGCCGCTGCGGGTGTAGTTGGACACGTTGCGGTGCAGCTTCTTGAGGTAGTCAAACGCCTGCTCCTCGCCCATGATCTGCACCAGCGCGGCGATCACGGTGTAGGCCGTGCCGCTGGTGGCCGGGTGCGAGATTTCGATCTCGCCCTTGTATTCGGGCTTGATCAGGTCGGCCCAGCATTTGGGCTCGGCCAGCTTCTTCTTGGCCAGCACGTCGGTGTTGAAGCCAAAGCCGATGGCGCTGGTATAGAAGCCGCCCACCATGTCCTTGGACAAGGTGTACTGGCGCTGCGCCCAGTCGTACAGCTGGCCGTAGCTGGGCGGGCGGTAGGCCTCCAGCAGGCCCTGCTCGGCCGCCTGCAGGAACGGGTCGCCAGTGCCGCCCCACCAGATGTCGGTTTTGGGGTTGGCGGCTTCGGCGCGCAGCTGCGCGGCGATTTCGCCCGTGCCTTTGTGCGCCTGGTTGACCTTGATGCCGGTGGCCCGGGTGAATTCGGTGGCGGCCAGCTCGCACCAGGATGCGTCGGTGCTGCACAGGGCGTTGACGGTAGCGGTCTGGGCCACGGCCGCGCCGGCCAGCCCGGCAAGGGCTGCGGCACTGGCGATGAGCCGCAGGGTGGTGAGTTTCATGGTGTCTCCTTGTTGTGGTCGCTGTTATTAAGCACCAGCACGCGCTCCAGCGCAAAGCGGTGGAAGTCCCGGTCGAACGTGACCAGCCGCAGGCCCGCCGCGCGTGACAGCGCGGCCAGGTAAGCGTCTGTCCACAGGCGCGCGGGCAGCGGCGCCTGCGCCAACAGGGCGTGCAGCTGCAGGTCGCAGCCCTCGGGCTCGGCCAGCAGGCCCACACCGCGCACACCGCGAAAGCCCTGGTAGGCCGCCCAGGCCGCGCCCGGCGCCAGCGCACCGGCGCCCATCACCCTGGGCTGGCACAGCAGGCGCACCAGCCCCAGCATGGTCACCCGGCAAAACCACATCGACGTGCCTGCGGCCTGAACGTCGGACCAGTAGGCGCGCGCCGCGGCGTGGTGCGGATGCTCCTGCACTGCCAGCGCCAGCCAGACGTTGATGTCGGGCAAGTCGCCGCCCGACACGGACCAGGGGATGCCCGGCGCCTCGCGCGCGACCAGCGGCGGGGTAGGCGCAGCGGTGGGGTAGCGCTTACTCATCGTGCGGCTCATCGTGCAGTTCGCCGTCCAGCAACTCGCTCAGGCGGGCATTGCTCAGCTCGCCGGCAGCCAGCGCCATGGGCGCGCCCAGGCTCAGGCTGGGCAGCTCGGCCGGGCCAGGCTGCGCCACATGCGGCGGTGCATTCAGCCCCCGCTCGATCAGGCTCAACACCAGGTCACGCAGGGTGGTGCCCTCCAGGGCAGCACGCGCCTTGAGGTGGCGAAACAAGTGATCGGGGAAATCGAGGCTGGTACGCATATCCGCATATTTATGTGAATATGCGGATATGTCAAGCCGCTAGAAGCGTTCAGTCAGCCCCAGGTAGCGCCACTGCCCCACCGGCAGTTGCCCCAGCACCACCCGCCCGATGCGGATGCGCTTGAGGCCCACCACCTTCAGGCCCACCTGTTCGCACATGCGGCGGATCTGGCGTTTTTTGCCTTCGGTCAGCACAAAGCGCAGCTGTTCGGGGTTCTGCCAGTCCACCTGGGCACGCTTGAGGGGCTGGCCGTCCAGGCTCAGGCCGTGGCGCAGCCGCGCCAGCTGGGCCGGCGGGAACACCTTGTCCACGTTCGTGGCCACCTCGCCCTGCGGGCCTGCCCAGGTCACGCGCACCAGGTATTCCTTTTCGGTGCCCGAGTCTTCACCGATCAGCTGGCGCGCCACGCGGCCGTCCTGCGTGAGCACCAGCAGGCCCACCGAATCAATGTCCAGCCGGCCGGCCGGCGCCAGCCCGCGCAGCTGGGCCGGCGCAAAGCGCGTCTTTGACGGGTCGCCCTTCCAGTGGTTGCGCGCCTGCACCAAGGTCACGGCGGGCTCGTGCCCGTCTTCGGCCTGGCCGCTCACGTAGCCCATGGGCTTGTGCAGCAGGATGGTGACCTGCTGCTGTTGCTGGCCGCGGGCCTGGGGGTCCACCTCGATGCGGGCGTCGGGCGCCACCTGCAGCCCCATGGGCGCGACCTGGCCGTTCACGCGCACCCAGCCACGGGCAATCCAGTCGTCGGCCTCGCGGCGCGAGCACATGCCCAGCTCGGCCATGCGCTTGTTCAGGCGGGAAGTTCCGGCGGGGGCGGAGGGTGTGGCAGGTACGGAGGGTGCGGAGGGTCGGGTCATCAGGCGTTCAGTCTCTGGCGCGCGGCCGTGGCGGGGGCTCCCATTGTCTTTGACGTGACGCTGGACCTCAGCGCACCCAGGTCCAGGATACGCAGGCCGCCGTATTCCACGCGGATGCTGCCCTGCGCCTCCAGCGCGGCCAGCGCTTCGTTCACTCGCTGGCGCGACAGGCCCACCAGGTAAGCCAGCTCCTGCTGGGTGATGCGCAGGATCTCGCCCACGCCGGGGAACAGCACCGGGTTGAACAGCGCGGCCAGGCTGCGCGCCACGCGCACGTCGGGGTTGTTCAGGCGGTCAATCTCGCGCGCGGCGATGAACTGGCCCAGCCGCTCGTTGAGCTGGTTCATCACAAACCGGTTGAAGCCGATGGAGTGGTCCAGCAGCCAGTGGAACGTGTCCACCGGCAGGCCGGCCACCACGCTCTTGCGCAGCGCCTGGATGTTGTAACGGTAGGCCTCGCGCTTGAGCGCCGTGCCTTCGCCAAACCAGCCGCCCGGCGGCAGGCCGCTGAAGGTGATGCTCTGGCCCTGGGCGTTGTCGCTGCTCATCTTGAGCAGGCCCTCCACCACGCCAAACCAGTAGGTCACCGGCTTGCCGAAGCGGCACACATGGTCACCCGGCAGCGCATCGCCCACCATCAGCTGCGCCACGGCGTGGCTGCGCTCGGCCGGCTGCAGCAGCTGCAGCCACGGGATGCCAGCCAGTTCGTCGGCGGTGGGCGAGCGCCGCCGCTGGTGCAGCGAGAGGTCGGAGGACATGGCAAAAAACCTTTCTGGCACGAGAGCGCCCGGCCCCGTGCGGCAAGGGACTCCCCTACTAGGACTATCCCGCAAATTGTCGTCGCAAAGACAACATGGCGTCAAAGCCAGGCCTAGCATCCCATTCAGTCGATCACAAAAGAATGGTTTTGAGCCCCATGGAGACAACCTTTCCCCAGCTGCTCGCGCAGCACGCGAAGGACCGCCCCGCGGCGCCCGCCATGCGCGAGAAGGAATACGGCATCTGGCAGACCATGACCTGGGCGGAGCTGGCCCGCCTGGTGGAGCACATTGCCTGCGGCCTGTACCAGGCCGGCCTGGTGCGCGGCGACCACATGGTGCTGGTGGGCGGCAACCGTCCGCGCCTGTACGCCACCATGCTGGCGGCGCAGTCGCTGGGCGCCATTCCGGTGCCGCTGTACCAGGACGCCGTGGCCGCCGAATGTGTCTTTCCCATCAACAACGCCGACGTGCGCTTTGCCTTTGCCGAGGACCAGGAGCAGGTGGACAAGCTGCTGGAAGCGCGCGAGCAGTGCCCGCAGCTGGCGCACATCTTCTTTGACGACCCGCGCGGCCTGCGCAACTACGCCGAGAACGGCCTGGCCTCGCTGGACAGCCTGATCGAGGCAGGCGCCGCATTTGCCAGGCAGAACCCGGGCTTCGTGCCAGCCGAGGTGGCCCGGTCCCACCCGCACGACGTGGCCGCGATGTTCTTCACCTCGGGCACCACGGGCAACCCCAAGGGCGTGGTGCACACCCACAACACGCTGCTGGACCGCGCCCGCGCCGGCGCCGCGTTCGACAAGCTGACCGGCGACGAGGAGGTGCTGGCCTACCTGCCGCCCGCCTGGATCGGCCAGAACATCTTCAGCTACGCGCAGTGGCTGGCCTGCGGCTACGTGGTGAACTGCCCGGAGTCGGCGGGCACGGTGATGATCGACCTGAAGGAAGTTGGCCCCACCTACTACTTCGCGCCGCCGCGCGTGTTTGAAGGCCTGCTGACCACGGTGATGATCCGCATGGAAGACGCGGGCGCGATCAAGCGCCGCATGTTCCACGCCTTCATGGACGTGGCGCGCAAGGTGGGCCCCAGCCTGATGGACGGCAAGAGCGTGGGCGGCCTGGACAGGTTCAAGTACATGCTGGGCAACCTGCTGGTCTATGGCCCGCTGCGCAACAACCTGGGAATGAGCCGGGTGCGCGTGGCCTACACCGCGGGCGAGGCTATTGGCCCGGACCTGTTCACTTTCTATCGTTCCATCGGCATCAACCTCAAGCAGCTGTACGGCTCCACCGAAACGGCCGTGTTCGTCTGCCTGCAGCCGGACAACCAGGCGCGCGCCGACACCGTGGGCATACCGATTGACGGCGTGCAGATCAAGGTGGCCGACAACGGCGAAATCCTGGTCAAGTCGCCCGGTCTGCTCAAGGAGTACTACAAGAACCCCACGGCCACGGCCGAGGTGCTGACCGCCGACGGCTGGTACCACACCAGCGACGCGGGCTTCCTGGACGCGCAGGGCCACCTGAAGATCATCGACCGCGTGAAGGACGTAGGCCGCATCATGGGCGGCGCCAACGACGGCGCCATGTTCGCGCCCAAGTACGTGGAGAACAAGCTCAAATTCTTCCCGCACATCAAGGAAGTGGTGGCCTACGGCGACCGGCGCGAGAAGGTCTGCGTGATGATCAACATCGACTTCGACGCCGTGGGCAACTGGGCCGAGCGGCGCAACCTGCCCTATGCCGGCTACACCGACCTGGCGCAAAAGCCCGAGGTATACCAGCTCATCCGCGAATGCGTGGAAAAGGTCAACGCCGACCTGGCCGCCGACGCATTGCTGGCAGGCAGCCAGGTCAGCCGCTTCCTGGTGCTGCACAAGGAGCTGGACGCCGATGACGGTGAGCTCACCCGCACCAACAAGGTCCGCCGCGGCTACATCGCGGAAAAGTACGACGTGCTGGTGGACGCGCTGTACGGCGGCAAGACCGAGCAGTACATCGAGACCCAGGTGAAGTTCGAGGACGGGCGCACCGGCAGCGTGAGCGCCACGCTCAGGATCATGGATGCGAAAACCTTTGCGCCGGTAAAGGCGGCGGCCTGACATGACCAAAAAGATCGGCGGCGTCATTCTGGACGTCAACAACATTTCCCTGTCGTTCGGCGGCGTCAAGGCGCTGACGGACATCTCCTTCAATGTGCGCGAGCACGAGATCCGCGCCATCATCGGCCCCAACGGCGCGGGCAAGAGCTCCATGCTCAACTGCATCAACGGCGTGTACCAGCCGCAGCAGGGCACCATCGCGTTTCGCGGCAAGACCTTCAAGCACATGAACAGCCACGAGGTGGCCGTGATGGGCGTGGCGCGCACCTTCCAGAACCTCGCGCTGTTCAAGGGCATGAGCGTCCTGGACAACCTGATGACCGGGCGCAACCTGAAGATCAAGAGCGGCATCCTCATGCAGGCGCTGCGCCTCGGCCCGGCCGAGCGCGAGGAAATCCGCCACCGTGAATTCGTCGAACACATCATCGACTTCCTGGAAATCCAGGCCTACCGCAAGACACCCGTGGGCCAGCTGCCCTATGGCCTGCAAAAACGCGTGGACCTGGGTCGCGCCCTGGCCATGGAGCCCCAGCTGCTGCTGCTGGACGAACCGATGGCGGGCATGAACGTGGAGGAAAAGCAGGACATGTGCCGCTTCGTCCTGGACGTGAATGACGAGTTCGGCACCACCGTGGTCCTGATCGAGCACGACATGGGCGTGGTGATGGACATCAGCGACCGCGTGGTGGTGCTGGACTACGGCAAGAAGATCGGCGACGGCGCGCCGGACGAGGTGCGCAACAACCCCGAAGTGATCAAAGCCTATCTGGGCACAGGACACTAGTCATGAGAACCCCCACGCTTATCACTACGTGTATTACGCTGCCCCCCGCGGGGGCTTCAGCCTCCTTCGGGCGGCCGTGCGGAGGCTGACATGGGCTTTTTCCTCGAAACACTCCTGGGCGGCCTGATGGTCGGCATGCTGTATTCGCTGGTGGCGCTGGGCTTTGTGCTCATCTTCAAGGCGTCCGGCGTCTTCAATTTCGCGCAGGGCGCGATGGTGCTGTTCGCGGCGCTGGCCATGGCGCGCTTTGCCGAATGGATACCGCAGTGGACGGGCATCCAGAGCCTGCTGTTCGCCAACCTCAGCGCCTTCGTGCTGGCCGGCGCCCTGATGTTCGTGCTGGCCTGGCTGATCGAGCGGCTGGTGCTGCGCCACCTGGTCAACCAGGAAGGCGCGACGCTCCTGATGGCCACGCTGGGCATCACCTATTTCATCGACGGCCTGGGCCAGACCATCTTCGGCAGCAACGTGTACAAGCTGGACATCGGCATGCCCAAGGAGCCGGTCATGGCGTTCGAGAACGTGTTCCAGGGCGGCATCCTGATCAACAAGGAAGACCTGATCGCGGCGGCCATTGCCGCGGCCCTGGTCGCGCTGCTCAGCCTGTTCTTCCAGAAGACGTCGACCGGCCGCGCGCTGCGCGCGGTGGCCGACGACCACCAGGCCGCGCAGTCCATCGGCATTCCGCTGGACCGCATCTGGTTCATCGTGTGGTGCGTGGCCGGCGTGGCCGCGCTGGTGGCCGGGATGATCTGGGGCAGCAAGCTGGGTGTGCAGTTCTCTCTGACCACGCTGGCATTGCGCGCGCTGCCGGTGGTGATCCTGGGCGGCCTCACGTCGGTGCCGGGCGCCATCATCGGCGGGCTGATCATCGGGGTGGGCGAGAAGCTGTCCGAGGTGTACCTGGGCCCCTATGTGGGCGGCGGCATCGAGATCTGGTTCGCCTATGTGCTGGCCCTTGTGTTCCTGCTGTTCCGCCCGCAAGGGCTGTTCGGCGAGAAGATCATTGATCGCGTTTGAAGAAGAAGAGCCATGCTTTACAGAGAAAACGGCCAGTTCAAGACCTCCTACCGGGCGGATCAGCAGATCCTGCCCATCCTGCAGGACCGCATTGCGGTGTTCGTGCTGCTGGCGGTTGCCTTCGTGGCCGTGCCCATGCTCGCCAGCGACTACCTGATGCGGGCCATCCTGATCCCGTTCCTGATCTTTTCGCTGGCCGCCGTGGGCGTGAACATCCTGGTGGGCTATTGCGGCCAGATCTCGCTGGGCTCGGGCGCCTTCATGGCGGTGGGCGCTTACGGCGCCTACAACTTCTTTGTGCGCCTTCCCGGCCTGCCGCTGATTCCGGCGCTGATCCTGGGCGGGCTGTGCGCCATGTTCTTCGGCATCCTGTTCGGGCTGCCCAGCCTTCGGGTGCGCGGGCTGTACCTGGCGGTGGCAACGCTGGCCGCGCAGTTTTTTGCCGACTGGATGTTCCTGCGCATCAAGTGGTTCACCCTGGACACGCCGTCGGGCTCGGTAGCGGTGTCCAACCTGCAGGTGTTCGGCATGCCGATTGACAGCGCGGTCAGCAAATACCTGTTCTGCCTTTGCATCCTGGCGGTCATTGCGCTTTTGGCCAAGAACCTGGTGCGCGGCGCCATTGGCCGCGAATGGATGGCCATCCGCGACATGGACGTGGCGGCCGCCGTGATCGGCATCCGGCCGATGTACGCCAAGCTCAGCGCGTTCGCGGTCAGCTCCTTCATCATCGGCGTGGCTGGCGCGCTGTGGGCCTTCATTTACCTCGGTGCCTGGGAGCCCTCGGCCTTCTCGGTGGACTACTCTTTCCGGCTGCTGTTCATGGTGATCATTGGCGGGCTGGGCTCGATCATGGGCAGCTTCTTCGGCGCGGCGTTCATCGTCATCCTGCCGATCGCGCTCAACCAGTTCCTGCCGCTGCTGGCAGGGCTGGTGGGCATCACCATTTCCACCACCGCGGTGTCGCATGCCGAACTGATGATCTTTGGCGGCCTGATCGTGTGGTTCCTGATCGTGGAGCCCCACGGGTTGGCGCGGCTGTGGGCCGTGGGCAAGCAGAAATTGCGGCTGTGGCCGTTCCCCCATTGAGGGCACGGATGGCTCGCCACCCCCAATGCTTTTCATCGCGTTTATCCGTTTACTGGCAGTGCGTTAACTTTTATCAACAGGAGACAGACATGAAACTTCGCAAAATCGTCCTCGCCGCCGCCGTGGTGGCCGCTGGCGCTTCGTCGCTGGTATCGACGGGCGCCTTCGCCCAGGCCAAGGAGCAGTACCTGCCCGTGCTGTCCTACCGCACGGGCCCGTACGCCCCCAACGGCACGCCCACGGCCAACGGCATCGTGGACTACTACAAGCTGGTCAACGCGCGCGGTGGCATCAACGGCGTGAAGCTGCTGTTTGAAGAGTGCGAAACCGGTTATGACACCGCCCGCAGCGTGGAATGCTACGAGCGCCTGAAAGGCAAGAACGGCGGCGCCACGCTGATCCACCCCTGGTCCACCGGTGCCACCTTCGCGCTGACCGAAAAGGCCCCGGCCGACAAGATCCCGCTGATCACCACCGGGTACGGCCGCAGCGAAAGCGCCGACGGCACCATCTTCAAATGGAACTTCCCGCTGCTGGGCACCTACTGGGTAGCCGCCGACGCCATCATCCAGGCCATCGGCAAGAAGGAAGGCGGCCTGGACAAGCTCAAGGGCAAGAAGATCGCGCTGGTCTATCACGACAGCCCGTTCGGCAAGGAACCCATCCCGCTGCTGCAGGAGCGCAGCAAGATGCACGGCTTCGATCTGCAGCTGCTGCCCGTGACGGCGCCCGGTGTTGAACAGAAAGCCACCTGGCTGCAGGTGCGCCAGAGCCGCCCGGACTACACGCTGCTGTGGGGCTGGGGCGTGATGAACTCCACCGCGCTGAAGGAGGCCCAGGCCACCGGCTACCCGCGCGAGAAGATGTACGGCGTGTGGTGGTCCAGCGCCGAGCCCGATGTGAAGGACGTCGGCCAGGGCGCCAAGGGCTACAACGGCGTGACGCTGCAGCACGGCACCGACCGCAACGCACCCATCGTCAAGGAAATCCTGGAAAAGCTGCACGCCAAGGGCCAGGGCACCGGACCCAAGGAAGAAGTGGGCGAAACCCTGTACCTGCGCGGCGTGGTGAGCGCCGCCATGGGGGTGGAAGGCATCCGCGCGGCGCAGGAGCGCTTTGGCAAGGGCAAGGTCATGACGGGCGAGCAGGTCCGCTGGGGCCTGGAGAACCTGAACCTCACGCAGGCCAAGCTGGACGCGCTGGGCTTCAAGGGTGTGATGCGCCCGGTCAGCACATCGTGCGCGGACCACGTGGGCGCAGGCGCCGCCCGTATCCATACCTGGGACGGCGCCAAGTGGACCTTCACCAGCGACTGGATCGAGGCCGACCAGCAGATCATCAAGCCGCTGGTCAAGAGCACGGCAGCCAAGTACGCGGCGGACAAGAAGCTGTCGCCGCGCACGCCGGCTGACTGCCAGAGCTGACCCGTCACCTGTCATCCCGGACTTGCTCCGGGATCCACGGCACCGGGTCATCGGGGTGCCATGGATTGCGGGTCAAGCCCGCAATGACAGGCTATAGGCAAGTACTGCGAGTCAGCGCTTGCCCATAGCCCCCAAAACTTATGAGCACAAAAAACATCGTTCTCAACGTCAACGGCATCGAGGTCATCTACAACCATGTGATCCTGGTGCTCAAGGGCGTCTCGCTGCAGGTGCCCGAAGGCGGCATCGTGGCCATCCTGGGCGGCAATGGCGCGGGCAAGACGACCACCCTGCGCGCCGTGTCCAACCTGCTGCGCGGCGAGCGCGGCGAAGTCACCAAGGGCAGCATCGAGCTGCGTGGCGAGCGTATTGAAAACCTCTCGCCCGCCGACCTGGTGCAGCGCGGCGTGGTGCAGGTGATGGAAGGCCGCCATTGCTTTGCCCACCTGACGATCGAGGAAAACCTGCTGACCGGCTCCTACACGCGCAAGAGCAAGGCCGAGATCGCGGCCAATCTTGAAAAAGTCTACACCTACTTCCCGCGCCTGAAGACCCGGCGCACCTCGCAGGCGGCCTACACCTCGGGCGGCGAGCAGCAGATGTGCGCCATTGGCCGTGCGCTCATGGCCAACCCCAGCATGGTGCTGCTGGACGAGCCGTCCATGGGCCTGGCGCCGCAGATCGTGGAAGAGGTGTTCGAGATCGTGAAGGACCTGAACACCAAGGAAAAGGTCACTTTCCTGCTGGCCGAGCAGAACACCAACATGGCGCTGCGCTATTCGGACTACGGCTACATCATGGAAAGCGGCCGCGTGGTGATGGACGGCCCGGCCTCGGACCTGGCCAACAACGAGGACGTCAAGGAGTTCTACCTGGGCGTGGGCGGCGGGGAGCGCAAGAGCTTCAAGGACGTCAAGAGCTACAAGCGCAGAAAGCGTTGGCTTGCATGATTCCCCCCCGTAGCGCCTGCGGCGCCTCCCCCTCAAGGGGGCGCAGCCAGTGGCCCGGCGGAGCCGGTTCCACGGCTGCCTCGCTTGTCATCCCTGCTTATCAACGGGACCTTTTATGAGTGACTTTTTTGACGCGCTGGAGGCGCGCGATCCGCGGGAGCGCGAAGCCGCACTGATGGCGGCGCTGCCGCGCCAGGTGGCGCACGCGCAGGCGCATTCGGCGGCGATGCGCGAGATTCTTCAAGGCGTGGACGCCGCGGGCGTCACCTCGCGCGCCGCGCTGGCGCGGCTGCCGGTCACGCGCAAGCACGAACTTTTTGAGCGGCAAAAGGCATTGCGCGCGCAGGACCCGTTTGGCGGCTTTGCCGCCGTGGTGCGCGGCCCCCTGATGCCGCGCGTGTATTCATCGCCTGGCCCTATCTACGAACCCGAGGGCACGCAGCGCGACTACTGGCGCTCGGCACGCGCGCTTTACGCGGCAGGCTTTCGCGCCGGTGACCTGGTGCACAACGCCTTCAGCTACCACATGACGCCGGGTGCGTTCATCATGGAATCGGGCGCGCACGCCGTGGGTTGCACGGTGTTCCCGGCCGGCACCGGCCAGACCGAGCAGCAGCTGCAGGCCATCGCCGAGCTGAAGCCCGACGCCTACACCGGCACGCCCAGTTTCCTGCGCATCCTGGTCGAGAAGGCGCTGGAGATGGGCAGCGACATTGCCAGCCTGAAGAAAGGCCTGGTGGGCGGCGAAGCCTTTCCGCCCAGCCTGCGGGACTGGTTCACCGCGCATGGCATGGACATCTACCAGAGCTATGCGACGGCCGACCTGGGCCTGGTGGCCTATGAGACCACCGCGCGCGAAGGTCTGGTGCTGGACGAGGGCGTGATCGTGGAGATCGTGCGCCCTGGCACGGGCGACCCGGTGCCCGAGGGCGAGGTGGGCGAACTCGTCGTGACTTCGCTGAATCCGGCCTACCCGCTGGTGCGCTTTGGCACCGGCGACCTGTCAGCCGTGCTGGCGGGGCCGTGCCCCACGGGCCGCACCAACACCCGCATCAAGGGATGGCTGGGCCGCGCAGATCAGACCACCAAGATCCGTGGCATGTTCGTGCACCCGTCACAGGTGGCTGACATCGCGCGGCGCTTTCCGGAGGTGGTCAAGGCGCGGCTGGTGGTCAGCGGCGAGATGGCCAGCGACCAGATGACACTCAAGGTCGAAGCATCGTCCATGCCCCAGGGGCTGGACGCACGCATCGGCGAGGCCATCCGCGACGTGACCAAGCTGCGCGGCCAGGTGGAACTGCTGGCCCCCGGCACCTTGCCCAATGACGGCAAGGTGATCGAGGACGCGCGCAGCTACAAGTAAAAAAACAGGCGTTCTCAGATCGCCGGGCCGCTGGCGTCGCGCAAGGCAGCACCTGCCATGCGTGGGGAGCGCGCCTCGGCGCGCAGCGGCACAAGGTATTGGGGCACGGCGGGCAGGGCCACGGCGGCAGTGTCCACCGGCCGGCCGCTCAGCACCCATTCGTGCACGCCACCCACCAGCCAGCTCACGCGCCCTGTGGCGTACCGGGCCAGGTGCTGTTGCAGGCGCTGGGCCAGCAGGTCGCCGGGCTGGCCCACCACCACCACTTCACGCGACAGGTCCACTCCCTGGCGCGACACCTGATCCTGCAGCGCGGCCAATCCGCGTGTGGCGGCGTGCGCGTCCAGCAGCACCGCGCCGGGCAGGTGGCCGGCACGGTAGTCGGCCACGGGCCGCACGTCCACCACGGTCGCGCCACGCGCCAGCGCCTGTGCGGCGGCCTCGGCCGAAACGGCATCGGCCAGCTGGGCCGAGGCGGCACCGGCGAACAGGGCGAGGATCAGCGGGGCAATTCGTTTCATCAACAGCTTTCAGGGGCGAGGCTGCACTCTAGGCAACGCCGCGGCGGGCGTCCAATACAGATTCGCCATGTGCAAATAAGCTGCGCCTATAAGGACGCAAGCCCTTGAAATACAAGGGATTTCCCCTGTCCGGCGCTAAGTAGTTCCCGCGATTGAAGGTGGCCGGAGCTTGGCTACGATTCAATCCGTTACCTACAGACAGACCAAGGAGTCAACCATGAAACGCCTGCTCATTCTTGCTGCCGCCATTGCGTCGGCCTTTGCAGTCAACGCCCAGACCTACCCCGGCTCCAAGCCGGTGTCCATCGTGGTGCCGTTCGCAGCCGGCGGCCCCACCGACCGCGTGGCGCGTGACCTGGCCATCGCCATGGCCAAGCAGATCCCCGGCAGCAACTTCGTGGTGGAAAACGCCGCGGGCGCCGGCGGCACCATTGGCGCCAACAAGGTGGCCAAGGCCGCGCCGGACGGCCACACGCTGCTGCTGTTCCACATCGGCATGGCCGCCACGCCGGCCCTGTACCGCCGTCTGCCGTACAACGCGCTGAACGACTTCGAATACCTGGGCATGGTCAACGACGTGCCCATGACGCTGATCGGCAAGCCGCAACTGCCGGCCAACACCTACCGCGACTTTGAAAACTACATCCGCGCCAACGCCGGCAAGCTGAACCTGGCGCACGCCGGCCTGGGCTCCGCATCGCACATCTGCGGCCTGATGTGGCAATCGGCCCTGCAGACCAAGGAAGCCATGACGACCATTCCGTTCGGCGGCACGGGCCCGGCCATGACGGCGCTGATCGGCGGCCAGGTGGACGTGATGTGCGACCAGACCACCAACACCACCGGCCAGATCGAAGGCGGCCGCGTGAAGGCTTTCGCAGTGACCACGGCCAAGCCGCTGTCCAGCCACAAGCTGCTCAAGGACTACCCCACACTGCAGGAAATGGGCCTCAAGGGCTTCAACCTGACCATCTGGCACGGCCTGTACGCACCCAAGGGCACGCCGCCAGCCATTACCAAAATGCTGAACGACGCCCTGAAGAAGTCGCTGAAGGACCCGGACTTCATCAAGAAGAACGAGGGCCTGGGCGCCATCGTGGTGACCGACAAGCGCATGGAGCCGGCTGAGCACAAGGCCTTCGTCGCCGCCGAGATCACCAAGCTCAAGACGGCCGTGGACGCCGCCAAGCAGTACGCCGACTGAGCTTGCGCCATGCCTTGCGCACATGCGCTGAAAAGCCGCCTCCGGGCGGCTTTTTTACGGGCGCAACACGCTCAACGATGGCATCATCCGCCACGTGAATGCACTGGCGGCGGCATGGGGTGTGGTGCCCGGCCAGACCTGCCGGCAGGCGATTGACATGACACCCTACTAAAGGAGACTTGCACCATGACCCAACCATTCAAGACCGGCCGCCGCATGGCCATGGCCGCCCTGGCCGCCAGCGCAGCCGCACTGCTGGCCGGCCCGGCCGCCGCGCAGGGCGCCTGGCCCAACAAACCCGTGCGCATCGTGGTGCCGTTCGCCCCGGGCGGCACCACCGACATCCTGGCGCGCGCGATCGCGCCCGAACTGTCCAAGGCCTTTGGCCAGCAGTTCGTGGTTGAAAACCGCGCGGGCGCGGGCGGCAACATCGGCGCGGACCTGGTGGCCAAGGCACCCAACGACGGCTACACCCTGCTGATGGGGACGGTGGGAACGCAGTCCATCAACAAGTGGCTGTACACACGCATGCCGTTTGATCCGCAAAAGGACTTCGCGCCCATCACGCTGGTGGCCGGCGTGCCCAACGTCATGGTGGTCAACACCGAAAAGGCCGCGGCGCGCAACATCCGCACCGTGGATGATTTCGTGAAGTACGCCAAGGCCAACCCCGGCAAGCTGAACATGGCCTCCAGCGGCAACGGCACATCCATCCACCTGGCCGGCGAGTTGTTCAAGGCCATGACGGGCACCTACATGACGCACTTTCCCTACAGCGGCTCGGGCCCGGCCCTGCTGGCGCTGGTGGGCGGCGACATGGACGTGATGTTTGACAACCTGCCGTCGTCCATGCAGCTCATCAAGGCCGGCAAACTCAAGGCGCTGGCCGTCACCAGCTCGCAGCGCTCGGCGGCGCTGCCCGAGCTGCCCACCGTGGAGCAGGCCGGCGGCCCGGCACTCAAAGGCTTTGACGCCAGCTCCTGGTTTGGCCTGCTGGCACCGGCGGGCACCTCGGCGGACATCGTCAACCGCGTGCAGCAGGAAACCGCCAAGGCGCTGAATGCACCGGCCGTGAAGGAACGGCTGCTGGCCAACGGCGCGATCCCCAGCGGCAACACGCCGGCTGAATTTGCAAAGCTGATCGATGCCGAGCTGAAGAAGTGGCAGCCGGTGGTGAAGGCGTCGGGCGCGAAGGTGGATTGAGGTCTCACACCCCACGGGTCCTCACACCCCCCAGACCACATCGGCCTGCGCCGCCTCACAGCGGCGCAACATGTCCAGGAAAGGCTTGGCCCGCTGGCGCAGGCTGATGCTGTCGGTGGACGACTGGCCATCCCGCGGTTCGGCGCCTTCGGTGCCGGCCGCTTTTTTCATGGCCTCTTCATGGGCGATGGCCGCCTCCAGCGCGCGGATGGCGCCCGGGATCTGCGCGGCCGTGATGATGCCCTGGGCACCGGCGTCCTTGCCAAGGATTTCCAGCACGCGCCGGCCCTGCGGCTCCAGCATGATGAGGTCGCCGTCTGCCTTGGATTTGAACTTGTAGATCATGGGCCGTCCCGGTTGTAGATGTAGCTTCGGTTGAAGGGGTACGCCGATTGTGCGCCGCGCAGGCCACCCGAGCCGGCACCGGGTTCACCGTTGGGCCGCGCGGCCAGCATCTGGTGCAACGAAATCCAGCCCTGCTCGAACGACATGGCGCAGCCCGCCAGGTACAGCCGGTAGGCGCGCAGCACCCGGCCCGCGCCCCGCGCATCGCCATCACGCTCCAGCACGCGTTGCGCATCCGCCAGGCGCGACTCCAGCGCATCGGACCAGGCCCACAACGTGCGCGCATAGTGCGGGCGCAGGTTCTCGGTGTCCACCATTTCAAGGCCCGAGCGGGCCAGGTCATGCAGCACCTGGCTCACATGCAGCAGCTCACCGCCGGGGAAGATGTACTTCTCGATGAACTCGCCCATGCCCGCGCCCAGCTGGTGGTTGGCCGTGCCGCCCGCGGTGATGCCGTGGTTCATGACCAGGCCGCCCGGCGCCAGCAGGCGGAAGATTTTTTCAAAGTACACCGGCATGTGGGCGTGGCCCACGTGCTCGAACATGCCCACTGAAGCGATCTTGTCAAAAGGCTTCGATTCATCGAGATCGCGGTAGTCCAGCAGCAGCACCCGCACCCGGCCGTTCAGGCCCTGCGCGTCGATCAGCCGCTGCACATGGGCATGCTGGTTGCGTGACAGCGTGATGCCGGTGGCGTCCACGCCATGGTGCTGCGCCGCCCACAGCAGCAGCCCGCCCCAGCCGGCGCCGATGTCCAGGAAGCGCTCGCCGGGCCGGAGCATGAGCTTGCGGCAGATGTGTTCCAGCTTGGCTTCCTGCGCCTGGGCCAGCGTCATGGACGGGTCACGGTAGTACGCGCATGAATAGACGCGGCGCGGGTCCAGCCACAACGCGTAGAAGTCGTCGGACACGTCGTAATGGAACTGGATCTGCTCGGCGTCCTTCCGCGGCGAATGCGCGGCCCATGAGCGCGCATGGCGCAGCACCTGGGGCCACCAGCCGGTGTCACTGCCGGCCGGGTTGCCGGGCAAGAGGCCTGCCGCCACGGTCATCAGGTCGCGCATGCGGCCTTCCAGGCGCACGCGGCTTTCCACGAAGTCCTCGGCCAGCCGGCCGATCTGCCCCGCGGCCAGGGTGGCCAGGCTGGACCAGTCAGAAAAGCCCAGCGTCACCGCCGCATCCGGCGGGCCCACGCGCTGGCCCGCCGGCAATTCCAGCGCCACGGGTACCGGCATGCCGGCAAGGCGGGACTCCACCCGGCGGATGAGCGTCTGCATGGAAACATTCTTGCACCAGCAAACGCAACGTCAAGGCGGTCTTTTGTAGGACAGCGTCGCTTTGTGCCATGACAACCCCTGTTGACTTTGTTTTGTTTAAACCTAAACTATTTCCTCATGAATATCCTGTGCATCGGCGGTGGCCCGGCTGGCCTGTACTTTGCCCTGCTCATGAAGCAGCGAAACCCGGGGCACCGTGTCGTGGTGGTGGAGCGCAACCGCCCTTTTGACACCTTCGGCTGGGGCGTGGTGCTGTCGGACCAGACCTTGGGCAACCTGCGCGCGGCGGACCCCGTCAGCGCGCGCCTGATCGGCGATGCGTTCAACCACTGGGACGACATCGAGGTGTTCTTCAAGGGCCGCTCGGTGCGCTCCACCGGCCACGGCTTTTGCGGCATCGGCCGCAAGCGGCTGCTGAACATCCTGCAGGAACGCTGCCTGGCGCTGGGCGTGGAACTGGTGTTCGAGACCGACGTGGCCGATGACCAGGCGCTGGCGGCGCAGTACGACGCCGACCTGGTCATTGCCAGCGACGGGCTGAACAGCCGCATCCGCAACCGTTACGCCGCCACCTACCAGCCCGACGTGGACCTGCGCCAGTGCCGCTTTGTGTGGCTGGGCACGCGCAGGACATTTGACGCCTTCACCTTCGCGTTCGAAGAAACGGAGCATGGCTGGTTCCAGGCGCATGCCTACAAGTTCGACGGCGAGACCTCCACCTTCATCGTCGAGACGCCCGAAGCCGTGTGGAAGGCCCATGGCCTGGACAGCATGAGCCAGGAGGACGCCATTGCCTTTTGCGAGAAGCTCTTTGCCCGCTATCTGGATGGCAACGCGCTGATCAGCAACGCATCGCACCTGCGCGGCTCGGCCATCTGGATCCGCTTTCCGCGCGTGGTGTGCAGCACCTGGGTGCACCGCGAGCAGATCCAGGGGCGCAGCGTGCCCATCGTGCTCATGGGCGATGCAGCGCACACGGCGCACTTTTCCATCGGCAGCGGCACCAAGCTCGCCCTGGAAGACGCCATCGACCTGGCCGACGAATTTGCCACCGGCCACGACATGAATACCGTGCTGCAGGGCTATGAGGCCCGGCGCAGCGTGGAGGTGCTGAAGATCCAGAACGCAGCGCGCAATTCCACCGAATGGTTCGAAAACGTGGACCGCTACAGCGGCATGGAGATCGAGCAGTTTGCCTATTCGCTGCTCACGCGCAGCCAGCGCATCAGCCACGAGAACCTGCGCCTGCGTGACGCGAAGTGGCTGGAGGGCTACGAGGCCTGGCTGGCCGGCGGCAAGCCGGTGCTTCCGATGCTGACGCCGCTGAAAGTGCGTGAGATCGAGCTGAAGAACCGCGTGGTGGTTTCGCCCATGGCCACCTACAGCGCGGTGGACGGCGTGCCCCAGGACTTCCACCTGGTGCATCTGGGCGCGCGCGCACTGGGCGGCGCGGCGCTGGTATTCGTGGAGATGACCAGCCCGACGCCCGAGGGCCGCATCACGCCCGGTTGCCCGGGCTTGTGGAACGACGCGCAGCAGGCTGCGTTCACGCGCATCGTGGATTTCGTGCACCAGTCCAGCACCGCGAAGATCGGCATCCAGCTGGGCCACAGCGGGCCCAAGGGCTCCACCCAGCTGGGCTGGGAGGCAACGGACGAGCCGCTGGCTTCGGGCAACTGGCCCCTGCTGGCGGCCAGCGCATTGGCCTATGGCGAGCAAAACCAGGTGCCCGCCGCCATGACGCGCGCCGACATGGACCGCACCCGCGATGCGTTCGTGGACGCCACGCGCCGCGCCGCTGAAGCCGGGTTTGACTGGCTGGAGCTGCACTGCGCCCATGGGTACCTGCTGTCGAGCTTCATCACACCGCTGACCAACCTGCGCACCGACGACTATGGTGGCACGCTGGACAACCGCTGCCGTTACCCGCTGGAGGTATTTCGCGCGATGCGCGCCGCGTGGCCCGCGCACCTGCCCATGAGCGTGCGCATCTCGGCCCACGACTGGGCGCCCGGCGGCCACACGGCCGACGACGCGGTGGCCGTGGCCCGCCTGTTCAAGGACGCCGGCTGTGACTTCATTGACGTCTCGTCCGGCCAGACCACGCGGCAGGCCAGGCCCGTGTATGGCCGCATGTACCAGACGCCGTTTGCCGACCGCATCCGCAACGAGGCGGGCATCCGCACCATCGCCGTGGGCGCCATCAGCGAGGCGGACCACGCCAACAGCATCATTGCCGCGGGCCGCGCCGACCTGTGCGCCGTGGCCCGGCCCCACCTGGCCGACCCGGCCTGGACGCTGCACGAGGCAGCACGCCTGGACAGCCGCGCCGTCGAATGGCCGCGCCAGTACCTGAGCGGGCGCGACCAGCTTTACCGCGAGCTGACCCGCCAGCGCCAGATGCAGGCCATCGAGGCGGCACAGGCACAGAACAACGCTCAGGAAGAAGGATGACCATGGACCTGGAAGCCCGCGCCCACAGCGAACACCCCGAAGCCCTGCGCCTGTGGCTGCGCCTGCTGACCTGCACGCAGCTGGTGGAAAAGCAGGTGCGCAGCCGCCTGCGCGAGCAGTTCGACACCACGCTGCCCCGCTTTGACCTGATGTCGCAGCTGGAGCGCGCGCCCGAAGGCCTGAAGATGAACGAACTGTCGCGCCGCATGATGGTGACCGGCGGCAACGTCACCGGCATCACCGACCAGCTGGTGACCGAAGGCCTGGTGGAGCGCGTGGACGTGGAGGGCGACCGCCGGGCCTACCGCGTGCGCCTCACGGCACGCGGACGCCGCCTGTTCCATGAGATGGCGCGCGAACATGAACAGTGGATCGTGGACGCCTTTGATGCGCTGAGCGAACGCGAAGTGGCCACCCTGCACAAGCTACTGGGCAAGGTCAAGGAACACAGCCAGAACCAGGCCGACAACCCCACCGGCGCGGAGGCCGCATGAAGCACTACATTGGCAGCACCAACCCCATGCGCGCGCAGTTCAGCGCCCAGGCCGGCTACACCGGCCGGCATTTCAGCTGGTCGTTCGACGCGGGCGTGGGCACGGTCACGCTGAACCGGCCGGAGCGCAAGAACCCGCTGACCTTCGAGTCGTACGGCGAGCTGCGCGACCTGTTCGGCGCGCTCAAGTACGCCACCGACGTGAAGGCCGTGGTGGTCACCGGCGCGGGCGGCAACTTCTGCTCGGGCGGCGACGTGCACGAGATCATCGGCCCGCTCACGACGATGACCATGCCCGAGCTGCTGGAATTCACCCGCATGACGGGCGCACTGGTTAAGGCCATGCGCGACTGCCCGCAGCCGGTGCTGGGCGCGATCGACGGCATCTGCGCCGGCGCGGGCGCCATGATGGCGCTGGCCTGCGACATGCGTTACGGCACCGCCGCGACCAAGACCGCGTTCCTGTTCACGCGCGTGGGCCTGGCCGGCGCCGACATGGGCGCCTGCGCGCTGCTGCCGCGCGTGATCGGCCAGGGCCGCGCGTCGGAGCTGCTGTTCACCGGCCGCGCCATGACGGCGAACGAGGGCCTGAACTGGGGCTTTTTCAACGCGCTGCACGAACCCGGCGAACTGCTGTCCAGGGTCCAGCAGGCCGCGCGCGACCTGGCCGACGGCCCGACGTTTGCCCACGGCATGACCAAGACGATGCTGCAGCAGGAATGGGCCATGACCATCGAGCAGGCCATCGAGGCCGAGGCGCAGGCGCAGGCGATCTGCATGCAGACGCAGGACTTCACGCGCGCGTACGAAGCCTTTGCGGCAAAACAGAAGCCTGTCTTCGGGGGCGATTGAGATGTACGCGCCGACGACGCACCTGGCCCTGCCCTTTTTCGACGATGCGCACCGCGACCTGGCCCAGCGCCTGAGTGCCTGGGCGCCCGAGCAGCACGTGGACGAAAGCGATGACCGCGCCGCCTGCCATGAGTGGGTGCGGCGCCTGGGCGCGGCCGGCTGGCTGCGCTATTGCGTGCCGGCTGCGCACGGCGGCGCGCTGGAGCGGCTGGACTCCCGCGCGCTCGTGATTCTGCGCGAGACGCTGGCCTTCCATTCGCCGCTGGCGGACTTTGCATTTGCGATGCAAGGCCTGGGCAGCGGCGCGATCACGCTGGCGGGCACGAAGCAGCAGCAGGCCACCTACCTTGCGGGCGTGGCCAGCGGCGAGAAGATCGCGGCGTTCGCTCTGAGCGAGGCCAACGCCGGCTCGGATGCCGGCGCGATGACGACGAGCGCCGTGCAAGACGGCAACACCTGGCGGCTGAGCGGCGAAAAGACCTGGATCAGCAACGGCGGCATGGCGAGCTTCTATTGCGTGTTCGCCAAGACCGACCCGGCCGCCGGCACGCGCGGCATCACGGCCTTCATCGTGGACGCGGACGCGCCTGGCCTGGACGCGTCGCAGCACATCCACGTGATGGCGCCGCACCCGCTGGCCACGCTGACATTCAACGACTGCCGCGTGCCGGCCAGCGAGCAGCTGGGCGTGGTCAACGGCGGCTTCAAGCTGGCCATGCAGACGCTGGACATCTTTCGCGCGTCGGTCGCCGGTGCCGCACTCGGCTTTGCGCGCCGTGCACTGGCCGAGGCCGTGGCGCACGCGAAGCAGCGGCGCATGTTCGGCCAGACGCTGGCGGACTTCCAGCTCACGCAGGCGAAGCTGGGCGAGATGGCCGCGCTGGTCGATGCGGCCGCGCTGCTGACCTACCGCGCGGCCTGGCTGCGTGACGACGGCGAAAAACGCGGGGGCGTGCGCGTGACCGCGCAGGCGGCGATGGCCAAGATGGCCGCGACCGAGAACGCCCAGCGCGTGATCGACATGGCGCTGCAGATGCACGGCGGCCTGGGCGTGAAGGTCGGCACAAGGGTCGAGAGCCTGTACCGCGACATCCGCTCGTTGCGCATCTACGAGGGCGCCACGGAAGTGCAGCAGCTGATCATTGGCAAGTCGGTTCTACAGGAGTGAAGCATGTCGGCGCAGACAGACCGTTTTGTTCATGACCGCCTGCCGCCGCGTAACCAGTGGCCGCGCATGCACTATGACCTGCCTGAACTGCAGTTGCCGGCGCAACTCAACGCCATCGGGGAACTGCTGGACAAGGCGGCCGCCAAGGGCTTTGGCGACCGGCCGCTGCTGCGCTCGCCCCGCGTCACGCTCACCTACGCGCAAGCCCGCGAGCGCGTGGACCGCATCGCCCAGGTGCTGACGCAGGACCTGGGCCTGGTGCCGGGCAACCGCGTGCTGCTGCGCGGCGGCAATTCCGTGGGCATGGCGCTGGCCTGGCTGGCCGTGGTCAAGGCCGGGCTGGTGGCGGTGGCCACCATGCCGCTGCTGCGCGCGCGCGAGCTGGGCGACATCATTGACAAGGCGCAGCCCGTGGCGGCAATCTGCGATGCCAAGCTGCTGGACGAGCTGGAGCAGGCGCAAAAGGAGCACCCGTCGCTGCAGACCATCCTGCGCTACAACGCACCGGATGATCCGCGGGACCTGGGGGCGCTGTGCGCCACCAAGGCCGGGCACTTCACGCCCTGCCCCACGGCCGCGGACGACATCGCGCTCATGGCTTTTACATCGGGTACCACCGGCAAGCCCAAGGCCGCCGTTCACAGCCACCGCGATGTGATGGCCGCCTGCGAGGCCTGGCCACGCCATGTGCTCAAGGCCACGCCCGACGACATCGTCATGGGCTCGCCGCCGCTGGCGTTCACCTTTGGGCTAGGCGGCTTGCTGGTGTTTCCGATGTGGGCGGGTGCCTCGGTGTACTTTCCCGACATCCCGTACACGCCCGAGGCCATGGCCAAGCTCATCAATGAGGTGGGGGCGACCATCTGCTACACCGCGCCCACGTTCTACCGGCAGATGGCGCCGTTTGCCCGCACCCACGGCCTGCCCACGCTGCGCATCTGCGTCAGCGCGGGTGAAGGCCTGCCCGACGCCACCCGGCAGCTCTGGAAGGACGCCACCGGCATCGAGATGCTGGACGGCATCGGCGCGACCGAGATGTTCCACATCTTCATTTCTTCCGCGGGCAACGAAGTGCGGCGCGGTGCCATCGGGAAGGTAGTGCCGGGCTATACAGCGAAGGTGGTCGACGATGCCGGCAACGAGGTGCCGCGCGGCACCATCGGCAAGCTGGCGGTCACCGGCCCCACCGGCTGCCGCTACCTGGACGATGCGCGCCAGGCCAACTACGTGAAGGACGGCTGGAACTACCCCGGCGATGCATTCACGCAGGACGCCGACGGCTATTTCTTCTACCAGGCGCGGGCCGACGACATGATCATCACCGCCGGCTACAACGTGGGCGGCCCGGAAGTGGAGGACGCGCTATTGCGCCACCCGGCCGTGGCCGAATGCGGTGTGGTGGGCAAGCCCGACGAGGAGCGCGGCATGATCGTCAAGGCGTATTGCGTGCTCAAGCCCGGGCACGACGGCGACGCCGCCATGGTCAAGGCGCTGCAGGACCATGTGAAAGCCACCATCGCGCCTTTCAAATACCCGCGCGAGATCGAGTTCGTCAACCAGCTGCCGCGCACCGAAACGGGCAAGCTCCAGAGATTCAGATTGAGACAAGCATGAAATTCCTGCAACCGCCCGGCTGGGCAACCCCCCGGGGCTATGCGAATGGCGTGGCCGCGCGCGGCACGCTGGTGTTTGTCGGCGGCCAGATCGGCTGGAATGGGCAGCAGCAGTTCGAGTCCGACGACTTCATTGCGCAGACGGCCCAGGCCCTGCGCAACATTGCTGCCGTGCTGGCCGAGGCAGGTGCCGGGCCCGAGCACATGGTGCGCATGACCTGGTACGTGGTGGACCGTGTGGAATACGTGGCACGCCTGCGCGAGCTGGGCGCGGTCTATCGTGAGGTGATGGGAAAGAACTTCCCGGCCATGACCTGCGTGGAAGTCAGCGCGTTGGTGGAAGAGCGCGCAAAGGTAGAGATTGAAGTAACCGCTGTCCTGCCGGATTGAGGCTTCCAGTGCCACCGCGGAACCGGCTTCGCCGGGCCGTTGATGCGGTCGGTGTAGCGCACCACCGTCAGCGACTGGATGTTGCAGTAGCTCTTGAGGTGCTCGGCCAGCACGGTGAAGGTTTCGCTGGCCGGGGCCACAGCTGCTACTGCGCCTGCTGCCGGTGTGCCGGCGTGCCGGTGGCCGCGGCGGCCGGCGCGGGGGCTGCTCCATTTGCAGCCACCACCGCTGGCTTGGCGGCTGCCACGGCGGGCTGGCAGTTGGCGGCTTCGGCAGAGGCGCGGCGTACCGCGTCTTCGGCCATCATCACGTGCGCATTGGCCTGGCGCCAGCCGGTTTGCTGCTCTGCATGGCCGGCACGGACCAGGCGGACTTCACCACAAGCCACGGTGCGGGCGTTGCACACCAGGCTGGATTCACGCATCTTCAGTGCGTTCAGTTGCGCCCACAGATCGTCGCGCAGGCGGGTGCTGCGGGCCACCAGCGGTGTGTCGTAACCGACCTTCACCGTCTTGTCGGCCTCCAGCGCCTGCACGATCTTGAGGGACTCCGCCAACGACTCCTCTATATAACCCGTGCGATCGTTCTCGTGGTACTGGCTCCAGGCCGTGTCCAGCCAGCATTGGGCCTTGGCCAGGGGGTAATGGTTCTGGGCAAGCCCGGCTTCATTCAGGCGGCGCAGGCGCAGCTGGATTTCGCTCATGACCTTGCGGTCGGCCGCGATACGCAGGTCCGTGGTGCGCTGGTCCTGAGGCAGCAATCCGGTCGCGCGTGCCGCGGGGCCCGGGCCTTCCGGCTGGACGACGGTCTGTGCACAACCCGTCAGGGCCAATGCTGCAGCGACGAAAATGAACCGGAAAACCATTGCTTATTGAGCTCTCTACACCAGAAACACAATCTTACATTGGTATCCGCTTATGTAAAAAGATGTTACGGCTTTAAGGCAATTTCTTAAGGTCTTTTGTGCGGAATTACACAAATTCGCCCCGGTAATCGCTGTGTTTTGGATGGGTTTTTAGGAACTCAATTCAAATCAATGACTTAGATCGATTTTCTTGAGTCGTTTCCATATGCTGCCAGATGTTTCATACGCAGCAAATCCTTACCCGGATGCAAGGCGGTGTGTAACAGGGGTTGCCACAGCGCAAATACGACAAAGGCGCCCTGGAGGCGCCTTTGTCGGCAAACAAACAAATTGAAAGTATTACTTCGCCGGCGCCCCAGGTGTCAGGGTGCGGTTGACCGACGCGTCGTTCTTGCGGAACAGGTCTTCGTCGAACTTGTAGCGCATGCCCAGCACCCAGCCGCGGTTGGTGTAGTCACTGCCCGTGAGCTCATCGTCCCGGAAGCCACGGAAGTTGTAGCCCAGGGTCACCCAGAGGTTGTCCACCACCACATAGCCCACTTCAACACCATAGGCGTATTGCCGCGCGCCGCCCTTGCCGACCAGCACCGTGGCCAGCGCCCCGACTGACCAGCGGTTGCTGACGTCGTAGGTCACCCGGCTGCCAAAGAGCTGCGCATGGTAGCTGTCCTGGATGGTGCCCAGCAGCAGTTCATCCACGCGCTTGAGCGCATACCGGCCAGACACCCACCACACCCGCGTGGGGTGGTAGTTGGCGCGCAGGCTCACGATGTCCGTGGTGCTGTTCAGGCCGGCCGCAGTATCGCGTTCGGACTTGCGCTCGTACAGGCCCAGCGCGTCAAACTTGTTGTTGTCCACCGGACGGTAGGCAAAGCCCACCTGCAACTGGTTCTGCCGGCGTCCGGGGCCGGTGGCCTTGGGGTCTACCAGGTTCAGGTAGTCGCGCCCGATCAGGGTCCAGTTGCGGTCCAGCTTGCGGGCCACGCCCAGGGTGAGCAGGTAATTGGTATTGGTGGCGTCCTGGCGCCATTCAAACCTGCTGGAACCCTTCCAGAGCTCGCTGGCGGTGTATTCGACGCCCAGGCCCATGGCAGAGGCGCTGCCCCCGCTGGTGTTCAGGCGTTCGACGTTGGTCACCAGCCGCAGCCCTTCAGAGATGCGCCAGCCGTTGCGCAGGCCCACGGCCGACTGGACTTCGCGGCCCGCCGACGCATCGCGCAAGCGGTATTCGCTGTAGATCGAGCCATCCTGCATGTACTGCGTGTCGATGCCGATCGCCAGGTTGCTGCCTGTCTCACCCACCCCCAGGCCATACGCACCAGTGAACTGGCGCGAGTGCTCGAAACGCCCGTACAGGCGGGTCTTCTCGGCCACGCGCCAGTCCGCCCCCAGGCGGTACAGGGTGGTGGAGCCCTGGCCCATTTCGCGCTGGACTTCACCGTTCAGGGCGATCGCGTCAGTCGCCTTCCAGGTGGCCCGGGCATACAACGACGACGTGTCCAGGTTGGTCGTGGGCCCGGTGGGCAGCAGCACCGTGTTGCACACCACAGGCTGGCCGGTGGCTGGGTCGATCTGCTGGTTGCCCACCTGGTTGATGCCGTAGCCGACGTTGTAGCCCTGCGTGGTGCCGCTGCCCACGCCCAGGCAGTTGCTGCCAATGGACGGCACCAGGGTGACCGAGTTCTGGCTGGCATGGCGCGCGCCGGCACCCACCGTCAACCGGTCGCTGAGCTTGAGGTCCGCGCCAATCGATGCCGCGTCGCTCTTGCTCGCGCTGATGCGGTCCTCGGAATGCAGCAGCTCGGCGTTCAGGCTCAACGCGGGGTTGACCTGGTACACCGCCGACGCACCCAGCTCGGTACGTCCGCCGGTCAGGCCGGCCGAGCTGTTGTTGAAGCCGTCCTGCGCGGTGGCGGCATAGGCCCGTGCGCGCAGGGTTTCGTCTGAATGACGTATTTCCACGCGTGCGGCGCTGCCGGACACCGGCCCCGTGATGCCGGCGAAGTTGTTGCTGTTGTTGGCGGTGAAGTTGCCGGTAGTGCCGCCAACCACACTGTTGGCGCGCGCCACTTCGGCGATCACCTCGGTGTTTTTGCTCAGCTTCAGGTGCAGGTTGGCACCGGCGATCGTGTACGGTGCATCGGGGTTGTTGTCACGCGCGGCCGCGACGCCCACCGACAGCTTGTCGGTGATCTTGAGCTGCACGTCGCCGCCCAGCACCGTGAAGGCCGGCCCGCCGCTGTCCACTTCGTAAGTCACCCGGATGGACACCGGATTGAGCTGGTCGTCCACGCTGGGAACCGGCGCGCGGAACAGGATCTGGCCGTTGAATGGCTCGAACTCATAGTCCAGCGAACGCGTAAGGGTCGTGGCCTTGATGATGTTGGTGGTCTGGTTGCGGTCGCGCACCAGGATTTCGATCTTCTCGCTGCCCGCCACGCCGTCAGAGCGGGATACGCCATAGGGCCCGGACACGCCCCGTGCCGGGAATTCATCAACGATCTGCGTGAGCGCCTGACGTGCCACGAAGGCGTTGGCCGTGACATTGCCTTCCTCGTAGCGCCCCTGCAGGCCGGGCAGCGACCGGCTGTACTGGCTCAGCAGGCGGGCGGGGTTGGAGTCGGCCGTGGTGTAGTCACCGTACAGCAGGTAGCTCAGGCCCTTGTCCAGGCGAACATACAGCTTGCCCGAACTCTGGGCGTCCACGCCGCGGTAGCTGGAGTCGCCATACACCGGATAGAAAGCGTTGGGGTCGATGTCCTGGAACAGGCGCTTGCGCGTGTCTTTTTCAGAGTCGTATGACAGCGTCAGCAGGTATTTGCCGCTGACCTTGCCTTTCAGGTACACCGCCGCCCGCGCCCCCAGGCGCGTGCTGCCGCCGTTGAATTCCTTGGTGAAGTTGCGCAGCTCGTTGTCAAAGCCGTCGTTCTCGCGCACCGGCACGATCTGGTTCGGATCGAACCTGTCAGAGCGCAGGTGGCCTTCGATCAGGCCCACCACGATCATTTCGCGCAGGTCAGGCACATAGCGCACAACGACCTTCTCGGTCACGCTCTTGACCGATACCTTCAGGTTCACCGACTCCGGCTTGTACGGCGCGATCAGCTTGAACTGGAGCACGCCGTCCTTGACGGTGTACTGCACCCCGGGCTGGATGCGGTCGATGTCGCCGCGGTCCGCACCGGTTTCGGCGGTGGCCCGTCCCGGCATCTGCACGCGTGCACCGGCGTCCACTTCAATGGTCACGTCAATGTCGCCGCGCACGCGCTGCCCGTCGCGATCCACCAGCCGCACCAGCACGTCCGTCGCGGTAATGCCGTCAGCCAGCAGGTTGTCGCCCGCCACCTTGATCGCGATCTTGTCCACCGGCGACGACAACCGTTCCAGGAACGAGGTGAAAGGCCGCGGGCCAATGCTTTCCTGGCCCCCGGTCTGGAACAGGCTGCGTGCCTCGGGCACATCGGCGCTGGTGGTGTTGGGCGCCGGCGGTGTCTGTGCGGCAGCGACACCCTGCAGCAATGCGAGCGCGGCCGCCGCCACCGGCGCGCGCCGGGCCATCGGAAGCTGCTGCAGGGCCGGGGACTGGCGCGGCTTCATCGCTGTGCTCCGTTGGCGGGGGCGCTGACCGGCGTGCCATTCGGGGCGCCAGGTGTCACGGGCTGCAGCTGGCGGTCAGGCTCGGGCAGAGTCACGCCCCCCTGGGCGCGGCGGGCCTTGACCTGCTCCAGCACCTCGGGGCTGCAGGAGCCTTCGATGAAGTCGGCACGAGCCAGCTCGCCGCCCTTCATCTCGATGAAGATGCTGTCGCCCACGCCGGCATTGCGGTTGCTGGACGGCAGCAGGCGCGCGCCCCGGGGCAATGTCGTGCGGTCAACCTTGATCACATGGGTTTGCGGCTTCACACCGCACAGGCTGTACTTGCCCTCATTGTCCGTCACGATGAAGCTGCCATCGAGCATGACCAGGCGCACGCCAGGGATGCCCAGTTCACGCGAGCCGTTGTCATTGCCCTGGGCGCTGTTTCCGTCGCAGTCCATGTACACCTTGCCCACGATACAGCCTTCGTTGCTGAACACGCCGCCCTGGACGTTCACCTTAAACAGCGCGGTGTTCGAGCGGATCGGCGTACCCCGTGCACCGGGGAACACGGCCGTCGCGCGGTTGATGCCGTCGCCTTGCTGTGAACCCACGCCCAGGCGCACGAAGTAGGTCAACTCGTACACGGTGTTGCCCGGTATGGTGCCGATGTCAAAGCCCAGCTGGCGCCCGATGCCGCCCGCCGGGTCGGCAAGCTCCTTGCCGTTCAGGCGCGCCGTACCCAGGATGTACCGGAAGCCGGCGGGCAGCAAGTCCTCCAGCGTGATCCGGGTCACCGGCATGTTGATGGTGTTGCGCATCCGGATGGTGTACTGCACCGAATCGCCCACTTCGGCGACGGTCTTGTTGCCGGTCTTGTTCACCAGGATCACACCCGGTTCAACCTCCTTGATGACCGAGGAGACCGAGCCGATGTTGTTGGTCACTGTCGGGTCAGGCGTGGTACTGGTGACATTGGCAATGTTCGTGACCGTACCGGTGGCCGTGTAGGCGGCCTGGACCGTCAATGTCACGGTCACCGTCGTACCCACGCGGACGGCCGTTGCCGTCGCGACGAACTTCTCCGGCTCTGCCACCAATGTGATGCTGTTGCTGGACGCCGACGCGCCAACCAGCGTCAGGCCCACTGGCATCACGTCGGTCACGGTGACATTGCCCGCCGAGCTGGGGCCATAGTTGGTAATGACCAGCGTGTACGTGGCCGTGCCAGCGGCGCTGATGGTGGGCGGGCCGAGCTTGGTGATCGCCAGGTCAGCACCCAGCACACCTGCGGTGGTGCTGCCAACGTTATTGCTCGGCTGCAGGTCGGATGTCGTACTGGTGACATTGGCCACGTTGGTCACGCTGCCCGTCACGGCGTCACCAACTGCCACAGTGAGCGCGATGACTGCGGAGCCCGCCGCCATGGTCGGGGCAACCGCGGTCAGCACGGTTTCGGAGGTGATCAGGGTGAAGCTGCCGGAGACCACCGAAGCCGACACCAGCGTCAGGCCCGCTGGCATCACGTCCGTGACCGTCACATTGGCCGCTGTGGTGGGCCCGCTGTTGCTGATGGTCAGCACATAGCTGGCGGTGCTGCCGGCCGCCAGGGTGGCCGGGCCGCGCTTGGCCAGCGACAGGTCCGTGCCTTCGATGCGGGTCGTGAACGACGCGGTGTTGTTCGTGACATTGGTTTCCGTGGAGGTGGTCGCGACGCTCGCCACGTTGGTGATCGCACCGCCCGCTGCCCCGGTCACCTGGACAACCAGTGTGATATTCGCAACCCCCACCGCCATGCTTGACGTCGTGGCCACCAGGCCGGCCGGCGTCACGCTGAGCGCAAGGGCATTGGCTGGTTGCACCGTGGCACTGAGCAGGCTCAAGCCCGCCGGCATGACGTCGGTCACCGTCACGTTCGCCGCCGAGGTCGGGCCCGGATTGGTGATTTGCAGGGTGTAGGTCGCCGTGACTCCGCTGGCGACAGCAACCGGGCCGTTCTTGGTGATGGACAGGTCAAACGTGCCCGTAGTCCCGCCACCGCCACCGCCGCTGGCAATTGCATCAAGCGGGATGTTGTTGTTGAACAGCTCGCCGATGTAGCCCACGCCGAACGCGAACGACATGGTCATGACGTACTGGGTGCCTGCCACGCCCACGGCAGAACTGCCCACAACCCCCACGGGCGGCGTACCCGGGGCTGCATAGCCCGGTTGCATGTTGGTGGCCGCGCTCGGCACGACCCACGTGGAAGTCAGGGTGTTGGCAATGACGTTTGGCTGCGTCACGCCGCCCAGCGTCGCCGGGGTGGCAAGGTAGCCCGACGGCACGCTCACGATGCTCAGCGTGTACACACCCGCAGGCGGGTTGTTGATGAAGATGAACTGGTACAAGCCGTTGGCGTCCGTGGTCGACTCGTTGTTGACCTGCCCGGCACCGTTCAGGTCGATCAGGTGCGTGGCAGGTACGAACCCGGCCGGACCGTTCAGACGCACCAGGACGTTGGCGATGGGCTGGCGCGTGACCGAGTCATAGACCTGGCCGCGCGGGTCCAGCGGCAGGTTCTGGTCGACCGTGTTGTCGCCCGCGTACAGCGTGACGCTGCTGATCGCCTGCCCCACGGTCGCGCCGGACGTGGTTGAGGTCACGGTGGTAACGCCAGTGGACGCATTGCCACCCTGCGTGGTGCCGGCCTGGTTGTAGGGCGTGGTACTGATGGCCGCGCAGGTGCTTGCATCCGAGGGCGTCACGCAGTTGAAGAATTGCACGCTGTAGCCAGTTCCAGGTGGCACGCCCCTGATGTTGTAGCGGCCATCCGAGCCCGTCATGGCGGTGCCAACCACCACCGACGAACTGTTGTACAGGCGAACCAGCAGGTTGGGCAGGATCGCCTCACCGGCCTGGAAGGTGCGGTTGCGGTTGGAGTCAATCCAGGCCAGGCCGTTGAGCGACGCGCCAATGCCGGCCACCAGGGTCGTCGTGTTGTTGGGCGGGTTGGAGTCCGCCGCCGCGCTCGGCGTGACGATGGCAGAGAAGGTCTGCGAGGCCGAGGTGAGTAGCGAAACCGAGTAATTGGCGCTGAACGTCACCGATTGACCCACCGCCAGCGGCGTCGCAATCGTGAACCCTACGGTCGTGGCATTGGGCATCGTCAGCACCACGGTGCCGGTCGTGTTCATGCCGGAGATGTGCTTGACGGTCACCATCACCGTGTTGCTTCCCGCCGCCAGAAGGCTCGGAGATGTGGACAGCGTGACGGACAGATCCGGCGGCTGGGTGCCGACCAGTGTGACGGCCGTCGCCACGTTGTTGGTCGTAACTGTCTCGGTGGTGCTGGTGGCAATGGAGGCTGTGGCGCTCACGCTGCCCGTGGCAGGCACCACATACGAGAAAGTAAAGCTCGCCGAGCTGCCGCCCGGCATGGTGCCCACATTGAAAGTGGCCGTAACGCTACCGGCCACAATCGTGCCTGTACCTGATACGGCAGTCAGCGTTCCGCCCAGGAGCACGACTGTTCTTGTCACATCGGCAGCGGTTGAGACCCCCAGGTTGAAATAGGTCACCGTGCCCACAACGACGGCACTGGCAGACGCGGAAGCCGGCAGACTGAGGGTGACACTGACATCGGCCAGGCTGCCGACCACCGTCGTGGCAGTCGATACGTTGTTGGTCGTTGTCGATTCAGCCGTTGTGGTCGTAATGGTCGCCGTCACGCTGACGTTGCCGGTGGCCGGCAGGACATAGGTAAACGTATAGGTTGCGGTGTTGCCTGGCAACATGCTCGCCACGTTGAAAGTGGCCGTGATGCTGCCGGCCACAATGGTTCCCGTACCTGAGACAGCCGTGAGCGTACCTCCGCTCATTGCCAGCGTACGGGTCACATTGTCGGCTTGCACGGCTCCCGGGTTACTGAAGGTCACCGTCCCGCTCACGGTTTGCCCCGCCGTGCCGTTTGCCGGCAAGACCACCGTGACGCTCAAGTCAGCAGCGCTGGTGACCGTGCCCGGCGCCGTCGCCGTCACGCTGCCCAGGTTCGCCACCCCTGCCAGCGGCGTCAGCGTGACCGTGTTCGTGTAGCCGCCTGCGGCCGTCGCGCTTACGTTGATCGTCACACTCACCGTGCCGTTCAGCGGGATCGTCACGCTGCCACGTACCGTTGTGCCGTTCAGGCTGAAGGCCGTCGGTACCGTTGCCCCTCCCTGCACCGCGCTTTGCACCGAGTACGCCGTCAGGTTCGCCGGCAGGCTGTCCACGATGCTGGCCGTGGTCAGGGTGCTCGGGCCGGCGTTGCCGATCACGATCGTGAAGCTCGTCGTGCCACCCACCGCTATCGTGGTGCTACCCACTGTCTTGCTCAGGCTCGGTGTCACCGCCACGCCCACCGTGCCCGGCGCCGTCGCCGTCGTGCTGCCCAGGTTCGACACCCCCGCCAGCGGCGTCAGCGTGACCGTGTTCGTGTAGCCGCCTGCGGCCGTCGCGCTCACGTTGATCGTCACGCTCACCGTGCCGTTCAGCGGGATCGTGACGCTGCCACGTACCGTCGTGCCGTTCAGGCTGAAGGCCGTCGGTACCGTCGCGCCGCCCTGCACCGCGCTTTGCACCGAGTACGCCGTCAGGTTCGCCGGCAGGCTGTCCACGATGCTGGCCGTGGTCAGGGTGCTCGGGCCGGCGTTGCCGATCACGATCGTGAACGTGGTCGTGCCGCCGACGGCGATCGTTGTGCTGCCCACTGTCTTGCTCAGGCTCGGGTTCACCACCACGCCTACCGTGCCCGGCGCCGTCGCCGTCGTGCTGCCCAGGTTCGTCACCCCCGCCAGCGGCGTCAAGGTCACCGTGTTCGTGTAGCCGCCCACCGCGTTGGCCTGCACCACCACCGTCAGCGTCACCGTCCCGCCCGTGGGCACCGTCACGCTGCCGGCCACGCTGGTGCCGCTGGCTGCAAACGCCGTGGGTACCGTCGCGCCGCCACCGGTGGCGCTGCTCACCTGCGTGGCCGTCAGGTTCGCCGGCAGCGTGTCCACGATGCTCGCCGTGGTCAGCGTGCTCGGGCCCGCGTTGCCGATCACGATCGTGAACGTGGTCGTGCCCCCCACCGCGATCGTTGTGCTGGCCACCGCCTTGCTCAGGCTCGGCGTGACCTGCACCGTCGCCGTGCCCGGCGCCGTCGCCGTCGTGCTGCCCAGGTTCGTCACCCCCGCCAGCGGCGTCAAGGTCACCGTGTTCGTGTAGCCGCCCACCGCGTTGGCCTGCACCACCACCGTCAGCGTCACCGTCCC